>SDBT01001185.1_pt1 | contig 45068 bp, 45 predicted proteins | sample 2277101 | NCBI WGS metagenome assembly SDBT01 (sample SAMN10404973, study PRJNA504765) | marine sediment metagenome | isolation source: marine sediment core GS10_PC15, 103 cmbsf | place: Arctic Ocean: Southern Knipovich Ridge | collected 2010
TCCGATTGAGCAAAACCACAGGAATAGCTGGCTATTTCGCGGATTTTGCGAATGAGGCATCGGTCAAAGATGGGCTGAAGCTGAGATGCAAAAATGTGAAGTTATTTTTGCGCGAGCCCTAAGACGGGAAGCCGACCGGAGGGCTCTTTTTCAATCAGGGGATGTCTATGGGAATAAGCGTCATCTGGTAAAACAACCTGGACGGCCTGGCACGTCTTTACATCTATGACGAGCGGTCCGACGAGGTTGGCCGTCATCTTTTCAGGTTGGCCCTGTGGGATAGTAACAATAACGTAGCACTCCAAGGGACGATCTTCGGATTCGCCGTCCCCTTCCATTGCATGGACTGCTGCTTGTAGATCAATCTGGTAATCGGGTTTGAATAGCCACGGATTTGTAATCACAAAGGCCAGTGCCGGGTCGTCAAGAGACTGGTACCAAAAGAACGGGGAACCCTCTTGGTGCTGAAAAATACAAAACCTTTTTCTGTCTTGAAATCCCAGAAGACCCTGTCGCATGGAAATGATCTTTTCTTCCGAGACTTCTAAGGTCCCGAATCGCGTGGTTTCAATCTTCACTCTCTTCTCCCGGCTCTCTCCTCATTTGTTTCTTGGCCTCCAAAGCTTTTCTACTGCCGCAAAATCAACTGCTCCCACGCCTGCGGCCAACTGGTTCTCTTTCTGAATTCTGTCATAGATCTCGCTACGATGCACCGCAACACCCTTTGGGGCTTCGATTCCGAGCTTAACCTGCGACCCTCTGACTTCCACAACGCTGACAACAATGTCGTCTCCAATGATTATCTTTTCATCCGACTTCCTTGTCAATACGAGCATATGCCCTCCATGGCACAAACTCAACTTAGCAACTTCGCCCCAACTGGCCCGCCTTGGCCCCCACTTCACACATACGAGCAAATAACCTGTCTGGGCCAGGGAGTATTGGACCAATGGAGTGATTATGCGACGCTTTTTTTACTACGCCAGTACTTCAACACTTTCTCCCGTAGTTTACAGATAATCGATTAAACTTATATTCATCACCCTGGCAGCCGAGGCCAGGGCAGCCTGATAGGCAACCTCTTTGGCCTTCAAGTTCATGACCGCCTCTGTGAAATCCACATCCTCAATGTTCGCACGCCTTTCGGTATTGGTGAAGTAAGTCTCCTGGAAAATAGTCTCCTTGATCACCATGCGGAGCGTCTTTGAGCCTATGTCGGAGATCTTGGTGGAAATATGGCCAAAATGCATATCCAGCCTGGCGATAGATCGGGCTACCCCGGCAACATTATTCGTCTCAAGGTAGTTTTTTAAATCCTTTAATGTCTTGAAAATTCCCCATTCGACCTGGTTGTTGCTGGTTGGCGGGGTGTGAACATCATCAGCTGCATTATCGAACCCTAAAGCAGTAGCTGCTGCTTTCGTTGTTGCAGCGCCGCTATTCCAGAGTATCTGTAATTGTTGAAGATTGGCGCCGTCTTCCTCTATGATAAACTTTTGATTTGCAGCGTCGTAAGTTACTTCATAATCTATGCCGTTGCCATTTGCTATAGATTCCACATCCATTGCGGTTTCAACGGCGGCTGCAAGCGCAGCACCGTCCGCATAATTTGCATTTACAATGTTTGCGGTCAACGAAGTCAGTCCTGATCCTGTATCTTCTTTGAAATCGATTGTGTCATTTGTACCATCGATAGTAATGGGAAACCCCGCAACAGTAGTATCACTTATTAAAGCATCCCTGACATCAGACGCACCAAAACCTATATCAGGTGCAATGCTGCTATCCGCATTTGTACCGGTGTTCCACAAAAGTTCCAGATGAGCACCGGAGGTAGTACCGTCATCCCGGATGGTGAATTTCTTTGTCGTGCTATCGTATGTAACATCGTAGTCTATACTGTTGCCTGATGCGTCTGAAGCACTCTCAATTGCGTTCTTGATAGCTGTTGCCAGTTCGTTATGATTATAGGTCCCACTTGCAATAGTAGCAGTCAGCTCAACACTTGGAGAAGCTCCCAAATATTCAGTAAAGTCGATCTTGTTATTTGCAGGGTCAATAGTGATAGATTGCTCCCAGAAAACAGCCGCCCCGTCCTGTCCTATCTTGATGGTGGAATTTTTGCCGATCTTAACCGTAAACGGATTGTTATCCCCGTTATATGTGACAGTGTTATCACTCCCCCGGCTGAACGCTGCTGCATCTGTCTTGGATCCCGCAAAAACATACCGCCCGCCGATGCCGGTATTGGCCAAACTGACTATCTCATCCAGTGAATTTTGAACTACCTCCGCCGCATTGAGCCTTTGGTCAGCCCCCATGGTCTCGGTGGCCATCTGAACACACAAGGTCTTGGTATCGGAAAGGAGGTTCTGTGCCTGGGCCAGACTGCTTTCAGAGGTGGCGAGCCAGGACTTTCCCAAATCTATATTACGACCTATCTGCTCAATGTTGGATAGAGAAGATTTTATGTTGAGCACCTGGGTGAGTCCCACGGGATCATCCGAGAGGCTGTTGATACGTTTTCCGGTCGCAACGACCTCATTGGCCTTTTGCAACTCCTCGGTAATATTCCTTAACCTGAACGTTGTCATATCATATATGGTCTTGTTGGCCACTCTCATGGTAGTCTATCCCTCCTTTTGCTACTTTATGCTGAGCAGTGTGTTCAGCAAGTCATCTGAAACGCTGATAAGTTTGGCTGCTGCTTGATAGGCATACTGAAATTTGATGAGGTTTGTCATCTCCTCGTCAAGGGAGACGGCCGAGATACTGTCGCGTAACCCGCTCAGTTTCTGAACCATGAGCTCATTAAACGCATTGCTCCTTTCAATACTAGACGCTTTGATTCCCATGGAACCCACTACGGAATGATAGTAGTTTTCAATGGTTGCACTGACCGTCCCCTGGGTGTTTCCGATGAGCCTGTCGCAAGCCCACTCTCTAATCTCGCCAGATGTGTCTTGCAGATTAGTAATCGCCAGGGCATTGGTGTTGTCACCAATAGAATATGCCAGAGAAGGGTCAGGGGATGCGGTTACAGCCATTGTAAAGGTGTCGCCACCAACGTAAGTCCCGGGGCTAAAGGTAAGGGTGACACCTTGGTTTATCGTTTGGGACGAACCAATAGAAATATCTGTTGGCAGAGCAGACCACTCACCGTTGTCCTTTTTCCACGTGAACGTAGCCCCGCCCGGTTCAATCCTAATGGTGTAAGTTGCGTCGCTCACACCTGTATAAGGCCCGGATGTGGTTATGGAACCTGTCGAGGTATTTCCGGTGGCAGACGAAGCCAAGCCCACATTATTGTTGATCTTTCCGGCAGCAATGTAATCTTTATTCCTTATTTGTTCGTTCATACCGATAGATCCAGCCGAACGTCCTTCAAAGAAGGTATTAATGCCCAATGCAGCCAACAGGCCGCTGTCACCATAGTTATGGTCACAGAACCCGAAACTGTAGCCGCTGTTAGGAGAAAAAGTTAGGGCATTGTTGGATGTTACTAACGCTGTAACACCTTCTCCTGTTGCCTGGGAATTGAATTGATCCTTAAAAGATTCAAGTGTCCAGTGCCAAGCTGATGGCAGGTTTGCCGTTGGTGTCCCATCCGCATCTGTGGTGATGGTAAAAGTATCGCCTGCAAAAAGGGTCCCGGATTGAAAGTTCAAGGTCATACCATCTACCGTGTAATTGCCAGCGCCAATAATGTCGACCGTGCCTGAAGTTGTGCCGTTTGACCATGCTATTTCAGGTGTATCCGTCCCAATTGTACCACCCCCGCCCGTGCTCACTGAAAATGTGTATGTATCCAAAAGACTCCTGGCAGTCCCTGAAGCCGTTAGAACCAGTCTGTCAGGGGTGCCGGTGGCATCAGTATTGATGGTAAACGTATTTCCGCCCACCAGGGTGCCGTCGCCGATATCAAATGTCAAGCCATCCACTGTAAATGGGTCAGCGTCATCTACGCTTATGGTACCGCTGGCTCCTGTTGCTGCGCCGGCGTCATCGAACTTTTTCCATGATATGACCCCTTCGGAGCCGTATAACGTGGACGTTGCCGAGGTCTTAGCGCTGCCGATGACGGCATCCAAGAGTGTACTGGCCGGATCAGGGGCTCCGACCCCTGTACCCGTGTTAACGGCTAGTGTGGCGTTGTAGGTAGTGTCGGCGAAACCGGTGATTTCAATGGGGGTATCGTCGTGCTTTAGAATAGATACCGATGCCCCGTTCCTGGTAACGGAATATGTCCCACCCAATGCTGGCGCGGCGTTATTCAGTGCGGTTTCAAGACCGGTTGCGAACTCAATATCAGTATCGTGGCTCGCTCCAACAGTGTAAGTTACAACATTGGTATTATCTATGGTGAAGGAAACGACATCACCCGCACTGAAGCCTGTAAATCCGCCATCGCCGCCCAGGGTGATGATGGAGTTGCCTGTTGTGGCTGCGGTATCTGCTAATTCATTAAACACCCCGCCGTCAGCCTCAAAGCCATCGGTGCCCCCCACTGATACCGTTGTGGGTCCCAGTCCACCTGAGGTTAAGTGAGTACTCGCGTTTGCTGTGAGAGTAATTCCGGCATCACCACTCGTGGGATCGCTAATCTTAAGAAACTGTAGTGACATGCCATTGGTGGTAACGAAGTCAAAATTATTACCGTTACGAGTAATGGTCACACTGCCAACAGCATCGGTAAAGGTCACTGAACCAGCAGGACCCACAATACCGAGGTCACTTGCAATTTCATCCGCGATTTCAGCATTGGTAGCAGTCGCATCTGTCGTAACTGATACGCTTTGAGTAGTAGTACCGAATTTCAGATCAAAGCTCACTGTTTCACTATTGTCCCAGTTATTAGCACCGACATAATCTCCGCCAAACGAGCCAGAGGTGGCAGTACCAGCTACACTTGACTCAATCGAGTACCCGTCGTCCAGATATATGGTGATAGTACCTGTTTTGACGCCAGAATCAGTAGCGCCACTTTCGGTTAGTGTCCAGGTGCCAAAACCGATGGTGTCGTTTTCGAACACGCTGGTCGCGGTGATAGTGTCGACTGTATCGAAGGTCAGGGTGTTGTCCTCGCCACCCCCCAGTGTAGCGCCGTCAACGTCGATTTGCATGGTAAACTGGTTCGCTCCCCCCAGGCGTGTAGCGTTGTTGTCGACTGTATTGTCAAAGGTTAGGTCGATTTCGCTGCCAGCTGCAATGGCAAAGCTCGTACCGCTCCTCACAAAGGACAGGTCGACGTTAGCCAAGCCCGCGCCCGTTGTGCCATCCAGCGCGTCCGCGAAGGCGCCGGCCACAACGGCTGCGTCAGTTGTTTCCAGGCCGGTCAATTCTAACGTCAGGGTGTCAGACCCTCCGCCGCTGACATCGAATTGAAGTTGATTATCGCCTTCGGAGGCGTAGGATTCTGCACCTCCCGACGTCAGGTTGCCTGCTGCTGCGGTCAGGGTCGACTCAGTGCCCGCTAAGACGCCAACTGTAAGAGTACTTTTCTGGGCGGTCAGGGCAGAAACAGTGATGTTATGCCCGTTATCCGATGTCAGGATAAGATCGCCGTCCCCCGGGGCTGAGTTAGTGACCGTCACTGAGGTCTGGGCAGTGATAACCGTTGCAAGTTGCGCATCGAAGTTGCCGCCTCGAGTCGCGGTCGCACCGTACATGGTGGCGAGGGTCACTGTAGTCGCAGCGGCTCCTTTCTCAGCGATATCAAGAGTGATCTGCTCGTAGCCCTCTGCTGTAGCGGTTCCCGTGGAGGTAGTACCTATATGAGTATAGGTAAGGGTGCCATCGCTGGCTGCTGTCAGCGTGCTATCGGTTCCTGCGGCCACATTGGCTGCGAGATCCGCGCCTCCAACCAAGTTCGTAACCAATACATCCTGATCCCCTGCCACACTGGTGATCGTAAGCTTATCAATATCATCCCAAACGGCGGTAGCAACATCTCCATCAGTCGCTATATCGATTGCTAGGTTTGTCATTGTTTCATTGAAATCGGCGCCCACGGCTCCAGAAGTATAAGTAGTACCGTTGACATCGAGCGTGACAGTATCGGCGTTGCTCATTGTTGTGAAAGTCAGATCCACCTCACTGACAATGGCGGTACCAAACCCTCCACCGGCATTGATAGCGCTGAGATTCATGTTCGAATCAACCGCCAGGTTCGCGAAGTTGCTTGTGTCAATGGTGACCTGGGCCAGATCCTGCACATCAGAATTATTAATCCCAATGTTTTCCCCACTTGCACTTGTGATAGTAACCAGATTGTCAGAGGTCAGCTGGCTGCCGCTTATCGACAGATCGGATCCTGTGCCGTTAATGGTTGAAATTGCGGTGTTCAAAGCGATCAGGAAGTCTGACCGGGTCGTTGCATCAGTGGAGGAAACCGTAAAGGACACGCCAGCCGTACTGCCGCCGGACGACAAGGTGAAGCTGACTACGTCACCTGCTTGTACGTTGTTTGCGCCATCAAGGACTTGAGTAATATCGATAGTGGCCGAGTTATCGGACGCATACGCTGTCACACCGTTTAGGACACTGAGTGCGCGAGCGATATCCTTTGCCGACCTCGTGGCGTCGCCACCGGCATCGGCTATTGAAACGGTTTGGGTGCTGGCGGCGTCGGTGACAGTTATCGTCTGCACGGCTATGGCGCTATTGAGAGCAGCAGCCACCGTAGCACCTGCCTGTACCACGCCGAGTCCGACCCCATCGATCTCGGTCACATTAGCATCTGCGCCAACCGTTCCGGCCGTTGTAACAGTGAATGCATATTTGTACTGGGCAGCGCCAGTTGCTGTTCCTGCCCAGCTTGTTAGAGACGCAGTAGAGATTCCCATATCCATGGTGACGTCTGAGAGCGCGGTGCCATTGTCTATCCACATCCTAAAATTTTCTGTATAATCAATCTTTTGTCCGTAGGTCAGTGTTGACAGCAAGCCGCTTGAACCGGTCTCGTAGGTCCCAGTCAGATCCGTACTGAACAGTTTCAGCCCCACCCCCTGGCTGTGCTGCTGGTTTACGGTCCAGATGAATTCTGCGGCCAGGGCATCAAGGTCCAGCTTATATTTTGCGACAACCTCATCCCGCATATCAAGCCAGCCGCCCAGCTTTCCGTTGCTTATATAATCGGTTATGTCAACCTCGTTGCCACCGGAGCCCTCCCACAGTACCCTATCTCCGAGATCTCCACCCATCTCCAGTTCATAGCTGTCATTGCCGTTAACCAGGACACAACCCTTAGCCGTAAGCACTGTCATCGAACCATTGTTTTGCTCAAAGGCCTTTACATCTAAATATTCAGAGAGTTCCGAAATCAGTGTGTTGCGTTTATCCCTCAAATCATTGGCAACGCGGCCTATTTCCATCCCCGCGATTTGATCATTGAGCTGCCCAATCTCACTTGTTATCTGATTGATTCTCTCTGTCCCGGCACTCATAGCACCGGTTAGATCAATTTCAAGCTGCCTCAAATCAGCGTCCAGACTATTGAATTGCCCCGAGAGCAAGATGGAGTGCTCGTAGAGGGCAATCCGCTCAGGGGCTCCGGAGGGATTGTTTGCAATATCGTTCCATGAGTTCCAAAAGTCTGATAGCATCGTACTGATACTCATTTCTGACTCTTCGCTAAACAAACCCTCCAAGACCTGCATGTAGCTCTCCATCTCTTTGGAGGAAGACATGGTCGATTTTTTCTGCATGAGTCGGTTTTCCATAAACTGGTCAGTGGCTCGTAGGACATCCGTTGTATCCACACCTCGACCGAGTAGGACCCCACCATAAGCTGCCGGCTCTTTCGGCTCGAACACAGCACTCTGTCTGGAATAGCCAGGTGTGTTCACGTTGGCAATGTTGTGGGCTGTTACGCTAAGACCATACCGTTGAGCTGCCAGAGCGTCTTTAGCGATACTCAATACCAATCCGATACCGGACATAGTTACACCTCTCTAAATAAAATCGCTTCGCGATTTTATAAAAGGCGGCTTCGCCGCTCTAACTTCTTTTCATTCCGCAATGTAATTCACACCTCTCTATGGAGCAACACGTTTGCATGATGTTTACTGGTCAAAGATCGACCATTATCGTAAAGAGGCTTTGGTTTATTGGCACCCGTTATGATCCCAATTAGTTCATCCAGAAAATCAAGGCTTTCTTTAATAAAAATTTTGTTTTCCTGGCTGCGCTGCCGGATTTCGCCCTTTAAATTCACCAGCGACAGATAAGCCGTTTTGATCCGCTCGGCGTGCATACTAGGAATAAGGGAGTATACACGCGCAAGGTCAAATGAAACAGCATCCATCCTGTGATCTATGGCAGCTTCTGATAGTGCTGTCAGAATCTTGCCCCGAAGGTCCTCCATGCGGGATACGATCGAGTGTTTTTTGTCCGAGATCTCCCATAAGGAGTCGATATCGGCCTCTGCAAGGACTTCCCTCTCGTGTTTTAGGCATTCCACAAGTTCCTGATATGCCATGATTTTTTGGTAAAATAGAGCTTCAAGAGCCTGGATTGCGGTTTCCATTGGAATTCTCCCGTACCATATTCTTATCGGATCAACTACAGGCCTACTCAAGCCAATCGACTGCTGGTTTGTCGATCCTGGCTTCTATCCATTAGTGTCCATCACCTTTCAATTGTTCGTAAAGCATCTGTCCGAGCCCCATACCCCGCCCCCTTGCCGCAGCCTGGGCCATTCGCTCATCCATCATGGATCTGTAGATCTTGCTCTCATGAGAGCTGTTAAAGATTCCGCTTTGTGGAATGGCCTTTCGAGCTGATTTCAGGATATAGTGAACAAAAATCGACTCAAAATCAGCACACACCTTCCTGAGTCGGGCCTTTTCTATGGCGGCCTGTCCTGAAACTGCACGAGAGATTGAACCTATGTCAGTCATTGCATCCATCGAATTAGTCAATAGTCAGTGGTCAATAGTCAGTGATCAGTGGTCAGTGATCAGTGATCAGCGGCAATACCGAACTTTAAATAATTTCCAAATGTGCATGAAGGGCACCGGCAGCCTTGATGGATTGAAAAATGGTAATAAGGTCCCTGGGGGTCACCCCGATTGCGTTCAGCGCACGAACCAGTTCACCAATGGTGCCGCCGGAACCCAGTACCAGCAGCCTGTTGGTTTCTTCCTGTGAATACACCCCGGTTTCCGGAGCCACTACCGTCTGCCCACCCGGCGCGGTCACCACACCTTCCTCAAGTTCAAATTGCTCCGTAGTTGCCCCTGCTGGTGGAGCAGGAGCAAAAGGGGCAGGTTGAGACACAGTGGTCCTTTCCGTGATCTGAATGCTCAGATTGCCATGGGCCACGGCAACTGTGGAAATCTTCACGTTTTCGCCAACTACCACTGTGCCCGTCTTTTCGTTCAGAACCACCTTGGCAACATTATCTGGGATAACCTGAAGATTCTCAAGTGTTGCAACCATTTCCACAACACGTCCGCGAAAGTCTTGTGGTATTTGTATCTCAAGGGTTCCGGAATCCAAGGTATTGGCTAGATGTTGGCCGAATTTTGTGTTGATGGCATCGCGCATCCTGACTGCTGTTGTGAAGTCGGGATTGCTCAGGGCGATAACAATCTCTTGTCTGCCTTGCACAGGCACCTGGATTTCCCGCTCAATCGTGCCCCCCCCTGAAATCCTGGCCACTGTGGGATGATTCTTGGTCGTCCCTCCGCCGGCAGCTCCGCCAACGGAAAATCCGCCCACCGAGATAGGGCCCTGGGCAAGGGCATAGACCTTACGGTCCACACCCCGCAAGGGAGTCAGCAGGAGTGTGCCGCCTACCAGGCTCTTGGCGTCGCCTATGGAGGAAACCAGCACATCAATCTTGTTCCCTATCCTCGCAAAGGGAGGCATATTGGCAGTAGCCACAACAGCCGCTACGTTCTTGACTGATATGCCGCCACTGTCCACATGGATACCCATTCGCTCTATCATGTTCCTAAGAGACTGAACGGTAAAGCCTGTTCCGGCCTTGTCTCCGGTGCCGTTCAATCCAACGATGAGGCCATATCCAACAAGCTGGTTGTTTCTAATGCCTTTGATGCAAGCCAAGTCTTTGATTCTTGCTGTCAAGGCCTCAGAAGCAAAAACTGTCGACAAGACCACAGCGACGAGAATTACCTTGGCGGTTCTACACATTGTTCTCATGATTCTTACCTTCTTGGTCATTAGTCACTAAAACGGCCACACGAAATCAAGGATCCGCATAAGCCAGCCAGGGCGTTGTCTGTCTGCTATGACCCCTTTGCCAGAATATTCTATCCGTGCATCGGCAACGTATGTTGATTGAACCTCGTTATTTGTACTGATGTCTTCTGGACGTATTATTCCGGAGATGGAAATATATTGCGTCTCATTATTCACCTTGATCTCTTGTTTGCCGTATATATGCAGGTTTCCATTGCCCAGCACCTGGGTCACTCTTGCTGTGATATAGGCATCCAGTTGTCCTTGTCGATCGTTTGTTCCTTCTCCTTTGAAACTGGGCTTGAACTTGGCCTTGAACAAACTGGTGCGGTCAAAATTGGAACGAGATGTGAGTGGGTTGTCAGCGGCCTGCAGTTGCTTCAAGTAACCCAAAAGGTCTGTGATGCCCGCCTCAATGCTGGAATCGCGGCTGGTATTGGTCTTGGCAGTCAACTTGCCCGTTGGCTTCTCTGAAATCCTTACCGTCACCAAATCACCAACTTCCCTTGCCCTGATATCGACAAAGAGCCGGGTACTGCCGGCCTCTGCCCACAGGGACCCTTCTGAGGGCACATAGGGTTCTATGGTTTCAAAGCCGGGGCCTCGCAGATCGAAATTGTCGGCCTGCACAGCCGGCTTTGGCGCCTTGGTGGCACATGAACACAGGATCGCCAGATTCAGACTTATAATGCAAAACAGCATAGATATTCTATATCTCATGGGCCTTCTGATTCCTCTAGAATGTTACCCTCACGGTTGAAGCATCAATGATGCAGCCGACTATTTCCTTTTTGCTCATAGAGTTTCTGACGCGTATGTGATCTCCAAGAGATCCTTTGCCTTTGGCAATACCGGGCACGGTCACGAGCAGGGAGGGTGATTCAGCCACAACAGTGACACGATCACCCTTTTCAATTAGTGGTGGCTCCTCAACCATGTTTGCAAGCAGAACCCCACCTGCCTTTACAGTGCGCCTCAGCCTTTTTCCGACAACATCCTTAAGTGTCCTGGCAATATCTTGTGGCAGTCTGGCAGTGTTTCTCTTCTCCAGAGACACGTCATCTTCTGTGATACGGCTGTGGCGTGGCAACTGCCGGAGCGTACACGCAACCTTTTCAAACCTGTCAACCCAGCCTGAAAGAACCACACGTCGTTCGGTCTTGCCATTGACTCGAATGATTGCGTTCAAGCTGACTTGTCCTGCCACGTCCTTGTCGGCCTGACTTGAGAGTTCAACACGAATGTTGCCCTCAGAAACAGGGCCATTGCCGATAACCCTGAAGCGCCGGACTCTGAGATCGGCCTGCCGGCCCCTGAGCCTTTTTGTAATGAAGTCGTTGTAGCGGCGCAACAAGTCCTCGTCTTCAATCACTTGACTGGCACGGCCCACCCCGACAGATTCTGGTATCTTAAGGGCAGTGTCTTCCGGCACCCACCTTTTGGAGCGGATCTTTGTCTCGATCCACTTTCGCTGAAGGGTCTTGTGCCGACCGGGTCGCGGGGCATGGGCCACAAAGATCGTGCCAAGTCGCTTCCGAAGTTCAGACGGAGCCTCTATGCGTGCTATGTCCTTAAGGAAGATCTTTTCACCTTTGACCCATGCTTCACTCTTCACGTTGATGCAATTGTAGACATTACCCTCAGCCTGGCAAAAGCCACATACGGCCAAAATAGCAACGACTGTGGCCAGCAGGATGGCTGATAGTGGCCCTGGTGCAATTTTGGATTTGTTATTTGTCATTGGTTTATCCGTTTTCCGTTATTACTCATTAGTAAGTATTCAGTAGGCAGTATCCGATGCCGTATGACCAGTGATTGATAAATGATAATTGATAAATGATAAAATGATAAATGTCATTCTGCCCTATTCGCTCCCCTTATCGTTTGAGACTATTGGCCATCTGGAGCATGCTGTCGGCAGTCTGAATAGCCTTTGAATTCACCTCATAGGCCCGCTGGGCTACGATCATTGTGACCATTTCCTCCACCACATTCACATTTGACATCTCCAGATAGCCTTGCGAGATCGTGCCTACACCGTCTGTGCCCGGTGTTCCTTCAATAGCCTCTCCAGAAGCTGCTGTAGGTCGGTACAGGTTTCGTCCCATGGCATACAGGCCGGCCGGATTGATGAAGGTGTGCAGTGTAATATCAAAGGGTGTTTCGGTGTTATCCGGGCCAAAGGCCGAAAGTCTTCCAGCGGAATCTACTGAAATGGAAATTGTGTTTGCCGGGAGTATGATCTCGGGCTGCAATCTGTCGCCAGCAGGGGTGCAGACATAGCCCTCGCTGTCAACCTTGAAGTTTCCGGCACGGGTGTAGAGCTCTTCGTCGTTGTTCAGGACCTTGAAAAAGCCTTTTCCTTCGATTGACATATCAAGCTCATTGCCCGTCTGACTGTAATCGCCCTGGGAAAACATCTTTTGCACGCCCATTGGCTTTACGCCCATGCCTACCTGGATGCCCGTGGGAAGTTGGGTGCCTGCAGCGGTTGTGGCGCCTGGCAGGCGAAGGGTCTGGTACATGAGGTCTTGAAAATCGGCACGGCTTTTCTTAAAACCTATCGTATTTGCGTTGGCCAAGTTGTTGGCAACCACATCCACGTTCATCTGCTGGGCGGCCATGCCCGAAGCTGCTGTCCATAATCCCCTTATCATGTGTAACCTCCTCTATCTAAGTCTGCCCACCTCGTTGATTACTTTTGCATCGGTTTCGTCAAATGTCTGAAGCACCTTCATGTACGATTCAAACGTGCGCAGGGACTCAATCATCCTTATCATTTCTTCTGCCATCACTACATTGGACTCCTCAAGATATCCCTGATTAACCGAAGTCCCTTCCGGCTCGGAAGCATCCCCCTCATCACCCTCATACACATAGTGAGACAGCCCTTCTTTCCGAAGAAGTTCAGGCTTATCAAATGAAACAAGAGACAAAGTACCCGCTTGTGAACCGTCCACGACTATCTGTCCCTTGGCATCGATATCGACTTCACTGCCGCTTATGGTGATAGGTCCACCTTGCCCCAACACCGGGTCACCGTTTTGGGTCGACAACAAACCAGCCGGGTTCAACACAAAATTTCCACTTCGCGTGTATCGGGTTCCATTTGGGGTGCTTACCTTGAAAAATCCTTCCCCATGCAACGCAAGATCCAGGCGATTACCCGTGGCTCTTAGAGTGCCTTGGGTCATGTTGGTGGCTTGATGAGCATTGAGGGCCTGATCGAATGTGAGGATATCCCTCTTAAATCCAGTGGTTGACGCATTGGCAAGATTGTTGGAAATCGTCTCAAAGTTGAGCTCTTGAAAACGGCATCCTATAACTGCCTGATAAGGGCCAATATACAAATGAACAATCCTCCTCGTTCTTTGTTGTGCAGAGATTGCAACGGGGATGCCAAGGCGTGGGCAGCCGGATGGGATATATCCAAAGGCCCAAGAACCGGCCTTGGTTTTCGGCCCGGGTTCTGTTCGTTTTATCTGTTATTTCACTATGTTGTGAATCGGCCTTTTGGATGGCAACCCCTGAACGAACAGGCCAAATTGTCAGCTGAGTGTATTGGGGTCACAGTATGGGGGGGGCCTGATATTGCCCGGCGGCGGAAAAATCTGCCTATCTTGCCCACTTTTTCTGGTTCAGGCCGTAGACAAAGGCAAGGAGTTCAGCCACCACTACATAGAGTTCCGGTGGAATTTCAGAGTCCAGATCGAGTCTGGACAAGACCTCCACGAGGTCTGGGTCATCTCTCACGGGGATGCCATGCTCGCGCGCCATATCAATGATTTTTTCAGCAACCACTCCGACGCCTTTGGCCACAATTCTGGGCGCATCATCATCGCCGGTTTTGTACTTGAGGGCCACAGCTTTTTTGGATTTGGAACTCATTTCATACAACCACATTTATGTAGTGTTCATCTGAATCAATGAGTGCGTCAAGTAGGCACGTATTGACCAGGTTGCTGTGTTCTTCAGATCGGCACGTCACCTGCTCGAGAGAAAAGCCATGCCTTTCAAGTTGCTCCTTGAGACGAGGTGCACAGTACCTGATGAGGCCCTCGATTTCTCTGTTGCTAACCAGAAAGCTGACTCTAATCTGCCTCTTAAAGACCGAAGCATCCACTCGAACCGGCCCAAGATAAGACATCTCCAAGAAAAGAGAAAGCTTGAGAACACCATCTTCATCCTTGCCTTTGGCCCCACCTGCCTGTCTCTTGCCCAGATCGATCAACAGCTGTGCAAAAGCAAATCCGTCATGCCACTGCATCGGAATGACGAAGAAAAGTCTGCCCTTTTCTTCTAACCCGGACACGTTCAACAGTTGAATCTGTTCCAAGCCATCAGCAAACCTGATTATTGCCTCTTCGTTGGAAAGTCCCTGTGCGCCACCACCTGCCAACAACTTCAATGCCAACCCCTTCAAATCCTGATCTATGATGGCCTTGGCTTGATCAGAAGATTGAAGGCCTGAAAGAGCCAACAGGCTCAATTTGTGCTCCCAACTCATCCCGGAGCCGTCCACAAAGGATCTAAGAAGCTCAGGGCGAACCACCTCATGAGACCCAAGTGAGATGCCCCTGAGCAGACCCCACATTTGCCTCAGGACATGGGGCACGTCTTCGCCCGATTTCTCCAAAGAAGCCATTTGTGGCCCCAGCACGTCAGTAAGAAACTTGAAGGGAAATCCGCTAAATGCGCCCCCCTTCAATAACCCCTCCACCGCAGCCTGGCCGCCTGGCCTCACCTCAAGCAGTTTCAGGATGCATTGAGGGGAACACTGCTCGACCTTGAAAAAGGCAATATTGCCGGGATTGAGCGGAACTGAAGTCCGTGCCAGCAATTGTCTTCCTTTGATCTGAATGAGCGCATGATGAGGAGGAATCGGTCTTATGATTCTGCCCTCAACTATCTCGCCTTTGTTCACAGGTATGGCTTTGCCATGGTCTGCCTTGTTGTGCACACCGACCCTGGCCGAAGATATCAGGATGTGGTCAATATCGCCGAACATGAACTCAGTTTTCTTGGCTTATGATTTAGACATTAAAGTGATAGGCTGAAAGGTTCTGGGAAGGAGGTTCGATTTAGCGTGCAACATCATGCCCGCTCCATTTCCAAGAATTTCTTTTTCAAATCGAGCACAAGGGCCACTTCACCTTTTGAGATCCCCAGATCACCTGCTATGCGTTCGGAATCCAACCCTTTTTCTGCAAGTCCCATGATCTGCTGTTTCACGCCATAGATGTCTGTATGCAATGAGGCCTTCTCGCTCCCGACGTTCTCACCGGAAGCCACTCTCTTGTCAGCCCGGTCTACCAGAAGATTCAAACTGATGATACGGCTGTCCAGCCGTTCATTCAGTCTTTTGACTATCGCCTGCTTTTCTTTGAGCTGGGTCTCAAATTGACTGGCTACTTGTTGTGCTTCTTTCAAAACAGACTCCACTGAGTCTGTCATCTGTTCCACCCGCATGGGTTTGCGCCCGCCATTGACAGCTCTTGATTGCTTCACAAAAATCACAAATAGGATGATTAAGCACAAATCAATCGCGATCTGCACAATCACCCAGACCTCTGTGGGTGTTGATGCGATCATAGGTCCAGGTTCCGCTTGCCTGTCTTTTGCGGCCTAAATGATGACATCCAATCTAGTGCCCTTGCCTTTCTTGTTTGGGTGTCCAGAGTCACCGCGTTGGTCCTTACTGCCTTTGGTGCTGGCAGACTTGTCATGGGAGGCGCTTTTTTTCTTTCCCTTGTCTTTTCGCTTCTTGGCTGCCGCAAGCCGTCTCTTTTGAAGTGGCTGCTGGTTAGCCCTGGTTATTTGTTTGATCGCATTGCCTTGGCCTAGCCGGATGTTGATGTCTGTAGTGTCTGCCATTTCATCTCCCCAACCCGGATAAGCCGGAACCAAGAAAAATAGGGCTGCCACAAAAACACGAACAAGAACTTTCAGACAACCAAGAACTCGCCGAAATAGACGTCATCAATGATTCCGTTAACCAACATAGCCTCAAGGGCATTGAGGATATGTTGCTTCATTTCCTTGCCCGAAATCACTTCTTTTTTGCCTATTTTGAGTACTTTCAATAATCTGGAATAAATGGCGCCCCTGCATAAGATCTTTTTTTCATCTATTTCCTGGTGGACGCTCCTGCTCGATGGTTTGACTGAGACTGTCAATAGCATGTAGGTGCGCTCATCTTCGTCAGGGAAAGGGACCACAAACCTGGCAAAACGGATGACATCTGCCATGGTTTCACCCACAGAAGCGCGGTATACTTCCGGCGAGATCAGCTTCTGGCGGATTTCTTCCCCTCCTATGACCAGTCTGCCCACTCCATAGGCCACAAGTGATACGCACACGGCAACAACCAGACCACCAATAGCCATTTGATACTTGTTCGGTTGTAAAGTGGGCTCATCTGCTTCCGCGCGCTCTTCCTCGTCAGCACTTTCCTCTGAATCTTCGACCTCGTCTGGGGATTCCCCGGGTTCGGTCTCACCTTCCATTATGATCGCGGCTTCTACCGCGTCACTGTCTGCGGTTTCCTCTTCAAGGTCATCTCTTTTTTCAACTATTTTATCGACGTTCTTTTCTAATTTTTTCAGCTCATTACCATCAAAGTGATCGTGAAACAGCTTGTCATCTTTCTCTTGGTCAGCCATGTTTTTGACCTATATCTCCTGATACGAATGGAGTTTAGCTCTTAGCTTTATGATGGACTTGGTGTGAATTTGGGAAATTCTTGATTCGGTCAAGCCCATGATCTGCCCGATCTCCTTCAGCGTCAGCTCATCGTAATAATACAGTGAGACTACCATCTGTTCTTTTTGGGAAAGTGTCTTGATCGCCTCTGCAGTAACATGCTTGAGTTCCGTGGCCATGACGTTGCGGCCCGGGTCATCTTGTCCTTGCATCAAGCTCTTGAACGATTTTTTCGATTCCGAATGACCCTTGTCGTCTCTGACGTATTCATCAAGGCTAAACAACTCAACACCCCTGGCCTTCTTGAGAGTCTGATAGTATGCATCGACGTCGATACCCATTTGTTCGGCTATTTCAAAGTCCTCGGCCCGCCTTCCCAGTTTCCCTTCAATATCCAGGACAGCTCGTTCCATATCATGAATCTTTTTTCTCGTTGACCGCGGAACCCAGTCCATACTCCTGAGTTCATCCAGCATGGCGCCTCTAATCCTGAATTCCGCGTAGGTCTTAAGCTGCACATCTCTGGAAGAATCATATTTATCAATTGCATCCAGCAATCCCATGATCCCTGCACTGATCAGGTCATCCAAGGACACACTTGGTGGGACTCTCATTGCCATGCGGCTGGCCAAGAATTTCACCAAAGGGGCGTATTTCATGATTAATGCCCCGCGCGCCTCCTCATCCATTGTCTTGGCAGCGCTTGATTTCATGTTACCATAGCTGCGTTTTGCTTGGGCCTTAGTCATTGCGTCACTCTCAAATCGCCAACCAGATCTTCGCCGCAGACCGCTTCTTTCGGTCATGAGGCTTGTCTCTCAATATTCATTGGCGTATAATCAGTTTTTGCCAGAAAAATTTTATGTTTCCATCTTGGGCAACACCTGCCGAGGTGCCCAGCAATTTATCGGCCAACTCATAAAACCCTTTGCTTGATGCACTCTCTGGGTAACGCTCGATCACCGCAGATTGTTGCCTTACTGCCTTTTCCAAATTACCATCCCTTGGGATGAACCCCAGATATTCCAACGATATTTCCTTCAAAAAATGACTAATAGCGTTGCTCAGATTGTCAAAGACCGATCTGGCTTCCTCGGCACTATCGGCCATATTGACGAGCAGTTTGAAGGTGTTTGTGCCATGCTTGGTATACATCACCTTTATCAGGGCATAGGCATCTGTTATGGATGTGGGTTCAGGGGTAGCCACGACAATTCGTTCGTCTGCAGCCATGTTGAAATAAATGATGTTGGAAGAAATACCTGCTGCCGTATCGATGAGAAAAACGTCAAAATCTTCCTGCAAGCCATCAAACTCGTTTAGGAGATTGAGTTTTTGCCCTTGGGTCAGATTGGCCAATTCCTGGATGCCGGAAACCGCTGGAATGATTCGGACATTCTCCGGGCCATCCACGATCACTTCCGCCAACTCCTTATGACCGCTTATCACGTGTCTAATATTGTAAGTCGGGCTGAGCCCAAGAATTATGTCAATATTTGCAAGGCCCAAATCACCGTCCAGTATCAGTACTCTTTTTCCTAGCCTTCCAATGGCTATGGCCAAGTTTCCAACGATGTTCGTCTTGCCAACGCCCCCTTTGCCGCTCGTGACGGCAATAACCCGGAGACACCCTGGTCCGTCGCAATATTTGCGGACCTTGCCTCTGCCACACATGTCACGGGCCTTCTCGCTGAGTACCTGCCTTAATCCAGTTGCCTGATCCACCCTAAGATTCTCCTATTGAAATACTAAGTTCAATATGCGCTTGTTGGTTGCCTTCAGAATATCCTCCGGCACATTTTGTCCTGTTGTAACAAACGACACGGGCATTGCCAATTTAGACAGTTGGTTTATGATCACTCCCCTGGATTTTGTTTCGTCTATCTTCGTGAAGATGTAACTGCTAAGGTCCAGGCAGGAGAAGTTCTTGGCTGCACGCTCCATTTCCACTTCATTAGTTGCGGCGCTAAGGAGCAGATGACTATTGATCGACCGATCACAGCCCAGCAACTTACCCATCTCTTTGATGCGCTCTATGTCGTAATGACTTTGCCCTGCCGTATCCACGAGGATGACATCTTTTCCCTTCATTACCTTCAGGGCAAATTGCAGGTTAGCGGGACAATCAACCGCAAAGCATGGAACCCCCAAGATACTCGCATAGGTCTTAAGTTGCTCGATCGCTGCTATTCTGCAATTGTCCATGGAAATGAGTCCAACAGTCCTTTCTTGCCTTAACCTCAAATCCGCTGCCAATTTAGCTATTGTGGTGGTTTTGCCGACCCCCGTGGTTCCCACAAATGCCGCTAAGATCTGTTGATTACTCTCTTTGAAAGGATCGGTTGTGTCGATAACACTGTAAAGCTCCTTTATTACTCCCCTGTACACATCGTCGGAACACAGCTGGGCGTTCTCCTCAAAGGCGCCCCCCTTTTCCAAAAATGATTTGGCATAAGGTTCAGAAATACCACTTCGAATGAGTCTGGCGTAAAGATCTATCGCTCCAGGGTTGACCCGAAAACCTTCCATGAGATGCCCGCACCGATTCAAAAGAAAGATCATCTCCTTGATACTCACCAACTCAGACTGGAGTGTTTGCAGGTAATCCTGACCAAGTCCACCGGATTTTGGCTCCGTGTGAGTACTTCCTTCCAATGCACTTATTTCAAACGACATCTGACCCCTGTTGACTGAAGCCCCTCTTTTGCTGCTGAGCTTCTTGGTGGAGAGTATCAGCGCATCCGGGCCAAGGTCTCGCTTGACCAGATTGACCGCTTCTGCAATTGTACGGCCCCTGTATTTTCTAACCTCCACTGCTTAGCCGAACCTTTCCTACAGACTTGAAGCTGATGTTGTTTGAAAGTTCGCTGTGCGAAAGCACCACCAATGATGGCGCATACTGTTCTACCATCCTTCTGAAATGTCTTCTCAGGCCGGGGGAACACAAAGAAATGGGCTGGAACCCCTTGGCCACGACTCCCTCGATCTCCTGTTGTATTGAGTGGGCAATGGAGCTTGCCACCTTCGGCTCCACGGACAAATACGAGCCATGCTCGGTGTGCTGAACGCTGTTGAGCAACACGTCTTCTACCTCCTGATCAAGGGTAACGACAGGCAGCACTCCGTCTTCGGGGATCAAAGAGCTCACAATGGCGCGAGACAGTCTTTGTCGCACGTATTCGGTCAAGAGATCCGGGTCCTTGGTCACTGGCGCATAATCTGCCAGGGTTTCAACAATCGTCAGTATATCCCTGATGGACACGCCTTCTCTGAGAAGGTTCCGCAGAACCTTTTGAATCCCACCTGTGGTTAGAAGGGCAGGCGTGAGTTCCTCCACTGCTTTGGGATGGGTCTTTGCAATATTGTCTAACAGGCCTTGCACCTCTTGTCGTCCAAGCAATTCATCAGCGTGTCTTCTTATTACTTCGGTCAGATGCGTTGCTATGACGGCGGTATTATCCACCACAGTGTAGCCTGCAAATTGTGCTTCATCACGTTTGTTTTCCGGGATCCAAACGGCCGGAAGGTCAAACGCAGGTTCCTTGGTGTCAATGCCCTCGATCTTTTTGCCGGCATCACCAGGATCCATGGCCATGAAATGATTAACCATCAATTCATACTTGCCTACCTCCACAGCTTTGATCAAAATGCGGTATTCAGCTGGTTTCAGGTTAAGATTGTCTCTTATGTGAATCGGCGGAATAACCATGCCCATGTCCAGGGCCAACTGGCGCCTGATGGATCTGATACGATCTAGCAGTTCTCCATTCTGTTCCTTGTCCACAAGTGGGATAATGGCATAGCCCATCTCAAGCTCCATGGTATCGAGCAAAAGAAGATGTTCTACTGATTCAGGAACACCTCGGGCCCTTTCTTCATCAGTATCTGTCTCAGGCTGTGCGGCCAACGCCTCTTGTCTTTTCCTGTCAAAAAGATATGCGCTTCCCCCCACGATGGCCCCGAGCATCATGAACGAAAAATTGGGCAGACCTGGAATAAGTCCAAACAAAAAAATTACCAGCGCCCCCAGATACACTGCCCGTGTATTGGACAACAGATGTCGGGCGAACTCAACTCCCATGCTGGCCTCAGAGGTAGATCGGGTCACCACGATACCCGCAGATGTTGCGATGACAAGGGCTGGAATCTGCGTTACGAGTCCGTCACCTACCGTCAGCAGTGTATAATTCTGAGCTGCCACCACAATGGCCATCTTCTTTTGCAGCACTCCAATGACAAAGCCCCCGATGATGTTGATAAACGTGATGATGATTCCTGCAACAGCATCCCCCCGGACAAATTTGCTCGCACCATCCATGGCGCCGTGAAACTCCGCCTCCCTGGCGATGAGCGCCCGACGCTGCCGGGCTTCATTTTCGTCTATGAGGCCCGCATTCAGATCCGCATCAACTGCCATCTGCTTTCCGGGCATACCATCGAGTGTAAAACGTGCGGCCACCTCGGCGATACGACCTGAGCCTTTGGTAATGACCACAAAATTGATAATAACAAGGATAACAAAGACAATCAGACCTACAAGGTAATTGCCACCAACAACAAAGTTGCCAAAGGACTGGATGACTTTTCCTGCAGCTGAGGCTCCTTCGTTGCCGTGGAGCAAGATCAACCGTGTAGAGGCCACGTTCAGCGACAACCTGAAAAGAGTCGCAACCAAGAGAACGGATGGAAATATGGCAAAGTCCAAGGCCCTGACCGTATACATAGCCATGAGAATGACAATAATGGAAAAGGTAATATTCAGCGCCAGGAGAAAGTCGAGCAAGAAGGACGGCATAGGTATGAGCATGACAACCAAGATGCCGACCACGCCGAACACCATGACGGAGTCGCTGACATTGGTAAAGAATGTACTCTCTAAAGCCCTTTCTGTTGCCGCGGCCACAAGAAACTCCTTGATCAGTTATTATTTATCATTGGTCATCGATCATTTATCATTGGTCACTTGTCATTCAATTATTAATTATTCATTTTTCAATTTTCATTCTTCACTCTTCATTCTTCATTCTTCAATCTTCCCTCTCCGCTCACGCCGCCTTGCCCTTTAGCTTGTAGACATATGCCAAGACATCGGCCACTGCGTGATACAAAACGTCCGGTACATGGTCGTTGATCTCAACCATCTTGTAGAGATTTTGAGCAAGTTCCTTATCCTCGACAATGGGTATATTGTGTTCTCTCGCCAGGGCCTTGATGCGTTCGGCAATATTTCCGGCTCCTTTGGCTACAACCTGAGGGGCACTCATGACAGCACTGTCATAGCGAAGTGCCAAGGCAAGCCGGACCGGGTTTGTCACTACAACATCAGCCTTAGGAACCTCCTGCATCATGCGTCTTCTGGCCACCTCTTGTTGAACTCTTCTAATCCTTGATTTAACGAGCGGATCTCCTTCAGTCCGCTTGAACTCTTCTTTGACTTCCTGTTTGGTCATTTTCAATTTTTCTTCAAACTGCCACTTCTGAAAAGCATAATCCAAGACAGCCAAAAGCATCATGGCCAGGGAAACCCAAATGAAGATCTTGAATATAACCTTGAAAATATACAGGGCAATAGCCCAGACCTCCATCCCTCCCAGGGATCGCAAACGGCCCATCTCCCCTTCGACCGTCCAATAGGCGATGATCCCAACTATGGCAATTTTTGCCAGATTCTTGAACAGCTCCACCAGGGACTGTTTTGAAAAAAGCCGCTTTATGCCTTTTATGATATTAAAATTGGAAAACTTTGGTTTAAGTTTCTCCAAGGAAAACACTACACCCACTTGCATCAGATTCGACAGGACAGCGATCGCGACCACGGTGAGCATCACTGGCAGCACAATAATCATAAGGCGCCCCACCACATCGCGATGAAAAACCAGAAAGTCCGCCAATTCCATGCTTGGGCTTGACACCATGGAAAAACATTGCTGCATCATGGCTCCCATATGACTATACATAACCGAGCCGAAAACGTAGAGGGCAGACAGCCCGGACAAGAGCACAGCCACAGATGCGACCTCACGGCTTTTGGCAACGTCTCCTTTTTTTCTTGCCTCAGACCGCCTTCGCGGGGTCGGTTTTTCGGTTTTTTCTTGAAAATCTCCCTCTGCCAATGCTCACACCCTCACAAGGACCATGACAGCTTTCAACATACCTTCAAGGCCCACGACATACTGTTTCGTAACGTGAAGTAATACTTCCAAAGAAATGCCAAAAAACAACAAACCAACTACTATTTTCAATGGGAAAGCAACCATAAGAATATTCATCTGGGGGACCATTTTGGCAATAATACCAAAGGATGCGCTGGCAAAAAGAAGTGCAGCAATAGCCGGAGCGCCAATTTTTATGGCCATTGTGAACATATCTCCGGAAAGGTCTACCATCCTGTGAAAGAGTTCCTCGCAAAGGCCCAAGGAACCAACCTCAATAATCGAAAAACTATCAGCCAGCGTCGCGAGCAAAATATGATGGCCATTTAGGAGAAGAAAAATCAAAATAGCCACCCAGTTTCCCACCAGGACCAACATTGTTCCCTCGGCACCTGACTCGGGATCCAGAACCCTGGCCATGCCAAATCCCATCTGGAATCCAACAAGATGTGCCCCAAGTTGTACGGCAGCAAAAAACAAGCGTATGGTCAGGCCAAGGATCAGCCCCAGGATCAATTCAGAAACGATAAGGTTAAGGCCGGACAACAAACCTTCTGGAAACAGCCTTGGGTCAGGATGGACAACCTGCATGAGTACAATGCTGATCATCAGAGCCAGCCCAGCCTTAAGAAGGTTTGGCATAAAACGCGTGCCGAAAATGGGCAGCATAAACAGAACCACACTCGTGCGAATCAGGATCAAAACGAATGACATAAACTGTTCAGGCGAAAAGTTGATAATATTCATGTCTGCTCAGCAAATCACCGTATGTATACAGGTATTTGTGTTATGCAGTTGCGCCCAAAGTCCATTAGTATCTGTAACATCCAGGGACAAAAGAACAGGAGGCCCAGAAGAACGGCCAGTATTTTTGGAACAAAGGTCAGTGTCATTTCCTGAATCTGTGTTACTGCCATAAAGATGCTAACAGTTAATCCAACGATAAGCCCCAGCCCCAGCATCGGCATTGCAACCAGAATAGTCACCCTAATGGCTTGTTGGGCAAATCCGACAACGAGTTCCGGTGTCATATCATCCTCCTACAAAACTTTTGACCAAAGAACCTACAATCAAATGCCAGCCGTCCATCAGCACGAAAAGTATCAGCTTGAAAGGCAGCGATATCATAATTGGCGGCAGCATCATCATTCCCATGGAAAGAAGAACACTGGCAACTACCATATCGATCACCAGGAAGGGTATATATATAACAAACCCGATAATGAAGGCCGTCTTAAGCTCACTCACAACAAAGGCGGGTATGAGAACGGAAGAAGGCACATCGTCCGGAGAGCTTGGTCTGTCCAACTTCGCCATGTTTACAAACAAGGCCAAATCCTTTTTCCGAGTATGTTTGAACATGAACTGCCGAACCGGGCGCAGCGCTGCTTCAAATGCATCAGTCTGCGAGATTTCTTCATTTAGGTAAGGCTTGATGGCCTTATCATTAACTTCTTGCCACACCGGCGTCATGATAAAGAAAGTGAGAAACAAGGCCAGTCCTATCATGACTTGATTGGGCGGCATTTGATGAGTACCCAGGGCCTGTCTCAAGAACGAGAAGGCCACGGCCAACCTCGTAAAGGAGGTCATCAATATCAGGATGGCCGGTGCCAGGGAAAGGACAGTGAGTAAGGCAACAATCTGAAGCAACACAGAAACATCGCCGGGGTTATCAGTCTGCCCAACACCGATCTGCAGGGTAGGAAGCGGAATACCTGCACCAAAAACAACAGAGGGAACCAGTATTAACAAGGGAATTAGTACTGACAAATGATAAATGATAAATGATAAATGATAAATTCGTTTTCCCCTTTGGAGATATCTTCCCATATCCTGCATTTCAGGCCTTTTCACTTTGCGTTCTGCATTCTGCATTATCTGCCTAATCTTATCTTTCTCCTTCCGTTCGTTTACGCCTAAGAGATGAAAGCAAGGTGTCCATGAAAGAACCGTCTACCTTGATCATAGCCCCCTTTGAGTTTTCAATCTGCGCCAGAGCCTCCGGCTTTTCGATCCTGCCCAAGCAGGTTATATTCCCGGCACTTATTCCTATAACCATTTTCTCACCCGCCACGTCGATCAGGGCAATTCGCTCCTTTGGCGCTAAGTGATAGTATGACAGCATCTGGATAAGCCGGCCCTGGCTTGACCCCGCTTTCAGGTGCAAGAATCGCTTCATAAGAAAGAGCACCAGGATCAAAATGGCCAGGACAACGGATAACATTGCCACTGACTTGAGGACAGCCACCCACAGGCCAGGTTGAGACACCATAGAAGATGTTTCGGTCAACCCGTTCAATGTGTCTCCTTTCTTGAATTCGGCATTTCATCCCAAACTTCGCAAGGTTCACGAGACCTCATTGCGAGGAGCGAACAAGACTAACCCAGAGTCTTAACTCTTTCAAGGGGGCTGATAATATCGGTGAGCCTCACACCGAACTTTTCGTTCACAACCACAACCTCGCCACGAGCGAACAGTTTTCCGTTCACATGGATATCCATTGGTTCTTGAGCCATCTTTGTTAGTTGAACAACCGAACCCTGTCCCAGCTGAAGCAAATCATTGATGAGCATGCTGGTACGTCCCAGTTCAACCGTGATCTGAAGCGGAATATCCAGGATGAAGTCGAGATCTTTCAACTCCCCGGCATCTGCTTGTGCTCCTACCCCGGGAATTTCCAGGGCCTCAGGGGCTGTGCCTGACCCCGTGGCCTCTGTTTGTTGCTCTTCAGTTGTATCCCCTGTGGCCGAATCAATTTCGTCAGACATTTGCTTCACTCCTTGAGCACCTTTTGTCGATCCTCATAGCCCTGTTGCCCTTTATTACACCTATGTGTCCTCTAAATTTTGGTATACCTTCAACCTTGGTCAACAAGTGGTCGCTCACGTCCTGCCTAAGTTGAACCACGTCACCAGTTTTCAGACCCAGTAGTTTCTCTGCAGTAACTTGCAGACTGCCCAGTTCGACAATCAGTTCAACACTCATTTCCTTAATTCGCTCTCGCAGACGCTTTTTCCAAGGTGCATCTATGCCTGGTTGATCGGTCTGAAACCCCGCGTATAACCTGTCGCGAATCGGCTCAAGCGTGGAATAGGGAATACAGATCGTCATGACGCCCCCTATTCCTTCAATCTCAATATTGAAGCGAATCACAATCACCAAATCACCAGGAAGCACAATAGCTGCAAACTGCGTGTTGACCTCTGATCGCAGATAGATCATCTTGAGCTTATGAACCCGGTCCCATGCTGCAGCAAAGTTGTCAAGGCACACCACGACCGCCTTCTCTATCATTGCAGCCTCTATGACAGTAAAGTCCCGCCCCTCAATTCTGACTTCCTCTAACCCCCTGCCACCGAAATAGCATTCAATGAGGCTGAAGACCAAGCGCGTGTCGAAGACCATCAGAGCTTGGCCCATGAGGGGTTCAATGCGAAACACGTGCAGGCTGGTGGGCACGGGAAGTGTGTGTTGGAATTCTTCAAACTTGACCATGTCAAGTGAGGAGACTTCCACATCGGCATCTCTTCGTATCAGGCTGGACAGGCTGGTCCGGAAATTCCTTGCAAACCGTCCGGCCACGATTTCAAGGGTCGGCATTCGAGCGTGAATAATCTGGTCCTGCCGGGTAAAATCGTACCGAATAACCCCGTCTTCAGGTTCAGCAGGCTCGGGTTCGGTCTCAACTTCGCCTGTTGTAACCCCTTTAAGTAGGCTATCGACCTCTTCTTGTGATAGGACATTAGACATGAGTCACTCACCTTCTTACTGCACGACAAATTCCGTAAAGTACAGCCCTCGAACAGTACCTCCACCCAGCAATTGATTGATCCGGGCAATCAGTTCGTTTCTGAGCTGTATCTTTCCTTCTGTGGTACTGATATCTTCATAAGATTTGGTGGAAAGCAGCAACAAAATAGCATCTCTTAATTGGGGATCACTCGCGACCAGCGCCTGTTGCACTTCCTTGTCGTAAATGCCAAGAACAATATTCGCCTTAAGGTATCGTTGACCGCGCTGCCCCTGCAAATTAACGATAAAGGATTTGAGCTCGTGCATGATTTTGGGCTTTGCTTTTTTGTCGACCAGTGAAGATTTCCCGGCGGTCGCAGCGGCTTCATCGCCCTCAGCAGGAGTCTTGGCCAAAAAAAACTTCCAGCCTGCAAACCCTCCACCGCCCAACAAGAGCACAGCAACCCCTATAACTATCAATTTCTTCAAAGAACCTTTTGGAGCAGCTTCAGTCTCCTCTGAAGAGGTCGAATCTGAGCCTGGCTTGGTTGCCTCATCTGCCATCTTGGCCTCCTTTCAGCGCACAGAGATTCGGGTCTTAATGCAGTCGCCGAATAGCTGTCTTATTCTATGTCTTTCTCAGAATGATCTCTACGCGCCTGTTTTTCTCCCTGTTCTCTGGCGTGATATTCGGATATTTGGGTCTTAGATCACCGTAGCCGCCAACGCCAAGTCGCTCTGGCGGTATGCTCATTTCTTGTACGAAATAGCGATGCACATTCAAGGCCCGGTACAAGGAAAGTTCCCAGTTCGAGCGGTAATGCTTGTTACGTGTAGGTTGGTTGTCTGTGTGGCCCATGATAAGTACTTCGTTGGAAACAGCACTGATCACAGTGGCTATCAAGCGTAGGATCGAATAGGTGCCAGGCTTAATCTCAGCCTCACCAGGGTCAAACAGGATGCTTTCCTCAAGGGTAATGACAACGCCCCTTGTGTCTTCAGTGATACTAAGAATTGACTCCAAATCTCTGCGCATCTTATCTCTACCCACGCCACTGTCTTCAAGGAAGAAATCTTCCAGCATCGCCAGGTTGGTGATTTTTTCACCCTTTTTTTGGTACGCTAACTGCTCCACACGATCCTCTAAAATCGCCACTTTCCGCTCAATACTACCACCGCCCAGGGCCCCGCTGCCACCCTCCTTCAGCGTGGCGGCAGTGCCGCCTTCGGACACAACCTCCGGTGAAGGGGCTATCTCACCTTTGTCAGACATTTCCAGAACACCGCCAACACTCTGGAATATGCTGAATACGGTCCGCAGCATTTTTAAATCCATGGATGACATGGACAAAAGCATGACAAAAAAGGTCAGAAGAAGCATGAGCAGGTCTCCGAAAGTGACCATCCATGCAGTGGGGTCTATGTTTGTCTCGTTTGCCTCTTTGTTGCGCTTTCTCATAACAGGCCGTTCCTAATCAAAGATACTGAACACAAATCTCTTAAAAACAAAAAAGCCGGAAGGCTCCTCCTTGTAAATCTGACTGAGCCTGTCTCTTGACCTGCGATCCAGAACAATGTCAACGCGACGGTTCTGGGCCCTTGTTTGTCTTGTTTCATTGCTTGCAACAGGCCTGTACTGTCCACCGCCGTAGGCAATAAGCCTTAGGGGATCCACTTTGCCTATTGCTACAAAGAACTTCAACACCTCAAGGGCTCGCAGGGAAGAAATCTCCCAGTTGGACCCCCATGCCTTTTCATCTGCGGGTATGCTGTCTGTGTGGCCTGTGATCTCAACAGGATATCTATCCTGGTTGATGATGTCACAGAGTCTTTTCAAGAATGCATAACTAGACCTTCTGATCCTGTAGTTTCCCTTGTCAAAGATCACCTTGTCCTGTATGCTAATGACCTTTCCTTCTGCGGTACTCTGTACGGTGACCTCCCCCTGACCTGGCAGGCCCAACCCGAATTTCTTGCCGATCGCGGACTCGTCCAGATTCTCCGGAGACCCCATTTGTTTGAAGGCCTGTTGTACATCTTCCATGGGGGCCTGGGGCGGCAAGTGACTCTTTCCTTTTCCAGAAAAGGCCGACCTCCCTGAGGGCAGAATCCCGAACGTTCCTACCAGAGACCCAAGAGCTTCAAGCTTGCGCCTTTCATCAACCACTGCTATTGAATTGAGCACAATGAAGAATGCCAGGAGTATGATGAAGAGCGCCACGCACAAAGTCCTTGCTCCGGCTTGGGCTGCGTTGCCTCCTGTTTCCTTTTGTTTTGGTTTCATAATGTGAGATATTGCCTACAGTGCCTGTTTAGGTTCCAAACTGAGATTGGCGCTCGTTCGGGGGCAAGAAGGCCAAGAGCTTTTGCTCCACGATACGCGGGTTTTCTCCGTTGGCAAGACAGATCACGCCTTCGATTGTCATCTCCTTTACCAGGACTTCCTCGTTGCTGCGGGTGCGCAGTTTTCCGGCTATGGGCAGACACACGATGTTTGCCATCACAGAACCGTAAAAGGTGGTCAGAAGGGCTATTGCCATGGCCGGTCCGATGGTGGACGGGTCATCCATGCTCTGTAACATCTGGACCAGACCGATGAGGGTGCCTATCATGCCAAGGGCAGGAGCAAAGGTTCCCAAGCTTGTAAAGATTTCTGCGCCGAGCTTGTGGCGATCCTGGATGGAAGTAATCTCGGTCTCAAGAATCGTTCGTATGGCATCTGGCTCCAAGCCGTCAATGGAAAGCTGGATCCCCGTCTTTATGAATTCCTCTTTAACGTTTTTTACGTCAGCTTCCAGAGAAAGGATGCCTTCCCGACGCGCCTTGTTTGAAAAGTCCACGAACTCCTTAATAATACTGTTGGCGGGGACCAGTGTTGCAAAAAAGGCGTTTGTTGCCACCTTGACTACGCTCATCATGTCCTTCAGAGGATAGTTGATCAGGCAGGCCCCTAGGGTTCCACCTATTACGATAAGCGCGGATGGGGCGTTTATGAAGAGGCTGATTCCCCCACCCATGGCAATGGCCCCGATCACAAGTCCAAAAGCCGACACAATCCCGATTATGGTTGCAATGTCCATGGACTCTTACCTTGCCCCAGTCCTTATTGTTCCCAAACGTTTCATAAACAACATGGCTAAAAGTCCCCACAAACACCCTTGGACGCCCTGAATCTGCAGCATCCTCGACTTTTCGAACGTCAGCATTGTTTCTCGCAGATGATTAGAGCAACCTTTGTGCCATGTGGACTGAGCTATTGCTGTCAGTACTTGCTGGTTGGTAATCGTTTAAGGGCGTCCGGCGGGAGTGGCTGAGAACAAGGGAAAATATTGTCTAAATTCAACTGCTTTTAATGGATGCCGGGAAAAACGACCTGCCATGCGCCCAAGGGAAAAGACTTGAACACAGGGCCGGTCCAGCCCGGTTCTGCCACAAAGGTCATGTCAAAGTCGAGCGGCCCTGTCAATCTGTTGACGCATGAAGTCAGTGGTCAGCGGTCAGTGGTCAGGAATCAGTGGTCAGTACCTAATGCTCACTGACCACTGATTTCTTTGCTTATCGCTTCAGGTTGATCAGTTCTGCCAGCATCTGGTCAGTCACGGTAATGATCTTCGAATTTGCCTGGAACCCGCGCTGGGTGGTGATCATCTTTACAAATTCCGTTGCAATATCCACGTTCGATTGCTCAAGGGAGTTTGGTGAGATGCTGCCCAGGCCATTGGTGCCCGGCTTGCTCGTCGTGGGGTTACCGCTGAGCCTGGTCTCCCTGAAAAGGTTGCCGCCAACCTTGAAAAGGGCTTGATAATTTTGAAACTTGGCCAGGGCAACCCGATAGAGCGGAAGGACCTGCCCATTGGAGTACTGACCGGTAAGGGCGCCATCTGTCCCCACATTAACCGACTGAAGGTCACCGGCGCCGTAGCCGTCGGCCGACTGAAATGTGGTGGTGGATGCTCTTGCGAACTGGGTGGCGGCCAGGGAAGCGGGGACAAATGATGTGCCGTCCCAGTGGGCCCCTATATCAAATTCGATGGTCATCGAGGTATCAGTGGCTGTGCCACCAAGAAAGTCTGGCTGGAACACAAAATAGCCACTTGAATCAGTGGTTTGTGCAGTCCAGTTGTCAGAGCTTACGATGGTAAAACTCACCCGGTCTCCCTCTACTGCATTTACACCCAGAGTAACCGTTAAGTCGTCCCCGGTTGGAAGAGTGTTAAGATCGAGGGCATATCCGGTACGAGTGCCGGTAATTTCATCAGCAGCATCAAGAGCCGTGTAAGCGGCAGGAACGGCTGTGCAGGTCCAGTTTAGGGGTTTGATATGGAAGGACACTGCGTCGCCGGGGCTTGTACCGGCTGTATCAACCGTTATGTCCGTGCCGCTGCCATTGAGGTCGAGCGTAAACACACCGGCAGCCGTGCCGCCGATATCATCGCCATTAGCGGGGCCGCCAGCAGCTGTGTAAGCGGCAGGGACATTAGTTACCCTCCAATTATCCCCGTCTATATCGAAAGTCACAGTTTCGTTGTTTACGGTCGCACCGGCACCAGTCAAAGTAACGGTTATGTCGTCATTTGTACTTCCGCCAAGCTGGACGTCAATATTGGTAGCCGTATCGGTCGCAGCATTTACTATAATGCCGCCGGTGAAAGTGCCGTCGTCTGTACAGCTCCAGCTTGTTGTTCCTTGATTCCATGTCAGTGTAACTCCCGTAACACTTTCATTCGCTGGCGCCTGGTTATTGATGACTGCGCTGGCCGTTATGCCTGCGGCGGCGACTGTGTCTGCTATATTTTCAATTATAGATGTCCGTGTCGCCGTCAATTTGGTGGCACCCGTTGCCGTAGTAAGGGCCGCATCGTTATTTACAATCAAGGTGGTGATGGAACCTGCGCCGGTAATGGCCTGGTCTGCGGTTGGGACCTGATCAAACTCCATTGTAACTGTGCCGTCTTCAATCAGTGCGTTTTGATTGTTGTAGGCCACGCTGACATCGGTCGGTGTAAGAGTTGAACTAACGCCCTTCAGTACGTCGGAAGCGACGGCAAAAGTGCCGGCCGATTGTTCGTGGCCGCCAGTTATCCCGTCGAGCCGCATCATGGTCAGATCTGTAATAGCTCCTGAACTCTCAGAAAAGGTGATCCTGCCCCTTGAAAGAAGGCCGGCGCTTGTTGTGTCTGCAAAACCGCTTCTTTTATCCTCAGTAGGGTTGCAGGTAATAATATACTCCCAATCAGTGCCTGAGATCTTGTCGTAATAGATGGTAATGTCGTGGGTGCTTCCCAGGGAATCATAGGCCTTGAGGGTCGACTGATATTCATAATTGGTGGCGACTATTTGTGTAGTAGCCGTCCCATCCCATCCATTTGATAGCGATAATATCTGACTAATTGCATCGGAATCAACATTGGTAATCAGCGTTAGCTTGGTGGTTTCCTTAGGCATTGATGTAAAGGACTGGAGGATTATATCCGTAATCGACCCCTTATCTTCTCCCGTGCTCTCATCGAGTTCCCATCCTTTAACAATGTAGCCCGCAGGGTTGGTAAAATTTCCGTCCTTGTCGAACCGGAATTCGCCGGCCCGTGTGTAGAACTGATTTTCTTCGTCAGAAGGATCCCGGACCACAAAGAAACCCTCTCCTCCAATGGCCAGGTCCGTGGTCGAGTCTGTGGACTCGAAAGACCCCTGGGAAAAGCTGCTGGTAATATCTGCCATAGATGTACCGCGCCCCACCTGGGCCGAACCGGCAGTGGTGGCCACGGTCTGGCTCAACACGTCCTGGAAAGTGACCCGGCTTCCCTTAAAGCCGACCGTGTTAACGTTGGCAATGTTATCACCTATCACTGTCATGGAATTTCCAAGAGTGCTCAGGCCGCTGATGCCAGAAAAAAGTGCACTTGAAAGTGACATGGTATCCTCCTCCCTTTGGTTGTCGTTCTTTGTTAATGGTTATTCGTTATTTGTTAATTCCGGTTTATCCGGGCTACGCTTTATCTCTTTAAGTCCATTGCGGTCTTAATCATTTCATCAGCCGCGACGATCCCCTTTGCATTTGCCTGAATGGCCCTCTGGGTAAAGATCAACTCACCAAACTGCTCTACCAGTTCAACATTTGATGTTTCGAGAGAACTCGCCAAGATGGTGCCCAGGCCGGAGCTGCCCGGACTACCGACTATCAAGTTTGCGTTTTGGGAATCTGCCTGGTAAAGAGTGGACCCTATCCTGTGGAAACGGCTGGAAGGATCGATCGACTTGGCAAGCCCGACCCTGAAAAGATCACTCATAACGCCATTATCAAACGTTGCGCTGATGATGCCGTCACTGCTTAATGAAAAGGACTCCAACTCACCATCACCATAGCCATCTGAACTTGAGGATTTTGCATAAGATCCATATGCAAACTGGGTTGTGCTCTGCGAATTCTGCTGCCAAAGTCCACCCAGATATGTGACACCCGCATCAAACTCAATAGTCCCTGCTCCTGCAAAAGCCGTTTGAAAGGTGAGATAGCCATTATTATTAGTGGTGCCCGCTGTCCATCCACCTCCCTGATAATTCTCTATGGTCATATCCTCAACATATCCATTGTTGCTAAAAGTGATCGTACCCCTTGCGAGGACTCCGTCATCAGTGGCTGTGGGGGTCCCTTCAGGAGGGGCGGTAATCAGATATTCCCATTTATTCTCCTGGTCCGGGTCGCTTTTGTCATAGTCATAATAGACCTCGATTGAATGCCTGTTGCCTGCGCTGTCATATATGTGATGTGCTGCCTGGAGCTCATAATCGTTTAAGCTAATCGGCTCCTGGTTGGTCGCATTCCATTGAGCGAAAAGTCCACCTGGGGAACGATCTTGAGAACGGGCATCAAGGTTGCATGTTATTGATAGCCTGGTGGATGGACTCGGAGGAGAAACAAGGCGGGGCGCAGGATCAGGATTGTCCACGGTGGCAGCAGGCGTTGTAAGCGCAAGTTGGATGTCGGCCAACGTGGTTGTTTCTGTGCCTTGATTATCAAATCCATAACCCTGAACAATGTGGCCCCATGGATTGACTAAATAACCCTGGGGGTCAAAATTAAATTGCCCGGCCCTTGTGTAATAGGTAGTGCTTGTGTCGTCTTTGTCTTTAAGGATAAACAAACCATCTCCGGAGATGGCCATATTGGTGGCTATGTGAGAGGGCTCCGCAACGCCCTCTCTTGAAAAATCACTCGTAACTCCCATCGGATTTATCTTGACACCGCCAGTGTTTGTAGCCTGCAAAAGGACATCTTCGAAACCTACCTTACTGGTCCTGAATCCGGTTGTATTGATATTTGCGATGTTATCTCCAAGTACTGCCATCTTCTTTTCAAGGCACAAAAGACTGCTCACACTCGTATACATGGAACTTGATATAGACATACCTAATTACCCCCCTTCGCCTTCAGGCGGTTCCACCAAACTGACCTCTGTGACACTTTCAGGATTAATCAGTTGATCCCCGACTATTAGATAAGGGATTCCACCTTGATAAGTAACAGCGGTGACCAGCCCGGATAAGCCGGGGCTTACCTCAATAGGAGAACCCTTATTATCAAAGGCCTGGACATCAAAGGAATAGTAACCGTCAGGAACCGCATAGCCGTAGTTGTCTTTTCCATCAAAATCGACATCATGTTCCCCGGCTTCCTGATCGTCGCTGTAAATTGTTCTTATCTCCGAACCTTCCGTATCGAATATGGAGATAATTACATTTGCTCTCTCCTCTAATGTGTATGAATCGCCAAATGCTTTTCCATTGCTTAGGGTAATAGTACTGTCACTTGATTTGATCTCTTTTCCAATATAGTCGAGCAGGTTTTCCAGTCGCTGGCTGTCCTCTGTCCCTTGAAGGATCTTCAGATTATCATTTATATCGAATAATTGCTCCAGACTGGAAAACTGGGCCAACTGGGCAGTAAATTCCGTCGATTCCATAGGACTCAATGGGTTTTGATATTTGAGTTGAGCTACCAGCAAGGTTAGGAACTCGTTCCGTCCCAGCTCCCTTTTCGAACTGGCATAACTTGATGTATCATCCGGCTTGTTATAGGTTGGTTCAAGTGCTGCAATAGACATGGTCTCATTCCTTTCGTTATTTGTTATTCGTTATTGGTCATTACAAGACGTGTCCGTGATTCGTGTCTGTTTACTAATGACTAATGACCAGTGACTATATCTTCATGCAAACATGTCCAGCAAGGCATCGCTCCGCACATTAGTTGGTGTTCGTTCTGCGCTGTCTGCCTCGGATTCCAATCCGTCGGATGCAGAAGCCGGGCTGCGTCTCCAGGACCGTGCCTCATTGAGGTCCCTTTGAGCATGATCCATGGACCGGCCAAAATGATGACCGACTTCCACATCTACTTTTTGGAGTTCAACGCCTTGTTCCCCCAAGGCCTGTCTGAGTTCGTTGACATGAGACGTCAGGAGTTCCTTGACAAAATGATGTTCAGCCACCAGGGCCACCTTCAAGACGTTGTCCTTCATGACCATGTCAAGTTGAATAGAGCCAAGCTGGGGGGGCTTTAATTGAAGCCGCACATGATTGTCTCCCCGCCTCAGAGCAAGCCCCAGTCGTCTTGCAACCTGATCAATGACATACTGTGGAACCGGCCTGGGCCCCTGTCTTGTGGTGGTCTCGGACAGAATCGCCCTGCCCGTCTCGGCCTCCCTCACAGAGTGTGCCGGCACCAGATTTTTCTGGTCGAGCGTCTTTTCGGCAGATGCACTCCGGCTGGTTTCAGCTGATGTATCCATCCTGGAAAAAGATTTTTTGTTCTCCGTATCAGATTCACCCAGCCCAGCAGATTCGGCTGCTGGCTTCTTTGCATTAGATGTCGCCTCTTCTGCCGCTTGGGCTATTTGTTTGCCGGCTGCATCTTTGGCATGAGATACTGCATTGCCTCCGCTTTGTGGGCTCTGTTTTCCGTGGGCCTGTTTCCGGTCAGCACCCGCTCTTTTCCACCCTTGGGCTATTTGTTTGTCAGCAGCCACCTTTTTCGCCTCAAGTGTGGCGCCTTTCAATTCTTCGGCTGCTTGTTGGAGCATGCGACTGCCTTTGAAGTCATCTGGCGACAACGCCCTGAGCATGCGGGAACTAAGAGGCTGCAGGCCGGACCGTGGATCTCGTCCGTCAGAGGGTATCAACACATGGTCAAGCAGCTGGGTCGCGTGACTTTTTGTCTGGCCATTGGTCAGATGGTGGGGCATCAGGTTGGCCACCTTCTTCTCGAGCATTTGGACGAATCGTTCAAGAGACATTGGCTCATTGACCTTGGATGCCCCGTCTGCCATGCCTATGCGCACCAACATGGCCTTGATGTCTTGGGCAGAGGGCTGGCCGGCGCCCGCCTTTGTTCCTTCGGCCACCTTGTTGATGATCCCTTTAAGGCTCTGGACAAGCCTTTTCAGGCCAACCCCTCCCCCGTCTACCCTTGCATGACTGATAGCCCATTTTGCCTGCGTGACATCCAGGCCGAGGCAACGCAGCAGGGTCTCCAGATGGGGCACGACCGACACCTCAAATGCAGGATCGAATGAGTCTTTGTCAGCCACCATTTTCAGTTCTGAAAGCCCCTCAAAAAGCTCAATAATCTTGATTTCACGTTTTCCCTGGCTACCAAAAAGTCTTTGCAGAAGACCGTTCACATCCTTTTCTGAATAGCCCTGGGCCATCAAGAGTTTCTCTAGGCCGGGCAATGCGTTTCGGGACAGAAAAAGATTCTTAAGGGGAACGCCTGCACACAACAACTGGTTGCGGAAATGTTCAAGCCAGCCCTGTTTAGTTTTTGCTCGCCCTGCTGTCTGATCTGCGGTATGCGAAAGAGGGCCATTGGCAGAACTCAATGTCTGATCCAGGAGCCGCGCGAACATGTTTTTGGGTCCTTCCTGCTTGCAGGCCTTTCCTGCACCACCCGGCTCGGACTTGACATTCAGACCGTTTAAGATACTGGCGAGTTCTATGGCTTGTGGGTTCATCATTTGCGTTACCTAATCCTGTTCGCTCCTGAGAGCGCCATGCACATTGTCAGCAACGAGCATGCCAAAAACAAGCTGCCGAATATAGTCTGTAAATACAGGGCGTTGCAAGCATCCCGGCCTGGTTGAAGCATTTGGAGCGGGCTTTGAGCTGAAAGTTTTTCCCCTGTCAGGGGCTCGGAGGAAAATATTTCCTGGATTTTTCTGGCCCGGAGATATAAACCCTCAAGTGCCCATCCGCGAATACGGATTTACCAAAGCATGACTTTTGGCGGGGCACAGTCAGGTGTTCTTTCAGAAATGGTAGATTTTGGTCCGAGGCAAGGCCGCACAAGGGTTTTCGCCGCAGGCGTAGCAGGGCTACGTCGAGGACGGAAACCCGCGGAGAACGCCGCATCGGGTCAAAATATGCCATTTGTGGATGGACACTAACTATGATGAAAAGAGGTATTCAGATAACGTGTCTGGTGGGGATGGTGATCATGGCCTGCGGACTGGCCTTGGCCCAGAATTCGCTCGTCGGGCCGGACGACATAAGAAAGATGAAGAAGGCAAATATCAGCGATGGAGTTATTCAGACATTGCTTACAGAACAGACTTGTTCCATAACCGGTGAGTATTTGGTCATGCTCAAGAGGGCCGGAGCAAATGATGAAATGTTGAAAATCATTATATTGGCTGACCGTTACAAGAATCCACGAAAAGCCGATCTGACTGTGGAGGAGATGGAGCTACTGAGGAAGGCAGGGTTTTCTGATGAAGTTATCGTGCAGCTTTCCAATATGACACCATCAAAGAGGGTCACAGATGCCCAGGGCAATGAAAGTGTTGTCTACGGCACCGGCCTGCCCATTAAGCCAGAAACAGACACGCCCCAGCAAGAGCAACCCACCTTTAATATCAATATTGAGAAGGTGGAACAGCCGTGAGTTTTATGACTCAAGTTTCGCCCCCTGTTTCACGTTGAGTGCAAAGGCCGGGGCAGCCTTGAACTGGGGGCTGTGTTGAGTCATAAACCCAGCTTGACAAGGCGTTCACTGATCTTAGCTGCCTTGTCAGCCGACACGTGCGGTAGGATACTACCTACGTTTTCTCCTTTCATCTTTGAAAACACGGCAATGACGACTTTCATGTCAAGCTTATCTATGAGGGCAGCGGCCTTTTTCGGAGGCATTGTCGTGAGTATCTTGATGAGATGTTTTATCCGGCCTGCAAGCTTGCTTTGAGTCTCACTCTGCAACTGTGTTAACCGCGAAAGCTTTGCATCAATCTCCTGTTTTAACCCTGTCAGTCGTTCTCGCTCTTTTTGAAGCAACCGGTTTTCTGCCTTCAGTTGTGCGCGCTTTTGCTCAAGGGCATCAAGCGTTGTGGTGTCCTCCTGATCAGTGGCCCAGGATGTATGCTGTTTCGGGCTTGAAGATAACACGGGGGCCGTTCCTGCCTGAGTCTTTGCCTGACTGTCCGTGGCAAAGGCCGGCACAGCGTCAAAAATTGGCACTGACAGCTCAGGTGCTCTGGTACAAACAAGTATGCTGGCAATCCCCAACTTAGCGATCAAGAAACACAGCAGTATTACCTGTATCTTGGAGTTCATGAATGGCCGCTTAACTTTCACAGTGCTTTTTTTCAAGGCTTTCTTGTCTTTCGTCTCAGCCTAGCGATTTCATCTGTGGCCTTTTGTTCAGCTCGGTTCAGCCTTTGCATGTAGTTTATATGTTGAATTTCTTTGACCTTCTCAAGGGTCTCCTTGCTCATTCTTTCTGCCTCAGCGGCCTTTTGCTTTTCCTTTATTGTCCCACTGTTTTCAACCATGCGCTCGTTTTCCGTTTCGATTTCACGACTCAACCTATCCAGGTAGGCAGAATATATTCGAAACTCATCAATTCCAATCCCCTCTGCCTGTTCATCGTCACGCTCCCTAATAGCCGCTTGCTTGCTTTGGCCTATCTGCCGTATCCGTTTGGTAGTTTCAATAAGTGCCCGTTTTGCTTTGGCAACCTCCATCAAGGCCACCTTGTGGCGATGTTGTCGGCATCTAATAAGCGGATCAAGTCTGAACTTGAACCTTTGCATTGCCTAAGCCTTTGCAGTATCCGTGCCGTCAAGTATCTCCCTCAGTTTACTACCGGCCCCTTCAAACGTGATGCGCTCATCAACTTCTTGCCTCAAGAAAACATTGATTTTGTCGATCATCTTCTTGGCATAGTCTATCTTTGGATCACTTCCATCCACATAAGCGCCGATGGATATTAGGTCCTCTGCATCACTGTACACGGCGATGATTTCCCTTGCCCTTTGGCACAACTTCATGTGTTCCGGCCCTGCAACCTGAGTCATGGCCCTGCTGATGCTTCCGAGTACCTCTATCGCCGGATAATGACCCCTATCGGCCTGCTTTCTGGAAAGGACAATGTGGCCGTCCACAACAGATCGTACTGCGTCTGCCACAGGGTCGTTCATGTCATCGGCTTCGACCAGGACCGTGTATATCCCGGTTATGGTTCCTTTGCCTTCAACACTTCCTGCACGTTCCAGGAGTTTGGGCAACTGGGCAAAAAATGAAGGGGTATATCCTTTTACGGTGGGAGGCTCTCCTGTTGCTAATCCCACATCCCTCGAAGACATGGCAAATCGGGTGATGGAATCCATCAACAAGAGCACCTCCTTGCCTTGGTCTCTGAAGTATTCTGCCAGAGTTGTTGCAAGGTAGGCTCCTCGCATCCTGATTAACGGAGACATATCGGAAGTTGCTGCTACTACAATTGACTTTCTTAGACCCTCGTCGCCAAGATTTTGTTCAACAAAGTCCTTGACTTCACGTCCTCGTTCCCCGACCAAGGCCACGATGCTCACGTCAGCACTCGTGTGTCTGGCCATCATACCCATAAGCACACTTTTTCCCACACCTGAACCCGACATAATGGCCATCCGCTGCCCTTTGCCCATTGTTATTAGACTGTTAATTGCGGCGACACCTACATCAGCTATTTCCCTGATGGGGCGCCGTTTCATGGGATTCACGGCCTGGCCATACAGCGGATAGTGAGCACTTGATGCCATGGGACCAAGCCCGTCGATGGGCTCGCCAAATCCGTCTACAACCCTTCCTATGAATGAGTCCCCCACAGGTACGTTAGGATGATCATCGATTACCGAAATTTTGCAACCGGGGCTCACACCTCTCATTTCCCCGTAGGGCATCAACATGGTTCTGTGGTCCTTGAAACCCACCACTTCAGCCAGGACTTCGTGGCCTTCCTCGCCCCCAATAGCACAAGTACTGCCCACTCCCATGCCTGGACCGTGACCTTCCACGATGAGTCCGGTCACCTTAACGACCTTGCCCAACGCGGTCATGCATTGGCAGGACCCTATGGCATCTACATAATGATTCCAGTTCGCTGGACTAATGTGTTCTGACATATAATTTGAATTTCGCACCCCGAAGGGCCAAGGTCCGCAAAACCTGTGAAGGGCTGTGCCTAACCAGTTTGGCCGGGTGCCTGTTGAATGTTTTCTGCATAGGCACGCTCCACAGCTTCGGCTATCTTGTTGAACTGGCTCTCCAGCCGGGCATCCACCTGACCAAAAACAGTTTCCATGAAACACCCGCCCGGGCTAATGGAACGGTCGGACTCAATGGTTATGGATTTCAACTCCTTGATCCGATCGAAAAATTCCGGCCTCACCTCTTTTACATATTCAAGGTCCTCCGGGCTGACCCTGGCGGTCACCTCCGAGCGTTCTGCAGAAAGGCTCAACACCTCTAAGATGGTTTCCCGAACAACAGTATGATCAACCTTGACTCTTCCGTGGACTATCTTCTCGGCAATGCTGCAGATCACGTGTAAAATCTCTTTTTCGTTGAGCTTTATGAACTCCTGCCAGTATGAGTCCATCTCCTGCAGGGTTTGGTGGATTCGATCCAAGGCCTTGTCGACCTTCTTTGTTCCAAGCTCCAAACCGTCCTTTTCGCCCTGGGCAAAACCCTTTTCATAGGCCTCGCGTTCGATCAACTCGGCCTTCTTTTTTGCTTCAGCAACGGGATTGTATTTCTTGTCAAAAGACGTGGGGTTGAACGAAGTCCTGTCTTCGTCATCGGAGTAAAGAGATTCAAAGCTGCGGTTGCCTTTGCGTGAAGCCGAAGTGTGGTCTGATTTACCAAAATCTTCCAGCTCAAAGCCTTTGTATGACTTACTTTCAGCCCCTTCTGGCTCTGTACTCTTAGACATAGACTTCCTCACTTCCTTTGGCAAGAACGATCTTTCCCGCAGCCTCAAGTTCTCTCGCGACCCGGACAATATTCTGCTGGGCCTTTTGTACTTCCACCAGCCTTGAAGGCCCCATGACTTCAATGTCTTCCAGGAGCATTTCTCTTGCCCTTTCTGACAAATTGCCAAGAACTTTGTCTTTGGTTTCTTCTGATGCAGTCTTGAGGGCCAAGGCAAGCTGCGAGGTTTCTACCTGTTTTAGGACCTCTCGCATTGCGCGATCTTCTAGTTTGGAAAGATCTTCAAAGACATACATTAATTGCTTGATTTCCTCGGCAACCTCAGACCTTTCTTCTTCCATTATGTTCAGTACGTTATCTTCGGTTTCTTTGTCCACTTCGTTCAATATATCAGCTAGGGCAGCCACGCCGCCGACTTTCTTGGTCCGTGTGGTATCGCCCAGGCTCAAGATTTCCTTTTCAAGTGTTTGGTCCAGTTCTTTGATAACTTCGGTCGGGACTTGATTGATTTCCGCAACGCGTATGGCCACAGAGGTCTGAGTCTCCGGGGGCAACCCGACTAGTATTTCGGCGGCCCTCTGGGGTCTCATGTGTGCCAGTATCAGGGCTATGGTCTGGGGATGTTCTCCCTTTATGAAACCAACAAGGCTGTTCATGTCCAACCCCTCAAGATAAGTGAACGGCGTGTCGCTCTTGCCTTTATCAAGCTCTTTGTATATGGCGTTGGCCCTTTCCTGGTCCATGCCGAGTTGGACGAGAGTCTTTAAGAAAGTCTCACCCTGCACCATCAATTGATTGCTTTCAATTTTTTCAACGAACTCTACTACGACCTGCCTCATGACATCAGGCCCAATGGCCATCTCATCCATGGCCGACATCTGAGCGGCAATTTGGCCGATCTCGTCCTCCTCCATCCTCCTGAGCATTTCCGAGGTATACTCTTCCCCCATCATCATAAGAAAGATCGCCGCTTTCTGCGGACCGCTCAGTTTCCTGGAATCAAGGGTTTCGCGTGCCATTACCTCTCCTCATCCAGCCACCCTTTGATCATGTGTTCAGTTCTTTCAACGTTGGTCTTTGCCAGCCTCATGGCCTTCTCCTGCATACCCACCTTTTCCGGCTCAGGCAACGCACCTCCCGCTGACACCTCCTCACCTTCTGGTAGTTGTTTCGGAATACTGATCGTTGTGGTGATCCCTTTGAGCGATTTCAAAAGGGGGCGTACAACAAACAGGAAGACCAGGATAACCAACGCGAAATTCAAGGCGGTTCTCACATACCGACGCCCCAGGGCCAGCCAGTCCATACCAGTCTCTTCCGGTGCCCCTGTCACAGGTAAAATAGAAAGAGCAAAAGAGCTAACAGATACCTGGTCACCCCGATCCGCATCATAGCCCATAGCCCTTTTCACTATCTTTTCAAATTCGTCCAGTTCTTTCTGGCCTCTTGCTACGTACTTTCTTGTAGTAGTCCCATCCTCAGCTGTATTAACTTCATATGTACCGTCAACAATTGCTGCCACCGAAAGCCGCGTGATTGTCCCAGAGGGTCGTATGACATGCCGTATCACTTTATCTACCTCGTAGTTAACCACCTCATCTTTCTTTTGGAACCGTGCCGGCGCCTCCTGTACAGTCCCGGCGCCTTGTTCGAGAGTCAGGACAGAGGTTCCGGTTGAACTCCCCGGGCCTTTTTCAGATGACTCCGACCTCCGTTGTGTGCTTCTCACTACGCTGCTCTCAGGATCATATTTCTCCTCACTATAGTCGACTTGCTCAAAGTTTATGCCTGCACTGACACGCACGATTGCTTTTCCTTTGCCTACAATACCTTCCAGCATACTCTGAACATGGCCTGCAACCTTTGTCTCTACTTGGCGTTGGTGTTCAAGGTTGTTACTTGCGAACACCGCCGCAGTATCCGCCTGATCCTGACCCTTGAACAGCACCCTGCCGCTGGAGTCGACAACGGTCACCCGGTCCGGCGACAAACCCTCCACAGAACTTGCAACAAGACTTACAATGCCTTCAACCTTGCTGGGGACCAATCTTGACTTGAGCTTTAGCATCACCGAGGCCGAGGCTGGCTTCTGGTCTTCGATAAACAGCGAGTCTTTGGGCATAACAATCAGGACTCGGGCATGCTCGACCTCCCGAAACTCCCCAATGGTGCGGGCCAGTTCTCCCTGCAGTGCCCTTTGATAGTTGAGGCGCTGGACAAATTCGGTGGCCTTGAAATCCGTCTTGTCAAATATTTCAAAGCCAACATGACCCCCCATGGGCAGGCCTTCGCTGGCCAACGAAAGTCGCAATTCATAGACCTTGTCTGCCGGAACCATAATTGCGGAGCCGCCACCTGTGAGTTCATACTGGATTCGCTGCTCCTTCAGCTTTAACACAATCTTTCCTGCATCTTCCGAGGAAAGATTGGTGTACAAAAGCTGATAATCAACCGTTTTGACCCAAAAGAACATCGTGGCAAACCCGGCTATCAGCACAGCCAGCACTGCCACAATAGAGACCTTCTTGGAGGCGGGCAAGGCCCCGAACGCAGCAATGAACTGTTCAATGAATGTCATCATCCTCTCTCATTGGCCATAATCTTGGGCAACAGGCTATCGTCCACTTTTTTCATTCCCCCAACTGCCGCTGGCAACTAGAAGGACATTCTTATGATTTCCCGGTATGCATCCATCGCTTTGTTTCGTATCTGAAGCAGAAGCCGAAGAGAAATATCGGCCTTTTGAAGGACGATCATTGTCTCATGGATACCCGCCTGCCCCTTGACCAGCTGCTGGCTGGATTTGTCGGCCTCTGCCTGCATTTCGTTTACACGCTTCACAGCCTTCTTGACAACATCACAAAAACCCTCGGAGCCGGTTCGAGGCTTCTTGTATTGGGCGTGTATCGGCGACTGCAAATTGGGTCGAATCGTCAAATCGCTCATGAATTTCTCCTGTCTAAGTAGTTATTTGTCTTTGGTCATTGGTCGTCTGTTACTAGCCGGCCTTGCCGTCTCATTATTGCTCCCCCTGCTTCATTGGACCACACACCTTAATTTTTACTTTCCTATCTCAAGGGCCTTCAAGGCCAACCCCTTGGTTGCCGAAATTACGCTCACATTTGCTTCATAGGCCCTTCTGACAAGCATCAGGTTTGTCATTTCAGTCACCACATTCACATTGGGCAGAGAAACATAGCCCATCTCATCTGCATCAGGGTGGCCCGGACTATACATCCGCCTGAACGGTGATGTGTCTTCCACAATTTTGCTCACCTTCACTCCATGCACTGCCTCAAATTGTGAGCCCAACACCGAATCAAAGTCCTCAACCGGTTGGGTCTCCAGGAGAACAACCTTTCTCCTGTAAGGAGTGCCTTTTTGGGTCTTGCTGGTGTTTGCGTTGGCAAGATTGGTAGCAATGACATTCATCCTTGTTCTTTGGGCTCTTAACCCGGTAGCACTAATGTGAAGAGCAGTTAACAAATCCATCTTAACGTCCTCCTTCACTAATGACATTCTTGAATTTTGCAAACTTCCTGAGGAGTACCTCAGCACTAGTCTGATACCTCAGATTGTTTTCTGCAAGCTTTGACATCTCTTTGTCAATGTCCACCCAGTCACCTTTCTCCACAAAAATCTCATAACGACTGCCCACCGCACCCATATGAACAGGGTGGGTTCGAGTCACGTCAACCGATCTTTTTTCAAGCGCATCCTTCAGGGTCCTGCCAAAATTGATCTCTTTTGACTTGTAGCCTGGCGTGTCCATGTTTGCGATGTTGCTTCCAATAAGCCCGTGTCGCAGCTTTGAAATATCAAGCGCCCTCTCAAGGGCCTCATATGTCTTTCCAAACAAGGATTTAACCGGCATCACTGCTCCTTTCGTAGTCTTTTAAGTTTGACGGCCTCGCAAAAAGTCCAATTTCTGTGTTGCGCTGCATCCTTCGTCACTGCGGCGGACGAATGTGGCGTAGGGCGCAGGGCACAAGGCTTAGGGAAATTGGAGTTGGGTTCTCTGGCCGTTTGCCTTTGGC
>SDBT01001186.1_pt1 | contig 45056 bp, 52 predicted proteins | sample 2277101 | NCBI WGS metagenome assembly SDBT01 (sample SAMN10404973, study PRJNA504765) | marine sediment metagenome | isolation source: marine sediment core GS10_PC15, 103 cmbsf | place: Arctic Ocean: Southern Knipovich Ridge | collected 2010
ATAAAAGAATATATTGAAATTCCTGGGACTGAATATCAAAGAGATATTGGAATTATGGGATTTGATGTTACAGTTGTTTTAAAAAGAGCAGGGAAGAAAACAAAATTAAAAAAAATAAAAAAAGGAAAAATTCCAAAAAGGCAAATAATCAGCAAGGAAGAAATAATTAAATTTATGGAAGAAAAATTCCAGACAGAATTTATATAATGACAATTGAAGAAATAAAAAAAGCATCTATAGAATCTAATTTAGAAGAAGGAATCTATCTTGAAAAAATAAAAAAAGCATTTAGTGTATATGAATTAGAAGAAGGAATTTATATGGTCAAATTAGGTGATTCAGAATCTTTCCCTATGGTTTGTAAATTAAATAAATCGACATATGAATTTATAGCTTCTGAAATTGACGAAGGAATACAAATCTGGAAGAACGGTAAGGATGATTTAATATTTTCAAAAGAAGGAGAAGTAATTATAGAAAATCCTGATGGGGAGATTATTATAAAAGATTTTGGTGGAGAATTATATTCATCTAATTTCTTGAAATACAAAAATACAAAACAATTAATAGAAAAATACCTGGGGGCAGAAGAATAAAATGACAGCAAGTGATTGGAAAAAAATTTTGAAACAATTAAAAAACAAACCTGTAATAATGGAAAAGTTTTTGAAACATTGCAAACCAAAAAAAAGAAATACTGGAATTGCCGTAAAAAAATGTGAAAGATGCGGAAGGTTTGGTGCTCATATCAAGTCATATGGATTAAATTTATGCCGACACTGTTTTAGAGAAATCGCAACAGAAATCGGTTTTCAAAAGTATAGTTAATAGGAAGAAAAAATGAGTCAAGATATAGTTGCTGATGCTTTAAACATGATAAAAAATTCAAAGAAAGCAGGAAAAGAAAATGTAAAGATAAAGAGAATTTCAAACTTATTAATTGAAATTCTAAAGATAATGAAACAAGAAGGGGCAGTAAAAAAATACAAGTTTAATAATAAAGAAAAGTCTGTTGAGGTTACAATTGGTGAATTATCAGAATGCAAGGCAATAAAACCAAGATTTAGTGTTGATAAAAATCAAATTGAGAAATATAGAAGAAGATATCTCCCTGCAAGAAATTTGGGGATTATGATTGTTTCAACAAATAAAGGTTTAATGACCCATGAAGAAGCACAAGAAGAACAAACAGGAGGATGTTTAGTAGCATATTTTTATTAGAATGATTCATTCACAACCAATATACGAAGAATTTGAAGAAGTAATTAATGAAATGAGAAATAAGTATAATGGAAAACACCTATTAGCAATAGTTACAAATAATGCAGGAACACAATATATTGTTAGTGATAAAAAATATCAGGAGTTCATCCTTAATAAATTAAATTATCCTACATTAACAGCTAAATTATAATATGAAAAAAGAATTATTCCAAACAATTGAAATTCCAAAAGATATAGAAGTTAATATCGAAGAAGATACCTTAACTGTTAAAGGAAAAGAAGGAGAAAATAAAAGAACATTTAACACAAATAAATTAATTTTTGAAAAAAAAGATAATCAAATTATTATTGGGAATAAAAAAGCAACAAAAAAAGAGAAAAAAATGATGAACACAATTACAGCACATATTAAAAACATGTTCAAAGGGGTTCAAGAAAAATTTGAATATAAACTAAAAGTATGTTTTAGCCATTTTCCTATGACAGTTAATATAGAAAATAATGAAGTAACAATAAAAAATTTCTTAGGCGAAAAAATCCCTAGAAAATCAAAAATACCTAAAGGTGTTGATGCCAAGATTGATGGAGATATAATAACTATAAATTCTATTGATAAAGAACTAGCAGGACAAGCTGCAGCAAATTTTGAACGGGCAACAAGGATTAGAATGAAAGATAGGAGAGTTTTCCAAGATGGAATTTTTATAATAAATAAAGCAGGGAAGGAAATATAATGGTCAAATTTTTAAGAAGAACATGGAAGAGATACTCAAAATTAGGACGAAAAAGAAAGAAAAAACAAGTTTGGAGAAGACCAACAGGTAGAGATAATAAGATGAGGGAAAAAATAAAGGGTCACCCTCCAATAGTCGAAATTGGGTATAAAAAAGATAAAAAATTAAGGGGAACAATTGAAAATAAATATCCAAAGATAATCAAAAACATCAAAGAACTTGACAAGGTTGGAAAGAATCATCTTGTAATTGTTGGGAATATTGGAAAAAAGAAAAAAATAGAAATAGTGAAAAAAGCAAAAGAGAAAAAAATAAAAATCCACAATATAAATATTAAAAAATTTCTAAAGGATTTAGAAAAAATAAAAATTAAGGAAAAAGATAAAAAAATCAATAGTAAAAAAGAAAAGAAGGAATCACATTTAAAAGTAAAACAAAATAGTGTTAAGGAGAAGAAACAATGAATAAAGTAGAAGAATATTTTGATCAACATACACAAACCATTATTAATTATGATGATCATCTTGAGATGGTTAATAGTACAATGCAACTTGTAAAACAATTAAGAGGTTATGTAAGAGAAGATTTAATTAAAAATTTCCAATATAAAGTTTTAACAATATTAGAAGAAAAAATGATAGAAGATGGTTTTACAGAATTGGAGTACACACAATGAATCTTGCAAAGAAAAAATCATTAGCCATAAGAACTTTAAAAGTTGGAAAAGAAAGAATTATCTTTTTGAAGTCAAGATTAAGTGAAATTAAGGAAGCCATTACAAAACAAGATATTAGAGATTTGCATAAAGATGGAGCAATACTTGTAAAAGAAATTAAAGGAAGAAAAAAAGTTAAAAAAAATACTAAAAAAAGAGGTATGGGGAGTATCAGAAAAAAAGTCAATAAAAGAAAACAAAATTATGTAATAATGACAAGAAAATTAAGAAGATATGTTGCAGAAATGAAAAAACAAGGAAAATTGTCCCCAGAAGATATTAAAAACATTCGAAATAAAATAAGAAATAAAATATTCAAAAGTAAAGCTCATTTAAAAAAATATATAGAAGGATTAGAAAAATGAAAACATTAAAACGAAGACGAAGAGAATATAAAACAGATTATTTAAAGAGAATTAAATTGCTCAAGAGCAGAAAACCACGGGTTGTATTTAGAAAAACAAACAAATACATTATTGTACAATATGTTACAAGTAAAGAAGCCCAAGATAAGGTTGAAATAGGATTAAATTCAAAAGAACTTTTAAATCAGGGATGGCCTAAAGAACTTAAAGGAAGTTTAAAATCAATTTCTGCAGCATATCTTACAGGATTATTAATGGGTAAAAAAATTATAAAACAAAAATTAAAAGAACCAATTATTGATTTTGGTATGCACAGAATTTTACATAAAACAAAAACTTGTGCTTTTTTAAAAGGATTAATTGATGCAGGGATTAAAATAAAAAGTAAGAAAGAGATTTTCCCTAATGAAGATAGAATAAAAGGAAAACATATGAAAAAAGATTTTTCAAATATATTTGATAAAATTAAATCTAAAATAGAGGATATGTAAATGGAAGCAGATAAAAAATCAACAATCAAAGAAAAAAAATCTCCAGATGAATACGCAGAAAAACCTGAAGAGGTTTTGGATGAAAAGGATTTAAAAGAACTTAAAGAGTTGGAAAAAAATAATGGGGAAGACAAAGAAAAATCTCCAGAGGGAGTAAAAGAATCAAATGGTAAAAAAGGTTGGAAAAAAAGAAATAGAGAAAAAACAAGAAGTGAAATTATAGAAAATTGGGATCCAAAAACAAAACTTGGACAATCAGTAAAAAATAATGAAATAAAAAATATTGATGAAATTTTAGATAATAAAAGAAAGATTCTTGAAGAAGAGATTGTTGACTCTTTGATAAATGTTAAATCTGAATTAATTTCTATTGGTCAATCAAAAGGGAAATTTGGAGGAGGAAAAAGAAGGGCTTGGAGACAAACTCAGAGAAAAACAAAAGAAGGAAACAGGCCTAGTTTTTCTGCATTAGCTGTTATTGGTGATGAAGATGGACATATGGGCATTGGTTCTGGAAAAGCAAAGGAAACCTTACCTGCAAGAGATAAAGCAATAAGAAAGGCTAAGTTAAATATTATGAAAGTCAAACGAGCTTGTGCTGGATTTGATTGTGCTTGTTCTGAATTGCATTCTATCCCATTTAAAGTAACTGGAAAATCAGGAAGTGTTAAAGTAACATTAATCCCTGCTCCACAAGGAACAGGATTAGTAGTAGCAAATGAATTAAAAAAAATATTAAAGATGGCTGGAATCAAAGATGTTTATAGCAGAACACAGGGAAGAAAAAGAACAACTTTTAACCTAATTAAATCTTGTGTTGATGCTTTAGAAAAAACAAATGTTAGGGGGGAAAAGAAATGATAGCAGTAATAAGAATTCATGGACAAGTGAAATTAAAAAAACCCATAGTTGAAACTTTAAACAGATTAAGAATCAGAAAAAAATATTCTTGTGTTGTTTTAAAACCTACAAAGGAAAAATTAGGTATGATAAAGAAATTAAAAGATTTTGTTGCTTTTGGGAATATTAATAAAAAAACTTTTGAAGAATTAATTGAAAAAAGAGCACAAAAAATAGACAAAACAAAAGAAATTGATGCTAAAAAAATAATTGAAGAATTAGAAAAAGGAAAAAATTATGAAGAATTAAACTTAAAACCATTTTTTAGGTTACACCCCCCAAGAAAAGGAATTGACAGTAAAAAACATTTTGGAGTTCAAAAAGGAGTTTTAGGGGATAATAAAGAAAAGATAAATGATTTAATTGCGAGGATGTTGTAAAATGAAAACAAAAAAACGAACCAAATCAAGTCGCATGCATGGGAGAAAGATGGGAACTCATGGATGGGGAGCAAGAAAAAAGCATAAAAAATCAGGACATAGAGGAGGAAAAGGAATGTCTGGTAGTGGTAAAAGAAGTGACCAGAAAAAAACTCTTGTAATAAAACTTTATGGAAATAAATACTTTGGGAAACAGGGAATTACAAGTAAAAAAACAAAAAAAGATAAAAGAGATCGTATAAATTTACAAACAATTGAATTAAATCTTGAGACTTATATTAAAAAAGGTTTAGCAAAAAAGAAAAATAATGGTTTTGAAATTGATTTAAATTCTTATAAAATTCTTGGAACAGGAGAAGTAATAAATAAGTTAATTATAAAAGCCAAAGAAGCCTCAAAATCAGCAATAGAAAAAGTTGGGAAAAAAGGGGGCGAGATTATTTTGCCGAAAAAAGAAAAAAAGAGTGAAAAATAAACTAATAAGTTATTGTTACATGCCTATGTAATCCAGTATCCCTGTTAATACGAAACCCTTTTGTATTAACATTAAAACCTATGAACATCTTTTCGCTAACTTGGATATTTGTCCCAAAAATGAAATTTTCTCTTTTATCATTTTTTAAGTATTCTAAAAGAACATTAAAAGAATATCCAGAATCTGTTTTTCCACTAAAAGAGCCATAAGCTCCTTTCCCCCATGATGTTTTTTTTAACCCTATACTAACAGAATCATTTTCTTTACCCAAGATTAAACCAATTTTTCTTATATCTTCTTTATCAGATACTTCCAATAAAACTCCATTAGTTTTTTCAAAAATCTCTCTCTGTTTTAAAATATTTTCAAGTCTTTTATTTTTCGTAGGATTAATATTCAAAACCCTATCTTCTTTAAAATAATTTTTAAAAGAGTGGTTTCCTAAAACATCTAAAAATATATGATATTCTAAATCAGAATTAATATCAAAATTTATTTTACTTATATCCCCAAAAGCTCCAATTCTTGAAAATCCATCATTATAATTTTTTGTCAGTTCTGTAAAAAAAGAAATATCTCCCAAAGGAACTGGGAATTCCCTACCAATAACAAAACCCCCTAAATATTTCACATTTTTTTCTTGAAAAATTATGGTTTCATCATAATTAATCTCTTTTCTGCTATAACCTTCATCAATATTTATTAAATACTCTATACTTTTACCAGTTTTTCTTTTTGTGTCTTGAATTTTTTCATCAATTCTACCAAAAACCCCATCAATAAAAATTCCATCTTTTTTCTTTCCACTTCTTATAAAAAAAGTATCCTTCCTTGTTTCTTTTTTTTCCTCCTCTCTTATTTTTGAAAAAACAAAATCAGAATTTAGTTCTAATATGCTAGCATCAAAATGAACTTTGATTTCATTACTTTTAGTTTTAGATCTTGATTCCTCAATAATAAGCCCTCCACCAAAATAACTTTTATCTTCACTAAAATGACTTTCATCTTCTGTTGTTTTTGTAAAATTAAGTGAATTTTTTATGCTTCTAAAAGTAAAAGATGAATAACCAAGATTTAAATTAAGTGAAGCATCCCATAAAGAAAAATCTGCAACTGATTGGGGGAGAAGATAAAGGAATTCTCCATAATCAGTATTTAATCTGATTAAATCAGAGAGTGTTCCATTTTTCTTCCATTTAAGAGTTCCTATAACATGTCCTTCTGCTTCGTATTTAAAATAAGCACTAGTATCTTTAATTACCTCAAACACATCATTTTCAGGATTAGAAAATACAAAAGAGTTAGAAACCCCTGTATTTATTTTTCCTTTAACAAAAGGGTTCATAGAATATTTTATGTATCCATTATCTTCTCTTATTTCTTTTTCAAACTTTGAAAATTTTTTGTGGAGAAATAATGGAAAATTTATCTCATCTTTTATTGTCCATGTATCCCCAAAAAGAGTTATATCTTTCCAGTCTTTTTCATTAAATAAAGCATCCTCAATATTTCTTGAAAGTTTTCTAAGACTTGGAAATCCAGAAAAATCATCCCTATAATGTTCTAAAATTGGTTTATCATTAAACATTGCATCACTCTCCCCCAATTTCCATTTTATAATATCATTATCTTGTTTAGCACTTACAGTCAGGTTTATAGGATTTACTTCTAATTCATTTGAAACAATATATTCAAAATCAGAAGATGTGGCAACAGAAGAACTCTTATAGCCTTGTGATTGATTATTATCTTTTTTACTACTTTGTTTTCTATTAAATTTAGGTAAAATCCTCTTAGAATCATTAGCATTAATTGTAGTTTCATAAGAAAAATTTTCTATATTTATTCCAGAATAATTTGGTGCAGAACATCCAAAATTAAGAAAAAAAATAGGAAAAAATAGGAAAAAATTAAAGAATTTTGATTTCTTCATAAGAACTTTTAAATTTTCATTTTTATAAGAATATATGTATTTAGAAGTATATTCTCCCCTCTTATTTATTAATGAAACAATTAATAACTTTTAAAAATACTCCTGATAATATAATAACCATGAATTCAAGTGATTTATTCAAATTTATCCCGGAAGTTAGAAAACCTGAAGAGAAAAAACTTAGTTTTAATATAAAATTAAAATGGACTTTAATTATTCTGGTTACATTTTTTGTTCTTGCAAATGTCCCTCTTTTTGGTCTTTCAAATAATGCTCTTGAAAGATTTAAATATTTAGCAATTATTCTTGGAACAGATTTTGGGAGCATTATTTCATTGGGTATTGGTCCGATTGTAATGGCTTCTATTATTTTACAATTACTTACTGGTTCTGGAATATTAAATATTGATACCACAACCACTGAAGGGAAGAAATTTTTCCAAGGACTCCAAAAACTTTTGGTTTTCTTTTTTATAGTTTTTGAAGCATTGATTTATGTTTTAATGCAAGGGCTTCAAGCAATGCCTGGATTTGCTCCTCTGCTTATTTTTCAGTTAATACTCGGAGGTCTGGCAATTTTTTACATGGATGAAGTTACAACTAAATGGGGTTTTGGTTCTGGTGTAAGCTTGTTTATTGGAGCAGGTGTTAGTTGGAGACTTATAACACAAGCATTTCAATTTATAAATCAACAAGGAAAAAATTGTTTGCTTGACTTTGGAAATACTGCATGTGCTGGGAAAGTTCTTGTATTGATACAATCAATAATAAGCTCCCCTCCTGATAAATTAGGAGCACTTTCAGCATTTGGAGCGATTTTAGCCACAGCTGTGATATTCTTAATAGTTGTTTGGGTACAATCCTTAAAAGTTGAAATCCCATTATCATTTGGAAGGATTAGGGGGTATGGAGTTAAATGGCCATTATCATTTTTTTATGCTTCTGTAATCCCTGTTATTTTAACTGCTGCTTTAATTGCAAATATACAACTCTTTGGGGGGATTATTGAGAATGCTGCAGCCCCTTGTTTTATAGAAGGAGAAATATGCATTGGAATGGCAAAGTTTGCTTCATATTTTGGTTTTTTAGGACATTTTGTAGAAGGACAGGCTATTTCTGGTCTAGCATTTTGGATGGGTTCAACTAATCTTTTAGAATTATTTATCAGAGGAGGATTTCTGCCAAAATATTTACTTCAGGGTCTAACACATGTTTTATTTTTTGTTATTTTTTGTACGGTTTTTTCTGTATTTTGGGTTAAAACCTCTGGAATGGATTCAAAAGCACAAGCACATAAAATCGCCTCTTCAGGATTACAAGTCGCTGGTTTTAGACAAGATGAGAGAATTTTAGAAAGCATTTTAGACAGGTATATTATGCCCTTAACAGTTATGGGGGGAATTTCTATAGGATTACTTGCTGCATCTACAGACTTGCTGGGTGCTTTAGTTTCAGGAACTGCTATATTATTGGTTATTATGATTATGTTCCAGTTCTATCAAAACATTGCACAACAACATTCAATGGATATGAATCCTATGATGAGAAAATTCATGGGGAGTTAAATAGTTAATATAATTCTAAAATTTGCTTCACCCGCAGTTCACAGATAAAAACATCATTATAATTTTTATTTAAGTCATGAGTATTGACAAGTGGATTTTTTATTAATCTTATTTTTCATTAATAACTTTAAATAAATCACGCGAACTTGTGAGTGTTAATGTAAGTTTACAAACAAACCCAATCTTTAAAAACAAACTTTAATTCTATACCTTATGAATAAAGAAGGGAGTTTTAAACCAATCATTTTTGTAATGATTGCGTCAATGGGTATTGCTTTTTTTTGGGATACTCTCTCAATCATAAAAAATACTGCCCATATAATTTTAGACCCAACTGCAGGAGCTTTACTTAATTGGAACCTAACTTATGGAATGATTATTCTTATTTTTATAATTTCTATATTTATGACTTTATTGCAAAAATATGCAACAGACCAAAAGACTCTTAGAGAGTTAAAAAAAGAACAGAAAATATTGCAAGAAGAAATGAAAAAATATAAAGAGCATCCAGAAAAATTAATAGAGCTTCAGAAAAAACAATTTGAATTCATCCCAAAAACAATGAAGTTAAGCATGAGACCTCTTATGTTTACAGGTATACCTTTAATTTTATTTTTTAGATGGTTTATGGATTTTTTTACTGCCTTAGGAGAACCTCAATTTTTTGGTTTTTTAAACTGGTTTTGGTTTTATCTAATTGGTTCAATGATTTTTAGCATGATTTTGAGAAAGTTTATGAAGGTTGTTTAATATTGATTGTTTTGAAATTAGCTTTGTCAGATTTTTCCTCTGAAGAATAAATTAATAATAAACTTTCTATATTAAGAGTTCTGAGTGATTGGTCTAGGCAAATTTAGGAAGTGCTCAATCAAAAACCTTAAAAATACATCTTATTTCAGCAAATTATGGAAAAAAACCAACAAGAGCTAATCTTTAAATTAAGCATGTTTGAACAACAAATTCAACAACTTCAACAACAGTTGCAAGCAGTTGAACAGGGAATAGTTGAAATAAGTTCTTTAAATATAGGTCTTGATGAACTTAAAGGTTCAAAAGGAAAAGAAATTCTGGCTCCAATTGGAAGAGGAATTTTTGCCAAAACAAAACTTCTCTCTGAAGAATTAACTGTAGATGTTGGAGGAGGGAATTTTATAAAAAAGAACATTCCTGAAACAAAAAAAATAATTGAAAAACAGATTAATAAATTAAAAGATGTTAAAAAAGACTTGAATTCTAATTTGGAACAAGTTAGTGAAGAGTTGCAGACAACAATGTTTAATGCACAAAAAGAGCAAAGCGAAAAGAAAGATTTAAAAAAATAATGAACTAATCTTTAAATTTATTTATGCTTAGCATATTCTTTCACAATCAAAAACTTATCATAACTTAAAATCCCAAATTCACTGATTATTGCTTTTATATATTTTTTTGGAACAAATTCAAATGCAGGATTTTTAATCTTAATATTTTTTGGAGCTTTATTCCAAATTTCATTTAATTCTCTTTGTTCAAGTGAAATTTTTTGATTTGTGTATTTCCAGGAATCTGCAATTATATAAACAGGAATCTTATTGTCTTTTGCTATCTGGCATATAACTTCACTACCTATTTTATTAATAATTCCATTTCCTAATAAAGCATCTGCCCCTAAAAAAACCTTGTCTGGTTTTTTTGTTTTTTGTTCTTTTGATAAAGCAACTCCTAATGCAGAATCAATAAACATTGTAACTTTTATTCCTACTTTTCTTAATTCTCTGGCAGTTTTTCTTCCCTGAAATAACGGACGAGTTTCTGTGTTATAAACCTCAAATTTTTTTCCTTTCTTTTTTGTATGAATCATAGCATTAACAACACTTGTAGAATGGCAATGTGTAAAAATCAAATCTTTATTTTTTATTAATTTAAAAATTCCTTTATTTATTTTCTCTTGAGTAAAATTAAAATGTTTTGAAATACTTATAATAGACTGTTTTTCTGCTCTATTAAGAACATTTTCTGTTAAAGGTTCTGTGGGTCTTAGTGACAAAAGTTTATTTTTTGATGCTTTTGTTGGTATTAAAGAATAAGCATAAAGAGCTCTTTTTGCTATATTTCTTGCACCTTGAATTTTAATTGATTTTATATCCTTCACTATTTTATTAAATTTTTTCCTTTTTCCAATAAATTGTCTTATTCCCATTTTTATATAATTATTAGGAAATACTGTTATAAAAAAGTATTGCTCATCCTGGTATAATTTTTCTCACAAAATTTAAAAGGAACATTAACCTCCTTAAAAGATGTTAGAATCAATTATCAACCCAAAAAGAGCTGAAAAAGGGCCATGGAAGATGTTTTTTGTGGGATTAGTTTATGCGTCCCTTTCTATTTTACTTGTACATTGGTTATTCTCTAATGATGTTATTTTATCTAAATTTTCAGGGATGATTGTTGTCACATTTTGCGTTATGTTTTCCTTGCCTTTTATGTATTACATGATAAAACAAGAAGAAGAGGAAGATGAACAAGTCGAAGGATTTTTTAGTGTATGGAAAGTTCATAGCGATGCTATTTATGCTTTTATGTGGCTTTTTTTAGGCTTTATTATTGCATTTTCTTTTTGGTATATTCTCTTACAAAACCCGGATTTATATAATGCACAAATAGGAACATATTGTATGATAAATAGTCCTGGTAATATTGAAGGATGTATAGAAAAATACTCTTTTGAACAAAAAATTCCTACAGGAGCAGTAACAAAACAAATAAGATTTTTATCAATTATAGAAAACAATATTTATATTATGATTTTTACCCTGATTTTCTCTTTGATTTTTGGAGCGGGAGCCATATTTATTTTAGCTTGGAATGCAAGTGTGATTGCTGCAGCTATTGGAATATTTACAAAATACCAACTTAGTGAAATCCCTTTGGGAGTTTTAAGATATATGATTCATGGTTTTCCAGAAATTGCAGCTTATTTTATTACAGCTTTAGCAGGAGGAATGTTTGGGGTGGGAGTGCTTAAAAATGGGATAAAAAATCCAAAATTTTTAAGAATAATAGAAAATGTAATCATTCTACTCTTTATATCAATAATCATTTTAATAATTGCAGCAGTAATTGAAGTATATTTTACTCCTATTTTTTTCAGATAAAGAAATCTTTAGAAACAAAAATAAAAGTGAATCTAATGTTATATTATAAGTTAACTTAACAACATGAGAAGTTTTTTATATAGAGATTATTTATTTTATTTAGAGAGGTTTATAACTTACAATTATGGAAGAAACAGTTGCAAAAAACATCACAAAGATTTCAGATACAAGAGATGAATTAGAAGAAAGAAAAAAGAATGTCATTAATTTCTTAAAACAAAAAAAAGATAAAATATATTACTTGATTCTTTCGTTTATCATTTTTATAGGGATTTATATTCGAACAAGAAATATTTCTAAATTAAAAGATATAACTACTGAAACCTGGACATTGGGACCAGATTTAGATCCTTTTTTATTCTTAAGGTGGGCCAAATATATTGTTGAACATGGCAAACTTTTCATTCTTGATACAATGAGGTCTGCTCCTTTAGCAGAATTTTGTTCTGGTTTAACTTGCAATCCAATAAATACTGCAAAAGAAATGAAACTTTTATCTTATATGATTGCATGGTTTTATCACTTCCTATCATTTTTTTCCAAAGAAGTTACAATTACATACGCTGCTGTTTTATTCCCGGTAATAATGTTTGCTTTAACAACAATAGCTTTTTTTCTTTTTGCTAGAAAAATATTTCATAAAAAAAATAAGAAAATAAGAAATATTATTGCACTAATTGCTACTGCATTTTTTGTTGTTATACCTTCTTTACTTCCAAGAACAATAGCTGGAATTCCTGAAAAAGAGTCAGCTGCTTTCTTTTTTATGTTTATAGCCTTTTACTTTTTTTTAGAGGCATTTACTTCCAAGAAAATTAAAAAAAGTTTAATATTTGGAGTTTTAGCAGGAATTTCAACTGCTCTTATGGCTTTAATCTGGGGGGGAGTTATTTTCATATTCCTTACAATCCCAACTGCTGTTTTATTAGCATTTATCTTTGGGAAAATAAAAAAGAAAGAATTCTATATTTATTCTATTTGGTTAATTACTTCATTTATTATAATGATGCCTTTTTCTACAAGATATATTTTAAAAAATTTAATTATGTCTACCTCTACAGGATTAGCTATTGGTGTTCTCTTAATTATAGGCATGAGTTTATTGCTTATGAAAAATAATAAATTAAAAGAAATAAGAAAAAAGACAAAACTTTCCAAGGAAATATTTTCAATAATTATTTCTATCTTGATCTTATTTTTTATTATTCTAATTACTCTTGGTCCTATTTTTGTTTTTAATAAAATATCTGAAATAAAAAACTCCTTGATTACTCCTATGACAACTCGTTTTGGTTTAACAGTAGCAGAAAATCGGCAACCTTATTTTGCAAGTGAATGGAAAAATAGTTTTGGACCTGTTTTTTTTAACATACCCTTGTTTTTTTGGTTATTTTTCATGGGGTCTGTAACACTCTTTAATAATTTAATAAAAAAATTAAGAAAAAAAGAAAGAATAATTTTGACTTTTAGTTATTTTATTTTTTTATTTTGTTTAATATTTAGTAGATATTCTTCAAACAGTATTTTAAATGGAACAAATAGATTAAGTTTAGTTGTTTATTTTGGGGGATGGTTATTTTTCTTAGGAAGTTTTGGATATTTCTATTATAAAAAATGTCAAGAAAGAAATTTTTATGTGTTCAAAGAATTTAATTTCTCTTATATTTTATATTTTATTATTTTAACATTAGGAATCATAGGGGCAAGAGGGGGGATAAGATTAATCATGGTGTTAGGTGCAGTAAGTCCTGTTGCAGTTTCTTTTTTAATTGTTAATACATTTCAGAATTATCTTAATAAAAAAGAGGAAACAATGAAATTTTTTATGGGGGTTATTATACTAATAATCATAATTGCATCATTATTTACCTTATGGACTTATTATAAACAAGATAAAAACACTGCAGAAAACTTTGCCCCAGGGATTTATCAGTTTCAGTGGCAAAAAGCAATGGAATGGGTAAGAGAAAACACCCCACAAAATGCTGTTTTTGCACATTGGTGGGATTATGGATATTGGCTTCAAAGTATTGGAGAAAGATCAACAATTCTTGATGGAGGTAATGCAATAGTCTATTGGAATCATTTAATGGGAAGACATGTTTTAACTGGAAGTGATGAAGAAAAAGCATTAGAATTTCTTTATACTCATAATGGAACTCATTTGTTAATTGATTCAACAGAAATTGGAAAATATACTGCATACTCCAGTATTGGTTCAGATGAAAATTATGATAGATTTTCTTGGATTCCAATATTTTTAATGGATGAAAAACAAACACAAGAAACAAATAATGAAACAATTTATATTTATACAGGAGGGTCTGCAGTAGATGAAGATATACTCTGGGAGGAAGATGGAAAAGAAATATTTTTACCAAAAAAGAAAGCAGGAGTAGGGGCAATTATTTTGAAAAAAAGTGGGAATGATCTTCTTCAGCCAGAGGTAATTTTTGTTTATAATGGAAAACAATATAGAATTCCTCTAAGATTCATTTATTTTGAAGAAGAATTATATGATTTTAACTCTGGATTAGATGCAGGGGTATTTATATTTCCAAAATTAAACACTCTTTCAAATGGAGGGGTTGGTGTTAATGAAATTGGAGCAGCAATATATTTAAGTAAAAGGACTGTTCATTCTCAGTTGGCTAATTTATATTTATTTGATAAAAAATCAGATTATTTTAATCTTGTACATACTGAAGACAATTTTATAATAGATAACATAAGACAACAAGGATTGGAAGTTAAGGATTTTGTGTATTATAATGGATTTCAAGGCCCAATTAAAATTTGGGAAATTAAATATCCTTTAAATATTAAATTAAATCCTGAATATTTAAAAATAAACTTTCCTAATCAAGAATTAAATATAGCAAAACCTGGGGAATATAATTAAATGGAACCATTACTTTTGCTCACAATTTTTATTAGTTTTTTTTGTGTATATCTAATTCTTCCATATTGGATAAGAAAGGCAAAACAAATTGGGCTTATTTGGGGGGATATGAATAAACTAAAACATCCAAAAAATGTTGCGGGTTCTGGGGGGCTTATAGTAATTTTTAGTTTTATTCTAGGGGTTCTTTTATATATTGCTATTAAAACATTTGTATTAAAAACAGATGTAACTACAATAGAGATATTTGCTTTAATTACTACAGTATTAATAGCAGGACTTATTGGATTTATTGATGATATTTTTGGATGGGTGCGTGGGGGGCTTTCAGCAAGATTAAGAATTTTTTTACTTTTAATATCAGCTATTCCTCTTATGGTAATAAATGCAGGAGAATCAAGCATGATGGGAATAGAGTTAGGAATATTATATCCTTTGATATTTATTCCTATTGGGATTGTTGGAGCTTCGGCAACTTTTAATTTTTTAGCTGGATACAATGGATTGGAAAGCAGCCAAGGTATTATAATCTTATCAGCATTAGCTTTTGTAACATACAAAACAGGAAATAGTTGGCTTTCATTAATTTGTCTTATTATGATAGCTTCTTTAGCTGGTTTTTATATCTTTAATAAATATCCTGCAAAAGTTTTTCCAGGAGATGTTCTTACTTATCCTATTGGAGCATTAATTGCTATAATCGCTATTTTGGGTAATATTGAAAAAATTGCAATATTCTTTTTTACTCCTTATATTATTGAAACTGGATTAAAATTAAGAGGAAAATTAAAAAAGGAGAGTCTTGCAAAAGTTAATGAGGATGGAAGTTTAGAAATGCCATATAAAAAAATTTATGGATTAGAACATTTGGCTATCTATTTTCTTAAAAAAATAAAAACAAATAAAAAAGTTTATGAAAAAGACGTGGTTTATTTAATAAATTTATTTCAGGTTTTTATTATAATTTTAGGATTTGTTTTATTTAAAAACTACATTTTGATAAAATGAGATTTCTAAAAAATTTCCTTTCAAGTGAATTAGGAAAAGGTAGTTTAATTTTATTCATTATGATAAATATATTCAATTTCTTAAATTATCTTTTTCATTTTTCTATGGCACATTTACTGACTCCTGCAGATTATGGAATTCTAGGGGTTTTGATGTCATTAGTATATATTTATAGTATTCCCGCAGAAGCAATACAAGGAATTTTTTCAAAATATGCTTCTAAATTTATCAGAGATAAAAAGAAAACAAAATATCTTTTAGTAAAGGGGTTAAAAAAGACAATTATTTATGGATTTATTGGAATTATTATAGCTGATTTAATTGGAATTTTAATATCATATTTTTTAAATATTAATTTTTGGCTAATCTTTTCTACTAATCTTCTTATTTTAGGTATATTTTTTGGTTCTGTTTTGAGAGGAGTTTTACAAGGAAGAAAAAAATTTATGAAATTAGGTTTAAGTATGATTTTAGAATCCCTTTCTAAACTCATTATAGCAATTATGCTTGTGTTAGTTGGATTGAAACTGTTTGGTCCAATCATAGGTTTAATAATTGGTTTTTCTTTTGGAATAATTTTCTCATTGTATTTTCTCAAAAGTTTAAATAATGAGAAAGTTCAAAAAACAGAATTAGGAGGAATTAGGGGATATAGCAAATCTTTTTTTGGGGTTATGATATCTATTGTTTTGATGTATAGTTTAGATATTATCTTTGCTAGAAAATTTTTCTCAGAAGATCTTGCTGGGAAATATACTGTTATTTCTATGTTAAGCAAAATGATTTTCTTTGGAACAATATCTCTTAGTAAAGCACTCTTCCCTATTAGTGCTGAAAAGTTTAGTTATGGAAAAAAGACAAAAAACTTATTTTATAAATCTACTATAATTATCTCTTCTTTATGCGGAATTACACTAATATTCTTTTTACTTTTTCCAGAATTAATAATTGGATTTTTATTTGGTTATAAATATATAGAAGTTGCAGGATATCTTATTTATGTTGGAGTTGCTCTTACATTTTTATCTTTAACAAACTTAGTAGTAATATATGGATTATCTATTGATAGATTCAAGAAATGGTATTTTTTATTGTTTTTTGTTTTAATAGAAATTATTTTATTCTTATTTTTCCATAAAACAATCCTTGAATTCTCTTTAGCATTTATGTTTTCTAATATAATAATGTTTATAGGCAGCTTAATTTTAATAAAAATAAGAAATTAGTAAAATGGAAAAATTAAGCATAATAATTCCTGCCTATAACGAAGAAAAAAGAATTGGAAGAACATTAGAAGAATATAGAAAGTTTTTTGAAAAATTAAAAAATAAGAAAATTTTAGATTTTGAAATTATTGTTGTCCTAAATGCTTGTAAAGATAATACCCTTGAAGTTGTTAAAAAATACAAAAAAAAATCTAATAAAATTAAATATTTAAATTTTAAAGAAGGTGGAAAAGGTTTTGCTATTACTGAAGGATTTAAAGATGCTTTACAAAGAAATAATAGTCTTATTGGATTTGTTGATGCAGATATGGCAACAAGTCCTGAAGCTTTTTATGATTTATTTATAAATATAAAAAATTATGGTGGAATTATTGCTAGCAGATATGTTTCTGGCGCAATCATTAATCAAAAACAGCCTATTTCTAGAATAATTATTAGCAGAATAGGTAATTCCATAATTAAGAGTTTATTTTTATTCTCCTATAAAGATACTCAATGTGGTGCAAAATTATTCAAAAGAGAGAGTATAAACAAAATTATTTCAAAAGTGGGAGAAACAGAATGGGCATTTGATATTAATTTGCTATATTTAATGAAGAAAAATAAATTAAAGATAAGAGAATATCCTACAACCTGGCAAGAACCTGGAAACAGCACATTAAACTTAAAAAAAGCTGGAATACAAGTTTTGCTTGCAGTGATACAATTAAGGCTTATCAACTCCAGATTTAAAAGACTCTTAAAACCTCCTAAAAATATAATAAATATTATTTGGAAAAGTATAAAATGAAAATACTATTAATTGCTCTTTCGGGTATTGGGGACACTTTATGTTCTACTCCTTTAATTAAAGAGTTAAGAAAAAATCTTCCTAAGGCAAAAATAGATGTTTTAACTATGTGGAAAAGCTCTAAAGAAATTCTTAAAAATAATCCAAATATAAATAATATTTATTATTTTAATATGATAAAAAAAGGATATCTTAAAACATTATTATTTTGTTTAAAACTAAGAAAAAACAATTATAATTTATCAATAAATACATATCCTCAAAGCAAAATCCATTATGAAGTAATAGCAAAACTCATTGGTGCAAAAAAAAGAATAGGGCATTCATATGATAATTTTACTTTTATTGATAAGCTACTTTTAACTAAACAAATTAATCAAGATTATAATATACATTTTATAGAAAATAACTTAAATTTATTAAAATTAATTGATTTAAAGAGTAAATTGAAAAAACACAATTATGACTTATATTTTTCAAAAAATAATTTAAAATATTCAAGAGAATTCTTATTTAATAACAAACTAAACAATAAAATTTTATTTAGTATTAGTGTGGGCTCTGGTTCCACAAAAAATATGGCTTTAAGACGATGGCCCATATTCTATTATAAAATTTTAATAAAAAGTATCTTAAAACAAGATAAAAAAATCAATATATTGTTATTCTGTGGTCCTGAAGAAATAAAAGAGAATAAACTATTGATAAAAAAATTAAATAATAAAAGAGTTTTTTTAATTCAATCAGAAAATATTATGGATTCAGCAGCTATATTAAGTAAAAGCAAATTTTTCTTGAGCATAGATAATGTATTAATGCATATTGCAGCTGCATTAAAAATACCTCATCAATTTGTTATTCAAACTCCTAGCCTAAATAATACTTCTGAACCATATAAGGGAGATTATATCCTTATAGGTAAAAAAGTTCCAAAGAATATAGGATATAAATATAATGGAAAGGGGATTTATGGTAAGGAAAAAAATATTACAAATTATATGAGAGGTATAACTCCTAAAAAAGCATATTTAGAAATAAAAAAGCATTTAGAATAAATAGTAATAAACTTAAAATAAAAATGAAAAAGATTAATTCAAAATATCTTAAATTAAATCTTGGTTGTGGAAAAGATATAAAAAAAGGTTTTGTTAATGCGGACATTATAAAACATAATGGGGTGGATGCTGTCTTTAATATGCATGAATTTCCTTGGCCTTTTAGGAATAATAGTTTTGAATTGATTCTATGTAATCATATTTTAGAACATGTTGAAAATTTCCATAAAACACTAATGGAAATACATAGGATATGTCAACCTAATGCAATTATAGAAATAAGAGCACCTTATTTTATGTCTACAAAATATTTTGGAGATCCAGATCATAAAATTCCTTTTTCTTATAGGACATTTGACAACTATACTGCCCCAAGAAAAGTAACTTTTTACAATAAATGGAGGCTTAAACATACCACAAATTATGGGGTTGGTTTTCCATTTAAAACTCTTAATAAAAAATATATCTTTGATAAAAACCCTTTAATAAGTTGGATTGGTTTTTTCCATAATCTTTCTCCAACATTCTATGAACGATTTATACCTTCATTTATCCCTCCAATGGAAATTTACTTTAAATTGAAATGTATAAAAGAAAAAAATGAAAGAAAAATCATGGGATGAGTTTTGGGAAGAATATAAATCAATCTCAAATGCCGAGAAAATGTTAATTTTAGAAAGAGACAACTTAATAAAAAAAATAATAAAAGAAAATTTTAAAGGTAAAAAAATAAAAATTCTTGAGGTAGGATGTGGTTATGCATCAAATAGCAGAATATTAAATAAAGGAAAAAAATTTGAAGTCTTTTGTTTAGATTCTAGTAAGAAAGTTGTTAAAAAAGTAAATAAAATAATAAAAAACACTATCTTAGGAGATGCTTTAAATATTCCATTTAAATCTAATTCTTTTGACATAATTTTTTCTGCAGGATTAATTGAACATTTTAAAAATCCCTCAAAGATAATAAATGAGATGGAAAGGGTTGTTAAAAAAGAAGGTATAATCATAACTTTTGTTCCTGGAAAATATAGTCTATGGCAACTTTGGATTAAAATTCATGGTAAAAAATGGCAACATGGTTATGAAGAATCATACTCCATCAAAAAATTGAATAATCTTTTTAATAAAAAGAAATTTAAGATTATTCAAAATGGAGGATTTGATCCTCTTTCTTTGAGGGGAATTTTTCTTAAATTTTTTAATCTGGATATCTGTATTAAGAAATCTTTTAATAAAAATGCTTATACAGAAATTTATTCTATTGTAGAAAAAAGAAAAACATAATAATAATAATAATAATAATATCCCATAAGATAATATTTTAATAGTCTTTTTCTTTGTTTGAATATGGTATTAGGGGATATATTATATTACGGTAAGGGAATAGAACTTATCGCTGCAGATAATCAAAAATTTAAAATCAAAAATAAATTAGAAGCAATTGGTTTTAAAATACTTGGAATCCCTCACATAGGATTAAGGCAAAGAGCAAGAATAGCTTTTTCTCTACTAAAGCTTGAAAAAAAAGATATTGTTTTAGATGCTGGATGCGGTATTGGATTAAACTCCTTTGAAATTTATGGTAAAGTTAAAAAGATTACTGGAATAGATTTAGATCAAATAAAAATAAAACAAGCAAAAAAATTAGCAAAACGATCTAAAAAAAATATAAAATTCCTATCAAAAGACTTAATCAAATTAAAAGAGAATGAGGAATATGATAAAATTATGTGCTCTGATGTTATAGAACATATTCCTGAATACAAAAAAGTCATCTCTTCTCTTGCAAAATCACTAAAACAAAATGGAAAATTAGCTTTAACTTTTCCCTCTTACACTGAATTTAATAAAAAAACTTACAAACAATTTGGCCATTTTATTCCAGGATTTAAATTAAATGAAATAAAGAAAATATTGAAACAAAATAACTTAATTATAAAACAAATAAAATATTATGCAGGAACTTTTGTAAAAATTTCATTCGGAATAAATAATATTCTATTTAAAAATAAAGTTCTCACTGCAATCTTTTTTTATCCTCTTTATTTAATAAGTTTTTTAGATATATTTTCAAAAAAAAGAAATTTTAATGGTATTGCATTGCTTATTCAAAAGCAGAAGAATTAATCAGGAATATTATTGTATTTGGTTGAGGGGAATTAATTGGAAAAGCGATAATTGGAATAAATTTTTCTGGATTTCTCTGAGAATAATCAAATACCCATGTGGGAGAACTTGCTGCTTCCCAGGCAGTTAAAACAAAAAACTTTGGATTTTCATTCTTTATTAAATTAGATAGATTAAATTCTTCGCGGGGGATAAACAAAGATTCCCTCTCAGAATAATATGTAATCGCTGGGACTGCTTGAGTAAGGACTTTATCCTCAGCATAAGAATTTTGTTTTATCCATAATCCTGCATCAATAAGAGTATCATAACTATTTACCTTTCCTTTTATCATAATATTGGCATAATATAAATTTGAAATAATTATAAAGAATATCAAAATAACTACAATCAATTTTGCAATACTTATGTTATATTTTTTAATAAAATTATAAAAATAAATAAATCCTAATGCAGAAACTATTGCAAGAGCAGGAAATATTGCAAGTACAAAGGCATCATAAAAAACATTAGTATTTTGGGCTATCAAAATTGTTGTTAAAGAAACCAAAGGAATTAAAAGCCATAACCACAAAAGAAACTTGTTTTTAAGATTCTTAGATTTAGATTTTAATATAAGATCAAATCCCAAAATTACTTCTAGAAGAGAAATAATTCCAAGTATGAAAAAAGATAATAAAGGCAATCCAAAATAAGATGGATTTCCTAAAAATCTTGGAAATTGTTGAATAAACCCAAACCATTGAGAAAATGGAAGTTGTTCCCCCAAAGCAACTTTTTCACCCACTATCTGAAATTGTATGAACCTTGGAAGGGGAACCCCAATCGTAAAAAAATAATAAAGAATAAATGGAGAAATTGTAATAATAAATATCAATCCTGCAATCCAAAAATTTTTTTCTTTAATTAACCTGAATTTCTCAGTAAATATTAAGAATATTAAAAGAAACAAAATTAAAAATAAAGTATTAAAATAAGCTACCAAACTTATTGCTAAAAAAGCAGATAAAATATAAAGATATTTATTTCTATTTTTATCTTTAATCCAAACTAAAAACAAACTTATAGCAACTAAATAAATCAAAGGCGTCCATAAATAAGTTAATAATCTACTTGTAAAAAAAAGAGGGATAGATAATACAGACATAAATAATGCAGAGATTATTCCTATCTTTTTATCAAAAAGTTGTTTCCCTACAACATAAGTCATAAAAACAGTAAATAAGGATATTATTACTTGAAAAAATCTTACAAAAATTTCTCCTCCTAAAAGATAAAAAATAGACCACACATATGGAATTACTGTTTCTCTTATATCTGCAAATCCTGTCAATGGGGTATTGAAAAAAATTGATTTTGCCTTTAACATATATTCTGCTTCATCCCACCATAATGGCTGACTTTTAGTAAGAATAAAATAATATAAACGAATTGCAAATGCAAAAATTAAAATTACAAAAAGAGCAAGGTTGTATGGATTTTTAAACCAATTGAAAATTTTATTTTTTATTTTCTCTCCTCTTTTTTTAAGAATATCCTCTTCCATAAAAAATATTAGAAGATAGAGTTTTTATTTGTTTTTATTCTTTCTTTGTACTTTCAACTCTTTTCCATGCATCTGCATAATGCTGATTTCTTATTTTTGTATGGTGAAAAACCTTAGCCCACATATATAGCCTTGCTAAAATCAATTGAAATGTCCAAAATATTTCCTTAATATTATTTGAATAATCTACTACCCAAAATACTCCTTTAGCCTCATTTTTAAAAGTTTTTACCTTGGGGGTTGTTTTTATATGCACATATTTTTCCAAAGTTTCGTGAGCTTTACTTGTCCTTGTTTTTTGTTCAATCCAATCTTTCCAATTATTTACATTCTTTACATAAACTAAAGCATTTTCAGCATATCCTATTTTATATCCTTTTTGCCAAAAATAATAAGGGATTATTGTATCTTCAGCAACATCCAAAGGAATTTTATTGATATGTTTTCTTCTAAAAGCAAACAAATAACCTGAACATTCAATAAAAGAATTTGATTCAAAGGCTTTTTTTCTCCATCTATGGGCTGCAGAAAATAAAAAATTTGCCCAATAGCCATATTTTGTTTTTTTATCTTCAATAGGAACTGGCCTCCCTGTTACACAGCCTATTTCTGGATTTAAAAATAAATTAGAAATTTCTTCAACAGCATTATCATTAATCCAAACATCTCCATCAGTTAAAATTAAGATATCTGTCTTAAGTTTAGAAAAAATTAAATTTAATGCATAACTTTTTCCTTTTCCAGGATCTTTAAAAACTTTCAACTTTTTATTTTTTCTTGCATATTCTTTCACAATATCTAAAGTTTCCTTATCAGGTGCTAAAACAACAACATCGTATTCTTTTTTATATTTTTGATTAAGAGCAGCTTCTATTACTTTTTTAATTTTAGGCTCTTTAAATGCAGTAATCAGGAGAGTTATTTTTTGTTTCATGAATTTTTCTACATTTTTAAGAATTTCATTTAAATATATTTTTTCCATACTTTTACAGTTTTTTTTATAACAACCTACACAATCAGATTTAGCAATAACTTTCTCTCCCATTCTATACATTCCAATCTCACTTGGAGAAGTCGGTCCAATTAAACATATTGTTTTTCTTTTTAATGCCAAAGCTATATGTAATCCTAAACTATCTGTTGTAATAAATAAATTACACACACTTATTAATGCAGGAAACTCCATTAGATTATTCCCACAACCATTAATAATTATTGGAGATTTTGTTAATCTTGATATCTCTCTATTTCTTTCTATTTCTTCAGGCCCCCCAAAAAGAAGGATTTTTGCATTATATTTTTTATATATTTTATCAATTAATTTTACTGTTTTTTTTACAGAAAGATGTTTTGGCCATCTGTCTGCTGAACCTGTATTAATTCCAATTATTAAGTCTGTTCTTGAAAGATTATGTATCCTAAAAAAATCTTTTGTTATTTTTCTTTGATTTTGTGTTAATCTTAAAAAAGGTTCATATCTTCTCCAATTCCTAATTCCTATGATTTCTGCCATTATCTGCCTATGAGTTTTTTTGTTTTTTATTTTTAAAATATCATTTTGAGGTTTTTTTCCTAAAGCAGACATATTAAACCATTCTTTTGTAGTAGGTGTTGGAATAATCTTTTCATTTTTCCAGATAAAACCCTTAACATTGTTACACTTAAAAGAATAAGCAAATTTACAACTTTCTTCATCTTCTTCTAAATTAATAATTAAATCAAAATTTCTCTTTTTTAATTCTTCTTTATTTTCTAAACTTAATATATAATCAACATAAGGATTATTAATAAAAAGGGGCTTTGCATTTTTATGTGTAAGCCAAAATATTTTAGGATTTCTTTTTTTATATTTATCTTTTAATGCCTGAGCAATAAAACTTGTTCTTACCACATCTCCTAATGCTCCTATTTTTATTATTAAAATATTCATAATCATAAAGAAAAAAAGGGATTTAAAAGGATTATGTAACTAAAATAACTCTTCTAAATTACTTATTATTTTATTCCAAGAGAATTTTGTTCTTGCTCTTCTTGTTTTTTTCTTAAACTATTATATAATCTGAGAGTTTTTTGTGAAATAATATCCCAATCATAATTTTTAGCTTTTTTAAAATTGTTATCTGAAATTTTTTTTCTTAATGAAAGATTAGTAAGTAATTCAATTATTCTTTTTTTAAATCCTTGATTATCCCCATATTTAACAAGAAATCCATTATCTGGTTGTTTTATTTCATAAGGAATCCCATTTACTGGAGAAGCTATTATAGGCAATCCAGCAGCCATTGCTTCAAACAATGTTAAAGGTAATCCTTCTCTAAAACTTGGTAAAATAAAAATATCTGCTGATTGATACATTTTAATAATTTCTTTTCTATTTCTTGTTTCATCAAGTAATAAAATTTCTTTTTTATTGCCAATTAATTTCTTAACTTTTTCTTTCATTCCTTCATCAGGTCCTCTAATCACAAAAGTAATCTGTTTTTTTTCTTTTAAAATTAATTTTGCAATCTCTACAAACTTATCAGGTCCTTTTGTTATATTTAATCTGCCAAAAAATAAAACCATTTTTCCTTTAATTTTATGCTTATTTTTGAAATTATTATTCTTTATTTTTTTGAAAAAATCTTTATCCATACCATTTGGGATAATCTCTATTTGATTTTCATTCCCTCCATATTTTTTAATAAAATTTATCTCCCAAGGAGTTATTGCAATTATTTTATCTGTAAATTTAAATCCCAGCCTTGAAAAAAGATTATAACTAAGAATAAGCCCAAATTTTCCAGGTAAAGACCTAAAAGCATCTGTCCAAGGACAATGTGTTGTGTGAATATGAGGTATTTTTTTTATTTTTGCAGCAAAAGATGATAAAACAAAATGAACATGACCAAAAACATGACTATGTATTATATCAAAATCTTCTTTTAGAAGTTTAAAAAAAACAGATGGCCATACTGTTGCAAAATTAGCTATCTTTAAAATGTGTCTGCATCTATGAACATAAACTCCTTGAAGAATTTCTTCTTTTAATTTTATTCTTTTATCTTTATCCCAGTCTGATGTATAAACATGAACTTCATGTCCTTCAGCAATCTGCCTTTTTGCTAATTCTTCCACAACCTGCTTAACTCCTCCAATTGCAGGAGCATAAAAAGGACAAACATGAGCTATCTTCATAAAGAAGAAGATAAAAAAGTACTTATAAATTTAATTATGATGAATTGATTTTTATTTTCTAACTTTTAATCTAAAAAATAAGCCATTTACAGGAAGAAATTTTCTTAATAGAATTTCATGAAAACGTGGAAGAAGATTAGCAATCCATTCAAAAAGGAAAAAATATTTTCCATATAATATTTTTCTCTTGATTATTTGAAATCTTGCCTTAGAATAAAAATTGTAATTAAAATTTTCTTTGAAATAATCAAATGTGTAATAAGTAAAGAAGTTTTTATGTGTTGGATCTATATATGCTCCTAAAGAAGAAAAATGAGGAACAGTTATATCTATTATTGCATTATTTTTGCATATTCTATGAAGTTCTTCTATTACTTTTACTAAATTATTTAAATGTTCTAAAACTGAGGTTGCCATTACATGCTCAAACTCATTATCTTTAAATGGCCACGGAAACTTGTTTAAGTCATGAACTATATCAACTCCTGGGAGTTGTATGGCATCTAGATTAACAAAATCCTTTTTTATGTCCTTTCCACATCCTAAATTCAGTTTTTTCATTATAAAAACATTTTAAAAGAGTTTAAATTTTTATCTAATATGAAAAGTTTTCTGACATTGATGAGAGAAGGGATAAAAAACAACATTATTAGGTTAGATTATTTATTTTGGTTTTTATTTGATTTTTCCAAATTCAGAAAAATCAGGAAAAATGAGATAAAAAAAGTATTGGTTATCCATCTTGGAGCATTAGGGGAATTATTAATGGCGACCCCTGTTTTTTCTAGTTTAAAAAAATCTGATTATGAAACCCACGTAATGGTGAAGAAAGGAAGAGAAAAAGTCTTAGAAAATAATCCTAATATTTCTAAAATATGGACTTATAATGAAAAATTAATTGATAAATTAAAAAAAGAAAAATATAATTTAGCAGTCATTCTCTGGCCAGGTAGTTTAAAAATAATAAGAATGTGTAAAAAAGCTAGAATAAAATATAGAATTGGATGTTATAAGGGAGTAAAAGAGGGTCCTTCATTTTTCTTTTATAAAAGAGTTTATCCTTTAAAAAATAAACATATTGTTCAAAAATACTTGGACATAATAAGACTAATTGGAATAGATAATAAAAATCCAAAGATTGAATTTTATACCTCACATGAAAAAGAACAAAATGCAAGGGAGAAATTAAAAAAATTAAATATAAAAAATTATATAATTATTCATCCGGGATTTGGTTTTGCAACCAAATATAAATATCCTTCAAGACTATGGTCATTAGATAGATATACTGAAGTTATTAATCATCTAACTGAAAGATATGATGTTAAGATAATACTAACTGGAAATAGAAATGATACATTATTTGCGGAGGAAATTATTAAAAATGTAAAGAATAAGGAAAAAGTAATTATAACAACTGGTTTATTAGATTTTGGAGAACTTGCTACAATAATAAAATATGCGAAACTTATAATTGAACCTAGTACAAGTGTAGGCCATATTGCTGCTGCTGTACAGACACCTGTAATCAGTCTAATAGGAAAAGGGAACCCGCATGAATGGCATCCCTGGATAAATAAAAAAAAATATAAAGTTTTATATCATAAGGAAGTTTGTACAGGATGTGATCTTATGAATTGTAGGAAAAAAACAATCGAATGTATGAGTGCTATTAGTGTTAAAGAAGTTATAAATGCTGCAGAAAAATTATTAAAATGATTAGAAAATTAAATCTTGGTTGTGGAGATGATATAAAAAAAGGATATATAAATGTAGATTTTGAAAAATTTAAAGGGGTTGATAAAATTTTTGATTTAAATAAAATACCTTATCCATTTAAAGAAAAACGGTTTGAGGAGATTTTGATAAATAATATTTTAGAACATTTAAATAATCCATATCAAGTCATGAAAGAAATCTACAGAATTTCAAAAAAGAATTGTAAGATATATATAACTGTTCCTCATTTCACAAGTGATAATGTATGGGGGGATATACAACACAAAAGAGGGTTTAATTTTGATACCTTTAGAAACAAAAATATAAGTAATATGTTTAAAATAAAAAAGCAAAAAATTGTATTTTATAAGTATTATTTCTTAATTCAGATTTTTGCAAATAAATTCCCAAAAGTTTATGAAAGAGTCTTTGGTTATATTTTTCCTGCATCTCATTTAAATATAATTTTAATGAAAAGATAAATTGTAATAATATTGATTTAATGCAATTAAATTTATAAACAGAATTAATTTTGTCAGACAATGGGAAAAAAGAAACATAAAGTAGATAAAAAACGTAGGATGGATGGTTGTAAAATGTTGTGGCATTTGGAAACGGCAGATAGACATTTTAAAAATAATGAAAGAATTGCCCCAATCTATATAGATATGGGTGCAACTAAAATGTGTAACATCAAATGTGTTTATTGTTATGGAAACTATCAAAAAATGACTGGTGAGAAAATAGAAGAAAGTAGTTTAATAAAACTATTTGAAGATGCTCCAAGAATTGGAATAAAGGGAATAGGTTTGATTGGAGATGGTGAGCCAACATTAAATCCTGCTCTATATGATGCTATGAACGCTGGAAAAGCTAAGGGATTAGATATTGCTATTTCTACTAATGGAGTGTTGTTGAATACTGATGAAAAAAGGGAGAATATTCTAAGAAATTGTGTTTGGATGAGATTCAATCTTAGTGCAGGGACAAGAGAGGGCTATAAAAAAATCCATGGAGTTGATAGATGGAATTTAGTAACAGATAATATAAGAGAAATGGTTAAGTTAAAGAACAAAAAAGATTATGATTGTGAAATTGGATTGCAAAGTGTTTTTATTCCAGGTCTAATGAATGATGAGATTGTAAAAGAAACAGAATTTGCATTAGATGCAGGAGTAGATTATTTTTTAATAAAACAATGTTCTCTTCCAGATGAAGGGCAATCAGGAATGATGCAATTTGACTTAAAAGATTATGATGACCCAGAGATTCAAAGAGCTTTAGAAATGGTTGAATCTATGTCTACAGACACAACAGATATAGTTCCAAAATGGAATTTAATGGAATTAAAAGGCAAAAGACCTTATGAAGGATGTTTAGGAATCCCATTTTTATTACAAATTAGTGGAAATGGGAAGGTTTATCCTTGCGGAAATTTATTTGGAAGATATAATGATAGATATTTGATGGGAGATCTACATAGTAATTCAATGGAAGAAATAATTAAAAGTGAAAGATATTGGGAGGTAATAGAACAAATGAAAACTTTTGATGTTCACAGAGATTGTAAAGGTCAGTGCAGGCAAGACAAAATAAATGAATTTTTATATGATTATGTAAGTAAAGGTCGGTGCAGGCAAGACAAAATAAATGAATTTTGGGATGAATACATTGCTCCTCCAAGAGGAATAAATTTTATATGAAAAAATTAAAAAAACGGATGGTTGAAATAGCCTATAAGTACAGGAATAGTCACTTAGCGAGTGGTTTGAGTGCATTACCAATAATAAAAGAGATTTATGATAATTTTGATTTTAAAAATGATATATTTATTTTGAGTAAAGGGCATGGATGTTTAGCATTATACGCTGTTTTAGAAAGCTATGGATTTAAACCAGATGTTTCTAAAATACACCCTGATATAAATCTAGAAAATAGAATAAGTTGTACAACAGGAAGTTTGGGGCATGGTCTTCCAATGGCTGTTGGGATGGCTTTGGCTAAAAAAATAAAAAAAGAGAAAGGAATTGTTAAAGTACTTTTAGGGGATGGCGAGTGTCAAGAAGGAACTACTTGGGAAAGTTTGTTATTAGTAGAACAACTAAAATTAAACAATATTGGAATTTACATAGATAATAATAGATATCAAGCATTAGAAAAAACTGTTTCTCCAGTGGTTGAAATGATAAAAAAATTAGGTCTAAATAGTGTTACAATAAAAAGCACTACTAAAGGTTATGGATTAAAATTATTTGAAGGGCATCCAGACTGGCATGTCCATAATCTAACTGAAGAGGAATATAAAAAAAGTATGGAAGAGTTAAAATGAGATATGAATTTGGGAAAACAATATTTGAATTAGCAGAAAAAGATGATGAGGTGGTTGTATTAGTTGGAGATATTGGATATGGAGTATTTGATAAATTTAGAGATAAATTTCCAGACAAATTTTTTAATCTAGGCATTTGTGAGCAATCTATGATTGGTATTGCTGCAGGAATGGCATTGCAAGGTTTAAAACCATATGTTTACACAATTACCCCTTTTTTAATTGAAAGACCATTTGAGCAAATTAAATTAGATGTGGATCAACAAAATGTGAATGTGAAACTAGTGGGATATGCTGATTATCCTGAACAAGGACCCACCCATGCTGAATTAGATGGAAAGGGGTTAATGAATCTATTAAAAAATACTGTTAGTTACTTTCCTAGAGATTCTGAAGAAACAAGAAGAGTATTATTAGACTCTTATAATAATAAAAAACCGGTATTTATTAGTTTAAAGAAAAACCCTTAAAAAAAATGGTAATTAAGTCTTCAAAAAATCTATTATTTATAATGCAAGATGTTAACAATTACCCTCCATTGGGAATCATGCAATTATCAGCAATAGCTAAACAAGAAGGGTATGAGACTCAATTAGGATTGCTTAGTAAAGAAGATGTCTTGGAAAAAATAAAAACTAGTAAACCTTCTCTAATTTGTTACGGGGGGACAACAGGGGAACATAAATATTATACAGAGTTTAATCAAAAATTAAAAGCATCCGGAGCCAGTCCTATAACTTTAGTAGGGGGCTCTCATGCAACATTCTTTCCAGAAGTTATAGAAGAAGGAAAATATGATTATTTAATAAAAGGGGAAGCTGAAATAGCATTTAGAAAATTTATTATAGGGCTAAAAGAAGGAATTTTATCAAAAGAGAAAGTAATAACCTCAGACAGATTAGTAAAAAATTTAGATTCTTTACCTTTTCCAGATAGAGAATTGTTTGCTGAAGAAAAGGTAAATCAAGGTTTTATGATGTCGCGAGGCTGTCCATACACTTGTTCATATTGTTTTAATCATAGTTTAAAGGAGATGTATAAAGGGCAGAAATATCTTAGAAAACGTTCAATTGATAACATTATTGAAGAAATGAAACAGGTAAAAGATAGATATAATTTTAAAACTATGAAAATTTTTGATGATATAATAACTGCTAAAGTAGATGATTGGTTTAAAGAATTCTGTGAAAGATACAAAAAAGAAATTGGCATCTCTTTTTGGGCATTAAATAGATATGATTTAATTAGTGATGAAATGGTTGTCTTATTAAAAAATGCTGGATGTAAAGCCCTACAACTTTCAGTAGAAGCTGTTGATGATGATATAAGAAATAATCTCCTAAAAAGAAATATGAGCAAAGCACAAATATTAAGAGGACAAAAAATCTGTAGAGATAATGGGATTAAAGTCATTACAAATGTCATGATTGGTCTCCCAGGAACTTCAATAGAAACAGATATAGAAGCAGTTAATTTTGTTGTTGATAATAAATTTGACTATGTTGATTTTCCTATATTTCAACCATACCCAAAAACAGAGTTGGGAGAAAAATGTATTGCAGAAGGTCTTTTTTCAGGAGATTATAATAAATTAGATCTTACATATAATGATGAATCAGTTTTAAATTTTGATGCTAAGCATAAAAACAAATTAAGAAATCTATCTTTTTTGGGGACTATAGCAGTTTTAAATCCTAAAACAAAGGATTTTATCTTAAAAGATTTAATTGATTCCCCCTATACGGATTTTTATCTTCATTTATATAACAAATACAAATATGAATTTTATAATAAACACTTTTATAATCAAGATGATTAAATTACCAAAATCATATACTTATGCAGAAGCTTATCTTACTCTAAGGTGCAACTTGAATTGTTCTTATTGCATAAATAATGTCTCTGATGTAAAAAGAAAAAGAAAAGAATTAAATGTAGAAGAATGGGTAGGAGCTCTCAACAAAATAAATTTCGGAGAAGTTCCTTTAACATTAGGTGGAGGAGAACCAACAATACATAAAGGATTTTTTAAGATATTAGAAAAATTAAACCCAAATATAAAAATCGACTTACTTACAAATTTACAATTTGACGTAGATGAATTCATTGACAAGGTTGATGTAAACAGATTTAATAAAATAAAAAATCCTGCATATCGCTCTATTAGAGCATCATACCATATAGAGAGTATGGACCCAAATGAGTTAGTATTAAAAGTTAAAAAATTGCAAGATAACGGATTTAGCATAGGAATATTTGGATTAAATCACCCCAAAAATCTAGAAGAAAACATGCAAATGTCAGAATTAACGAGAAAGGAGCAAATTTATTTTTTCGTGAAGGATTTTTTAGGAGAATATGAAAATAATATATTTGGACATTTTAGATACCCTGATGCAATAAAAGGTAAAAAGAAAAATTGTGAATGTAAAATTAATGAATTCTTAATTGCTCCTGATGGGGATGTTTATAGATGTCATAGAGATTTATATCATAATGAGAATCCTACTGAAAACATATTAAACCCTAATTTTGAAATTAAAGATATCTTTAGAAGTTGCAATGAATATGGGGGTTGTAATCCTTGTGATGTGAAAGAAAAAGCTAATCGTTTTCTCAAAGCAGGAAATTGCTCTGTTGAAATAAAAAATATAAAATATTAAAAACCTTGAAATACGTGACAATGTAAATAATAGAAAAAATGAAACTCAATTTAGGATGTGGTCATAGACCAATATTGAAGGAAGGTTGGATTAATGTAGATATTTTTAAAGCTGATCATGTTGATAAAGCATTTAATTTTAATAAATTTCCATATCCTTTTAAAGATAATACTTTTGAATATATATTTTGTGATTGTGTTTTGGAACATTTAGACGATCCTGAGAAAGTAATGGTTGAATTATGGAGAATTAGTAAACCAAATGCTATATTGGATTTTGATGTGCCTTATTATAATGTTATGGCTGCATTTAACGATGTTCAACATAAAAACTGGTTTAATGAAAATACATTTCATGTTTTAATTGGTGAAAGTAGTTCTTTTTCATATACAAGAGATAAATTTGAAATTGTTCGTGAATATTATAAAAAAACTAGATATTTTAGATTGATACCTATTAAGTTATTATTAAAGATGTCACATTATGTTCCTAATCTTATTTCAAACATTAAAATTAAAATAAAGGTAATAAAATGATTAATAATAAGAAAAAAATAGTTTTTGTGGAATCATTTTTTAATGTACCTACTTTTAAAATAGCATGTGCATTAAAAAAAACAGGAAAATATGAGACTATTTTAATTTTACTTTCTAAAGATGATAAAAAAAACTTAAAAAAAGCTTTTGATAAAATCTTTATTTTTGATTTAAAATTTAATCCTACTCCAAGAGGGTTGATTAATTTTTTTAGAAAAATAAAAAGCAAAGAAGGCAAAAAATTTCTTGAAAAGATGAAAAAAATTAATCCTTATGTTTTCCAGATAACTGGTCCTGAATTAGTTACTTTATGGTTTATGTATTTTTTAAAGAAGAAAGTAAAAATATACTATGCATATGATATATGGAAATTCTATGATAAAAAATTCTCCCTTAAAAAAAATTCAGGGATAATGCAATTTTTTCATAAATTTATTGAAAGAGTTCATTTTAAGATAGCAGACGGAATTTTACATAAAGGTCCTCCTGGAGAACTCAATCTGTTAAGTTATAAAGTAGATGCTCTTGATTTATCATTTATACCTTATTGTTTAGATGAGTGGATATTCCCTCCTACAAAAAAGAAAAGGGGTAAAGAAATTCATTTAGTTTATGCTGGAGGATTATGGATATCTTGGGAAGGGCATATTTCATTTTTAAAAATTATAGAAATAATTACTTCGCAAAAAATTCATTTTCATATATTTTCGCCCTATGATTTAAGTATGGATGTTTATAAAAAAATAGAAAAATCAAATAAATATTTTCACATCTATGGAAAAGAAGATAAACAAAAAATTCTTAATAAAAAACTGTCTAAATTTGATTATGGAATATTATTTGATTTTTATGACACCTCTATGATAAATGAACTATGGCCAAAAACATCTTTAGGTAATAAAATTTTTAGCTATATTGAAGCAGGATTGCCTGTTATTATAAATGATCAACTTGAATTCACATCAAAAATAATTAAAGACAATAAGATTGGATTTAGTGTGAATTATGAGAATCTAAAAAACCTCAGAAAAATCCTTATGAAACAAAATTACAAACAACTGCAAAAAAATGTTCAAAAAACTCAGGAAAAATTTAAATTGAGTAAGAATATAGAAAAATTAGAAAGATTTTATGAGAAAGTTGCAAATATGAAGGGTTAAGGGGTTTCTATTTAATTTTTATCTTTTAGGTTGCCCCCCTTAGCTCTTGCACTTAAAGATATTAAAAAATAAAAAAACTTTATAATCTTGCAATATATTTTTCCTTTAAGATATTATAAATTGGTTAAAAGAAAATAATTTTTGGAATATTAAAGGATATAAATTATAAGAATATGAGGAACAAATAGTTTTCAAGAACTAATTTTAAACTTTCTGACTTGCTAAATATATCCAATCAAGCCATTTATTTTTTCCAAGATTTAGATTAATTCCTGCCTGTTCAATAGGAGTTTTATTTATGCCTTGATGAACTCTGACAAAATTATAATAGACTACGAACAAAGATAAAATCGCTTCTGCACTATGCCTTGATTTAAAGTTTCTCATAACCTTAATTCTCTATCTTATAGTTCCTTGTATTCTTTCAATAATATTATTTCTTTTATCTACATCTGCCTTTAATTTAATCCAAAATTTCTTATCTTCTTTCCTATTCCTTGAACCCCAAACCTTTCTAAATGCCTTATTATATGAATGTAAAGAATCTTTACAAAGAGTGTTTAGTTTGGAAATAAATGTTCAAAAAAGCAAAGATGATATTTTAGCAATTAATCATGATACAAATCTTTTCTTAACCTATTTTGCTAAAACAACTACTGTCCTACAAAAAAGGGAAGGATAAATTGGTGAAAGAATATTAATTATCTTGTCTAAAAAAATTAATTTGGAATTTTTGGCAGCAGCCTGAGTAAACCACCCATATTTAATCTTCTTTATAGTAAAATATTTAGAAATTAACTGGATTATATCTTTTACTCTTGGTAAATGTATATGTTTACAACGGCTTATAGTTTCGAAAGGACTTGTTTTCCAAGAATTTACTGCAAATAAATATTTGAATCTTAACCAAAAATTATATTCATTTGGAATTGATAAAATCAAGAAACCATCTTTTTTTAAAATACGTTTAAATTCTTTTAAAACATTATCTGGATAAAAAATATGTTCTAATGTTTCAAGACAAATAATCATATTAAACGAATTATCTTTTAAAGGAATCTTTTTTTCATTTAAATTTATAATAAAATCGTAATCTTTTTTAGCATAAACTCCGGTAGGAAAATCAGAAGAAAAATACTTATAATTTTTTGGTAAAAAATTTTTTAGAATTTTTTCATTGGCTCCAAATTCTAAAACTTTGATTTTTTTATTTATTCTTGGCAACAGAGAAAGGACTATTTTATACTGTGATAGATCGTGGGGAATTTGTCTTGATTTCATTTCTTAATCAAAACCCTTAATAAATTTAAATCTTTCTTTTTAATACCTCCAATTAAGAACATAATTGAAAAATATATGAATATCCCAAACAAAATTACCCCTATCCCCAGAACAAGATTCATATCATCTATCAATGTCGATGTATACAATAAAATCCCAGACATGATTAAACTAGCAATTAAAGGTTTTATTAAGGGCTTAAAAGGGATTAAAAAATTAAATTCTTTTTTTATTGCATAAATTGAGGCAACAAAATAAATAGTCCAGCTTATTAAAGTTGCTATAGCTGCTCCTGCTGTTGCCCATAAAGGAGAGATTAATAAGAATAATTTGATAAAAATAAGATTTAAAACTACATTGATTATGCTTATTATGAGTATTAATTTTGCAAAAATCTCTGGTTTTTCTTTTGCTGAAAATAAAGACAAAAAAATGCCTATTAAAACTATTGGAAAAATTAATGGTGCTAAAAAATAAAGAGGTAAAGTCGCAGGGAGATATGAATATCCAAAGAATATTCTTATAAAATATCTTCCTAAAATTAATAACCCAAAAACCGAAGGAACAATTATAATCAAAATATATTTGATTATTTTCTCGAATATTTTATTTTTTTCATCTTTTAATTTAGTAAATGATGTCAATAAAACTATATTTGTAAAAGATAATATACCCACAATTCCAAAAACAAGAGAAAAAGCTGCCCGATAATAACCAACATATTCTAAAGAAAGAAAAACTCCTAACATAATAGAATCAACATAAGAAAAGAAAACACTTGAAATCGAAGCAATTGTTACAAACCCCACAAATCTCCTAATTTTTCTTTTATCAACTTCTATTTTTGGTTTTAAATAAAATTCTGGGATAAGTTTTTTAATATAAAATAAACTAAATAAAATCATAAAAAAAGAAATTATAATAAATGATAAAAATATTCCAACAATATAATAATAAGACGCTATAAAATAAAAAATAAATAAAGCAAAAACAATTCTTAAAATGTGATTTATAGATTCTTTTAAACTAACATACTGAACTTTTTCTATTGAATAAAAAACTTGTGTATAAAAAGTGTCAAAAGATAAAATAAAAATGTAAAAAGAAGCAACTAAAAAAGGCAAAAAAAGTTGAGAATTCTTAAAAACATAAAAAGCGAGAGGATAAGATAAAAAAATAAAAATTATAGAAACTATTAAAGATAATAAAAATTTGAATTTTAATAAATATCTATGATAAGAAGGAATTTTTCTTTTATCTTTTTTTAAAGCTAAAGAAAGATATCTTACTAAAGTCATATTTATTCCTAAATCTGCAAATGTAAAAAAAATCATTGATGTTGAAAGAACAAGTGAATAAAGTCCATAACCTTCTGGCACTAAAAATCTAGCAAGAATTATGGTAAATATAAGAGCTCCGATTCTATTAATAATTAAACGAGACAAATTCCAAAATGAATTTGTTATGATTCTTTCTCTTATATCTTTATCTTCTTCTCTCATTCTTCAATAAATCTCAATCTCTTAAACTTTATAAAATCATACACTAAGGAAAATTTATCTATTTTGTCATGATATTTTATTCCATAACTTATATCTAAAAGCAAATGAAAAGAAAACCCCACAAAAATAAACAAGAAATATTTGGAAAATAAACCAAGAAAAAATAAAATAATTATAATTTCAATTCCATGTAAAAAATAAAACCCCCCATAAAATTTATTTCTTTGCTTTCTTGGCAGAGAAAGAAATTTTTTTTCATTTTTAATAAACCATCTATAAGCATTTTTTAAACTTAAATCTTTTTTCTTATAAATATAATATAAATAATGGTCAATATCAATCAAGACAGAAGAAACCAATACAATCAAAAAACCTATTAATCCTATTTGCGGAAAAAGAAATAATAAACCTAATGAGAATATCATGCCTAAAAATAAGTGTTGTGGGGGGTGCATTTTTGTAGGAAATTGATTTGATTTTTAAATATTATGTAGTTTTGATTTTTTTTCTTTTTTCCCTAAAGTCTTTCCTTCTTTTAAAATAGTTTATTGTTTCTTTTAATCCTTGTTTAAAATTAATCTTGGGCTCCCATCCTAATTCTTTTTTAATTTTATTGGGATTGGCGATGAGAATAGCTGGATCTCCAGGTCTTCTTTCTACTTCTGTTACTTTAAATTCTTTTTTAGTAATTTCTTGTATCATTTTAATTATCTCTTTTACTGAAATTCCTTTTCCTGTTCCAACATTATAAATATTTGATTTATTATGTAAACTATCTAAAGCTAAAATATGGGCCTTTGCAAGGTCAGATACATGAATATAATCTCTTATGCAAGTTTTATCAGAAGTTTTATAATCTGTTCCATAAATTTTTATTTCCTTATTTTTTCCTAACGCTGCAAAAATAGTAAGAGGTATTAAATGAGTCTCTGGATTATGCCTCTCTCCTAAATCCTTTAAATTTCCATAAGCATTAAAATATCTCAATGAAATACTTTTGATTCCATAAATCAAATCATACCATTTTAAAATCTTTTCAAATATTAATTTTGTCTCTCCATATACAGTTGAGGGTTCTTTCAAATCAGTTTCCTTTAGTGGTCTTTGTTGGGGGGTATATACTGCTGCAGATGAAGAATATATAATTTTCTTTATATTATTTTTTACCATTACATCAAGAAGTCTTAATCCATTTATCACATTATTCCCAAAAAATTTACTTGGAAATCTCATTGAATCTCCTGCTTCAATAAAACCTGCAAAATGAATTACTGCATCAGGATTAAATTTCTTGAATGTTTCATCTAAAAGTTTTTTATTACTTAAACATCCTTTAACAAAATCACAATTTAGAGAATTAACAGAATCTTCATGACCATTAATTAAACTATCATATATTAAAACTTCATTTCCTTCTTCAATTAATTGTTTAACAGTTATACTCCCAATAAATCCTGCTCCCCCAGTAACTAATATCTTCATATTCTGTTTTATTCTTTAAGATTTAAAAGGATTTATATTGCTCATTCACCCCTCAATCCTCTTCACCATCTCTGCAAAAGCAGGCCTTGTTATCAAAATTCCTGCAGTAATCCCTATAATTGTTGTGATGGCAAATCCTTTTAATAAACCTGCACCTGCCCATAATAAAGGAAGTAATGCAACTACTGCTGTAAAATATGCCCCTAAAATAATTGCAAATGCTCTTTTTAATCTTTGTTTTATACTTAAATATGTGCTTTGCCGAGCTTCATCTAAAATAATAATCTGCTGATCTATTCCTGTACCTATTGTAGCTAAAATCCCTGCAATACTTGGCAAATCAAGATTCCATCCTATAAAAGAAGCTATCCCCAATATTATGATTAATTCAGATATGCTTGTAATTAAAAGAGCAATCACAGATTTGAATTTTTTATATCTCAAAAAGATAATTATTGATACTGCTAAAAGTGCTATAAAACCTGCTAAAAAAAGATATTTTAAAAATTCCTTCCCTAAGGTTGGAGATATTATATCTAATTTAACAACTTCAAGTTTAAATGGCAAACTTCCTGTAATCAAAACTGTTTGGAGTTTTTTCATCTCTTCCTCAGCACTTTTTATTGCATCATCTCTTGAGGCTCCAGACCCAGAACCAGAAATCTGAATTTGAGTTGTTACTCTTCCTTTCAAACCTTCACTAATTAAAAGACTGCTAACAAGATTATCATCAAGATAAAGATCTAATTCTTCAGATAAATATTTTCCTTGAGGGGTTATGTTCACTTCAAGCTTATCTGTTATTTCTGCGTGTTTTTTTGCAGCAGCCTCACTTAAAAAAATTACAAATCTAAAATTGCAAAAATAACCATCTTCAGATTCTTGGCAACTCTCTACTCCTGAACAAGTTGCATCATTTCTGCAAACAGAGGCTATATCTTTTTCCCCCCCAATAAAAACAGTTTCATTCCCTATTTTTGCTTCAAATTTTCCTTGTTTAGAGATTAATTCTTCAAGGTCTTTTGGAGTTGCCCCTGCGATTTCAATTAACATATAATGATTTCCAACTAAATCTGAAATAGAACGAAGATTTATATCTGCAATCCCATAAACATTTAATCTATTGCTTATAACATCAATCAAATCATTAATTTCTGCTGCAGAAAGTTTTTTATCCTGTGCCTGAACTAGTGCTCTTGAACCCCCAATTAAATCCAAACCCATTTTAATGTTTGTCTTTGGAATCTCTGAAACAATTATTTCTGGTGCTTGTTTTGAAAATAAAATGATTTCAGAATTTTCTGTTTGTAAAACAGTTTTTATGCTTTTATTAGAAGGAAATTTTTCCTGGATTATTTTTAAAAAATCTTCTAATTCATTTATATCCTGATTATCTATTTGAGTAATTATTTGCCCTTGTCTCAACCCTTGTTCAAATGCTGTTGAATTTCCATCTATACTTATCACTAAAATACCTTTTTGAAAAAGTGTTGAGGTATTGAAAATAGCCAACAAAGACAATACTAAAACAATTATTAATAACCATATTCTCCATGTTAATTTAGTTTTCATTTTTCTTCTCAACATACCATTTAAGTATTGAAACATTAGTTATCCAAGTATTAAGGATATCAAAACCCAAACCGATAATCAATATTGTAAAAATCTGGCTTAATACTACTGAGAATGATTTTACAACAATCAAAGCAAAAGCAAAAGCTAAAAGAGATGTTAAAGTCATAGTAATTCCTGTTTTAAATGCTTTGAAAATTCTTTGATTTAATGAGCCTTCATCTCTTTTCAAAATTCTTGTTGTAAGTAAAATATCTGTATCTACTGAATAACCAATTAACATTAAAAAAGCCACAATTCCTGCACTTGACAGTTTCATTTCAAAAATATTCACAAAAACTAAGGTCATTAAAATATCAGCAACAACAGCAGCAATAACTGCAACTGAAGGAACAAAAGTTCTGAAAATAATAAAAACAACTATTGCCATAAAAACAAATGCAAAAAGAATAGCAATTAAAAGTTGCTTATAAAAACTTTCACTTAAAGCAGAACCAGTAAATTCAAAATCTGAATTTATTCCTTCTAAAAGTTCAAAATCGATTTCTTCTTCAATTATTTGTTTTGCCTCGTCCTTTTCTGTTGTTGTTTCAATAATTACTGCTTTTTGTTCTCTTGTTGTTAAATCATAAATTTCTCTTATATTAATATTCTCAAGTTTTCCTGAAAGAATTTGTTCTAAATCATCAATATTTATTTTTTCATAAATTGTTATAGATGTCCCTCCAGTCAATGAAATATCTTTATATATGAAATCATGATTTTTAGAATAAAATATCCCCATATAAACTAATGAAAAAAGTAAGAGAGATATTGGAATTAATAACAATAACTTATAATACTTATCATGCCAATTTTTTGTTTTTTTCTCTTTTTCAGTATTTTCTGCTTTCATTTTTTGGTAATAAAAAATGCGCGGATCGGGATTTGAACCCGAGTCATCTGCTTGGAAGGCAGAGATTCTACCACTGAACTATCCACGCTTTATGGATTTGAGTAAATTTTGTTTAATAAAGTTTACTAAACGCCCGAGGTAGGATTTGAACCTACGACCTCGTCCTTAGGAGGGACGCATTCTATCCGCTGAACTACTCGGGCATTTATTTATTAATTTTTAATATGCGGATGAAAGGATTTGAACCTTTGTAGGCACTAAGCCAACAGATTTTGAGTCTGTCCCGTTTGACCACTCCGGCACATCCGCTGAGCAATGTTCACGAGCCTTTTATTGTCCTTTATATGAGTGAGCTTGCGAACTTAAAATTACAATTAATTTTGTATATAAAAACTTTTAGAAAATGTATATTTCTTATACATAATCCTTATAAAACAACATAAATGTAATAATTTATGGATAATCTAAAATAAGTTTTAAATAAGTTCAAAAATAAAAGGATTCTAGTTGTAGGAGATATTATATTAGATAAATTTACCTGGGGGAAGGTAGAAAGAATTAATCCAGAACAACCCACTGCCCCTATTGTTAAAGTAGATAGGGAAACTTATCGGCTTGGGGGAGCAGCAAATGTTGCAAACAATATTTCATCTTTAGAAGCCCGTTGTTGTTTATTTGGAGTCATAGGAAATGGCATATATGGAAATAAAATAAAAGAATTGTGTGCAGAGGAAGGAATAAAATTAAAGGTTTTTTATAATAAAAGACCAACACTTGTCAAGCAGAGAATTATTGCACATGGACATCAAATAAATAGGCTTGATTTTGGAGAAGAAATATTAAAAGAAATAGAACCAACAGTCAAAAATAAAATAAAAATAGATTTAGAAAAGGAATTAAACAATAATGAGTATGATTTTATTATTTTTTCAGATTATAATAAAAAATTATTCAGCAAAGAATTATCTAAGGAAATTATATCTTTAGCAAATAATAAGAAGATTCTCACACATGTAGATCCTAAACCCCAAAATATAGATTTTTTTAAAAATTGTACTATTATTAGCCCAAATAAAAGAGAAGCAGAAATAATGACTGGGATAAAATACAATAATGGAGAAGATGTTTTAATTAAAATGGCTAAAAAATTATCTGAAATTGTTAATCCAAAATATGTAATTATTACTTGTGGAGAAGATGGTGTCTTTTCTTATGATACTGAGAAAGAAAAATATTCATTCATAGATACTAAAGCTAGAGAAGTGGCAGATGTTACTGGTGCTGGAGACACTTTTGCTGCAAGTTTCCCTTTAGCTTTGTCTTCTGGAGCAGATTTGTTTAATGCTGTTAAATTAGCTAATTATGCCTCAGGTGTTGTTGTTGAAAAAGTTGGGACTGCTATTCCTACAATTAAAGAAATAATAAAAAGAATTAAACAAGACAATAACATTTAAAAACTTAAAATATTCTGTAAAATTGAAGACGGCCATAATAGGTTGGAAATACCTGTTCCCTTTCTGAACACAGAAGTCAAGCTTCCTATGTTGATGGCAGTAGTTTCCGGAAAGAAGCCAAACCATCAAGCTGTCTTTCATTTTTTAAAACAGCTTATATTGTGAGCAGGAAATTTATCAAACAAAGACATTTTAAACAAGGTTTCTTATATAATTTATGGTTAAAAAAATTTCACAATCTAAAGCAAAAAAACAAATTCATGAGTTTTTTTCTGATATAAATGATATTACCCAAAAAGATGTTAAAAAAATAAAAAGACTTGCTATGAAAAATAATATCCATCTTAAAGAATTAAGAAAAAAATTCTGCAAGAAATGTTTTACTCCTTATAAAAATCCAAAAATAAGAATTAAAAATAAAACAAAAACAACAATTTGTGAAAATTGTGGATATGTAATGAAATATAAAATTAAATAATAAATTTAACTCTTCTTAAATCTACCAACTAATTCAATTAAATCAGTTTGTCCTAAAAACATAGACCTACAACAGTATCTTTCTAAACCAAGTTCATCTAAAACTTTTTTGGGATTTTCCCCTTCTGCTATTCTTTTCTTAAAGTCATCCCAAAGATGTCCTATAGGTTTCCCACAACTAAAACAACGGATCGGTATAATCATTGTATAATTACTTTCTTAATTTTCTTTATAAATCTTATGATTAGTTAAATTTAAATAATCATATAAATTGCACCAAGCATGAAACAAAATTCAATAATCAAATTAAGCAATGTAGAAAAGCACTACCTAATGGGAGATTGTGTTATAAAAGCTCTAGATTGTTTCAATTTATCTATTAAAGAGGGTGATTTTGTTGCTATTATGGGGCCTAGTGGAAGTGGAAAATCAACTAGTATGAATCTTACAGGTAGTTTAGATTTACCAACAAAAGGAGATATTTATCTTGGAGGAGAAAACATAGCAAATTTAGAAGAATCAGAACTTGCACAAATTAGAGGCAAAAAAATAGGGTTTATTTTTCAACAATTTAATCTAATCCCAAATTTAACTGCTAAAGAAAATGTAATGCTCCCTATGTTATTTCAAAATATTGATAAAGAAGATAGGAAAAAAAGAGCAGAAAAGCTTTTGAAAGCAGTTGAGTTAGAAGATAGAATGAATTTTTACCCTAATCAGCTTTCTGGAGGACAGCAACAAAGAGTTGCGATTGCAAGAGCTCTTGCAAATAAACCTGATGTTATTTTAGCAGATGAACCAACAGGAAATCTTGATACAAAAACAGGAGATAAAGTAATGGGATTTTTGACACATCTAAACAAAAAAGGGAGAACAATAATAATAGTTACTCATGATACTGAACTAGCAAGAAAATATGCAAAAACAATTTATTCTATAAGAGACGGAAAAGTAGAGACTATTGAAAAAAAAATCAAAAATAAGTGGAAAAAACAAAAAAATCTTAAAAACTAATCCATTCTGTATTAACTATTTAGAAGTAACAAATAGGAAGATTTATAAATAATAAATCATGGAATTGAGTATGAATAATCTTGAAATTAAAACAAAAAATGATGCAATAAAAGAATTGATTTGGAAAATCTTGGAAGTATCTGAGGTGGTTAAAACTTCTTTTACAAAATCAACAGTACTAGGAAAAGTTAGTGAGTATGATTGCCTAAAAGAAAAAATTAGAGAAAATTTTAAGTTTGATACAACTCCTTATGATAATATTGTTCAAAAATTAACAAGATATGACATAGAATGAAAACAATTAAAATGTATAAAAATAATTTAAAATGAATTTAAAAATCTTAACAATAACAAGTATATTTATTCTTTTGATTAGTTTAAACTTTATGTCTGCATTAGTTGTTAATGCTGATTATATTACATTATATGCTGGTGAAGAAGGAAAAGTTACAATAGAAATTGAAAACAATGAAAACTTTGATATTGAAGATATTTCAATTACTTTAGAATTAGGGGGTAAAAAAATTTTCAATGAGTTTGGCATGATTATTGAAGAGACAGAAAAACTCCCATTTATAGTTATTGGAAGCACTGAAAAAAATATTGATGACATTGATGAAGATGATGAAGAAAAGGTTTCATTTATATTAAAAGCATCAACAGATATTATACCAGGAGATTATAATATTCCTTATACTATTAAATATATTAATGATGAGGATTTTAAGAAAGAAGCATCTTTTGGTTTAAGAGTTAGTGCAAGAACAGAACTTGATTTTGCAGTAGAAGTCAGAGACATTGCAATTGTCAATGATGAAGGAAGGATTTCATTAGAAATAATCAATAAAGGGCTGGGAGAAATTAAATCTATGTCTGTTCAAATTTTCCCAGAAGGGTTTGAATTGCTCTCAAAAGATAAAATATTCATAGGAACAATTAATGCAGATGACACTGATATAGCTAGTTTTGATGTTATTTATAAAACAACAAATCCTGTTTTATCTGCAAAAATAGAATATAAAGATTTTGATAATAATGAAAAAACTAAAATAATCAGTCTGCCTATAAAAGTTTACACTAAAGAGGAAGCACTAGAATTAGGCTTGATTAAAAAAAATACTATTGGAATTTATATCGGAGCTATACTTGCTTTAATAATTATTTGGATTGGTTATAGAAAAATAAAAAAGAGAAGAAAAAATAATAAAGGGAGGTAAAACTC
>SDBT01001187.1_pt1 | contig 45046 bp, 63 predicted proteins | sample 2277101 | NCBI WGS metagenome assembly SDBT01 (sample SAMN10404973, study PRJNA504765) | marine sediment metagenome | isolation source: marine sediment core GS10_PC15, 103 cmbsf | place: Arctic Ocean: Southern Knipovich Ridge | collected 2010
GCGAGATAACGCAACACGAACACCGCCCGATGACCCCCGACGAGCAGGAGATCTCAGACGACATCGCGGGGATCTTCGGATGACCTACATTGAACCATTCCCAAAGCCAAATCTGAGTAAATTACAAGGTCAAATGGCAGATAACCAGATCATTCTCACACTCCGCGGCCTGAACGCTGAGGCGCAACTGGCACTGGAGAAGGCTGAGGAGGCAATGCGAAAAGAGTGGCTTTATCAAACCGGCCAGTTCTCACGGCCTGATAGCGATTACCCGCCACAAGGAACGGTACACGGCGACATGGGCTCTACTTTAGCCGACATCCGCACCGTACTCGCCAAACTGAAGGAGGCGAAGCTGTGAAAACTGGAATCGCATTGATAACTGCTGAACGCGCCCGTCAGGTGATTGTCGAAGGCTGGACACCTGAGCATGATGCAGAGCACACGAGAGATCAGCTTGCGACTGCTGGAGCAGTGTACGCATTGCCAGCTCGTCACAGGAAATACTTCCACATGATCGAACGGTTGTGGCCATGGTCCGCGGAGTGGTGGAAGCCGACACCTGATGACCGCGTTCGCGAACTCGTCAAAGCCGGGGCACTGATCGCAGCAGAAATCGACCGGATACAGGCCACCGAGAAAGAATCCTAAAATGCCAAAGTTCGAAATCACATCACTAAAGTCAGGCGGACTCGTCGAGGTTGAACTGACCATCCCACACCGCGGCACTGCCACGTTCCTGCGCCGTGAGCACGGTCAAGACGTCCTGCGGCTGCACCTGGACATTGAAGGGCACCAGGAGCTGCTCAACGCTGCCACCAGATGGACCCTTAAGCAAACTGAGGAGCACTCCGCATGAACATTGCCCAAAGGTACTATCACTGGCGAAAGACCCAGGGCAAGTACCGACGCATTGACCTGGCGAACGATCTCACGGTCAACCTGCGCACAGTCGAGCGCTGGTTGTCCGGGGCAACGAAGCGGCCACCGGTGAAGCGGTTCGAAGCCGCGATCGCGAGGGCCGAACGCAGGTTGAAAACCAAGATGCCGCGTGAGTCGAGGAATTAGATGTGGCTGTACATACCGAAAACTACATCAGCCTCTACTCCGGTGGAGGCGGACTCGATCGAGGATTCAGACTCGCGAATCCAGATGCTCGCCCGGTCCTTTACGTGGAACGAGAGTTTCAAGCAGCCGCGCTCCTGGTCGACCATATTGAAGCGGGCCTCCTGGAGCCTGCGCCTGTTTGGTCTGATTCCGGAACCCTCGATTGCGAACCGTTTGCTGGCCGAGTGGATTGGATCATTGGAGGATTCCCGTGTCAGCCGTGGAGTGTCGCAGGAACCCGAGCAGGAACCGGCGATGAACGCTGGCTCTGGCCTCACATCGAGAGACTGGTTCTCGAGATACGACCCCGAGGCATCTTCGTGGAAAACGTCCCAGGCCTCTTTCATGGAGGAATTGAACACGTTCTCGGAGGGCTGGCCTCGCTCGGGTTCGATGCGGAATGGGTTTCTGTACGAGCGTCCGACGTTGGTGCGCCCCACCGCAGGGAGCGAGTCTTCATCATGGCCTACCGTCAGGACGACGGATATGGTCAGCGGTCGCGGGGCGATACCGGACGGGCGAACCTTCTATCGACCGAGCAAGGAATACGCAGCAGGCCGGAAGGTCGGGCAGGCGAACCTGAGCGATGTAACGGAAATGTGGGCCAGTGCAAGTGCTCACGACGGTCGTCGCCCGGGGAGCGATGCGACCAGCACTCAGGGCGGGAATCTGAAACGAGACGCGGAGGAATGGCAAACCCCGAACACCACTCAGCACGCATACCGTCGCCAAGTGGGGCAAACCGAACGGGCGGAAATGTTGCTACCGGGACAGGCCGAGAACTGGCTCACCCCATCAGCGAACGAGGACGCGGCGGGAACGATCGACGGGAATATGCAGGACATGCTTTCCCACCAGGCCCAGGAAGCGACTGGAGTAATGTTGACGAACGATACTGGCCGGCGGTTGAACTACCGCTTCGTCGAGTGGCTGATGGGTCTGCCCGATCAATGGATGGACTTTCACGCACTGCTCGACTCAGAATCCTCGGGAACGGAGTAGTGCCACAACAGGCGGCTCTCGCGTTCGAGGTGTTGTCAGCGAGATTTGACAACGATTGGAGGTAAGCGCGACGATAGATGCAGGCAAACGGATGCGAGCAAGATTTGGTATTCTCATTTTAGAAGCCCGTTCTCCTCGGTCCGTTTGCCAAAACAGTACCAAGTCTGAGAGCGGGTTTTCTTATGCCCAAAGTAGAAAGAGCAGCACGATGACCATGAATAACGAGTACGAAACCGGCAACTCAAGCGTAAAGATTTCAGACGGTGCGAAGGGTTCCACTGTCGAAGTGAAGGTCTACGCCAAGTCGGTGCCAGAGGACGAAAACGTCGCGAAGATCGTGCGCGGTCTGCCGGCATTTGTGAACGGCGACAAGGACGCATCAATGCCGGTCAACTGGCACAGTGATCTAGTCCAATACATCAACCACCTGCGATCACGGATCCCCGACATGGACGCGGCTCAGGAGCTTGCCAACCAGTTGCACCTGAAGACCGCTGCGAAGGTGGAGAAGAACGGCGGCGTGATCGTCTACGACCCCGAGCAGCGGCTGCTGGCAGCGTGGAACCAGATGGTGGAGCATGATGCAGCAAGCGCCTAGAAGCTGTCTGTGTGGATGTCGGAAGGCGTATGAAGATGCGCTGATGAACGCTGCCGTGCCGCAATTAGCGATCAGAAAACAAACCAAGGAAGAGTTCACACGTCCGCATTGGGCAAGCAAAGAGGATACGAGAATTCTCGAACGATGGTGGAAATATGGCCAGATCGACGAACCGACACCAATGGATCAAGTCACTCGTTTAGCAGAGATATTCAGGCTGCGCCATGAGAACGCGTGACATCAGGGCGCTTCAAACTAAGTCCGCGAAGTCGCGGTGTTCACTACATCCCGACAAGCTGCTGCTGGTGCGAAATGACGAGATAACTTGCTGGTTCTGCGAGGGGCCACCACAATCATTCAAAACTCTCCCGTCAGAGACCGAGAAGTTCATGACGGGAGCAACCCAGAGCGCGGCGATTCATTCGAAGATGTCGCAGAAATACGGAGTCGATATGACTACAGAAACAACTGTTACCGACGTCGCGCTCATCGAGCCGACAGAGAAAGATATCGCCACGATCGGCAAGCGATTCGAAAAGCAAATCGAGGGATTTGGGCAGAATCTCTCCGAAGGCGACATAGTGATGGCTGCTCAATTTGCAATGGCTGGGTTCCAACACTTCCACCTAAACGTGCTGCAGGGCGGGCTATACCTCAACTTGCGCGGTCGAGAGTTCAACGCCCGCCGTTCGATGGGCGCACAGTGGGGCGGCATGACGATCGAGATCATCACCGACCCGGCGACTCTCAGTGCCGTCGGCCTGCTTAAAGACGAGATTCTCGTCAAGGCTACGCTGAAGGAAAAGACGCCGAACGGCCTGATCGTGGCGATGGAAGACTTTGGACGCGCTGGCGGCATACTCGACCCGAACCCGCTAGCACGGCCTGCAGAGTGGAAGACGTCTAAAAGTGGCAAGCGATACCTCGAGGGCGGCAAGCCGCTACAGATGGCAACGGCCCGGGCAAAGGCTCGAGTATTGATCGCCGGTGCCCCGCTGGGTGTCGACATCGGCACGTACTACGAAGAAGTTGGGATCGTTGTGACGTCGGACGGCAAAGAACAGGTCAAGGCGTTGACTGCAGGCGAAGACGAGCCAGACACCAACCCGGGCGCTACCTACCCAGCCGAAGACGACTCCACTCCCGCACCGGAGAATGTCGACACCGAGACCGGTGAGATCACTGAGACGAAAGCCGAGAAGGCTGAAAAGCTCATAAGCCTGTTCAAATCCAAAGGCATCACGAATGAACAGGTCGAGTCGATCGACATAGACCCCCTCGAAATGCTGAATCAAGGTAGTGAGCCGGATTTCATAGCGGAGATCGTCTCCGCTCGCCTCAACCAAGAAGAACCAGAGGCTGAGGTCGACGAAACAGTCACCGAATTACCCTGGTAGCAATCATGCCGGGGGTCGGATTAGTGGTGGCCCCAGGCGCCTAAACAAAGAAAGCGAGCAAATTATGTGGGAAGTAATGAAATACGTTGTGTTCCCCTTCGTTATTGCTATCGCTGCAATCCTTGTTTCTCTAGCAGTCTGGGAATGGGACTACCACCGCAAATGGGGCAGACATGGCAGTGAATGGGACAAGTATTAGTAGACCGGAACTCAAATAGAAAGCGAGCAGCAACATGAGACTCAAAACAGTCTCCATACAGAACTTCCGATTACTAGCCGACGCACAGATCCCGATACCCAGCGGACTCACGCTGGTCAACGGCGAAAACGGCCTCGGCAAGTCGTCGATATTCCAGGCGATACTCTGGTGCCTCTACGGACCCGACGCTCTGGGCGACAACCAGACGTCACTCGTCAGACAGGGTCACCGGGAGATGTCGGTGCGTATTGAAATGGACGATGACCTGAGAGTGGTGCGTAAATTCAGTTTGGCACCTAATGGGAAGTCTGGGCGAACTGAACTGACGGTTCTCCAATATGGGAACGATCACTCTTACGGCACAGTTGCTGAGGCACAAGACGCCATCAACGCCTTCATCGGCTCCCGAGACATCTTCATGGCCACGGCCTACGTCGACCAGCACGACGGCCCCGGCGCGTTCCTGCGCTCCAAGCCAGCCGAGCAACGGCAGCAGCTGCGGAACCTGCTACCCAATAGCGACCACTGGGACGTCTGGTTCGAACTCGCCAAGCTGAAACGTAAGACTGTCGCCGATCGCATCCTGGGCAACCTCGGCAGGGTCGACGCTGCGCAGGAGTTCATCGACCAGAATACAAGGGTCAAGGGCGAGTACAACACTTACTACGCCGACGTCAAAGTGTTCGGTACAAAGATCAAGAGACTCAACCTGATGCTGGAAGACCTGCAGGATGCGCAGGACGAGGTTGACAAGGTGGTCGCCGAGAACGACAGGCGGACGAAGGCGCTGAACGAGAATAAGACGTCGCTCGACGCTGCCACCGGAAAACACCGTGCCGCCTACGACGAACGGGACCGACTCGCGAAGCTGATGGAAGACCTGCCGGCGTTGCAGTCGAAGCACGATGCCTGGTCGCCGGCAGCTAAAGCCTGGGACGAAGAACTCGAACGCCATTCGCAGCAGGTCAACCTTTACATCAAGTGGTCGGCCGAGTGGAGCGCCGTCGACACCCAGCTATCAGAGTTGTTCAGGTACTACGAAGACACCGAGGAAACCCGGATGTTGCTGGCCGGTAGGGTTCGTGAACATGAACAAACTCTCGAGAATATGGCACCGGAAACGCACTGCCCGACATGCGAACAGAAACTCGAGACCGACGAATCAATCGACAAGGCGAACTCGACCCGAACCGCGATCGCGCTCAACCTGACCGACCTAGCCCTCGAAGTACTCAGCCTCAACGATCCGGTTCCGTTCGAGGAAATCCGAGAGACGATCAACGCCCATCAGGACGACAGCCTGTCCAAACCGATTGCCCCGGCACCGCGTCCAATGTTCGCCGAGGAAGAGCAGTTCAGGGAGGCGAAGAACGCCAGCATTGCACTCACGACCCACAACCAGACGGTCACGCTGATCGAAGAGAACGTCAACACTCTCGAGGTCGCGAGGGATGGACTGCCAACTCCCGACGAGTACGACGGCACGGCCTACGTAGCACGCGGCCAGACCATCGTGACAGTCAACTTCGAAATCCAAGCGGCCGAGACCGACAAGCGGGACCGAGAGCGCAAGCTGGCTGCAGCCGAACAGACGCTGAAGCTGGTGGATGTCAACAAGCTAATGATCACCGATCTGGAACGAAAGACCACCGACGATCAGAAGCTGCAAGCCGACCTCGACATCGTGGTCACTGGCACCGGACCGAACGGCGCACGCCAGCTGATGATCGACCAGCTGCTCGGCGACTTCCAGGGCGAGGTCAACGAATGGCTCCACGTCCTGCTGCCCGGGTTCTCGATCTTCATGGACACGCAGGCAGAGAGCGGCCGTGAGACCTTCGAGACGCTGTTTGCTACCCCGACGGGCGTGATCGGCTGGCACGGCCTATCAGGGGCGCAAAGAGTGGGGGCTGGGCTTGCTATGCGTCGGGCGCTCGCCAGCATGTACGCTCAACACACCGGCCATACCTTCGAAACGTGGATCATCGACGAGGCCGACGGCGCGATGCGCGGCGAGAAACGAGAGGCGTTTGTCTCGATGCTTTACAAACTGCAGGAGAGCGGTATCGACATCCTGGTGGTGTCGCACGCCGATACGGTCGTTGAACGGATGGAGCAGCGGATTGAAGTCGTCGACGCTGGCGGCTACACGGTGGTGAGGTAGTGACAGCGAAACGAATGTCGCTCAAGGCTTGGACTCATGATGAACTTGTGAAGCGTGCGCTCGAATGGGCGTGGGGGCCTCTGGGGGCGCAGTACGCCATAACCGAGTCCAAGTCAGGATCATTCGCCAACGGTGAAGTCAAAACTGTTGAGTACAAACGGTATCAGTCAGAAGAAGTTGAAGTTCACGAGTACGAACAATTCACAGAGGAAATCCCTGACGTCTGGGCGTGGGTTCAGAACAAGAAACTGAAAGCAATGCCTTACGGTGCCCACACAATCCAGATCGAATGCAAGGCTAGCCGCTCTGATTTTCTGTCTGACAAAAAGAAGATGACTCGCCAAAAGCCAGAGCAGGGAGCGGGGCGGGTTCGCTGGTACTACTGTGCGCCCGACATCTGCGAACCGTCAGAGGTCCCCGAGAATTGGGGTTTGGTTATCCCGGTTGGCACCAACCGCCACAAGTATTTGGTCAAGCCGAAGCCGATCATTCAAAACGATGTCGGACATCGCCGCGATTTCAACATACTTCGCAGGATCGCCCAAGAGTACAAATGGTGGAATCTGGAACTGAAGAACCAACTTGACGATCACGACATTGAACCAACACAGAGAGTTCCCCGCTGGTTCCGAACTAACGAAAGGGTAAGAATCTAATGACTACCAACTTCAAAGCGATCATCATCGCCGACAGCCACATCGGCGCCGACAAGTTCGACACACACCCCGATCGCTGGGACGCGCCAGTGCGACAGGCGTTCAACTACGCCGTGGAGAGCAAGGCCGACGTTGTGATCAGTTGTGGGGATTTCATGCACAAGCGCAACCCGACTGTCGCGGAGTTGCTCAGGCGACAGAAGTTGCTATCTTCTGGAATCTCATTCGTTGAGGTCGATGGAAACCATGACCGTGCAAACGCTGAAGGTTCCAGGTCTGCACTCGAAGTTCACCAATCGCACGTTTTGTTTCAGGGCGGAATACATCAGGTGATGTTCAGTAATGGACCGCGAGCATCAACCGTGAACCTGATCGGTTTGCCTTGGCCTCGCCCCGTGGACTATTTGAACGACGAAGCGATGAAACTGGGAATCGATCGAAAGATTGAAGTTACACGACAGTTGATTCTCAATAAGTTGAAGGACTTGGTTGAGCAACCTGATACCAGTCGCTTGCCCACCATCCTCTTTGGACACTGCATGCTCGCGTATGGGCAAGGCCATGACGACCCCAAAGACCCCGGCCTGATCCTCGGCAAAGACGTCGTGCTCCCGTACCAGTCGTTCATCGACGCGGGCCTGACCGAGAATCAAATCTTCATGGGCCACGTTCACGATCCCTCAGCACTCGGCTACGTTGGCAGCACCCAGCCCACCGACTGGGGCGATGCGGAGCACGACAAATCCTTCATTGAGTTGAACATCAAGAAAAACAATGTGTTCCCCGATACGTGGGGCTACTTTGTCACTCGTCACTCGTACGCCGACCAGTTGAGGCTGCACGATATTGTGGTCGACAGCAATGTTCACATAAAAGACTTGATCCATTCGGTCGAGCAGATCGATGTCGCCCGCGTCACCATCAACCTCAAGCCGGGTGATGACCCTCCGAATGAGGCTGCAATTCGGGAAGCTATTGAAGACCGTCCCAATTACAAGCGTTGTGACCGAGTCATCATCAACCACCCGGAGCGGGAAGCTGCGAGGGTCGAGACAGCTACGCCGCTGGCCGACATGCCGGAAGACGAGGCGTTCGAAACGTGGATGCGCCAGTCAGGGTTCACTGCCGAGCAAGCGGTCGGGCCGCACGGCATCTTCCAAGAACTGGTCGAGTCTTCCACATAGCAGTTTCAAAAACCGTCCACCCGGTTAGGAATGAATTCCATTGACCATCACCTACGCCCAACTGTCGCTGTACCCGTTGCACCAGCGCGAACAGGTCCTCCAAGACTGGCTCGTGCAGTGGGCATGGGAACTGCTGAACAACACAGGGAGTGATAAAATAGAAGGGGCAGCCCGGACAGGCTGCCCCAATACCTCAAAGGAAGGATATTTCCAATGAAGCCCCCAAAGTATAGCAACCTCCCTGCCCGATTCTGGGACAAGGTTGAGGTTGCCCCCTCTGGCTGTTGGCTCTGGACTGCGGGAACGTTTCCTAACGGTTATGGCGAGTACTGGTGGAACGGTAAGCACTGGCACGCGCACCGAGTCATGGCTATTCATGCAAAAGGCCAGATCCCCGACGGGCTTTGGGTGCTACATACCTGTGACATCCGAAAGTGCGTAAACCCTGAGCACCTTTACTTTGGCAACCATCAGGACAACATGAACGATATGAAGTCTCGAGGCCGCGGCGTCGTTCCCGACAACAGAGGTAGCCGAAACAGCAGTGCAAGGCTCACGGAAGACAATGTGCTTTCAATTCGTGATTACTACGCCGCTCGCACTGCTGACAGTATCGCAAAAGAATTTGGCGTAACCAGGCAACATATCGTACGAATCGTGAACAGGAAAGTGTGGACTCATGTGTAAAGACCACGGGGCTGCGCTGGAGGCGTGCTCAGAAGAACACGGCACTGATTACCACGTTGAGTGTGCATTCTGTTGGGACGCTATGGAAACGAACTCACGGAAACTCGCCGCCCTCGCCAGCCCTGAGCCTGCTGCTGCGGGTGACGACCCGAACGAAGGAAAAGAGCAGTGTCGTTGTGGCGGGAATCTAATGGCCTCTACTCGTAGCGGAGGCGAACGCCATAAAGTTTCCGATAGCTGCACTTGCTGCCGCGATGTCTGTGGTGGCTCTGGGTACATTGACGGCGTTCCTGCAACAGCGTTTTGCCGGGACTGCCCGCACACCCAACTGTTTCACAGAGACGGCGAATGCATAAAGTGCCGTGAGGTCGACATGCCGAAGCACGGGTTCTGGCAGCGACCGCCGCATGCATGGGAACTCGCATTTGAAGAATTGACTTCACCCCAGCCCGCCCCGCCCGAGGCCAGCATGGAGCCACACGTCCACGAAGATGGGTGTATTCATGACCCAAACTGGCACGAGAATCCAGTCATGCCCGAGGCCAGCACGGAGGCATTGGAGGCATTGGACATCTTAGAGAAGTCGTTTACTGGAGCACCTGTCGGAGTCCAGGTAACAAGAGCCGTCGTTTTGGCGGCGTTCACTGAAATCCGTGCCGCCCTCGCCCAGCCTGACCATGTAGAAGGAAAGCGGGTGTGCGATGTATGCGGTAGGCCAACAGGGCCACCAATCTGTGATGAGTGTAGCCAGTACACAAACGAGAAGATATTCGCCGATTCAACCCAGCCACCCACGTCGGCTCAGGAGGCGGTGTGCGATGAGTGCGGCGATGCTCTAAGACCGTTTCAGGATGGAGTTGCTTGTCTCAATGGTTATTGCTCTACGTATCACACGAAGTTCCAGCCCGCAGAGGGGGCGTGATGACCGAGTTCAACATCACGATCCCGGGCGAGGTCGTCGGGAAGCAGTACAAGATCATCACGATCGGCAAATGGCCCAAGCAACACGCGAGTCTCACAACAACACCAAAATCAAAGACCGCTCTCAATCGATATCGCGAGGCCGTCAAAGTCGAGGCCATGCAACGACGCTGGGAATCGCTGGATTGCCCGGTAGATGTGCGTATCGCAGCGTTCATAGCCGTCAGGCCCTCTTACTCCACCAAAAAAACCCAGGCGTTGCTCTCCGGTCCTTGTGCAGCAAAGCCAGATCCCGACAATATCGCCAAGATGGTGCTCGATGCTCTGGTCGGTCCGAAGGTCAAGTACGCAGGGTTCCAGACTTACGAGAAGGTAATCATCGACGACGACAAACAGGTCACCGATCTCAACGTGACTAAGCGTTGGTGCGAGATCGGACAGGAGCGACTCGAGGTCACCGTGACACCCGTAGTGTGGGACGCTACTCTTATTTGAGCAGGAATATACATGACGTACCAGAGGCTCAAATGAAACCGGAAAAGGCACTACTGGCTGCTGCCATCGGTCACGGCATCGAAGGCTGGATGGAGGGTAAATCGACCTTCTATCGAGTTTTTACGGAAGCCGAGCTTACAAGGATGGCCAACGGCTGGACTATGCGAATCCATAAACGAAAGGACGGCAGCTTACGTGTCGCTGTCACGAAGAAAATTCCTTCCCCCAGTTGGTAGGTACGTCAAAGATATTGTTGCCCTTATTTGACCCTCTTCGGAGGTAGCAGTGCTCGCGTTGCTGCTCGCACTGCGCGTCTCGACCCCTGTGGCCTAAAGCAGTGAACAGGGGTGGTTTCGCGTCTGAGGTGTTACTCAGTCTGAGCTTCCAGCAAAGTGAACCGATGCTCGTAAGCAACCAGCACTTCGGCGAGCGTCATTCGCTCCTCAACCACTGCGATCTCAACCCGCACGATACTGTCGGACAGGTGGTCCATCCGCGTGTTGATGCCCTCCAGGTACAGCCCGGTTATCGAGCCGATCAGGGCTATCAGCAGAAAGATTGCTGACGCGGAAGCTTTCTGGGCAGTGGCGCTCATGGAGTTACTTACGCTTCCTGGTTGTTTTGACTGCTGGTCGTGGCATCTTTCGTTGGGCTGGCCGTGGAGCCGGTCGCTTCTTGGCCTTTTCTTTCGGTGTGTGTCCGGGCATTAGATTCCGTCCCTCAACTTGATGTATTCGCGAAGCCCCGTGTCGTCGAGATTGTCGAAGTCGCCCCGTAGTTCGCCGAGTCGTGCGTCTCGTGCCGACTGCACAGGCTGAACCGGATTCGCGCTGGGAACAACCGTGTTGAACTTGCCGTTCTTCACCGTGATTCTCTTGTCACGGTCGATCGTGGCGAACTGCGCAGCCGTCACCTCGAGGCGTTCGAAACCCTTATCGGTTTCCCATGAAGTAGGCTCGGGCGGGTTGGTCGAAGACTGAGTGGCCTCGACTTGACCGCTGTTGTGGAAGATGAAAAATCTGGTCATGGCCTATCCAAACGCAAGGTAGTTGTAGGTGACGCCGTTCTTATTGGGGTGAGCATCTCCACCCGCGTCATCAACCGTGAAGCCGTCTGCCCCGAGAGCGATGACCGTGTTCTGTTCGGCAAGCGCACTGGCAACTTCAATGGCAATACCAGCGGCATTATCGTCAACAATCACGTCACTCGTGAACATCAGAACCGTTGCCGAAGCGTCATTCCCCTCCTGTATAGAAACAAACAATGCTTTTACCTGAAAGCTAACACCCGTGATCGCCTGTGATGTTTCTCCGTCTCCCGAATACGTACCCGTGGCTATTTTGGCGGCAACCGTTTGTCCTGTGATCGTGGTCGTGAGCGTTCCATCCGCAGCGACGCTCGCTTTGAACACGTCGATCAACGACCCGGCCTGCGCAACCTGAATCAGGTACTCACCGTCCGCAGACGGGTTGATATCGTTCTGCGTCCAAGTGACCCGAGCTACTTCTTCCTGATTGCCAGCGGAGTCGGACATTTTGTACGAGTGGTACGCAGCATCCCCGTCCGCAGGCGTTGCACGGTCTCCCTCCGAAACTGAAACCAGCGTGCTCGCCTCGTCAGTCGATGACGTGAAGTGACCAGCTTCGATTGCCGTGGTCTCGGAGTTCGCGTCGACCCGCTCAATACCGAGACGGTCGAAAGCACGCAGCCACGTTACTGATGCGCCGTTCACGATCTTGATGTCGAAACGACCCAGAGTGGTGAACTGAACGCTCGACGTTCCGTTTGCGCCGGCCAGCGACGCACCGACCGCCCACTCACCGTTAGCGTCGGTTATCCCATTGGCAAGAGAACTCGCCGTGTCCCCTTCAGCGTAAACGTCAAACGTCGCGCCGACGACTGCAACACCAGCATCGTCTGGAACAAAACCTCGTGCTTCCATATCTACCTACAATCCGATCGGGCCTGTTGCCCGTGTGCCAGTGATGGCGTCGTCGACCGCTCTGTCAGCGTCGTTGATCGCCTCGTCTTCTTCGATATATTCGACACGGATTCCCAACCCCTCCAGCATAGAGCGTATCGCAACGTCGTGCGCTCGCTGTCCGGCAAGCCTGTCGTGCCAGTAGTCGCTCTGAACGCTGATCGCCATTCTGGGAAACTCCAACAGGAAGTCAACGATCGCTCCACCGGGGTCCAGACGACCGCCGCCGAAGTCTGCCTGGTACGTGAAGTCCACATCCTCTTGGAGCCCGCGTTTACGCAGCGCCCGGTAGACGTAATACTCAGGCTCGGAACCGCCGAGTGATATCCACCATTCAGGGGCGAGAGGTACTTCGGCACCGACCGCGTTCAGGTTCGGCTGGCGATCCCGCTGCCGTTGTGCAAGACGTGTGAATTGGATAACCATTAGCGTGCTCTTGTCTGTCTGGGTTCGATCAGTTGGACCCGGAAGATCCCGCTATATTGCTCGCCAGTATCTAGGATGATGTCGTAACCGAGCACTTCCATCGAGTAGTTCTGTTCCTCCGTAGTGTCGTTCCGGTACGTGACTTGAATCAGCGTGTCGGTGAACGCTGCGGTCTTCAGTTCGTCGAGCACCTGTCGCCCGGGCTTATCGTTCGCATCCCCGAGTTCGATGTCAGCCGACACCCCGACCAGTTCCTTGTTGCGCTGGCGCCAAACCAGAGTCAGCTTGTTCAACTCAGGCGTGTTCGTGGTCGTCGAGCCGCGGGTCAATGTGATACGGAACTTGATAGATTTGAACACCACCCCGATCGGGAACGTTCCGCCGATCGGGAACGTGGTCTCGGACTCCCCGGTCACCGACTGGGTAACGATGTCCGTGTAGGTCTCAACATTGTCCAGCGCGTATTCGACCTTGACCGTTTCCGAACTGGTCGGGTTGGTGGTCTCGAGGATTAGAGAAAGTGCCAGTTTCTTCTGGTTCTTCTGCTGGAAGTCGTTCCACGGCAACTCGATAGTCGCGCTGGGCTCATACGTTGTGTCGGGAACCTTCAGCGGGTTGATCGTGTCCGAAGGCAGCTTCATCCAGTACAGGCGCTGGTTCGACGCCCACCACAACCTGTTCTCACCGTAGGCGTTCGAAACTTCCGCAGCACTGATCGGTCGGTCGTTACTACCAGAGAGCCACTTCACTTCGTATCCGAGTTTGTTCCAGCCAATGATCATCCCGAACCCTGTTTTAGTAGGGAACCGTACCCCGTGATGATTACCGAATCCTCGTGTTGCGTTTTCGGTAAGCGCAGATACGCCGTCTGCGCTCGAGGCGTCGAGTACAGCGAGCAAGTCGTTATGGCTGGAAAGTAACTGTTTGATCACCCCCCTCTTATCTTGCGGTAGGCCGTGATCCCGATCGGGACCCATTGGATTGACAGTCGTTCCGCCGGTGCCTGCGTTGAATTGGTATATCCCGTTCCCTGCAGCGTAATAGATCGGTCCCTGGTGCTTGGTCGACCCGAGTCCGCCCGAGTCGTGTACCGGAAGGTCTGACATGTCGGTCTCGGTGAACTCGATCAGGAAGTCGTCGTGAATCCACAGCCCTTTTTTCGTAGCAGCGTAGACGTGCTGGAATCCATCAGCACCACGCCCTACGAGAAGACCGCTGACCGAGCCCGCTTCCAACGGCAACTGCGCGTCGATGCTCCAGTTCAGCGAGAGGTCGTCGGTGTAGTACAACTGGCCTGCGTTGTCGATGCCCCAGAGCAGGTTGTTCCAGAACACGACGTATTTGATATCGGTGGTGTTCTGGGCCCACGAAGAACCGTTCCAGTAATCGAGTTCGGAGGTGGTAGGGAAGACCAGCGTGCTAGTCGCTGTGCCGCTGGGGTACAGGATCCCGACCGCAGCGTCTGTCGCAGCGTTCGACAGGGTGCGCACTGAACTACCATGCGAGTCGGTCGTGTTGTTGTAGATACGAACATCCGTGCCGTAGGTCTGAAACACCGACCCCCCGTAGGTTTTGATCTTCTGGATATCCGAGACAGGGCCCGCAACTGTGACTGTAGCGAGTCGTGGTAGGACGAGACGAGCCAGGAACCTCAGTTGTGCCGTCGCCCACCACACTCGATCGAGGTCTGTCTTCGGGTCGAGAACCTCCACTCCGATCCCGCCACGCGCATCGCTGAAGCTCCACTCGGATGCGAACGGGTTGGAAGCGTCGGAGTAGTCGCCGAGGGTGAGTTTCCCGGGCTGGTTGGACGCGAGGCGCTCGCGCACCCGTCCCCGGGTTTTGAAGAGATTCCCGTTGATCGAGATTTGGTTCGTCTCTGTGACTCGTACACCGGCCATTTACTGAGCCTTATTCTGACTACCAGGTTCGAACGATGCTGCCCACTCGATGTCGTCACCGGAGTTCGCAGCGTCACCTTCGAAGTTGCTGAATATCTCATTGATGTCGTCAAAGGGAAGTGCGTCACCCGGTTCGAGCGTGAACCCGTAGGTGCTCGACACTACCGTTGTACCCGTTCTATCGAGTCTGCCGACGAAGACGTTTCCGGTATTGGCGGAAGGTGCCTTGAAGATGATCGAGTTGACCCGCGACGTGGCGCGCATGGCCGAGTCCGCATCGAGGTCGCTGGCGAAAGTCTCAGCGGTTCCCGCGCTGTTGATGTTGAGTCTTCCGAAATCTACTGACATTAGTCATCCACCAGTATGAGGTCGTAGTCAATAGAAACCTCTGACGCAGCCCCCGCCCCTGCTGTTGCTTCCCACCAGAGATCAGTCTTTGCCGGGAAAATCACATAAGATCCGAAGTCATCAGTTGATTCGCCTTCGAGCTGGAATACTCCAGCGATCAGTCGTTTCCCTGTAAAGGGCGCACTAACATCGTCAGCATTCTGCCGTTGATACATCTTCGCATCAGCAGGCTTGGTGGCGTCCACAGTCACGTCGAAGTGAGTCAGGTATGCCGTCTTGCCAGCAGGAATTGTGAACTCAGAGGTCTCGGTCTGTCCTTCACCTGCTCCAATGGTTATCAGGTCTGTCCCGCCAGCACCATTCTCGACAGTGATAGCGGCGGTGTTCGCAGCGGTATAGACACCAACGGTTTTTACGAGCGCACGAAACACCCTGATAAATGTAATGGTCGTGACCGTACTGGCACTTGTCCCGTTCGTGGTTATATCTTCTTCAGCGTCAACGAAGTTCTCGTCAAGCCCAACGACCGTGATCGTGCGAGCACCGTTACCGCCGGAATCGTCGGCAGCGTCACCGCCAGCTTTGATTCGCACCGTTGTCGCAGCAGTGAGCCAGTTGATCACGCCACTAAAAGTAACGTCTTCGGTGTTTCCCGCTGGGATAGCAGGGTTAGCCCCGAACTTGTGAATCCCGCTTTTGCCCGGCACGTTACCGCGGGCGAGTTCCAGCCTGAAATCTTTGAGGGCATTACTTGGGATGAACCTGATGCTGGGCATCTAATCGTCAACCCACCTTATTTTCGACGGGCCCTGTATCTTGCGCATCCTGACCTGCGCCAGCGCCTCGAAGTCGTTCGCCTCGATATACGCAGCGTCCCGGCGTTCAGCGGAGCGATCGCCCCGAGCGCGCATTGCAAGAGCAGACGTTTTCTGAATCAGCCACTCAGGATCGATGTCGCACACGTCGGTATCCGCACTGAGAACCGTTGGCACCTTGCGGCCGACCAACTTCAGCAGCGAGTGACCTACGTCGTGAACTGCCTCGTCGCTAAACCTGATCTTCCGTTGATCGCGGTTGATGTCCCAGAAGTTCCAGTTCAACTCTTCCCAGTCGCCCGAGTCCTCACGAGTAGTTTCGATCCCGTCGATGTGGATGGTCCCGGCGCCGATGTCTGTCGTGTGGAGCAGTCCGATCGAGATGATAGCCGTGTCGTCTTCCGGGTTGGCGAGCGCAATGCTGAACCTGGTCCACTCCCGAAGGTTGGAACTGGTGATCGCAGGGATGTCCAGAAGCTCAGTCTGTGTCGCAGCGTTGGCTGTCGTCGACAACACGATCTGCAAGTCGCCGGCACTCAGCGCAACGTCCGTGTTGATCCAGCCTTCCAGATGAGTCATGCCGGACAGGTCGACGCTGATGACCTTCGAAGCGATGATGTCGCCAGCGCCAAGACCAGCCGCGAGTTCGAACTTGTTGGAAGCAGATCCCTCGCGCTTGTACTTGTCGGTGATGGACGCCGTAACGTCGGTGTCGACCAACTCGTCCCAGACCGCATCGCAGTTGTCGATGTCGACACGAGCCTCGTGCACCCTCCACCAGATAGATTCGATACCGATCATGGCTGTCGGCACGTCGTACAGGCGAAGTTCCCGAGACGCGTGAAGCGAAGCCTGGTCGGTAAGCGGTGGAGCGCCCTTGCGCACCATCATGCGGATAGCGCGGTTGATGAAATTCTTGACCGCAGCGATGCGGAAGTCCCGGGCCCAGAGTTCGTAGGTGTCCCCATCTAGGGTAGAAGTCACCACGTCGCCACGGAGGGTTCCGACTGCGGTTGAGCCTACGAAGCTATCGACGATTCTGATGACACCAGCGTTCGTGGCCGAGATGCCCCGCCACTGCCGACCGTTGATGTAGCCGTCAGCAGGGTCGAGTTCTTTATCGAGGAACGTGGAGGTCGACCCGTTCGCAGTCATCGTGCCTTCGATGAGCGCGCCCAGGTTGTAGCCGACATCGATCTGCAGGCCACCGAACGTACGTGTGAGCAAGACTGCCATCAGGCACCGACTCCCCTCAGTTGCCGCAATCGCGACACGACAGCGATCCCTGCGATTGTGATCTTGTTGGTGTTATTCTCCATTAGGTCGTCATCGACCAACTCGTGCCACAGCGGAGACAACGTCGCACCTTCTCCTGCGAAATTGAGCACAGCAGGGCCCCCTAACGCTGCTACGCCATCAGCATCATCCACCGTAAGGGCTTGTCGCCCTGACCATGAACCGCCATTATCGTCGCTAGTCTGATATGCACCTAGATCGTCTGTTCCGAATGCGCTTGCGGCGCCGGTAGTTCCGTCCGTGTAAAACAGATATACGCGATCATTCGTCGGATCATGCGTCAACTTCACGTACCCAGACTCAGCCAGGTTCTCAATCGGTAAATCATCGCCGCCAATGGTCGCCGCACTTGTCATGTCGTAGAAATGAACGTCGGCAGCAGCGTTGTCGAAAAGCGACCAGCACCCTATGTACACGTGACCGTTATTGATGTCAGGCACCGCAGCAGTCTGGAAACTCTCGGCACGCTCAACGTTGGCTCCACCAGCCGGGGTGTGAACCAGCGTCAACGTTCCGGCACCAGCCGCAGCACTCTGATCCCAGTGCCAAACCGTTACCACGTTGTCGTCAACACGGAGGGTAATGCCGTAAATATCGTCAGCGGCATCGTTCGGAGCAGGCATCAGAATAACTCTGTCTTGCGAGAAACTTGACCCAGTGTCCTTGTGGAACGTGTCAGTTGCAGTTACGTTCGTCCAGTTAGTCGTTGTATACGGCGACACAGCACGAACAAATCGATGCTCCTCACTGGCTATCGTAGGGACAGCAGAAAATGCTATGTAAATACGCCCCCCGGTGGCCTTCGTAATCGAAAGGTTCGTATCTCTGACTCCGTTCGCCACCACGCTCGTCATGCCGAGAGTCATTTCTGCGTTCAGGTCGATTGCAGTCGAGAGAGCATCAGCATTGCCAGTATCCATGTTCCGGTAATATGCAACGTTATCGCCCGAGTCCAACCATGCCATGTGAATTAGATCGCCCGTATCGCCCTTCGTCCATTTGTCGTACCAGATTTGGAAGAATTGAACCTGACTATTGCTTGCGTCAAGCGGGCTGGCCCCCAAACTAACGGCTGTCGGGCCGTCCCATGTCGGAGTAGACGCGTTCAGGTCGTTCGTATGGTTGAAGTTCAGGTCATTTGCCGCGTCGAGGTAGAACGCCCACTTCTCGTTGCCGTTGATGACTTCCGTGTTGTTCTGACTGCGACCGGGAGCTGTATTTAAATCTGTATCGACATCAGTATCAGCCACTGAGTTCCACCTTCTCTGTTGAAAGGTCTACGCCGTACAGCCGTTCGATACCAGGCATGTGATGCAACAGGTGTCTCGCGTCGTCGCCGCGCTCGATAAGGCCAAGATATTGCAATACCTGTGTTTGCGACTTACGGCTGGAAATTGCAGTTTTAGTTTCTACTGCGGTCGCTAAATCAACACGTTGTCGGGAAGTCAATTCCATCAGCCACGCTCCAACTTGAACCCCAGCTTCGACTCGAGCCGGTTCATCTGCGCCTGGTCCATCGCTCTCGCTGCGTAGAACACCCACCGGAAGTTCTCGCGTTCAATGCGCAGGCTCGGTTCAACAGCCCGTATCTTGGCCTGAATCGCCTGCAGGTCGAACTCCTGCCAGCCAATGCGGATGCCGTACTGGCCGATCAGTTCTTCACGTGCCCGGTACGGGGCTTCTTTGACTTCCTGTTCAAGATGCTCGATTTGTCGCTCCTGTTGGGTCACGGTGGCTTCAGCGGACTGCAACGACTGTTCAGCATCGTCGCGCTGTTTGATGGCGACCCTGAATTTGTTCGCGGAGGCGAAAGGGTTGGAGAGTTTCTTGAATATCTTCATCGTTCATCCTTCCACATAAGTCACGTCGACCATCACATCGCTGGTGCCGCTGAGGTTGATGTTCAGAGCGGCGCCAGCTGCGGTTTCAAATAAGAATGCCCCGGCCTGAGCATCCCTCGCGTAACCGCCTCCGTCCGCTGCGAGCATATGTGCTCCCGATGCCGTGATGTCGCTGGTCGCAGTCTGGAACTTCACGTTCACCGTGGAACTGTCGCGGTTGGTGAGTGTGATTCCGATGACACGAATCTTGAACCCGGTGACAGCAGCGACCAGCGCGGTGTTGCCAGAGGCAGTCGCATTGACGCTTTCGCCTTTGACCTCGCGCATGATGCGCGACCCTTTGGCATCGTACTGCGTGACGTGCGCAACAGGAGAGGAAACCACACGGAGCCTCCCCTAAGCGTTTTCGACGGTGATCGAAACCAGTACGTCAGTAATGGCAGTGTAGGTCGGAGTGCCACGAGTAGCGCACTGGAAGTAGAGAACCCCACCTTTAGACCAGTAGGGCATTCTGACGTTCGACTCAACACCGACCGAGTTGGAGGCGAATGTCTTCCAGGTGTCAACAAGAACGGCACCTACGAAGTTCGACAATTCAGCATCCGTGAAGGCGAGTGGGTCGTGGTCTGCAGTGCCGGTAATATCGACATTGAAGAACACGATGTCGAGGTTTACTTCCTCGCTGTCCCGATCGATCACCGTAACGCCGATGATCTCGCCTTTGTTGCCCACGTTCGGGAACGAGTTCTTCGCCCCGAGCGCATCAGCAGATATGTAAATCCCGGTGCCGATCACGATGTCGACAAACGGTGTCTGGAATATCTTTCCCATAGCGGAATAACCTTTCTCTTCTGCCGCCTATTGGCGCGCAGTGCTATGCGTTCAATGTCTCCGGGTGCTTTTCTTTCCGGTGTCGTCCGATAACGCTGCGAGCGACCTTGTTCGACTTCGATCGAGTAATCCAATCGCAATCGTCCATCGGACACTCGCGAGGGCGATCTTTGCTCTTGTGAGCGTCTTTCCAGATGTCGACCGGTGCGGTTTTCTCTGGCGGGAACTTGCCAACGGAGTCACCTGTTGCGACATGGATCTCTTCCGAGAAGGTGACCGGTTCCTTCTCATCGGAAACCTCGTCAGTCACGATCGGCGCATGGGCGTTCCCTCTAGCGATAGCTGCCATCGACTCAAGCAATCCCTGTTGAACTTTGCGGTCTTCCTGGCGCTCGCTTTCAGTTTTGTGCTCAGTGATCGCCTGAAAGTCCCGCGTGTGCTTGTTGCGCATGTGCTGGATGACTTCGAAGGTCGAACTGATGTTTGACTTTTTGCAAAACGGTCGATTCCACTCGTTGGCAAGTTCCCGCCACGCACCGTCTTTGTGCAGCCAACACATGTACGTTCCCGGCTTTGGTCGGAAGCCTGGGTCATTGAGCGTCCACAACAGCTTTCCGTAGTTCGGATCGTTGCTGTCGTTCACCCTGTTTTTCATCTTCGCAGGGACCATGTTCACGTTGCAGAGAATTTCTTCTCCCGTGTAACGGTTATAAATATGGATTCGACCGTCTTCGGAGTAGGTCGTCGCTGCCATCGGAGAGGTGAAATCGTTCTGCAATCCGGCCTGTGAGACTCCAGGAACCATGCTCGGGTTTAGGGGGTTCGCTGCACCACTGAACTCCCCCACAGTCTCTTTCTGAATCAACTCAGTCTTCGGCCCCGAGTCGACGAGATATTCTTCGAGCGTCTGCTTATCGTTCTCGCCCATAGTTATGCCTTTGGCCGCCATCTCTTCGATGATGCCGGCTGCCTCATCTGACGATGGTGGAGCAGTCGCAGGCGTTGTGGTCTTCGCAGTTGTCATGTCAATCCCTTCACGGCGAATTGCCGTTTGTTGCGGTTCTGTTTCCTGTCGATCTGTTCGTGGTAGTCCTCGATCAAATCAGTTTGGTTATCAAGAATCTCGCTGACATCGAAAGGATTCCTGTGAAGCTCTTCGGCAGCGTCGATCAGTGTCCCGACGGTTTCTTCAAACCACCAGGAGCGTTTTCCGATCTCGATCGCTCGAGGTTCGGATTTACCTGTGAATGCGTTCCACACCCACATTTTCTTCGTTTCAGTGTCGTACCCACCCCCGGGAATGCAGAAACCAGCCGCCTTGAACTTCAACTCGTCTCCCATGTCCCAGATGTACTCAGCAAGTGCATCGTTCCTGACCACTTGAACGTGACGGTAGCGATGGAAGTGCTTTGAATCCGGGGTTTTCTTGACGAGTTCGATCAGCACATAGGCGTCTTCGTCCATGTTGACGTAATCGGTCTTCGGCATTACCGCGGGAGTCGGGTTCATTTAGGTCTTGAACTCTTTGCAGCCGCAGTCGAGTCGTGAGCAAGCCTTTTTCACGGCGACCATCTCGCCGTCTTTCTTGCCTTTTACCTGGGAGTCCGAGTGGGCGTGCCCACACGAGTTGTTCCCACAAAATAGAATTTCACCCATTGATTTCTCCCTTTGAGAATTTTCGTATTCGCCCGACAACGCGGTGCGGAATGGTGTGTTCAGCGAGTCTGACTCTCGGACGTTCATCGCCGTGCAACGTGTCTCCCATAAATGGAGCAGGCGCAACAGCAGGTAGTTCCGAAGCAAACTCAACATCGACAACCACTTCACCGCATCTCGGGCATCCCCGTGACAGAGAACTCGGCCACGGGTTTTCCACCGTGCCGCCCCAGACAACGCGCTTCATGTCCTGAACTGGCAGAACCCTGCCCCCGAGAGGACAGGAATCGCCAGCTTTAGGGCCACGAATGCGCTTCCAGAGCGACACGAGGATGTTCATCGGTTTAGGTCAGGTCACTGATCTTGTTCGTCGGGATCACCACAACCTGTTGGTGCATGTAGCCAGATGTGGCTACAGTCCCGGCCCAGTCCACCACGTAGGTCGACGGACCCACGATGTACGGTGAATACTTCGGCTCGTACAGGTGGAGGTAATCTCCCCAGAAAGCACTTGCAGCTGTCTGCACGTCTCCGACGATCGACTTGTGACTCAGGTTGATGTCCTGAGTCGGAGCCGCTGTCAGGTTGGTCGTGTTTGCAGATCCACCAGTTACACCGGGGCCAGCTGCACTAGGTCCGCTGTCCATTCGGGCATTCACCCACTGGAGAGCAGTTCCGCTGGTTTCGCCAGCACCAGAAAGTGCCCCCACGTCAACAAAGATGGTTGACTCAACTTCGTCGTCGTCCGCTGCAAGCAACGGAGTTTCTAGGGCGATCTCGGTTCTGATGATTATCATCGTCTTTCCGAAGGGAACATCGAGCGCCAAGATCGGCTGATCCGGGTCAAACACTGTTCCTGCTCCACCACCAGCGATCGGCGTGGTTGCCGTGCCCACTGAGAGCATCCACCCGAATCCACGGGCGTTCATCGCATCAATCCAGTCCTGTGTCACAAGGGCGTTGTCGACGCCCCCGCGAACGGGTCCCGGGGTGCTACCCCCGTCAAATCGCTGGACAGTAATTGCGTCTGCCATTTTCAATCCTTCCGACTCAGTAGGAGTCTGGAGTTAGTTAGTTTGTGCCTACGAACGTGGAGCCGACGTGTAGAAGTAGTCGGTGTCAAAGTTGTAGGCGGTGCCTCGGTCATCAGACGAGATCACCGGGACGTACACGATGCTCGAATCGTGGAACGAGTTCTGGCTTGATACCAGGTCGCCACCGATGTAGAACTTGACGTTCCCGCTGTTGTGCTCGCTCAGGAGCATCCGAAGCGTCTGCACGCCGGAGTCCGATGCCGCAGGGCCACTTGTCAAAGTGACCTGTGGATTGTCGACGTTGTTCTGCACACCCACAGCCTGCCATTTCAGCGGATTCAAGACCCGTTCTCCTTCGAGAAGGAAGCCGACCGCATCGGTAGCCACGGTGTTCAGAGTTCCGTCTTCGTCTTCGATCACAACTGCGCCGGACTGAGCCTGGTCGTCCGACAAGCCCACGAAAACGGAGCTAACGTCCGCATCGGTCGAGTACCCACGCCACTCGAAGACCAGATCACCAGGTCCCTCGTCGGTCTCCCACGCTCGCTCTGCTCCGAGGAACACTGCGTCGGCGTTGTCACCGGCAAGTACCTGTCTCCACCACCCACCATGTCGGGGGGTGATGTCCTGCGTTGCACTGTCGACAACGACTTCGTTGAGGTCTGTCACGTTGTTACGCTCGAAGTCCTCGAAAAACTCGACTTCCCCTTTTCCAGTTCCAATAGCCATTGGATTTCCTACTTTCAAAACACCCGCTCTCGTGGCTGGAAACCACTACGTTAGGCGTTATTTATTGATTTCTTCGATATACACGGCAACGTGGACCGAACACTGGTGAAGTCCGTAACCGAACGCTCCACGTCTCACGATGCAGGGTTCAAGGTCATCGCCAAGGCGATGGAGACGCTTTTCGTCGTGCTCCATCGTGAATGCCGTGGCGTTGGCGTGGTTCTTTCGCGGGATGAAAACTCGTTTCGTCCCGCGTGGAACACGCACCCTGAACCCCTTCCTGAGTCGCAGAAGTGGGTCACGGGCCAGCGCGAGTTTCATGGCTGATTCGCCGCGAACCTCACGTATCCCGCCTGTCGTTTCCTTGTAATAGGTCTGCACTAAACAGTCCAGTGTCCGAATCCAGCGCCGAATTCGACGCCCTTGTGGACTTTGCCGCGGATGCGCAGCGCGAGTTTGTTGGTCGCGCCGTCTGTCACATCGACTACGGTGGCCGGTCGGACTCCCGCCTTCCCGCCGACAATGTATTTCACAATGTCGCCGACTCGGACGGTCCGGCCTTTTACTTTCACACCTACTGCCATCAGAAAACTCCTATGAAGTAGGTGCAGTAGCGTCGCTTCTGCCTCTAAAGAGCCAGTTGCCAGCGCTGCGTTCCCCGTAGGCGTACTCGTCGTACATCCACATATTTGTCGCACCGCCACCAATGGCAGGCTCGAAACGTGTAAACGTGCGAGGCGAAAAGCCTTCAACGAGGACAAGCGAGTCTTTTGCGAAGACTCCCCACGTAGCGTCATCGGCACTGTTGATCGAGATATTCCCGTCTTCGTGGAGCAGTACCCCACCGACGGGTCCGCGGTAGCCGTTCGCAAACGACTTAGCGGCCATCCCACCCTCGATCTGAAGTTGGAGTGCTCCAGATGCCGGGTCAAGAATTTCGTCTTCGATGTCTTTGATCACAAAGCCGTGGGCCACCATCGAAATTAGTCCGGTGAAGTTGGGCTCTGTGACGTTCGATGTGATCCTGGAACGAGCCGCTCGGATGTGGCCGGAGACCAGGGATGAACCGTCTGCACCGAGCGTTGTGGTTGCGCTATCGATGGCTGTGAGGCCGTCGATGTCTTTCTTCCGCTGCATGGCGTTTTGGGCCAGGGAGCCGAATTTCGCAACTGATTTCTTGGAAAGTCGTTCGCCCACCCGGTTAGTGATGAGCGTCTGAATTCCGATGACGGTCGGAGTAACGGTGAAGAGCGTGTCTGAGAGTTGCTGGGGGTTGTCCAGAATCGTCGTCTCAGTCACGTTCTGTGCGGTCAACTGGGCGAGTGTAATTTCGTTCCAGGTTGTGCCGGTGTTCTTTAGGAGGGTTTCTCTGTCGACGAGTGTCGGCATAACCCCTTTTTGCTCTCGAACAATTCGCGCAGCGGCGATGATCGTCTCTCGTGAATCTTCGAGGCTGTCAGTAATCGTGTTACCGGAAGCCATTGGCTAGCCTTTATATAAGACCGAGCCGCTGTCCTGCTTTTTGGGCGGCGGCTACGTCGCTATGTGTTCCAGCGCCCAAGCCGTCGAAGATTTGCTGATCTGTCAAAGTGGCTAAATCGCCACCGACGTCCATTTTCTGCGAGGGGTCGTCTGCCGGAACCTGTGCTTTGGTCAACTCTTCGAGCTTGACACGGGTTTTTTCAGCTTCCCCGAGTGCGGTAGCAATAGCGATAGCGGCATCAGCGTTAGTGCCCGTCGCAGCAACCAGTGGTCGCTGTTCTTCGGGAACATCGTACTTTCTCATCAGATGGTCGACGCTTCCGAGCTTTTGAGTGTCAGCTAACTGAGTCTCAAGATCGGTCACGCGTGTATCGGCTGTCGCTGTCGCCTGTTCTGCCTGATACCTGTCCCACTCAACTTGCGTCAGCCTTACGGCCTCAGCCTGTACGTCCGCTTCGTCAAGATCCTCGCGAGTAGCGCGTAGCTTGGCGATTTGGCTGTCTCTAAAGTTGATGACCCGCTGTGCAAGCTGGCCTTGTGAGGTCTGCTTTTCAGCTTCGGTCGCACGTTCCTCTGCAAGCCTGTTAGCTTCCTTCAACTCAGTGACCTGCGTTTGATGCGCAGTTTCCTGTGTTGAGTTCCGCTCCGTGAGGTTAGTCACGTCAGCTGCGAGGGTTTCGAGCGTTGGAGGGGTATCGTCTGCTTTCGCTTCGGGGGCTTTTCCAGGTTCCGGTTCGGACTTCACGTCGCCGTCTGGAGAATCGGGCTTCGGGGTCGGGTCGGCCGAAGGTAGCGTATCTGTGCTGGTTGCTGCGTCCGGTTGGACGAGCATTTCATCAGCAGCAGGCGCGGTTTCGGTATTTTCCGGTGCCGGAGCTTGCGTTTCTTCTACGGGCGTCGTTGTCATTGATCCTCCTGAAAAGGTCGCTCAAAGAATAGCGAATTGGAAGTGGCAGTGCAACTCTGCTACGGTTTCGCTGCTACTCATCCAAACAGGAGGAACAATCCAATGAGTAAAGAATTACGCGAGTATCACGTTCGCATGTGGCCGGTTACAGCTATCGACCACTCACGAATCGTTAGAACTAAAGACGATTCAGTCGTTGCTGGTGGCGAAACCGTCTTCTACGCAGAACGTGTAGAAGCCCCGGAAGGAATCGACCAGGTTCCCATCCACTCGCTCAAATGGCAAAGCGGCGTGATTGACCCCGCGAAAGGCGCAAATGGCGTCACCTGCGAGGCGGTTATCGACGCTGTTATTGGGCGGCTCCGTGCCTACCAGGAAACGAAATTCAAGTGCCGGGAGAACGCGCTGATGATTACTCATTTGGAGATTGCCAGGAACTTCGGAATGATGCGTCGTGAAGAGCGGATGAGGCGCGGGGTGCTGAATACGCACAACGTCTGATATAGTCAGAGGGCTTGTACGCCCTCATTGAAACTATTTCTTACCCCGTTCGGGGTTCACGGACATATCAGTGAGAGCAGATGTGCAAGCACCGTGGATCTGGAACGGGGTATTCATTTGCCGAATTCTGGGTGGGTAAAAAACGACCGACCGACCGATAGGCGGAGCTAAATAGCCTCTTCACAATCGTGAATCGCAGCAGAGCAACTGCCAGCGGGCAACTCTCTTCAGAGGCAGAAGTATTAGCGACAATCCCAGAAAGAGGGGGTTAGGGGGTGTTTTCTCCCTCTCTCCCTCAAGCGTTGACTCTCTGCAGCTAACTAATTTCCTAAAAAAACAGGCTCGCAACCATGTTGGCTACAGGAAAATACGCGAAGTACCACAGGAAAGGCAGGTAGGAACCAATGAAACCAGCACAACAACACGTCGTTCTCACACTCTTGAACACGGTTGTGATCGCAATTCTGCTTCTGCTGTTTCTGAGCCTGAACGCGGACGTGGAGACGAATGTTGCTAACGATTCCGGTGCGGTCGACAGTCTTCGGCGAGAGTTGGAGATTCAGCGGTACCAGGACGAGTGGTCACGGCAATTGTCGGAAGGCTGGGAAAACGACGTCAGGTAAGCTCTACCGGGCGTTGATGGCGTCTCTGGCTCGTGACTGCGAACTACCGGAAGGCTGTCTGAACCTGTTTCGCTCTTCGGTTCTGGAGTCAAGGATGTCCTGAAGGTGCCGCTTCTCTTCGGTCGAAAGCCTCGGGTTCTGCATCAGTGCGTCGATGTCGGCTCTTGAGAACTCAGACGACTTCGCTCCGATGATCTCGCCCAGCATCACTCCAATGTCATTCGCAAACGCAGACGGGTCGTCCAGGTCCCTGATCGCGTCACCGAGGATGTTCGACGCCTCGTCACTTGCAAACGGTACTGTCTGACCGGCCATGTAGCCGATGAACCGACCGGCATTCGTCAGGTTGTCTGCGAACGTCGGGTCTGTGATTCGGTCGTTGATGATTGGGGCTCCGCCGAACTTCTCGTTCTCGAACAGTTCGAAGACTGCGTTCACGATCGGAGAGTTCGTCACGCTGGTGAAAGTGTCCTTCGCCCGGAAGAGTCCTGCGTTCACGAACAGGCGCAGCATCGAGTCCATTGGGCCAAAAACCGAGTAGTCACGGGTCTTTCCACGAATTCGGATGAAGTTCGAGTTGTACCGACCGTTCACGACGGGCCTGAAGTCCGTCTCGTTGCCGTTCATCTGGTTTACTGCGACCGTCATCATCGTGCCGAAACCGATCATGCGCAGGATGGCCCGACGTGCGTAACGGTCCCGGTCTCGAGCGAACTTGTTGACCTTCGGCACCTTCCTTTTGAGTTTCTCGCCAACAACTGGGAGCAAGTCCAGCGGAGCATCGATGTCGAGACCGCGTGCTGCTCGTAGGATCTGCTTGATCCGTGACGAGAAGAACCTTGCCGAGAACATGACCAGGTTGGGAATTGTGAAGTTACCGTGAACGAACCCGGTAGCGGTATTTGCAGCGTCGACGATCTCTCTCAGTCTTCCAGACGTGATCATCTGCTGTTTGGTCATCCCGGACGCAAGACTCTCCATTACGAGGTCAGAGGCTTGCTCGGCCCGGATGATGTCACCCACTGCACCGAACGAGCGGTCAGCGGCCCGGAACGGAGCGCCGATCTTTTGGCCTACACGGGGAATCCCGAAACCGGACTGCAGTACACCTGACGAAATGTCGATCGCTTCTGCAGTCTGTGCAAGGCCGGACCCGGCAAGTTCCTCGATCGAGAACCCGCCCTGCCGCAACATCTTCTGGTTGAATCCAGTCGCCCAGTCTGCGTACGCGGATGGAGTACCGAGTGCCTGGATAGCACGTGGGAACGCAATCGCCATGCGCTTCGGGTTGTCCCACGCGGAGACGAGTCCCTGAATCCCAACCCCAGATAGGTCGAGCGTTGCGTTCATCGACTTCCAGACGCGCTGGGCCTGGTCGATGATTGCCAAGCCTTTTGCCGAGTTCGAAAGATCGGGTCGTTCCTGTTTCAGCAACTCGTTCATCCTCGCAGCCATGCGTTCAGGGAACGTCCTGCCGTTCAACTGCGGGAAGTCGAACCCTTCGCCGATCGCCTGGTGGCCGGCGTTCCGGGGAGCGTTCTTGAGTGCCCGGTCATACTCCGGTTTGAACGCCTTGAGTTCGACGTCCATGCTTTTCAAAATAGCGTTCAGTTCAGAGACCTTTCGCCCGGTCCGTGGCCCGCGCTGAACTTCACGAGTCGCTCGCAGCGCAGCACGCAGGTCGTCGATGCTGTTGAAGGTCGGGTCGTTCAGGAACTTGTCGACAATGATCGTGGTCTGCCGGTTTTTGTTCCCGATGAGAGCCTTGACCTTCTGGAGTTGCTTCCGGAGTCCAGCCATTCGTTCGGCGATCACCGGGTTGTCCCTGATTAGGAGTTCCTTCGCCGTCAGTCCGATCTTCTCTCCGAACTCGTCAGTCGCCTCTTTGAACGTCTGAGTCAGGAAGGTATCGCCAATGCGGTTTCCAGTACGGGTAACCAGTGAGCCGATCGCCTGTTCAAGCGGATCGTATTCACGGCCAGCAGCGATCGCCTCTGCCATTGAGGGCCATGCTGCAGCGCGTTCCTGCGGAGGCTTCGCACCTCGGACCCGTGTGCGTGTAACCGTTATTGGCAAGTCGGATCCTTCGTCGAACACCTGCCCGCCACGGGGGATGTAAAAGCCGGAAAGACCCTCCTCGCTGATGATGATGTCCGGTCGTTCGCCGAACTCGTCACCGGTCGCGCGGAGTGCCGCTCCCATCGGTTCGAGTTCGCGTTTCAATTCGGTCAGAAGGTTGAGTTGTTCCCGTGTGAGACTGCGGACGTACCTGGGCAATCGCGCGGCTACATCCTGAAGAGTCGGCACGCCAACGACTTGAGGATCGACGCCCGCGAGCGAAGGAATAGTCCCATTATCGGCAATAGTAAATGCCTGATTGATACGAGGAATGAAGCGACCAGTAATGACATTCTTCAGCCCCTCGGCATTCTGGTTCACGCTGCGCACAACGTTGTAAACCGGATCGACGAGCGGATCCGCAAGATTGCCGACAGCCTTGGCGAATCCAGTGATGCCCTTATTTCGACTCTCGAGGAGAGGTTCTTTGAATTTATTCACAAAACTCTGAGCGCGGGTGAGCCCAGTTTCGAATAGTTCGGGCACGAACCCGAAGCGTCGCAATGCTTCTGCACCGATAAGCGGCGACTGTTCAGGCTGCGAGGGAGCGTCAAATACGTCGATATCGTCCTGCGCCCTTGCAAGCTCTTCAGCGTCGTGTACAAGGCGTTGAGACGACTCGTTTGGAATATCAGGCGGGGAGGGCTTGCGGAGTTGCTCGCGCGCGGCCAGAACTTCTTGCTCCAGCTGCTGCTCGGGGGTGAGCCGTGCAACGTCCTCCGGGCCAGCAGCCTCGGCAACGCCAACCGGCGATACACGATCGATCTGCTGCCTCAGAGTAGCCGGCGGCGGTGGAACGACGTCCACGATCTCTCGTGCAGGCCCTGTGAGCACTTCCGCTCCGGCCGTATCGGCCTGCCGTGCTGCGACGCGAGCAGTTCGGCTTGCAAGGTCCGTGGCCTGATCTGCAGCCAGCCGTTCAGCAGCACTGGCCGCGCGCCTTGCACCACCGAGAAGTGGAATTGCAGACGGCAGGGCAAGGTTGAGGGGCTCGCCAACGGCTTCAAACGCGAGACGGACCGCAGGGTTGAATTGCGTCTCGTCGAACGCAGTCCGGCTGGGCTGCATCAAGATAGCCTCGAGCAGAGTCGCGTTCTCTCGCTCGCGGGCGAGATTGGCCTGGAATTCAGAGAACTGCGTCGGGCGAGTCAGCGCTGCGACCTTCGCGGCATCGTCATCGGCTCGAGCGACGTTTAGCCCGCGTGTCAGTTCACCAAGAAAGGGGCTGGTCTGCTCTGCGACCGCAGCGCCGCCTGTACGGGCCCCGACGTCGAGTGCCTGAACGATAGGCTGCTCCGTAATGACCTGGCCGGCCTCTCCGAGCGCCTGTTGGGCTTCAGGAGTTGTAAATGGTGAAGCGAACGCCTCACGCACCGGCTCAAAGCTCTCTCCGATGAACCGACCAGCGCCAAGAGCCCCACGTCCGACTGCTCCCACAGCTTTGCCAACAGTCTCATCGAAAAGCTGTCTGAAGGTAGTTCCCGGCTGTTTCCCCTGTTGCTCGTCAGCCTGAACCGTAGTGGTTGAAATGAACGATGCGAACTTCTGCGGGGCCTCAACATCGGTGGTGCCGAGACGAAAGGCGTTATCGGTAATCCCGCGGACGATCAGGTCAAGTTCTTCACGAACATCATCAAAGGGTGACGGTGATGTCATTCTGCCCCCCGGTCAACGCTGAAAGAGAAATCGCGCCTGGTTCGTCAGGCCGCGATTGCCGCCAACTTGCGCAGATGGAAGCCTTCGTGCGTCACGCTGGGTAAATCCGCTTTCCGCGAACTCCGCGAACGTCTGTGGCTCTTCGCCCCTGATCACCCTCTGCCCTGACTCACCGAGGAAGCGATTGAACTGCGAGTCGAACTGGTTCTCAAATAGTTGGCGATTGAACCGGTTGATGGGCGATCCACCTTGGCCTTGAAGCCCAGACAGCAGCGTGCTGAAAGTGAGCCGACGGCCAAGGTCGGTCTCATCGAACAGCCCGCCGAATATGTCGGTGAAAGTAGAAGCCATTTAGCGGCCCAGTTGTCCGGCGAGGAATTCCCTGAAATCTGTAATTGCTCCGCCTGTGGGTTGCGCACGGAACTGTTCAACAAGTTGCTGGGGCCCTGTAAGCCGCCGGGCGAGGACCGTTCCAAATCGTTGGCGAGCATCAAGGCGAGCAAGCTGTGCCGCCTCTTCTGCGTCCCGAAGCCCTCCCTCAATCCCAAACTGCGGGTTGAAGAATCGCTCGGTCTGTGGGTTTACAGTCGACCCGAGTGCCGATCCTGCAAGTTGGCCGATGGTGGATCCCCCACCCCGTAACCCGGACAGCGCCGAATTGATGAAATCACCGGCTGCGAAGTCCTCTCGACCCGGAGCGCCAAGCCCGGCGAACGGGCCCTCGGTGAGACCGGCAAGGCCACCAATGTCAAAGATATTAGAGAGTGGGGCCTGGAGATCGCGTCCGACTCCGCGAAGTGAGCCAAGTCCAGCCTGGTCAAGGGCTCTCCTGAACGCTACACCGAAGCCCCTGTCACCTGTTTCAGACGAGAACGGGTCTGTCGGTAGCGGAGCTGCACCACCGGCTGTTGCACCAAGCGGGACTGGAGCCGCCGTTGCTGGCGTAGCAGCGGCCGGACGAGGGGGCAATCCCACCGGTGGAGCGCCGGGGTCTGCGGATGGCGTTGTGGTTGCAGCAGCATCGCCAAAGCCCAGTTCAGATGCGATCTCTTCGAACTGTTTGCCCTGGAAAGACTGGACGAACGAGTTGCTCTTCAGTTGCGCCTCACGAACGCCAGCGCGTGTCGCTTCGAACCCGAGACCGATGCCGAGAATGTCGCTTCGTGACGCCTGGACGAGTTGCTTCGCTTGCTCCAGCGTGTCAGCGGGTGGACTGAGAACCCATCCGCGCTGGCCGTTTGTTCCGATGATTTCGACTAGAAAACGCATGATTCCTCTACCTGTTTGGTTCGATTCCGATCGCCGCCGGGTCGCCACTTCCGTTGGGGCTCTGGAAGCCCGCTACCTCAGATGGAGTGGGCTCAACGCCCGGGTTTCCCATCTGTCCGAATGCTCGTGAGTCTACGCCCTGAATGGCGTTACTGTCACTCTGAATCGGCTGTCCGTTCGGGCCTACGAGCCCACTGCCCTGACCCTGTCCGGCACCGCCTCCGGCTCCTTGCACGCCCTGAGCTGCGGCCTTCAATGGATCCTGCTGCCCCAGTTGAATAAAGGCGAACTTCGCTGCGATTTTCTGCATGATCCGTTCGAATTCAAGATTCGTCATTTCATCGTGCAAGAACGCCGCGTATCCCTCGTGTCCGCGTTCGAGAGCCGCGTCTCGCTGCGTAAGCAATGCCATCATCGGAGTCGACGTCTTCGCGATCGCATCGAAGTTCTTGTCCTCTTCGAGATCGCCGCTCTGGAGTTCAAGGTACTTGTCGCGTGCGGTCGAGTACGACATCAATGCTTCGCCGGTCTGCTCGTCTTTCTTCACTACCTGAATCGCCATCGACACCGCCTCGAACCGGTCTTTTGGAAGCTCTGGGAGCAACTCGTAAGTCAGGCGCCCATGATCCTTGATGTCCTTCGGGGAGATTGGGCGGTTGAACGTCTTGTTCCCCCGGCTTCGACCCTCGACGTCAATGGTCTCGTACTGCCCGGTCTCGTACTGTGCGGTCAGCGCAGAGATGATGCCGAGAAACAGGGACTCGACGGGTTTCAGGTACGGATCGATCTTGGCCCTGATGGTCTGTGCCAGCATTCTCGCGGTTGCACCCGAAAACGGTGCGGTCTGGTTTCCGTAGAAGAAAGCCGGAAGATCCGCACCCTGCTCTTCAGCGCTTACCACGGCATCGTAGACTGCTGCGTCCTGCCCGAGTTTCTGCAGCTCGAGCAATTCGATCTTTTCATCCGTCTCGATTGGATGAACCATGCCGGGTTGATCGACTGCCCCCTCGATGTCGAGATCGCCACCGGGCGACTTCGTGACGAACACTCCCTGCACTTCACGCGCCATGATCCCAGTGCGGTAAGTCATTGACCGGTTACGCTGTGTGACCGTGCGGCGCATCGCACCCCAGACCGAATCCCCGACACCGGCAATCCCGGAGATGTTCACCGTTCCATCGTCGTTCTTGAAACTGAAGTTATTGACGCCCGGGTTCCTGCCGACTTTTCTGACGATGACCGGGAAGAGGACTGCGTGAGTGTCTTCAGGGGCTTTTGCGTATTGGCCCTTGATGATGACGGAGTTCATGTGCTTGCCGAACGTCTTTTTTCTGCTCTTTTTGCGTTCAGTCCAGTAGTAATCGATCACCCGTTCCTGAATCGCACCGTTAGTCGTCATGTCGTTCGTATCGTCGAACTTGAAGTCGGGATACTGGGATCGGATCGTGGCGCGGCTGCGACGATCAATATGAGCCGCCCAGAGAATCGTGTTGCCTGAGCGCTCGAAGACCACCATGCGAGGATCCCACGGAATGACGTCGACAATCGTGGCGTCGTTGTCGTTCACGTCCTTCAGCAGTAGAGCCCGGGCGCAAACGATATGGCCACGGGTGGTTCCGTAGAAACTCTCTTGAGCCAGTAGTGGCAGTTCACCGGCATCAAGTCGCCTCTGGTTGGCGTTGTTGATCATGCCGATCGACAGATATTCGTAGTTGTCGTTTACGTCTCGCTGTTCGTCCTTAGATTCGTCGTTCTCGACCCTGAACAGTTGCTCTGCCATTGCGATCGCGTTGATGACGGTATCGGCGAAGACTCTCGGGCGGTTGCTCGTGAACGCATCTTTTTTCTGAACGCCCTCTGATGCGAGTGGAACGTACTTTTCCAGAAGCCAGTGTTTCCGGTGGTCGTCGTCCATGCGGGTGAACAGGGGCTGATAAGCGGTTTCGTAGTCGTCGATCTTGTGTTCGATATCTGCGATCTGTTCAGATACGGTCTGGGGCATCTACTTTTCCTGTGGGATGTCCCACTCGCGAACGAAGTATGGTTCTTCCTGATTCACAGTCAGGGGACTTTACTGAAATCGCCGTGGACAACTCGCAGGTTCCGTTCGTGAAGTATCCGGTCATCACTGAGCACATTCTTCACGCGCCCGCAAAGGCAGTAGTCTGGAACGGGATCACGAGAAAACCAGTGGAATACATGACCGTCTTCCACACAAGAGATTTTCAGATTCTCACTGCTGTCGAATTTCACTTCTCGATATTCTTCTGAGGGATTATCGAAGGTCAATGCAATTTCTTTGTAAACCATCAGCTTGCCCTTGCTCGTCTGAGTCGTTCTTCGATCGTGGTACTTCTCACTTTGCGGCGTTTCCTGACTTCAGTTTTCACTGCCCCCAGGTACGAGAGGAAGAAATAGATGGTGGCCTTGATGAAGTCGTTATAGCGGTCGTGCGGCACCTTCCCGTAAACCATACCATCGCTGTCGGTCGGGAACTTGTAAGCCATGATCTTCCCTGTAATTGGGTTCCCGCGTGCTCCAAACTCTGAAATACCGAGATCGTTCGACGGGTCCATGACGATGTACGGTTCCTTCGTGATCGGGTTCATCCCGAGCATCTGGTCCCACTTATCGATCTGGTCCTTTATATGGAATTTCTTGGTAAGAGGCGTGATGCCGCCGACTTGCTTCCAAATATCAATAGCTGGTTTTTGAGCATCTGCATGACGTTTTGCGGAGGGGTCGATCCACGCGGTTAGAAGACCTTTCGCCTTCGCCTTCCACCACGACCGTTTCTTGCACTTGTTGACGATGACCTGTCCTGAGAATTTGCGGTCGGTGTACTTGTTTCCCCAGACAGTATCGATGCAGCGCCACTGCTCTTCCTGGTACTGCCACACGGCCACGACGTAGTTCGATGGCTCCCCTGAGTACCCGACGTCTATCCCGAGAAACACGGGCAGGTCGATGTCGTATTCGCAAGCCTTGATATGGATGTGCTGGTCGAAACCGGGATGAACCATCCCAGAAGGCGGAGTCGGAATCCCGCCGTGTTTTTCGTCGAATGCCGCTTTGGACATCCGGGCTTCGAGAAGGAGTATCTCGGGGTCGTTCCTCCCGCCGGGATAGATGTGAGTGTTCGCCCACGACGGCAGGCTGAAACTCTCAGCATCAAGAAATTCCTGTCTTTCTTTACTTTGCCAATCCGTGTAAAGCGCGGGATACCAGCCTTCGGCACCTTCTGATGTTCCCGACATCAGGAGACATCCGAACGGTGCTCCCCAGCGGTTCCGAGCTTCAGATGTACGGGAGTAGAGGCGTTCGTAAACATCGTGCGTAGTGTGAGCAGCTTCGACGAGCAGGATCCAGACCGGTGATTCCATACCGAGTGAAGTGGGGTCCGTTGCGGACTTCGTTCGAATGATGAATGGCTCTAAATCTTTCCCGTCTTTATCCTTACCAGGCACATTGATCAGCATGCGACCCTTCTCGAGCACGGCCGATCGCCACTTCAACATCCCGAGCTTGGCGAAATCTGTAGCGAGTGATCCGTCCGGGTGTTCCCACTCAGCGCGCGTACGTTCGTAGTCAGCACCAACGACCCATGCGACCTGCCCCGCTGCCTCCGCACCAAACTGCGCAATGAACTTGATCGTGAGAATCACTGCGCACATTGAGCAGGTTCGGCTCTTGCCGCCCCGGAATCCGCCGAGCACTTCGATCTGCCGGTGCTTGCAATCAAGGATCTCGAGTTGGGCCGGGGTGGGGGTGTACCCGAGGTACTCCCAGATGTAATCGCGGGTAATTATGGGTTCAGCGACCATTCGAACATCCTACTCTACAAGGGCGCTCGCGTACGCCCAGCCTACCGCGGTCCATGCGATGAGGAACGCTATGATCGCTGCTTTGAGCGCCGTGTTGCCGCCGAGGACCGCGAGTTCCCATGGGTTCTCGGCGATGGCGTCAGTCAACTTCGCGAACCAACGCTTCAGCCAGCCGCGGAAGGTGTGGGGAGTTGAGTTAGTCATAATGCCATCGCTAGTTGTGCCATCCGGTTCGCTGCGATCTCGCAGTACCGTTCTTCGATCTCGATGCCTATCGCCTTGCGATTCAGATCTTTTGCAGCACGAAGGGTTGTTCCGCTGCCCATGAACGGGTCGAGTATGATTTCTGTTGTGTTGGACTGTTCAATGCACCAGCGCATGACGGGCGCGGGTTTCTGTGTCGGGTGATAGCGAAACTCTTTTTTACCCATGTCACCCTGCAGCATTCCGGCCCACCGCCAACGGAACAAGCGAACAGCCCGTTTCATATTCGTCCAAGCCATTTCACAATCAGCGAAATCACTGGCTCCATTTTCTTTGTCCCAGATAAGCCAGCACGACGTTGGCGGAAGATCATAATAGTTGCCACCGAAGATAATCTGTGTGCGCCCTGCGTCACGTACAAGGGCTAACAAAGCGGAGTCTATGGGCTTGGCGTCCCACGCATCTACGCCATAGTCTTTAGAAGGAACCCATTCCCCACCAAAAGCGACACCGCCTCGAGACTTGTTCTTGCCAGCCGCTTCACCGATCCCATATGGCGGGTCAGTCAACACCAAATCAACCTTTTCCAACGTCGGTAGCACGTCTCGGCAATCGCCGTGATAGATCGTCACCCACTCATCTTCGTAATACGGCTTCATGGCGAATCAACGTCTCCACACATCAGTGTCACGCTGCAAAACTCAGCGAACGCATTCGGGAACAACTCCCAAAAGATGAAGATCACTTCGGCTTCGGTGAGTCCTTCAATGCCATCACTTCCAGCAGGACCTTCAATTCCTCTTGATCCTGTCGCTCCTTGCGGGCCTTGAAGTCCATCCAATCCTGGAAGTCCTTGCGATCCCTGCGGGCCTCCTGCTCCCACTTCACCTTGTTCACCCTTATCTCCTGTCGGCCCCTGCGGGCCTGTCGTCAGTGTTTGCGGGGTAGAGGTTGGTTGCGGCGTCGGTTCCTGCGGCGAGGCTGTTGGCACCAGTGTCGCTGTCGGCTGGGGTGTCGCGGTTGATACGACCGTTGCAGAGGGGACACCAGTCGGAGTTGAGTGGGTGTGTAATAGCGATACGGGCGTTGCAGTCGAGGCAGGCGTAGCGGTAGGGCCAAGTGTCGGGTTTGGTTGCGGTGTCGATGTCGGTAACTCCTCTGCGCTTGCGATCTCGCGAACACGTTCGTCCAACCTTACCGCAGTGGCCGTCTGATGCACTGGCGGCACGACGCAAGCCGACGCGAGCAGTACCAGGGCGCAGGCGATCGCGAGGCGGGTGAGCATGATCAAACGACCATCTCACCCATTACCCTACCGCACGAATCACATCGCAGATTGATCTGTGGGGGAGAATAGTGCTCAGGTGGCCAATTCATTGATGCCGCAGCTTTATCCAGGCTTCGCTTCGAATACGGAAATGGCCCCCAGGTACCTTGCTCCCACCGCGATATTGTCTGACTGTGAACGCCGACCAGTACGCCGAACTCAGGCTGCGACATCCGCATGTCGGTACGGAACGCCTTGATCTTCACTGGCGTCCACGGGATCACGACGCGGGCTGAACCGTGAACGGGGCGAGACACCATGCCGTACTCGGTTTGAGGCTTGGCGGCTTTGGTGGGCCTATTGTGAACAGGCGAACCGGCTCCAACTCGTCGAGCGTTTTGATTGGGCCGTTCACTGCGATGAAGGCTGCAATTGCCTCGGCTGTTACCTCTCCGATACCGCAGGGCGTTCCCGTTTCATCTTTGATGTGACCGTTCAGCCTCAGAAGACTGGCCTGGGTGGCCGTGTTCATATCGAAGGGAATTACGAGCGGGCTTGGCGGAATCGGTGCCTGCGGTGTGGAAGTTGGTATTGGAGCAACGGTCGCAGGGATGGCAAGCCATGTTGCTTGAATAGCTGCGGAGGCCGAGGTTACTTCTTCCATCTTAGCGATCAGGATGTCAAACCTGATGGTCGCCGTCCTATTCACAACGACCTGCGTTTCGTTGGCCTCCAGCACCTTTACCTGACGGGCCACGTAGTCGGCAACATCGACCGTAGCGGTTACAGCGAGCACCCCTACTCGCTCGGGCGTTGGTGTCGGTTCAGCCCCGGCACAGCTCGTGTAGAAGATCGCCAGTATCGTCGCGATAGTGAGCAGTTTGACGGCGGTGAAGTAGGCTCGTTCTTTCATGGTGGAAGGTTACCAGAACGCGAAACGACCCCGGCTGGCTTTAGCAAAACCGAGGTCGAATCAGTTATGACGAACGCCTGTTGCCCAAGTTCTGCTTCGCTGATTTGAACGAAGCCTTTTCACCCGCCCTACTCAACGTTCCACTTCTTAACTGTACGCAGAGAAGTGCCACTATCAAGTATCGCCCTGCTAGCTGCTGACAGTGTCAACCGAATCGTCGCTATCCCTTACGAGACATCTTCAGGTATCGGTTGAGGAAACCACCAGCCGTGCGGCTTGCAAACCGCTTTCGAGGCGACTGAGCAGGAGTCTATCAGACTGCTTCAGCCTCGATGGCCCGCCTGACGGCACCACGCATCCGTTCAGCGTAGCCGTGGGTGTTCTCACGGAGGACTTTGCAGCCCCTGCAGATGCACTAGTCGGTAGCGGACGGCTCGCCCGCTCCGGCGGCTTTCAGCCTCTCGACATAGGCAAGAATCGAGCTGGTTACGATCAACCGGCGCCGACCTGATTTCACTGATTCGAGATTCCCCGATACGAGCAGTCGGTTGATCGTTGCTCTCCCTCGATCGCCCAACATTGATTGGGTCTTAGCGATGCTTGTGAGCGGCGGATAGTTTTCGGTGTCGGTGGTCATTTCTGCATTTCCTTGCCTTCGGGTGATTCCACTCTGAGGGTCGGAGTGCCACTCGAGCCGCGTGTGCTGCGAATCGATACGTCTGCGCTTGTTGTCATTTGAAACCTTCAGTCCCCTGACAAGTTTGTACGCGGTGTCTCGTTCTTCCTGTATCCGAGGAATCTCTTCTTTCAGCAGCCTCAACTCTTCACGCTTCTGCTGGTTGCTGGTCACCGACTTGTCGAATTCCGCGGTGACAGAAATTGCTTTCTGACTGCACATGTCGGCTCGCTTACCTGCAATACCCGCTGTCCTTTCCCACGTTTCTGCGGTGTTCTGCCACGTTGCCGCAATCTTCTCACCCTTCACCATCTTGACGAACGCCATTGGGAAGATCAGCGAGGCGATCAGGATCCATACGTACTTCATCGGTCAGTTCTCCTTGCGCAATGCCTTGGGTTTTGGCGAGTGCTTTCTGCACCGCTCCGTTCCTTCGACAACCGCGTAGATGCACGGCTGGTCGATGCATTGCTTGAACTTTGTGGAGGGGACGAGGTGAAAGGAGACGGTCAAAACGGTTCACCCCACATCAGGGCAACGAATGAACCTGCTACAAACCCGAGCATGAAGAACGCTGCTGCAAGAATATACAGGATGAACTTTCGATCTCTTTCCGTCATCCGCCCATAACCTCGCGTGTGACCCGTTCTCGATCGGCGTTACTGACTACGAAGAACCGGAACACCCCGTCCGGGCACGCCAGCCCCATCATGCCCGAGTCTTCGCCGACGAACTTCTCCACCAGTTGATCAAATATGGCTTCGGTCGCCATCTGGTTCGCGAGTTCATGCACCTGGTTGTCGACGCCGTTTGCCATCGACGGCAGTTGGATCATTGTGCCCGGGACCGCAGACGCGTCGGAGAGCTTTTGCGCAGCTGCTTCGACTTGCCGTTCTGACAGGCGTAGGAAGTGGTTATCCATCGGTTTTCTCACCTCGCTCGAGTTCCTCGTGAATGATCTTCCCGACGCGCTGCCGGCTGATCGATTCGAAGCCTTCCAACCCCAACTCAGCCGCAATCTCCTCCCACGTGAGGCCACCATCGAACAGTTCCATAATCCTGGCGTTACGTTCAGGCTTTTTCGGGAATGGCATCTCAGTACGGTTTGTTATCGAAAGGCTTTCGGCCTTTGAAATAGAGTCTCCTGAACCGCTCAGACGTCAGTACAGGCAGTGGTCGTCTGGCGGGGGATTTACGCAGAACTTCAGGCGCTTCGAGTCCCAGAAACTTACGAAGTTCGCGGTATTTGAGCACGCCGGAGGTGGTTGGGGCAGTCATCAAATCCCTCCAGCGAGAGTCCGAATCAACTGTCCTGCATGTTCAAGGCCATCGGCGTGTCCTCGATAGTGAATAGCGTTCAACAGTGGGTCTTCCGCCATAGCCCGGTAATCGTTCTCAGCTTTTTCAAGAACGTCGAGCAACTCACCAACGACAACAACCTCAGCCCGAACCTCTTCACGCATCAATTTATTCATCTTCACTTCTCCTCCAGCGGTAACGCCAGCACAGCCGCTACCAGCGCTTCGGACAGGGTGTCGCCAACGTGGTCTGACGGGAACTTGGCTTCATCTTCTCTGGCGAATTGAATGAGAATCTTCCCGTCATGATCTTCGCCTATGTTGACCCAGTACCCCGCCTTCGCCAGCCAGCCCAGCACCACAGCGACCTCAGCCCAAATGAGCGTGCCGTCCAACCCCGGTAAGTCAACCCAAATAGGCACTTCCCCAAATGCGTAGGTAGGCACATTTACATCCATGCCAGTTTTCACACCAGCCTTCTCAGCCAGCAGCTTCAGTTGGGTGCTCAGGGTCGCATCAGTCATCTCGGATCCAGTCTTCAGATCAGGCCACGTCATGCTCATTTCCGTACCTCGCGGCACCACCAGCGATCCGTGTTGAAGGCCCACTCATTCAGCAACCCGAACGGCGAGTAAACGAACTGCCAACAACGCGGGATCATCATCGATTCGTCCCAGTCTCGCAGGAACAATCCGTGATCCTTACCCCACCACAGGAAACGCGAACTAACTTTCACCCAGTATTGACCGATTCGATCACTCAGCCAACCCAGCCACCCGAAAGGAATCGGAGCGTAGTAGTAAATTCCCCCACCGATCGACGGGTCGTACCGCACCATGACGTGATAACGGAGCATCCAGCGTTTGATCTCAGGATCCATCTTTGTAAGCAGCCTATTCGAAGCCGCGTAAGCGTGCCAGATCATCTTCTTCACCTAACGAAAATAACGTGCGGCCCAGCTCTCGACACCAGGTAACGGGAATTTGCCCTCGACGGCTCCCCGCAATGGATTTCAACCCCCGCACAGCCAAACCCTCGCACAGGACTCAACCGTTGTCAACAGCGCAAGTCAAACCACTGCCTGGTTCGACTTCCCACAGTCAAGGCAAATGAAATAATCGTGATCCGCAACCACCTCACCGCCACATTCCACGCAACCCGACTCATACGAACGAAACTTCGCACTACGGCCACGAATCCACTGTGTACGAACTTGTATCCCAGCCTCACGCACCCAATTCAGTATCGATTGATTATCACGGTCGATCTCCAGCGAAATCTCGTAACTCGTCATCCCGTCTTCATAGAGCCGACACGCCAAACGACGCTCAAATCCTCTCGAGTGCCGACCCGGATCGTTTCCACTGTCAGCACGATAAATCAGGCAACTACTGCACTGAAACGACTTCGTACCGTTACGAACACGATGAAAGCGAAACCTCGTTCCACCGCACTTCCAACACTCAGAAAAGTGAACCGGACCCGCCAGACCACTCGCTGTCAAATTAGTCATTCAACCATTGTCGCAGAACGAAAACAACAAAATTCTCGCGCACCTGTACAACAGGTAAAAGAGGAAAAGGCAAGAGAAGTAGTGGGGGTCGTCAGGTAAAGGCGTCAGCTATCGTCAGGCGTTGGCGTCGGAACTGTCGTCGGAGGCGCTGGCATCATCACCACTGCCACGTCAGCAAGCTCCAACGCACCCGCACAAGGTTTTCAGCGTGGATGTCGGGGCATGCGAACAAGGTGCGCAATCGACAGCGATCTTTCCAGTATTGAAATCGAACCACGGCGTCGTGTATTCCATAGCCATCACTTCACCTCTTCAGTAAGCTCTGGCACCGCCGACGCCATGTCATCGTCCACAACCTTCGCGTCGACCACCACTGCCGCACCGTCACCCTGGGAAACTTCCACTGCAAACGCCCCGCGTTCGCCCTCACCAAGCTTTCGACCAGCGTCTTTCGCGCCCTCAAACACACCCGCCACCAACGCCTTCCCAGCACCACGGAAGAACGCGTCAAGGCCTGAGTCCGCAGTGTTTCCACCGCCACCGGTCATACCCTTGATGTCGGCGAGGATCTTCTGAGCCTGGATTCGCGCGGACGCTGGGTTGAGTTCGTAAGTAGCTTCGAAAGCGAGCCACTCGATTAGTTCGCGCTGGGTCGGGTCCGTCTGTACCCGCATGAGCTTGTGTTGCTCAAACAGAGCGGCGATGATGGCGGGTTTCTTGATGAGTTTATAGCCGTATGTGAAGTGGAACCCGGCTTTTTTGCCAGCTGCCGACTCGTTCATGCCGTGAGAGTGAAGCTTGACGAACATCTGCTCGCGATCTGGGAGCATGTCGAGGAAAGGTGATTTCGACCTTTTTAGCGATTCGATTGTTGGCGATTCGGGTTCTGGCATGCTGGGCAGTGTATCAGCGGTGTTGGGAAGTGTTTGGGTCGCCTTCTCGTCCCACCTTCGCCGTGCTGCGGTTCCGGGTAATGCATTCGGGCGGCGTTGGCCCTCCTAAGAGGTTCCCGTTGGGTGTGCCGGCACTGCTGGGAGATTAGAGGGAACTCGTCAACCCTAACCCGCTGTCGCTACATTGCGCCCCGTGGCTACCAGAATCGAACCCGGTAACACGCCTTGCGCTGGGCGATGAACTCCCAGCTTCCAGATATGTAACTGCACGTGGCCTGCAAGCCACTGGGGGCAAATAAATACCCACCGGTTCGCAGTTGCTGGCACATCGACTGAAGGTGATATGACTGCTGCCCGGTGGGTAACAAATGGTTCGCCTCCAAGTCACACGCCAGCCGTACCAGAGTATCACGGTTCCTTCACCTCCGCACTTGACACCCGACATGTGGCGGGTATACGATTCGTCTGTGGCCCGCCATTTGTCGGGTCTGAATGAGCAGCAAAGCGAGCAGCAACATGATGCACCCAGGAATGGACTACCGCGGGCACACTGTGTTCGTGAATGTTGAAATCACCGAAAGCATGCTTGGCTACACCGTGAGCTGCGATCGCTGTGGAGGCGCACTCTGCATTGTAAGCACCCGGAAACTCGCTGAACTGGCAAAACAATCGCACGTCGCCAACAACCACAGCTAGCCCCACCGAGCGAGCGTGCGAGCTGCCCTCGTGCGCTCCATCGGTGCGACAAGCGCCGTACACAACAACGGGAACAGTCATGAACACCAGAGAACGACGCGAGGCGAAAGCTGAACGGCTGCGAGGATGGGCGGATAACGCCGCCAAGCGAGCGAGCCAGCGATTCGACGCGGCAGACCCCAGCGAAGCCAACACCGGCATTCCGTTCGGACAGCCGATCCTAGTCGGCCACCACTCCGAGCGCCGACACCGGAACGCACTCGACCGCATCGACAACAACATGCGCAAAGGTGTTGAAGAATCGAACAAGCGCGACCGGCTGAACGGCCGCGCCGATGGCATCGAAGATCAGATCGCGAACACGATCTTCTCAGACGATCACGACGCTATCGAAAAGCTCGAAGCCAAGATTGCGGGGCTAGAAGCGCAGCGTGAGGCCTACAAGTCTTTCAACAAGCAACGCCGCAAAGGTATCTCACTGGACGACATCGAAGCCACAGACGCAATGAAAGAATCGTTTATCAGTTTGGTACGAATTTCTTTCGCAAGCCTTGACGGTAAGGGCGGATTCCCTGCCTACAAGCTTTCAAACATGGGGGCGACCATCCGAACAGCAAAAAAACGCCTCGAAGGGCTAAAACTGGTCGCATCCGGTGCACGCTTGCAGTCGTGGCGAACCATTGCGGCCAAGTACGCGGGCGACTGCCCACAGTGCGACGAAGCATTCGACGCCGGCGACCCAATCAGCAAAGTCGCTCCGCGGCGATGGGTACACGAAAGGTGCGCAGGATGACCACACGAAACACCGATAAAGTCGGCTATGACTGCAAAGGGTGCGGTGTTGCGGTTTGGATTGCCGACGATGAATACATGACTTGCGGAGACGGTGAACACAAGTTCTACAAACGACCACCGACCCACGCGTTCAGCGTACCGGGTTCAGGCATCGGCATCGACGCGGTGCACCCAGTCACAGGGAACGGTGTCTGGTCAGGCGACACACCCGCAGAGATGGAGGAACGGAACCCCGGCGCCGTGCCGACGCTGTACGAGGACATCGAACGTATCCACGACGATAAAACGCGGGTAGCGCCGCACCGGATCGACCAGGACCGGTGGGATTACGCCTTGAACGTGCTGCCGCCTGCGAAGTGGGTTCGGGAGAGCGGAGCCGAGACGTTCCACATCTCCGAACTTGTGAGCGGCACGATGGCGGATATTTTCGCCTGGATCGGTGGCGATTACTGGGAACTCACCGACGACGAGAGCCTGTCACACCGAGAGATCCTGGCGAAGTGCTTGGAAACGAAGAACAGCTAACCCACTCCACGAGCCGCGCCGGTGCTTGTTGTGGGTGCCGGCGCGGCGATTTCAACCACTGCCACAACTGAAAGCGAGCGAGAGTGATGATGATAACCAATGTGCGACATAGTTCGTCTGTGGTGCTGGTTGAGTTGGCTCAACTCGTGCCGTACCGGTTGGAAGCCGTGTACTTCGATCACCGGTCGTATCAGGCGTTCTACGAACAGTACGACGGCATGTTCGCGGATCACGAGTTCGACTCGGATGGCGAGACGATTTGGGAACTGCTGGGGGATTCTGGTGAGCCCATGCCTCGCCCCATGACCCCCGACGAGCAGGAGATCTCAGACGACATCGCGGGGATATTCCAATGAGTGAAGCAACACCGACACTGCCACAACTGAAAGCGAGCGAACGTGATGAAACCTAAAGTTGACCGCGTGACCGGCGCAACGATTTGCCAGGACTGCGGAAAGTTTATCGTGCGAATCGGCACGCTCATGGTTTGCGACTGCGAGATAACGCAACACGAACACCGCCCGATGACCCCCGACGAGCAGGAGATCTCAGACGACATCGCGGGGATCTTCGGATGACCTACATTGAACCATTCCCAAAGCCAAATCTGAGTAAATT
>SDBT01001188.1_pt1 | contig 45023 bp, 69 predicted proteins | sample 2277101 | NCBI WGS metagenome assembly SDBT01 (sample SAMN10404973, study PRJNA504765) | marine sediment metagenome | isolation source: marine sediment core GS10_PC15, 103 cmbsf | place: Arctic Ocean: Southern Knipovich Ridge | collected 2010
CCCGGTCGGCAAGCCCCAGCATAGAGCTGGCGGCACTGGACATAAAGCCCGGCCCGTGGTCTGGCGCCACGGCGGCGGCGGCGGGATCGGGGAGCGGAGCCGCCTGCGGCGGGTCGAGCGCCCCTTGCGGAATCGTCCCTCCAAGCCCCTGAATACCCTCTATGAATACCTCTCTCAGTGCCGCATATTGCGGCCCAGACTTACTGAGGATATCCCAGATCGTCAAGACCGACATGGAGGGACCGCCACTCGCGACCTCCTCCAAGAGCGTTGCTATGTCCAGATCCAGACCCCCAAGCTCACCCTTGAGAATGGCGAGGACAGAGCTAACCTTAGCCCTCGCCTCTGCGGTCCTTGCGGTATCGACAGCCACGCGCTCCCTCTCGCCAGTGTCGACTTGACCGACAGCCTCTCCGATCTTTCGTCCTGTGACGGGGTCAACGGGGAACTTACTCTTGGAGCCGTCGTCGGCGACAAAGTCTGCGAAGGTGCCTTTCTGTCCCGCCACACTGATCGTGTCCCCCTCACGCGTAGGCCCGCCAATGTTCGTCCCCGGGGGAAGTCCTCTGGCGAGATCCCGAAACTCGCTCAGGCGGCGAGGCAGGGGCGTCCCTGCGTCGTCATAGGCGGCTCCGGCAAGGCTGTGCTTTCCAGCGGCGGCAAGGGCTGATGCCTCCTGCTTCTTGCCGAGGATGTGGTCGGCCTGTACCGTCGGGCCACCAGCCGGGGCTTGATCATATCCCGTGGGAGCGTAGAGGTCCGCAAGCCGGGTGTCGGCGTCCCTCTTCCGCGTCGTCTCGTCCCGGTTCAGGCTGGACGTCTTCATCGCCTCCTGCATCCGCATTGCCCCGAGGACGCTGTCGGCTACCTGCCCACCTCGCTCCGAATACAGGGACGCGCCTCCAGCGGCTATGGGAAGGAGCATCTCCTTCGCCTGTTGAGGATCAAATCCGTCACCCATGATCGCTACCTCCTCGGACTATTTCCATGGAACAGTTCATACAGCTCCTGCATTCGCCTTTCCTCGTCGCCGCCGCCGTCTCTCCTACTCGAGGGTCGGGGCGTATATCTGAACCCTGTCCCGCTACCCGCCATAGGCCTGCCCGACCGGGGCTTCTCCCCCCCTGACATCATACTCTTGAGCGTCGATGCGCCACCTGAGGCGAGGGATGCCTTCTCGAACATCGACATCCCAGCAGGAGCGGCGGCGGGGGCATTCGCGGCAACCATAGGAGACAGTGAGCCAGCTCCGGCGTAACCTGCGCCTCCAACCCCGGCACCAGTACTTGCTACCGCTGGCAGGGCGGCTTCGCCCGCACCAATAACGGCGGGTGCGGCGGCGGGTGCCAGTAAGCCCCCTGTGGCCCCAGCTCCGGCGCCGATGATGGCGCCCTTTTTGGCGTTCCCGCTCTGGTGGCCTATGACGCCTCCTCCGAGCGCCCCTGCGGCGGCGAGTGCCAACATCAATGGTATCGGCATTATATTATCCTCCCTATTTCCCGTCGGTCTTGGTCACCTGCCCGACCATGCCGGGAGCGATCGCGCCGAGAGGTGTATACAGGGACTCTGAAAGCATCGCCACTAGGCGGTCCCTCTCATTGGCCTGCTCACCAAATTTGGCATCCCGAATCCCGCGCTCTGTGCCTCCGGCCTCAAGCATGGCCATTATCGCGGCCATCTTGCGACCGCCCTCCTGCTGTCCGAGGCCTGCAAGCTGGCTGACTGCGGCCCCTCCGGCTTCCGCGCCTCGCTCTATGCCGCGCTCCTTGCGGGCAATCTCTTCAGCGAAGAGCGGAGAAAGCATGTCCGCATTGGCCATGGAGAGCGCATTTGCGGTGGCAGTCGAATCTCCCAGCCCAGCCAGATTCATTTGATTCTGGATTGTGGGCATGGCCGTCGCCTCGAATGCCGCCTGACCGGCCTGCACGTTCGGCGCGGCCATTAACTCCTCGGTTGTCATCTCCGGCGTCCGGCCTGCACGTCTCGCGACCCCGGGGGCGTACTTCATGGCCATTGCTTCACCCTTTGTGGCCTTACCCATTCCCGGGATAGCCCTCATGGCCCCGCGCTCATAACCGGACAGCCTCGCGACCCCTCTCGGCCGTGTCTTAAGGAGGCCCTTGCCCTTCTGCTCGAATAGCTTCCTCTGCACAATCGAGACGTGTCTGCCTGTCCTCTGCATCAAGGGCTTCAATTCTTTAGGGACCACGGCTTTGGTTTCGCTACTTCCTCCAGAGTCGCCCATTTTCTCCTCCTATATTTTCCGCTTCATCAGGATGCGGTGTCGCTCGAACCCCCAGAAGATCCTGAAGAGGCGCTCTCGCTCTTTGTCAAAAGTCATCATGAATACATCTTCCACGCCGAAGCCATCCTTCGCCCAGTCGCAAAGGAGCTGGAACCCCTCATTAAGCAGGGGCCGACTGACCCCCTCATCCATCGCGTACTGCTGGATCGTCAGGGCGTTCTGCTCGAACCTTTTATCGATCGTGCCTATGACGTAGGCGGCGATGCGCTGGGAGTCGGTCAGCACGGCAACGGTGAGCAGGGCCGGGTGGTCGGAGATGAAGTTCGCCATCACCAAATCCTGCATATACTTCGCTGGCATGTCGGTGCCGAGGCCCTTGCAGAAGGTGTGAACCCGCTCGAGCAAGTTCGGCATCAGCTCCCATGAGAGGCTGTCCCCCTTGTCAAATATATAAGTCCTCATTACTACCTCACCGCTCCGATGCTGGGCCGGACTCGGAGCACTTCCTCTTTTAACCCCTCAACCGTAGTTATATTTTCAACCCTCGCGGCTCGCGTGAGCACTGCCTCGACCTCGCTCCTGTCTGCGATTTGGGCGCTCTCAATATATTGCCTTTCTGCTGGTGTCGGCTCAATATTTTCTTCGGCCCCGTACCGAATACCCTCTTTTTCAAGGGCGGCTTTGAGCGTGGCAAGCTCGGCATCGTCGGTTACGAGAAGCTTCCACTTGCGCCCCTCTTTTTTCATCCAGAATAGATAGCTTTCGGGGAGCGGCGCGTCAGCCAAAAGAGACCACTTCGCCCAAACGTAGGTGTTTCCGGTAGACGCGATATCTACTGACATGAGAGAATCGGACATCATTTTTCCTATGTGTTGGCTATAACTTGGTTGAAGCTGCCGCTATTTGTGATTGCATGATTAGAAGTAAAATTGGTTGTGCAAGCGAGGTACGAAGACGCGGCGGATAAAGTTATCTTCGTGGAAGAGCCAGCCAGCACTGTATTTCCTAATATTTGGCCATAATCGTTTTCGGCATAAATCCCAGATGCTCCGCGACAAGCTATAATTCTGTTTCCGATCAAACTGATGTACGAAGACGCGGGGTTCGTATAGACTCCAATATCATCAGCGTTAAAAATGGTGCAGTCCTTTAGCGTACAGTGCTGTGAGTTATTGAACCTAAACGCAATATAATCAGAATCATTAACCACAATTCGTTCTACAATAACGCACAAGAAACCGTGTATAATCACGCCATAATAGAAATTTCCAGATGCTATTGTTGTTTGTACTGCAAAATCATGTATATGTATTTTGTCCGCGTTGATTATTACTGCTGATTCTATTGTCCCACCATTAATGAGTGTCGCTTCGCCATAGCCACGCATTTTGATTTTAGCTACATTTACGATCAAATTTTCATTATATGTTCCAGGCGCGATGTCAATGATGTCACCAATTGATGCTGCCGCAATCGCCGCCGCGATTGTTGAGTATCTGAACGGGACACGAAGAATGGCGGGATTGATGTTGAACAGTTTGACGGACTTCTTTGTACCATCCGCTTCTTCGATTAAAAATTCATCAGTGCCCACAGGCACGGTCTTCTCTGCAATATCTAAGATTTCACCCGCTACATCACCATGTATTGCTGTCTGGTCCGTGCCTATTGTCTCATCCGAATCAGGTAATGTATATGTCCGCTCTGTGCCGGGGGAGATGTTCTGCGCGTCGAATACAGCTGTCTTCGTTGAATCCAAAGCGTTGAAAATCTCGAAGCTGGTATCTGCGAATTCCGTGGTCTGAAAGGAGGCGCCGCCAGCTATGGTGGACGGGTATTGCCCTCTCAGATCTTCGTAGCCACCGGAGACCAGAGTGAGTGTCCCTGAACCAGCTGAAGAGTATTTCAACGTGTACCGAGCGATCAGGAATACGCAACCGCGATAGTCAATTGGGGCGCTGTAATCGCTATAGCCGTTTGCATCATTGATGGCTTGCGAGTCTTTTCTATATCCAGCGGATGGGAGACCGAGGAGAAGCTTGCAGTCTTCGGGGTTCCCACTGACAACGCCCTTGAGCACAATCGAAAAACGATCATTGTTTGAAAAGGGCGTCCCGTCTGAATAAGCGTCCATCTGGTTTAAGTCAGTGAGTATCTTGTGGGGCGTTGTGAAGTCGTTGACTGCGTATATGTCAGGTGTCCCAGTGAACGCGGGAAAAGTTTGATGGTGGAGTTGGGACACCTCGCCCGCCGTGCAGTTAAAGATTACGGTGTCGGAGCCAGGGCCGACGGTGATTGTCAGACTCGGTTCTACGCCGTTTTTATACGTCGCGGGCTGCTCCCTGACCCAGTGGCTCAGGTCAGAGAGATGGCCTTGGCCGAAGGGTTGATCGACTTCGTCGGTCCAGACATGGAGCTTCATTACTTTCTTAGACGCCACGGATGCAGCGGATTGAACGAACGCTGTGCAGATCGGGGCGTGTTCGGCTTCCGGCCAGTCGGAGGTGTTGGCTGTGAGCGCTCCTGTGGATTGAAGTACATATACATAGTTCAACGTAGGTGCTTCGTCGGTCCCTGCTGAAAGGGCTACCGTTTCAGCGGGGGTAGAAGCGAATAGGAAGATGCCAGTTGAGAAAAGGAAGTGTAGGTTGCCGCCACCCTCTGCCTGGAGTTCGGCGTAGACAGTGCCACCGGATTCGATGATGTTGACATCGATGACTTCTATGGCTGCGCCGTTGAGCACCGATATGTACTTGCGGATATGTTCGGCGCTATACAGGTCAGTTGGCCCTAATGCGGTGTCGGCAATTTCGTAGTGTTCAGGGGCGCTGGAGCGGTGCGCGGTATTAAGGGCGACGTCCGCGACCGTGGGATAGTCGGTCCCGGCGATCGCTTGGGCGACCACACCGGAAGCATGTTTAAGAATCCCATCGTCAAGCTCATCGAGGGCCTGTTCGGCATCAAGGTCGTCGTCAGCCGCCTGGACGATGTAGGTGGCGTCTGTTGGCGCCCCGCCCCCTCCTCCACTAGTCTCTACCCAAGTTCCTGCCTCGTCGTAGAAGTGCTGATTGGTGTCTGTGGCCCAGTAATATCGGCGAGAGCCGTCGGCGTCCGGCCTGTCGGCGAGGACTCCCTCCAGCGTCATTTTGTCAAGCCTGAGTGCTAAAGTACGATACATCTTCGCCAAGGACAGGGTGAAGTGCCTCGTCCATTTAAGGAGATCCTCTTCGCTCTTCGGAGGCGGGGGAAGCGAGGGTGTCAGCGGCAGGATCGGCGGCGTGTTCATCTCGGCCCCCTCACCTTGATGTCAGCAAAGGATCCTCTCCAATTCACGCCTGTCGTCCCCGATGCCTCTATCTTCATCGCAAGCTGTTTCCCGGTCTGATTGTGTTCGGTGACGAGAGGCCCCTCTTCCGCAATGTCTATGGTCTCAGCATCGTCGAATATCGGATCCTTCCCGTCATTAGATGCGCCAAGAGTAATCGTGACGTCCTGTAGGGCCTCTGGACCCTCGAACAGGTGTTCGACCCTATTCACATCAACATACAACCGAGGGTCATGCTCTTCAGGGAAAACAGCGAACCCACTAACAAGCTCTGCCTCGATCGCGACGCCGTCATCGTCATTGCCGCGCTGTTCGTAACACTGCCCCGTCTTGTCGCCCAATAGAACCTCGAAACTTGCATATCCCATCTCACCGATCGTGAGGTCGATATCACCAAGCGTCGTCGGCTCGTTCTTGTAGTCCCCAATAACAGGCCCCGTGTCAATCTGGCCAGCAGACCCCGCCGTGGGAATAAGACTCCCCCACACGATAGGGAAGGTGGTCGCCTCTGACTTATTGACGATAACCGCCATTCCCGGCTCGTCCTCGCCCAAGGGTGGGTAGATGAACCAGATTTCTTCCTGACGTGAGTCATAGAAGCCGAACGCCCTGCCAGTCCTGTTCTCATTGTAGGTCTGTAGAATATGTGCGCGGGCCGGACGAGAGAACTCTGACACATACTCCCTGTCGAAGATCTGCACGGTCCCGTCTTTTGCCATCCACGCGTGGAGGCCATCTTCAAGCGGGACTACGAGCTGGGCCGATGCAGGCCCCTTGATATTTGTCGCCTTGAACTCGAAGGAAAACGGGTCTAAGGCGCCCTGCGCTGTGGCGATACAAACTGCGTCTTCCTTGTAAATGGCGGTCTGCTGTCCTCCAAGGCTTCCCATACATACGATCGGCCCCGGGGTGTCGTCGAGTAGGGTCACGAAACTCCCGTACCCTGCTTCAAAGTCGTTGATGCTGGACACATCGACAGCGATCGGCCCATTGTTCGCCGTGTTCCCGAGGAGAACCCTGTCAAAGGCCACCTCGAGGCACTTGGCCACCGGAGGGGCGCCAGCCCAGTCTGAGTAGCCTGCGGCCGCGCCGTCCCACTTCTTTGGGGCGTCCTTGCCGTTCGTGCCTATCAGGTAGGACGTGCCGCCCTTGTAGAAGACCCTAAGGATACAGTGGTCTGTCTGAGAGCCTGTGAGCGGATTCCCGACGCCAGTGATATTAGTCCATGCGTCGGACCCGTAGTGATGCCAGCCCTCGGCCGTAGCCATGACAAGCATCTCGGTCCCGCCAGAGTGCATATACCTACGAAACGCCATCGGGCGCTGGCCTACATTATCGGCAAATAACTGGAAGCCGCTCCGAACGATAAACCGCCCATCGCGGAAGACCCAGTTGCGGAGCCTTTTCGCCGCATTGCTCGGCATGTTGTGATAATCAAGGTCGGCCCTCTGTCCCATCGATGGAGGATCAATCCTGAAGGGTGGTCCAGTCGTCGACATCGGTCACCTATAAATTCATGCGGAAGCCGTGGACGTAGATGTCTGTGACGTGAGTCGCCTCATCTACACGGTGATATATCATTTGGTCTTCGGCGACCATCAGAGACATGGCCGCGCAAGCGTCATGGTCTTTATCTTCGTATGGGCGGATCAGTTCGTTCATAATTTCAGTTTGAACCCGACAACATAAATATCGCGAACCCCGACGTTGCCCACCCGATGATAGAGCGTCTGGCTCGTGGCAATCATCACCTGCCAGACGGTAGCTTGGGCATGGGTGAGGGCGTCCTCGATGTTAGTAAATGTCCAGGGCCAAATGGCATATTGCGTCTCTCCCGAAACATAGACGGCGGTTCCAATCACTTCGGCAGCCAGGCTTGCGGGCACCGTGTCATATGTGCTGAGGCCCGTGAGGGAAAGATCAAGGGCCTCGGTCGTTGTGGCCGCAAAATTATTCGACACCAACTGAGGAGCTCTCCAGTAATACAGGCCATCGTGTTGCTCGAACTCCTCGACGTTGTACGACCCAGTGGCGTCGGTCGTACACCAGCTTATAAGCGCCCAATGATCGTAACCATCCGGCAGGTCAGGGGTGACCACGTCGTCGGCAAATGCCTCGAGGTCGTCGGTCGCGTCGTTATAGATTAAGAAGAGATATAGGGGCTGGTTCTGGGCCGGGGTGATGTCCTCCTGCCGCCCTCCAGCCCCCGTCTCTGCCAGTAGGACGTCCTCAGAGACAGCCCTTGCCACATATGGCTCATTGCTCGAGTTTGTCAAGACCACCACGTCAGCCGCAAAGTCGACTGTCGTGTTTACGGCGACATTGCTCGAGACCACAAGGTTCTTATACTGTCCCTTAATTGACCCCAGCCCCGAGATCCCCGAGCCGCCGACCGTGGCGGCGTCGATCTCTGAGGCGTGGAGGCCATCGAGGAGGTCTGCGTCCAAGCCGGAGCCAGCGCCATCATTATCCTCATCCCAGAGGCCATAGGCTCCTCGGTAGATCGAGGTGGACGCTACGATTTTGTCGAGAGTCAGTGTCGCGTTGGAGATGTTAAACGTGAAGCGGCTCGTCCATGAGGGAGAGCCTTCAGACCCCTCGTTCTGATAGATGTTTAGGATATTGTTGAAGAGCGCCAACGCGCACTCAGTCGACGTAGCGCTGTCACGAAACCGCATCCCCACAGGACCAGCGGCCTTGTGGACTGGAAGCGCTCTCGTTATGTTGCCGGAGTTATCAAAGCTGAGTGGCGAGACCGTGATGTCGGTGCCGAGCGTGAACCCAAAAATGTCGGCCAGCGCCAGCTCAAGCTCGTTATGAAAATTGTCGATACTCTTGATCGGAGTACTATTGCTCATCCGGTATGTCTTGAGCTGGGTTGGTAAGGCGCCCATCACTTGGCGCGGGCCACTGACAAGGAGAAGGACGGCCGTCATGAATATAGAGGCCGCCACGAGGATCGTCGTCGCTATTTTGTTTTTCATCCTATCCTCCTATGAACTCAGCTTGCTTTTGGGCTGGCGCGTCGATCGCGCCCACCTGTGTTCGGCCGCGAGGTCTTCCTCTGCCGCCTTGGATTCGTCATCCCATAATGGGACTCGCACATCTTCGTTTAAGAACTTCGTGGCCAGCAGGAGCGCTCTAAAGAAGATCGCTTCCCATGCCGCCGCCACAAAGGCGTTGGTGTTGTTGTCGCCATCTTCCAAATCTGTAAGATACTGATGGTAATTCTGGTTCAGGGTGTAAGCGTCATCTGGCTGGGGCGCGACCTGATATACCCCGCCCCACACAGTATAGATCTCCGGCCCGGCCGGATTCTCGGTCGGGTCAGGATATGCCGCATCGAACTCATCCTTAGGTGCGTACTCGAGGTACTTGATCCCCCCTGACGATGGCACATACCAGAGCGAGTAAAACTTGACAAAACGATCGGGGAGGGCGTACTGCCACGCGCTGGCCGTGAGGTCATCGGTGTCAGTCGCCTCCCCGAATCGAAGTGTGTACTTCTTCATGAGCCGCCGCATCGCCATGTTGATGCAGTCACCCCTGACGTCTTCGGCAAGGCGCTTCGTGGACGCGATATTTAGCCACGAAGCAATCTTGAGCTTGAGCGTTTCAAAGGTCTCGGCCATGGGTCTTTCCTCTATTTACCGCCGTCTGCGGGGGTCTCATCGGCGCCGCTATCCGCCTCCTCTTTGGGAGCTTCCTCTTCAACATCGGGCGGCTCTTCCAGAAGAATCTGGATGCCAAATGCGGGGAGGTCTTCGATGAACTTCTGCTCCGCCCTGTCGGCGGTAACGTACTCGCCGTTCTCGAACCTGATCAGGATGTTGGCTTGGGAGCCTACCTGATGGAACGGCCACCGGGGGCAGATATATCTTTTCGGCTTTGCCATTGTACTGGTTCCCTTCTTAGTAGCCCAGGTAGAGGGCTTGTAGAGCGGCGCCCTCAACGTCGCCATCGTCAATAACGATAAACGGCGAATCAGAGCTGTTGTCGTTGTCGCCCTGATAGACCCACAGGACTGAGTTGGTCGTATCGTAGGTGCAAGCATAGCCACCAGCTATGACGGCGGCGGGGAACATGCCGATGATCCCACTCAGCGACAGGTTGGCCGCCGTGACTGGGAAGCCTGCTGACCCGGTATCGTCAAGCGTAATTGTGATGACGCCGAGCTTGTACTGCCCGGTGTACTTCTGCGCGATCCGCTTGTTGTTGCTGAATGTCTGGGCGGCATCGGCGTCGGAAATGAATTCCACCCCAACGCTACTTACAAGGACCGCCATGACGACAGCGATCAGCATCGCGAAGAACATCGGGATACCGCGCTTGATTCTATTCTTTTCCATGCTTTCCTCCACTCGGTTATTGGGGGTAGGGGCGGCGGCATAATAGGCCACCGCCCCCATCCAACGCACCCTTACGGGTACTAGGCCGCAAGCGCCGAAAGGTTCCTGAAGATGCCGTGAACCTTTTCGTGCTGAAGTTCGAGCCCGCAGTCCGACGCGAACTCGGACCTTTCCGCGTGCTTCCCGTCCTTCTTGACGTCCTTGAGGAAGCGGGTGTCACTGTTGGTGAGATAGCGATACTTTAGGAATTTGGTGTCTACGCAGAAACCCCAGTCCCTGAACGTCGGGTTCTCGCTCAACAGCGGATGACGCTTCAGGAACAGATCGCCGAACGGGGTGATCCATTTCTTAATCGCCATTCCATACGCCTTCTCGCCGACATCGACGAGGACGTGGCCATGGACTCTCGCGAAGCGATTGATGATCAGCATTGCCGTCGAGCCGCAGAGGCAAAGCTTTTCCGAGGAGCCATAGCGGAACAACAGCTCCAGCCAGTCTTCCCAGTCATCGATCGTCGCCGCATCGTTGAAGTCCTTGGTCGTGGTCGTACACCACTCGAGCAGTCCACCCGTTGTGGTGTCGGCCATGTCGCCGGACGTGGCTTCCTGCTTCGATCCGAAGATGAAGGCCTTCTCCATTTCCATTCCATGGAGGAGGTTGGTCTCCCTCTTCAGCTCTTTATAGTGATTGCCCGTGCGGACCTTGGTGTTCTTGGTCCTCCACGTCAGATCCAGCGCAGTTCTGAAATCCTGCGTGTAGTTCGTGATCGTGGTGGGTGAGTAGGAAATCGCGGACGGCATGGCCGCATCTTCCTGATAGTGCGAACCGACGATCAAGAGACCGTCGCCGATGGCGGTCACCGCCGCCGACCCGCCCTTGCCCCTCGTGACTGTGAGGGTGTTATAAGGCGAACTCGGGTCGGTGTTGACCCACATGATCTCCAGCGTCCGCTCATTGATAACCGCGTGACCCTTCTTGAAAAGGGAGGCAGTCGTCGCCGTGACGGCAATCGACGTTTCGTCGTCGGGTTCGATCGCCGTGCAGAGCGTTCTCTGCGTCGGGAGGTCTTTCTGGAAGTGCTTGAACTCGTAATCGGTCGTCACTTCGTTCTTCAGTTTCGACATCACCGCTGTGAGCGGGGAGTCGCCGTTCGGCTCCATGTACAGGATCGCCTCGCGGTAGTTCTTGGGGCGCTCATCTGTATCGAAGACGCCCGTTCCTCTCATTCCTAAGACTGGCATAATTGTCTCTTTCTACCCTTCAAAACCACTCAGCATGTCCGCTACCTCGCCTGCCATCCCTTCGACCGCCGGAGTCTTCCCGGCTCGTGTGGAGCCGTTCTCTCCCCCGACAAACTTCCTTGCGGCGTCTGCTTCGGCCTTTTCCTTGATGGTGGCGATGGTTGAATTGAAAACGTCAGGGCCAAGAAAGCTCATCCACTGACGCCGAAGAAACTCTTTGTTGTTGGCGTACTCTGGACGAGGGTCCACCTGTTCCATGAGATATTTTTTGAACTTTTCCTGCATCTCTGGCTTGGCAAGCTCCCCATACAACTGGGTGTCCTCGCTGCCAGCTATCTCATCGATGTGGCTCTGAATTGAGCCGTTGAACTCTGTGGACTCACTCCGCGCCTGCGACGTGCTATCCCTCTCGATAAGCCCCGTGATAACCTCAATCATCTGCTCCTGCATGAGCTTCATCCGCATCATTCCGGCGGCGGCGGCAGGGAACATGGTTGGCAGGTCTTCGTCCAGGAAGCCCTCCTTCACCTGTTGCTCTATGTGAGGCCTCATGGCCGCCTGCACAGCCGCCGCTGTAACCACCTGCTCGGGCGGCGCGGGCGCGGCTGGCGGGGGCGCGACTTGCGCCGCCTCCAGGAGAGTTGTGTACTTCTTCTGGAGGTGAGGGAACTGGTTCGCCATCGTCACAAGCTTGCTGACAAAGTCGGGCGACGAGACCTCCTCGAGGGTGAACTCCTGATCACCGATCTTATAGGTCTGGGGAGCCGCTTCCTCGTCCACCTTTTCTTCGGCGGGCTTCAGTCGGATCTCCTCTTCCTCGACACCTTCCTCTACAGGCTTTTCTTCGGCCTCTTCTTCGGGTTTCTTCTCCTTCGCCTCAGCGGCGGGCTTCTCCGCTTCTTCCTCACCTTCGGCAGGCACCTCAGACTCTTCTTCGAGTGCGGGGTCCGCTTCCGGCGTGAACTCGTCGTCGAGCATATCGTCTACGTCGGCGGCGAGGTCGGACGGGCTTTGTGGTTCTTCAGGGTTTTGTTCTTCTGTTGCTTCTTCTGGCTCTGGCATTAGTTAAGTTCCTTTCCCAGCTCCCAATATCAGGTCGGCCGGATCCTCCTAAACAGGCTCCCGCATTGGCTACAGGTCAGCCATTACCTCGAGAGGGCTAAGGTCGCCGCACATGCGGTCCCTAGACTCCTCCCGCCAAAGAGGTGTCATCCCTTCCTTCAAGCTCTTGCTTCAGCAACTTGATATCGCGCTCACCGCGCTCGATGAGGGCGCTAAACTGCTCGAGATTATCCCGACACGCGTTTTGATATGCCTGCGACGCGACGCAGGCATATGGGTCGACGGGCTGGTCGGGCTTTCCGAATACACTGACCATCCCGACCATGTTTTCGGCGTCTGCCCGTATCGCCGCCTTGATGGCTTTGACTCCCGGGTGGTCTTGTGCGTCTCTGACCGCCTTGACCATCGCGAGAGTCTCTTTCAATTGCTGTTTAATTTCTTCTGGATCACGCGGCATTAGCGGCCCCCCTTGCCGCCGCTAGGGGATCAAGGCCGGGTGCAGGAACCATGTTCCCTGCCTGCACCTCAGAGTCTATAACCTCTTGCGGCTGTACTTCCACGTAGAATTTTTCAATGTCGTCCACGCCAAGAACCCTGACCGCCTCGTCGAAGACCTTGCGTATATCGAGGATCTTGCCGTCGAGTGATGCCATCGGATCTGTGAGGGGTGGAAGCTGGGTAGCAGACTGAAGGATGTTCGTCCACACCTCCGCGAATCGAGCTGGATCCGGCGGGACGGTTCCCGTATTGGCGATGTAGTCGAAGTTGCCGAGGATGTCCTCCCGCCCGAGCATCTTGTTCGGGTTTTCGACCTTCTCGGCGATAGATCCTGCAATCTTGAAAAACTGTTGTAGCGACGTGAACTGCTGGCGGTTCGACATCGCCCTCTCCAGAAGCGGCCGTATGGCCATGGAGTCGACGAGCCTCGCGGTGGTCGCGATCCTGCGCTCCTGTGCGAACACGACCCTCTGGATCTCCCCAAGGGTTCTCTTACTCTCTGTGGGCTGGCCCATCGCAGGGTTATTGATAGACATCATCACCTTGACCATATCGAACATATTCTCGATATCCCTGAGGTGGCCCCCAGTGAGGTCTACAACTTGATCTTGTCGATAGAACGCAGAGATGTCGATGCCACGCTGAACCAGCCGCTCACCTTCAGGGGTTAGGCGCTTGTGTCCTGCGGGTGAGGGGTTAAGCAGATCCTCCTCCTCGATGAAGCGAGGCGAATAGACCGATGCGTTGTTTATCATTCTCCTGACATTCTCCAGATGCGAATTGAAGAGCCAGTTCATCATCCTTTGAAGCCCGTCCATCAGCTCGATGTTGCCGGGATTGAAGAGCGTGTGGGGATCGTAATTCGGCTCGGCGATCGAGTAGGTGAATTCGCCATGGTCGTAGGCGATGGGATGCGCCCTGATGATCACCTTCTCATTGCACATCGCGAACTGCCAGATTTCAGGCTTGTCGCCGTCGCCCAGCTTCCAGTCCTTTGGAACCAGCCTCACCTGAATATTGTCGATCAGGTGGAATCCCTTGTCGCCGTCACTGGCGGCGTTCTTCAGCTCGAACTCATCGAGGCCATTGCGGCTGCGGGCGCGTTTATTCCCTGTCGCCGTGCCGCCCTCGCCGCCCTTCGCCGCGCCGGGGCTTCCTTTGCGGCCCTCCTCGAGATTTTCGTCGATATAGAATCCACCATTCGCGATGGAGTTTGCCTTCAGGCTAATATAGGAGCGATAGACAGAGTGTCCTATGAATTCCATCTGCTTGATGGAGCCGAAGGGCACTCTTGGGTCCGGCCAAAACATAAAGGGGTCGACCGCATTCCAGCGGTTGTACTCCTTGCGAACGCCGTAGCCTCTTACATGAGAAGGAGGCGGGCTTCCAGTCATCAGTTGGTGGGCCAAGACCATGTTGGGGTCGCCGGCCATAGGATTGACGTCCCACGTCTTCCCCACCTCGGTCTCCCATGTGTCGTAGAGGACGCCGAAGCCGTACTTCTCGCAATCCTGAAGCAGGCCGAATAGCGCGAGAACCACGTCCATCTGACGGCTGTCATAGGAGATCATCGCCTCCATGCCCTTCGCGGGCGCGACATCGTTCGCGTCACCAGATCCCTCGATCGGGAAGATGGGTTCGCGGTCGACGAAGATGGATAGCAACCCGGTCAGGCGGGTCCATAAGACTGTGTAGGAGACAGGGACGACGACCGCGTTCTCGAAGGGCATCTCGTAGTTCGCGGGGTCCGTGCTTCCATCTCCCCTGCGGGCTTTGCGATCGAGGTTGACATAACACCGGACGTGTTCATCGACACGATCCATGTTGTCGTAGCGCTTTTCCATGTGGGTGGCTGAGAGGTTGATACGGGCTAACAGCCGCTCGAGTACGGTCTGGTGGAGTTCGGTGTCGTACCGGAGCCGAACCTGAATTGGCTCCTCACCCACCTCCACCTTCGCCCCGTCAGGAAAATCTGCGGAGTCGGAGTCGTCCTCGTAAGCGCTTCTTTCAAGAATCGGCTCGGCCAATTTAATACCCCTGCCCAAAGAAATAGGCGTCAATGGTTCCTGTGGTGTGCGCGGCCACCTTCACCTTCATCCACCTCACGGGAGTCGTGATCGATACAATGCTGTCTGCGGTGATGTTGCTCCCGAGTTGGATATGGTCGGTGGCGTTCGCGGGGATTAGTGGCGTGTTGGATCCGTACACCTGTAGCGTCGCGGTAGTGACCCCTGAGACATGAATCGTCTTATCCTTGAACCCGTGGACGTCTACCCAGACCCCCGGGGTAGTCCCCGTGGCGTCATCGAGGAGAACCGTCCCCATTGTCAAGGCGCCGGACGAAAGGCTGTAGATCTTGTTCGCCGAGTAGATTGTGGCGATGGCGTTGTATGGGTAGAGGATCTCAGTTGTGACGATGCCGCCGAGAAGCACGGCGACGCTCAGGACGAGGAGTGCGATGAGCACCGCTGCGCGCTGAGGCGTGGTCATTATATATCTGAAATTTCTCATTTATCGTCCATCCTTCCCTTCGGCGGTTAACCTCCGAAGCTCCTTGTCACACGATTCGCACCACATTGGCGCATCGGGGGCCTTCCCCATAAAGCTGAAAACTTCTCCGCAGTGTCCGCACTTCGCCGTCTGGTCGAGGCCCTTCAACATGAGTCGCTCTGACTCCCGGGCGATGTCCTCCGGTGAGTAGTTTGCGGCACAGGTCGAGCAGACCTTGGCGTTCGGATTAAGGACGCCCTTCGCCGCATCAAGGCGCGTCTCCCCTCGCATGATCTCCGCGATCGGCTTGAGGTCCTCTCCCCGGCCACAGCTAATACATGCGGTCCAGTTGCTTCCGATTACCGCGCTAGACATGATTGGATATCCCCCGCCGGGCGCCCCTGCCGGGGTCTCGGCTTTTTGCGGCCACGATTCTGTGAAATCGCATAGTAGTCCCCAGACGCAATCCCAAGCCCTCCTGAAAAGGCGTCTCCGGGGTGTGAATTGATATCCTTCACGGGCTTGTCTCTTACGATCACGCCCGATGGAAGCTTTTTGTAGTGCCAGCCGCCCCTTAAGGCCCTGATGAGGGACTTGCACCTCGGGTCGATCTGAACCCAGCGCGACGCCCCATTGACGCGATTAAGCGCCATCTTCACACACTCTCGCGAGAGCGGCCAGTCAACGGCTGGCTCTATCGGTCCGGGCAGCTTGCTCTGGATCATCTCCCACGCCGTGGACATGTCCGACTGCTCCCGGGTGTTCCCGGCCTGATCGGCAATATGCCTGTAGTCGTGAGGGTGCCACCTGAATAGGTCGAAGAGGGTCGGCTTCACGAAGTTGTCGATAAGCTGAGACATCCCAATGTTTATGCCGACGAGTGATGCGTAAATATTGACTCCCCCTCGAGGAGAGAACTGCGCCATGATACAGGTGGGGTTCAGCCCGAAATCCCAGAACAGGAGGATCTCTTGATTCTTGATGGCCTCTATCGACATAGGGGCCACATGCTGATCTCTGACGAATTCAGGTGTTACGCCCACGCCCTTCTGGACATAGCCGGGCTCCCCAAGAACCAGCCTCTTCGCTAGGTCGGGGCGATTAGCCAACTGACGCTCCCACTTCTTCCTTGCGCCGTCCTCGATGAAGGGGTTCTCGAACCGGGGGATCCTGAAGCAGGCGGTGCCTTCCTCGGGCTTCTCGACAAACCTCTGCCACGTCCAATGATCCTCGTCGGGGTAGTTCTGGGTGATCTGAGCGCGGCAGTGTACACCCTTCTGTCGCAGGGAGGTGAGTCCGATCGTGTAGGCGTCGTCCTGAATCCCTGACCCGATATCCTCTTCAGCGGCCGGAGCGCACTCCTCGAACCACAGGCCTCCAAGCTCGGCGCCCTGAAGCTTTGAAATGTCCCCCATCGAGTCGACCCCAAACAGCGCGGCCTCCCATTCCCCGGGCATAGTGATCTTCTTCCCGCCCTCAGACATTACGATCGCGGGGCCTAAGGGGGACATCATAATCGCCTTGAGGGTCGTGTTCCTGAGGTTCTCGAAGGTGTCGCGGATAATAAACCATTGAATGGGCTTCGATTCAGCGGGTTGCTGTTGAGCGTGATGCGTCATAGCAATAACGCCAGCGGTAGACTTCCCCTCGCCTCGAGGGCCTACGAGGAGGTTCTCGTCTGCCAGGGACTCGATGAACGCGCCCTGCGTCAGAGATGGGTTTATATTTATAACTTTATTTTGCATCGGTCGTCGCCGGGATCTCCACCTGTATCGCCCCTTGAGGCAGTGACGCCCCCGTCGAGTCGGGGAGGTTGATGTTGATGACGGTCTTGTCGGCGCCGATCGCGTCTTGGCGCCTTGCGAAGTCTTTCGGGTAGAGCCTTTCGCCCCACGTCATAAATGCTGGCCACGACGTCTCCCCGGCATCAAATACGCCCGCCATGGCGTCGCAGACCTTCTCGCCGACTGCCTTTCGGACGTTAATCATAAAGGAATAGTAAGGCTCTATGGGGATGTACTCAGCATCGTCGTCGCGCCCCTTCTGCATCCACTCGTAGAAGGCCTTCTCGGACACACCCACGGCCGCGACGGCATACCTGATCGGGGCGCCCCTGTTGAGGTTGAAGCAGATCTGATTACTGATTTCGTCGGTAAGGATCGTGAAGTTCTTGCCAACGGCCACAGGTGTCCCGTCTGGGTTGTGGGTCCGCGTCTTCTTCTGCTTTGTGCCTCTGGGTATATACTTGCCCGGCCTTGCCATGTTTAAGCCTAGCAACTGCTGTCTTTTCATGTCAAGGATATTTCTTCGCAACAAGGGCTTTTTTATGTTGCAATTCCAGATTTTAAGTGTTATTATAAGGAAACAGGAGGAATGTTGGATGTTTAAGGAGTTTGAAGCGCTACATCTTGCCCTAAAGCACGACGGCACCACTATTGGTTGTGGTCGCTATGGGATCATCGCGGACATTTGTCTTAGTGATGGCACGACCTCGAAGATTCTCACCGCCTTTGGGGATCTCAGCGACAGGCACCATGTGATCCAAAACCTGATTACATATAACACATTCACCCACCTGCACAACTGGCTCAAGAATCCTTGGTCGGTGCGGGTTGGTCGCTCTGTGATGACGTTCCATGGGGCCTTACAGCCGTTCATATTTAGAGTCAAACTGGAGGAGACGCCTAATGTGGAAAGAGATGATGAAGGGCCTGTGGCTGGAAGCGGCGGCACAGAAGATTAAGAGCTGGTCGCAGAACCCGACCCTCCCAACGTCGAACCTGCTGGAGGCCATCAGAACTCACCGGAGCTTCCGGCGGGCCATGGCGCTCTACTCCTACAATGTGGCCCCGTGGCAGTTGGAGGCCGAGGCGGTAACCGCCCTGACGATGATGAATATCGGGAGGGCATTGGCGACGAGACTAGCAAGTGAGGAGGTGATCGAGAAGAACAAAAAGAAGAGAATTGTACTGGCAAAGGACATGAAGGATGTGGAGAAATGGAGTAAAAGTTAATGGGACTCTTCTCTGAGAAAGACATACCACCGCCCTCTGGAATCACCGGGATGCTGATCATCGTCGCGTTCGTGCTTATCGTCTGGATGCGCTGGTGTGGCGGCAGTCCTGAGGACATACCTCTCGGCGGCGCAGATGGGTCGCCTGAGGATTGGCGCACAGAGATCAATGAAACCCTCGACTCCTATGACGCTGGTGGGAGGTAGTTGTGGGTAAGGCCGAAAAAGAATTCAAGGCGCACTTCCCAGAGATCGACGACGCGATGGAGGAGTGCGTAAAGACCTGCCAACGCTCGACCGTCTGTGCAATTAGGCGCGACATGTCGAGGGCCTACATCCAAGTGATAAGGCCAACCATAGGCTTCTGGGATATTCAGGAGAGCGACGCATTCGGCGCCGCCATCCGAGAATTCGTCGACAAAGAACTTGCGGGCAGATGCCCGCATAGATTGGAGTAGAATATGAATGAGACACAAGCGGAAACTGGAATGGAAAGGCCGTCGATCACGGCCAGCGTGGATAGCATGAACGAGCAGGTCGGTGGGCTTGTCGGTCGTCTCTCGGCCCTCATTGACCGCACCGTCGGCCCTCGGGAGGAGTCTTCGGAGGAAGCGCCACCTGAACAGCCACTGGACAACTCGCTCAACTCCCTCACGCAGATGCTCCAGCGAAAGGTGGCCGTGCTCACCGAGCTGGTCTTTGATCTCGAGAAGCTGTAGAAAGGAGCATCATGGGCGACCTAAAGATGCCAGAAGTAAACAAGGCCGAGGTCGCGGGGCGAATTGTCCGCGACCTCGAGTTGAGGTACACCGCCGGAGGGATGGCGGTCGCAGATATCGATCTCGCTGTGAACACGACCATCTTCCACAAGGACAAGGACAACGAGGAAGAAGTCCTGTATCTCAAGCTGACGGTCTGGGGAAAGACGGCCGAGTTCTGTGCCGAGTACCTTGGGAAGGGATCCCCCGTCTTCGCCGAGGGGAAGCTTAGGAGTGAGCAGTGGGAGACGAAGGACGGCCAGAAGCGGTCGTCCATCAAGATGAACGTCTTCAAGATCCAGCCGCTCGAGTGGAAGGGTAAGCGCAAGGACGAGGATCACGAGCCGCCGGAGTCGACACAGGACAGGGCAAGTAAGAAGGAGGGCGACGATGACGATGACATCCCCTTCTAGCGAAGGCGTCGACCCCGCACTGAAAGCTCAGATCGATGAGATGACCGAAATAGGATTGGGGGGGGGTGGGTAATATGAAGAACGCGGAAGGAAAGAGCTGTAAGACCTGCAAGCATTGCCACGCGACGATCGCGGGCGCGACGCGGGCGGTCCCTCTATTCCAGGAGGGCTGGGATTATTACTCAGCCTCTTGCTCTGTTTGTGGAACGAAGTGGAGCTACGCCATCGACAAAAAAGGCAAATACAAGATCCCCATCGAGAACAGGAAGGCGCCCATACTTCTTGGGAGCCTCAAGCAGATGCCCAGTTTTTGGCAGGAGGTCGAGGAGGAGCATGAAAGAGAAATCGCTCGGAACAAAAGTCAGGGAGAAGCGGCTTGAGGATGGCTATGGCCTCCGGCAATTGGCGAAGATCCTCGGGATCTCGCCCAGCTACCTCTCGCGAATAGAGCGCGGAATCGTGGAGCCGTCGCGCTGGATTGCTCCGAAGAAAACGACCCGCAACATTCTTTTGGAATACGTTGACGAAAAGGAGGAAGATTGATGTTCGACCGACTTAGGAAGTTCTTCAAAAAAGAAGAGGCGGGAGATCCACTTCAGACCATGTTCGTGTATGAGTACGATCAGTGTACCGTCTGCGTCTTCCCCGACCGGCACGATAAAAAGGGACGGCCGATGGATCTCATCACGATCAAACCGAAGCATGGCGTGGGCGACGAGCCCCCGTGCAGGCTGAGGATCGACATGCCGGAGGGCGTTCAAGGTGAAATGAATATCATCGTCTATAGGCTGAAGCGCAAGCCCCGGCTGACGAAGGGGCAGAAGGCCGCAGACAAGGTCATCGCTGAGGGTGGGGCGGGAGGTCTGGGATGAAGATCACAGACGCGGTCCAACAGGCACTCTATGGCGTGACGCCAGTGAAACACAAGCACCGGATCGTCAAGAGGATCTCGGTCGGCTTTAAGCCCCTCGACCCCAACGATCTCCCTACGGGGATCCTCACTCTCATGCATCGCCATGGGAAGCGGTACATCACCCGCAATTCCCGCTGTCTCTGCCATAGCGGCAAGAGGTTTAAGAAATGTTGCGGGATTAACGTGAAGGGAGTGAAGAAATGAAAAAGATCCTACTGATGATTGTTGCGCTGATGCTGATGGCGGGATGTGCAAGCACGGCACGAATAAGCCCCGACGGACGGACGATAACAACTCGATCGTTCCCCGGTCAAAGCGTTGAGGCCCGCTTCCCCGATGGCGGGAGCATCCGGTCTGGCTTCTGGGAAGGCCCCAAACAGCTTGGCCTCGCATACAAGGAGGGCTCCAAGTCCACTTCTGGATTGGATGCCGTGACGATCAGGAACATACTTAATAGGGAAGGGGCGGAGGAGTGAGTGATCCAATGACCATAAGGGCGAAGGAGTTGGGTAGCGCTCACTGGGGATACCTCTCAGGCCTACTCGCGGCCCACGACGTAGACCCAAAGGAGATCGCCCGAATCAAATTTCACTACGAGATGGCCTTTGCCCATGGCCACGGCCATGGCGTGGAAGACGCCGACAACCGCACGGCCAAGTGACTGGAGGTATAGAAAAATGAAAAATCTGATATGGATGGCGGCGATTGCCGCCTTGATGCTGGTGGCGTCGCCCGTGTTCGCGCAGGATGAGGCGCTGGAGGTGATCGCCGTAAAGGGTCCGACCATGGAAATCTCATGGCAACCGAACACCGACAAGGATCTCTACGGGTACGAGGTGTACGCCCGGGTCAAGGGGGTTGAGGAGTGGACGCTCATCGGTTCCCCGGTGGAGGCAGTTTTCCTCTGGGACGTCCCAGAGGATCTGTACAACAAACTCCTCGAGGTCGCTCTGGTCGCGAAGGACGAGGTGGGCTGGTCTTCAGAAATGTCGGCCGAGAGGCCTGCGACAGTCGACACGATCGCACCGGACACTCCGGCCAAGCCGGATATTAAGGGGATCATCGTGACGGTGATCGTGACGGTGGAGGTGCCGTAGGTGGAAGGAAAAAGGGCGCGACCAGATTATGGTCGCGCCCTTTCTGTGTCTGGGGCCAACCCTTACATTGCCGGGCGGGTGGGGCCTGCCTCGGGGATTGCCCCAAGCTGACGCTTCTTGCGCTCGATTTCAAGGCGACGACCCTGCACAGACATCTCGACTGCGTGGGCCTCGATGATCAGCGCCCTAATGATGCCGTTCTTGGTTGACATTGCCCTCAGGCTGACCAGCTCCTTGAGCTTCTGGCTGTCCTCCTCATTGAGGCGAACTGTCAGACGCGGAGGCGCCGGAGCCTCTGGGGTTCCATCATTTAGATTACTCACGTTGTTCTCCTTCCGGTGTTGAACTGTTCCTCGAGAGGCGCGGCCACCGACACCGCCACACATCCTGCCTGCCATTGACGCCGCGACAACCGATCCCATTCATATCGAGCGACAAGGGCCTCTCCCATAAACTTGCTGAAGCGATGCCATGCCATTTTTCCCCAGAAGGCCACCCTGTTCTTATGCCGATTCATGAAGTCCCATCCGCTCAGGTCGATGGGTTCGTAGCGAGCATGCCTGCGGTGGACCGGGAACTCGCAACAGTCGAGTACCCGCATGTGGCAAGTCGGGCGGCAGCTGTTATAGGGGTGCGTCTTGGCTTTTAAGAGTTCGCAGTTCTTCACGCTCTCATCTGAGCATTCGTCAGCCTGCGCCCACTCCTCGCACCGGGGGCAGAGGATAATGTCGAAGGCGGCGAGAGCGTCGACCGCCTTGTCGTAGTGTTCCTCGTTCCATGCAACCCAATCTTCCACGGCCTCGATGGCGCCCTCATCGGAACACTCGCGCAGGTCGCGGATGAGATTGTCGATGCCTTTGTCTGGCTCTTTATGCATCATGCAATTCTCCCTTCTTCACCCATTTATAGAGAGCCCTCTTGTACGCGGTAAGTCTGCTCCGCTTCCAGTCGACGCGGTTGGCCCGGTCGAGCCACATAAGGAACGGGGCACACCACGAGGGGTCCCCCTCCCTGCCCGGTGCAGGAGGCCAGTCAATGCAGTAATGGCACTTGTCGTCGCCAAGGGGCTTAAGCTCATTTTGCTCCTTCTGGTATATGCACAAGGGACAGTCCGTCGAGGCACTTATGCCCATTGTCGCCTCGGGGTCGGTTTTCAGCCGCTCCTCCATGTCGTCGATGCGCTCTCGTATTTGTCTTGCAACCTCTTCTCGCGTCATATAGTATCCCCCTCCTCTATAACATCTTGAAGCCCAATCATCCACGCGGCCCGGTTGTAGGCCCTAATCTTCCCGGGATTCGAGTGAACCACTACGCCTCGGACGTGACCAAGCAGCTCACTGACGACCTCGCGAACGTCCCGAGGGAGGTCGTAGTGCGGGCAAGCGAGGTCATGGTTGACACGGAGATCTCCAGCGCGAGGATTGACTGCCCAGTGGCCGCAGACCTCACAGGGGAACAGCGGGAAGATCAGCAGGCCGGAGACGACAATGAAAACATTCCCCTCGTTATCGTCCCCGGTGATCTTGACCTCGACATGGGCGTAGACAGGCATGAGCCACCACTGGAACCGCTGGATCACGCTCATCTGCACCGGGTGGTCGACGTTGGTCTCAAGGGTTAGCTCGAGCGCGTGATATCCTTGGTGGGGCTTCAATTTCTGGTCCTCCTCAAGGACGTAGGTGTGTTTGATTATCATTCGACAATTTCCTCCCAACAGCCGCTCATGATTTGTCCTCCTCAATCATTCCGACTTCCCTCTCAAACAATTCCGCTATCTGCACTTGTATCTCGAAGAGGCGTTTCATGTTTAGCACCCCTATGGTAAAGTAGCCCATGACCATGGCAAAATTCCTCTGGATGTCCTGTACTTCAAGTGCCGTGCGGAAGTTGCCCTCGAGCACAATTTCCCCGTTGATCAGAAGCTCCAGCCTGTCCTGTGTGATTTCCATTGTGCCTCCTTTGTGCTGGATCCCCCATAATGACGCCTAGTGGTGCGGAATGCCCCCATAATGACGTCTTCCTATACACAGTGTACCCGACTCGAGCCCCCCTGTCAAGGACTAAAGACGCCTCTTGACGCAAAGAGTAGTCACCCCTCTTGTATCTATTATCGGCCCTTGGCGTCCCCTCGGAGTTATCCACAAGTTATCCACATAGTTATCCACATCATAAGTCTATAGTATGACTGGCCTCAGAGAGTTATCCACCGATTTGACGTCACCCTTACTGCTTCTTAAGAGTATATAAGACTCTTCTTTACTTATTAATAGGGGAAAAAGAAGAGGAGACTTACGTCTCTTCTCTTTTTCTTCAGAAGGAGGTAGCGCTTCGCGCTCTCCATAGCAAGAAGAAGATGGCCGGACAGGAATCACCCTTACAGACCCTTTTTACATATGTGAGATTTTGTATACAGGGGATCGAGATCTTGATATTATATGTGGGAGGGGATATATGATATGGATTGGGCGCGCAATCCACCCGTACCCCCCCCTACCCCCTCGCGTGTACATGTGCGCGCAGGTTGAACAGGGACATACCAAGAAAAGAAAAGCGCGTCAGCCTGAGCATGGACACTATACTAGATACAAGGCCAGCCCTTCCACCCAAGGAAGCCAGCGATAGCGGGACTTATCGGCATGGGCGAAGAGATTATAGTGGTCTCTTCCGGCTGGCCAGCGCCAGCATCGAGGCCTAAGGAGAGGGCCGGAGAGGGACGGATCGGAGCAGGTATCGCAAGTCCCTTGCCGCTGGCAGGTGGGTTTTTGCCCGCCAAAATATGCGGGTATAGAGTAGTATTATGCTACACTCTCCCCTGAAACTCGTGTACCAAAACGCTACGTTCACCCAAACACGTCAAAACGATACACTCTCCCTGAATCAGACACGTCATAATGATACACGGGACAACCCCACCTCGTCGCTTCTCGTCTCTTCTCTGCGCATCTCTGCGCTATCCTGCGCTATTCCCCTCTCCTCTCCTCTCACCTCTCCTGCCTCATCCAGTGACATCCCTATTCATGGGCCCCTCAGCGGTCAGCAAGGGCCTGAGGATCGCTAATGTGGATAAATATAAGTTGTCCACAATCATGGGGCCGTGGTCTTTTCAGGAATGACTCTCAACTGGGAAGTTATCCACATTCAGGCTGTAACCCAAGCTGTGAGGCGCGCGCCGCCCGGTTGAGCCGCTCTCCACGTCGATCTGGCGTCGTAAACCGGACCATATTGCTCACCCCGAAAGCCCAGAAAAGCCCGTAATCATTGAAGTGGTGTCTGAAATGAGACACCTGAGATCAACCTGAATCGAGCATCCCCTTCTACCTCTTGTGGTAGGATGTCAGTGTTACACCTTGACAACAGAGCATGGACACAACGAGAGGGAATATCATGAAGCTATTCGAAAGCGGAGAAAGCGTCGCAACTATTGCGCACGTAATGGACCCCGACGGAGATGCGGTCTTTGTGCTCACTATGCATGGCCGTGTGGACGGTTGGGTAAACCTGCTACCCACCTGCATGACCGCCCATGAGCTTCAGTGGTTCGCCGCTATGCTTTGGCGCGAAGCTGTCAAAGCCGAGCCCGTTCAGCCCGACCGGGTGCTCGTGCATATGGAAGGTGGCGTACTTGAGGATATCGAGGGCATCCCCGCCGATGTTGTGCTCGAAGTGCGAGACTATGACACTGACGGCACAGAACGTGATGAAGGGCTCGATACCGATGCCGACGGGCGGGATTACATCTGGGCTGAGTGGCAAGCGCCTGCCGCCCTCGACACCGCCCTCGACACCGACCGCGCCGCCTGCTGCTGCCGCTCCTGTTACTATTCCGGCACTGGCGGCAAGAGGCAGGGAAATAAGTGCCCTGCAACGTGCGCGGATGCAGAAGCTTGCAAGGTGTGCGCCGATCCGGGCGTGTCGTGTCGGTCGTATCGTGAAAACAACGAAACAAAATCAGTCAAAACGTGGAACATCCACGAGGGAGTATAAATCATGACGAAGCACACAGAGGGACCGTGGAGGTATACATGTGGCGGGATTATCGACAACTCTCCATCGAGGGGCCATGCGGGAATTGAAATTGCCAACGTGTTTGGGGCTGATTCCTCGGATGATAGAGGACCGGATGGTAGAACGGAAAAGGGGTTTGAACAGGCAGGGGCCAATGCCAGGTTAATAGCGGCTGCGCCGGAGATGCTGGAGGCACTGAATAGAATAGCCAATGACCTTGCCTGTCACCGTGGGGACGAGCCCGCAAACGATCTGAGGCAATTTCTGGATGATTGTCACGGCGAGTGCTTTGCCCTAATCGCCAAGATCGAGAACACAGAATAAACAGGCAAGGGCCAGAGGAGGACTAGGAAATGAGCGCTATCAATATCGTTATAAACATGGATAACGAGGCATTCCATGAAACGGGGAACAATGTTGAAGTTTGTAGGATACTGCGGGAACTGGCCGACAGGCTTGACCCGGCGTATCACTTAGCGCCGAGCGGAAAAGGTGAGCTTTTGCCTTTGCGGGATGTGAATGGAAATACCGTTGGCCGGGTTTTCATAACATAGAAAGCGAGGGACTAGGAAATGATTTCAGGACAAGGCATAATCGCTGAATGTACTGAATGCAGAGAAACTAAAGCAATCGCTGTGATACAGTTCAAATTTTTGCCGCACGTTGTCAACCCTATCGCTTTTCGACTCTGTGCAGAATGCGTTGAAAAGCTGAATCGAATAGCGGCCCCTGCCCCAAAATGCTCCTACTGCGCCACTGAGCCCGCCGAAAACATGGACGGCGGGTGTGTGAAATGCGGGGTTGTTCAATGCCCCGTGTGCGGGGGAAGTGACATTGACGTGGCCGCTCTCGATGGCCGCATCGGGAAAGCGTGTAGCTGTGGGAATTGTGGGGCGACATGGTATACGTGGTTTGCTCTGGAGCAGATTGTCGAAGTCGAAAAGGAGGACTAGGAAATGAGCGAATTATCACACCAACTCGACGAGCTCTATGAACTCGAAGAGGCCGCGACGAGAGCCGAGGACGCAGTGCGGTCGAGGGCGCATGAGATTTTCCCGGTCGGAAAGATTGTGTGGTTCAATAAATTCGGCGGAGAGATCGAGGCCGAGATAATCAGGCACGGATCTCTCCGCCGCACTTTCGTCGTTCAAAACGTCGTGACAGGCAAAAGATACGGGATCGGCCTTTACGACCTGATATGCAGGGGGCGGGATGAGCCAGTGCCTGTCAAATTGCCGACCACTGCGAAGGGTTGGAGTCAAAGTTGGCGTCGCAAAAGTTGGCATAACTGAGAAAGGATGGAGGTCACAAAATGAGCAATAACACCGGCGGCAAAATAGTGACGATGCGCAGAAACGCACGTCCCGGCGACATGAATCAGATTCTCGAATATTACGGGGCTGATGGAAAGTTGGTCAAGAAAGTCATGGAGTTGTATACCGTGTCTGGGAGTGAGGGTGAGCGGTATTACGCAACGCTCGATTTTCCGGGCGAGAAGTTCTACACCATAGAACGAGCGGAAGTATTCGCGCTCGAACACATGGAGCCCGTCCCGAACCCTTGCCTCGGCTGCGAAGCTCTCGAATCCGAGATCAAAGAATTTCGGAAAGACACCTGCGGCCCCCACTGCCCTGTTGACTCTCTGACTGCCGAGATCGCGGCAGGGCTGATCGAGAGCAACGCGGCCAACTCACAGCCCGACCGCGAACACACCGCCAAGGGGAAAGAGCTTATCGCAAAAGGCGCGACCACCTGCCCCTTGTGCAACGGCTCGGAAATTATTGGCGACGCATGCGACCACGAGGACGGCAAGATTTATCAGGATGCCGAGTGTGGCTATTGCGGGGCCACATGGCGCTACGAGTACAGCGTCACCAACATTTTCAACGTCCACCACGAGTAGGGGGCAGTCAGACGCGCCGGGGGTTGCGGCCCCCACTGAGCATCGGGAGACGTTCTCCCGGCTCTCAGACAGAGGCCGCAAACCGGAGGTACGCCATGAACAGGAATGAAGCCGATCAGAGACGGGAAGCCCGTGAAGTCGCGCAGGACATGTATCCAAGGTGCGCCCCCGAGGATCTCAAGGGCGAGTTTAACTACGTTGCGCCCGAGATCCCCGTCCGCTCTCTTGCCGCCTGCCTTAGTTGTGAGGTCAAGCGCAATGAGGTGGACTGCAAGGACTGTCCCATTTTCGAGGGCAGAACCTTTGGTGAGCTTCGCGCCGTTCGTGCGATCTGCATCTTCGCCCGCGCATTGAAGCTCAGGTACATCGACCACATTGCTGGCACGGTCTACCTTATCGCCTATCCCGACTTCCAGCACATCGGGACATGGGATAAGCTGATACACCAGCTTCCCGAGGTGAAGAACCTCTTCCAGAATTTCAAGATCAAGCGCATGGAGCTGGAACTACCGAGAGGAAAGATCCTCGTCGAGCGCATAACGAGCATGGACAACTGAACACGTGGCCAAAATTGACAGGGAAATGGAGGGTTAGGAAATGGCAAGCGTAAAAGTCGGAGTGTGGATTGGCGAGGAATTCAGCGCGGAGCAGGAATTCGAGTTGATTATAGACACTGGAGAAGATGACTCTTCTGGTGGAATCGCCACGGCCCATCAGGTACGTGATGCGTTGCTGGACATGGGCTTCGCGGAAAGCGAGGAGTAGGAAACGCGAGAAAAACGTTCCACGTGGAACTTGAATACGTTTCTGAAGGGAGGGCAGATCAAATACACTGGCCCGGCAACGGGTACAGCGGGGGAACTTACGGCCCCTGCCTGAGGCTCGGGACGTTCCCGGTCTTCGGACTATGGCCGTAACAAGGAGGTTTCAAATGTTGAATATGAAGCAGGGCGACGTCGCATCCAGAGAAGAGATTAGGGCCATCGCGATCCCTGAACGCGAGGATGTGTCGGATCGATGGAAGGGCGTCGGCCATGCCGAACTGCTCGACTCCCTCGATGCCACACTGGCTGATCGAGGTATCACCACCCACGGCGAACGCCTCGCGTTGGGCGACGAAGGTCAGACGCTCTACGGCTCGGTCATGCTGGCCGGGACGAAGCTGGCCGTACCCGGCGACATGAATCTCGCGTTGGGGTTCAGGCACTCCAATATGAGCCGCTACGCCCTGACGTTCTGGGTCGGCGCGGTCGTGCTGGTCTGCTCCAACGGGATGGTCGCGCAGGAGTCCTCTGCCGCAACGATCCGCAGGAAACACACCTCGGGGATGGACCTCGATCAGACTGTGGCCATCGGTGTGGACTCCATCGCCGTCGGCCTTGAGCAGATCAAGAGCTTCAAGCGAAGCCTCGTCAGCCAGCCTGTCGCCGAGGCAGATGCCGCTGAACACCTCGTAATGGCAGGTCGTCAGGGCATCTTGCCGTGGAGCCAGATCGGCAAGGTCGACAAGGTTTACAACTCGCCCAATTTTCCGGTGTTCGCGGAGCGTAATCGGTGGAGCCTGTACAACGCCTTCACCGAAGTCATCAAGGGTCGGTCGCCGTTGAAACAGCTTCCGGCTCTGGCGGCTACCACTGCACTGTTCTCTGGCGACGGTCGTCTCAACTAAGGAGGTGCAAATATGTCATTCAAGAAGCTGGACCCAGTAAGGGCCGAGGACATCCATATCGGATGCCTTATCTGTTCACCAGTAACGCCGGTGCTAAAAATGGGTCGCTCGCTTGCCGTCGGATTCGGGTCTTGTCACGCAACTAAGGATAACGAGTCTGTCTATGATGAATGCGAGGTGAAAGGCGGTAACTACCCAAGAGCCCAAGAGATTGAGGATAGAGCACTGGAAGACCCGGACCACGATTGGCGCATCAGCTTTCACACGCCAATGCACGAGGAGGTTTACCAGCGTCAAGGCGACGGGTTTTGGGTCATTGTCGAGTCTGGGCCGGGCTTTGCATAAAAAGGGGAGGGAGACAACACATGAACGCAGAATTTTTCAGGGTCGAGCCCGTGCTGACCAATGGAGATATAACCCTGCGGCAGGTGATCTACAGCCTTGACCGCGTCACCGCATTCCCGATGCCGCAGGAACTGCTTAATCTTCAGGCTGAGTTTGCCACTTTTATGGAGGCGATGTCTGGACTCCGAGCGAAATACTTGTCGAGCTTGGGGTCGAGGGTGACGGGGGCGGTTTTGTCGAACAGACCATGTTGGCGTTCACGCTTCTCAGGGAAGAGGAGGCATCCCATGGCCGGACAGGCCGAGGCTCCACGTCGGGTCTCTTGTCCCTCCTGCGGAGGCTGGTCGATACTGGTCAGCCTCTGGAGGGGCAGGGCGATGTACTCCTGCACCCGATGCGTCAGAGAACATACCGTGTGGTACAGACCAAGAAAATGGAGGAAGCGATATGTCAAGAACCGTTGAACAGGTTGGAATCGGAACCGAGATAGTCGGGGTCACCTTCATAACTGATTGGCTCTTTGACTCCTCCTACGGGTGGCCCAGCCAGTACGGCAGGGTCACCAATGGGGAGTGGCTCTTCGCCGAGGCGATTCGATGCCCCGGCACCGAGGTCATTGAAAGCGAATTCGGGATGATGGCTCTGGTCAGGAGGGTCGTGGAATGACACTTGAACTGCATCGCTACTATGTCAACGTGTCCAAGGGCGACGACCACTTTTGCCGGGTCGAGATCGGCCACCCCTTGGAGGAGGAGGCCCTCGTCGCCGCCGCCATCGTTCAGGGCGTGTTCAAGCACATCGGTTACGACTGCACCCTACACACCCACACCACTGCTGAGTCGTCGGGCAGACAGATCCCCATCCCGGGCTAACCCAATTTCGCCACCTGTTCCTGTAAGTACCCCGGGGACAGGTGGCGATATTTTTGTGTCGTCGTGATGTCGGTGTGGCCGAGCAGGGCCTGCACCGCGCTCATGTCTGCGCCAGCCTCGATGAGCCGAGATGCGAATGAGTGTCTCAGGTCATGGATTCTGGCACCCGCAGGCGCGGCCTCTACCCACTTGGTGTAGAACGCCCGATACTTCAAGGGCCTGCCATCGCCGAGGTGGATGACGTAGTCCCCGGCGCGTCGCTTGTGCCATGCTCTCATGATCGCGTGGACGTCGTCGACCATGGGGATTGCCCAGACCTCCCCCGTCTTCGTCTCGTATCCCTCTCGCCCCGTCACGGTGATCAGCTTGCGCGGTAAGCTCACCTGCTCCCATGTCAGGTTGAGGAGTTCAGAGACCCGCATCCCGGTGCCGTAGAGAATCAGCACGACATCATCATAAGGTATCTGGATTGCTTCAGAGATGGCGTCGACTTCGCCCGGGGTCAGGACGCGGCCGGAGCGGCGAGGAGTCGACAACACCTTAACGCCCCGCCACGGGTTCTTCTTGATCCAACCGATCGCCACAGCATGGTTCAGCGCGGCCCTGGCTGTCGCCATCGTCGAGTTGATCGTCTGGGCCTTGTTCGCGCTGAGAGACTGTATGAAACTCTCGCCGTGTTCCCGGGTCAACCCAATGGCCTTGTCTATAAAGTTGGCGAAGCAAAAGCCGGAGAATTCTGCGAGGCGATAGCCGTGAGCCTTGACCGTACTCTCCCGGTTCCGCATCTTCGACTGTCGCAGGAACTCGTCGATGAGATCTTGAATAGTGTGAGGTGCCGTCTCCACCTTGATGGTGTCGGGTGCCAGCCCGAGCCTCTTGAGGTCTTGCTCGTGCCGGAATCGGTTGAGCGCGATCGTGGCAATCTTCTCGGACGTGGAGATTCTCCTCGCCCTGCGCCTGCGTCCCTCGTACCATCCTATGTACCAGACATTCCCCCGTTGGAAGAGCCATCCCTTCGTGAATCGAGCCATGTTGTGCCTCCTTTCTCAGTTACTATAGCACAGATACTATAACAGATACAAGCAAAAAAGAGCCAACCTCCATTACCATTACCGCCGCCTTTTAACGGCAAAATAGGAGGGGGCTGATTTAGTTCTGGCTGTGGTCTGTCGCGGGTCACAGACTGGCAAGGCACACGACCTTGCCCCAAATATGCCGCCCGGGGGTTGACACGAATAATAGGGGGTGCTACAATGCATCATCGTAAACTTTGATGGAGATCACGAAGGGAGACCCCGGTTGCTTACGTTCAGCAAAGAGACCATGAAGCGTCGCAGGTTGAGGCTCAAACTGACCATCGATGAGGTCGCCGCCCTCTCCGGCGTGTCGGCTCGGAGCATTAAGAGATATGAGGATGGGCCGACCACCCCAAGCGCAGAAGCCCTCGCCTCCCTCGCTCGAGTCTATGGGAAGCCGGAGTCGGCCTTCATCAAGGAGGTGTAGATTGAAAATCCCCACCTGCCCCCTCTGCAACACTACGCTCAAGCGAGGCGACCAGCGACTCCGGCCACCTGAGTCCATTGGATCTCGCCGCTACGTCTGCCCACAGTGCGGAGTCACAATAGACCAGTTGAAGGGTGCGGGAGATCTGCGCCATAGCTGTCGTGCGTGGGAGAGGGTGTCCAGCCGGGGAGGCCCCCGAGTGGTAAGAATAGATCGCGAGGGCCTGCACAACCCCATGGCGACCTCCAAGATTAAGCGCAAAGATATTGACAAAATTCCTGCCGTTGAGAATCCCGGGCGACCCGGGGACTACATCTAAGGAGGAACCATGGGACTGTTGAAGAAGGTAGTTATGAGTGAGATGGCCTACGCGAAGATCGGGGCCTTCGGTGAGGCGGGAGCAGGCAAGACCTTCACCGCAGTCATGATCGCGATCGGCATCATTAAACTTCTGAAGGAACGCGGCCTTCCCTGCAAGAACGTCATCGCCATGGTCGACACCGAGACCGGGTCTGACTGGATCAAGCCCATCGTCGAGGCGGCGGGGATCGAGTTCCTTGTGGCCAAGACACGCGCCTTCACCAGCCTATTGGATCTGGTGCCGGAGATGACCGAGGCCGCTGATGTTGCTATTATTGACTCGATCACACACTTCTGGATCGAGTTCCAAGGGGCGTACAAGAAGAAGAAGCTGGAGCGGGCGAAGGCGCGGGGCTGGAAGGCCTACACCGATCTCACGTTTCAGGACTGGGGCATTCTTAAAGAGGAGTGGGCCAAGTTCACCGACGGCTTCCTCATGTCGGAGCTTCACGTTATTATGTGTGGTCGCGCCGGAGCCGAGTATGAGTACTTTGAGAATGATGAAGGCAAGATGGAGCTGTACCAGACCGGGACAAAGATGAAGGCCGAGAAGGAGATGGGGTATGAACCCGCGCTCCTGATCGAGATGGAGCGCATTCGCAACCCCGAAGCAGTTGACGCCTTCTCTACTGCTAAGACGAAGAGCGCGAAGCAGAAGGCCGCGAAGGATATGGCCGCAAGTAAGACGTGGGTTCGACGGTGTTACGTCCTCAAGGATCGCGCCGACAAAATCGATGGGAAGCAGTTCGACAATCCCACCTTCAACGACTTCCTCCCCCACTTCGAGGCGATCAACCTCGGCGGCAAGCACGTCGCCATCGATGACCCCAATGAAAGTTCCGAGGAACTTTTCGGAGAACTCGGCGACAGCGGAGAGCATCCCGATAAGCGTCGCAAAAAGATTCTCCTCGAGGAGATCCAAGGGGAGATCGTTCGCCATTGGCCCGGCTCAGATAAGTGGGATAAAGCCTGCAAGGCAGAGGCCATCTCGCTCGTATTCGATACCCGCTCATGGAAGAAGGTTGAGGGGTACGAGATCACGAGGCTACAACTCGGCTGGGAGAAGCTCGAATCAATCGGAAAGCATCTGGCCAACTTCAAGCGCGAAGACGATCACACGCCGGAGACCTACATCAAGGGCCTCTGGGCGGTCATCACCAGCGTCAAGGATATGATGTATGAGGGGCCGGGACAAGAGCTTGGTGCCGAGACCCCGGGGGAAAGGGCTGAGGCCGAGGAGGAAGCGCCCTTGCACGGTGCGGAACCCGCCGCCGACGACGTGGCGCCCGACCCGCCTAAGGCCGAGGCTCCCCCCGAGGCCTCTAGGGAAAGGGCTGAGGCCGAGGAGAAACCGTCAACGAAAGAAGACGCAGATAATCCGAAGGCCGAGGCTCCCCCCCCAGAGGAACCGAAAGAAAAAGAAGAGGAGAAGCCCGCCGAGGATAATCCTCCGACCGAGGGACAGCTCAAGAAGGTCGACGAATACACGAAGGAGTTTGGCCTGTCTGAGCAGGATTGGCACGATGCGGCGATGCATGTCGCTGGTGCTGAGAGCTACCTCCATTGCTCCTCCCGCGAACTCGGGCGCGTCATCAAGTACATCGTCAAGGCCCACTCGGAGAAATAATCGTTGACCACTTCCAAGGCGCCGCCTCACAATCGTGATGCCGAGCAGGCCATACTTGCCGCAATGCTCTATGATGGGAGCCACTGCGGCCTCCTGCTTCAAGAGGGGCTGTCCCCCGAACACTACTACGACGAGGGCCACCGCAGGATCTTCGCGGCGATCGCCACCGAATACCAGACGGTCGGCGAGGTCGACCTTGTCCTCCTTGTTGAGTCACTACGGGAAAGCGGCGACCTCGAGACGGTTGGTGGCGCGACGTACCTCGCCGAACTACTCGACATGGCCTCGTTCATACTGTCTGCCTCGCCAATCCACTACCTTCGGATACTGACGAATTACAAGTGGCGGCGAGAGATTGCGGCGAAGTCTCTTCAGCTTCACAATGAGGCCATGACGATAGGGCCTCTCGATGACTCCGAGGAAGCCGCACGGGAGCTTCAGGCATACGCCCGAGAGATTAATGTCAGCCCTAAGGACACGGGCCTCATCTCGCTCGGGTCTACAGTGCAGGCGACCTTACAGGCTCTCGAGGACATTAGTTCCGGGGTGGCCACCCCGGGGATAAGTACAGGGCATCCCGCGATCGACGTCCTGCTGAATGGCGGCTACCATAAGGGCGAGAGCATCATTATTTCTGGCGCACCGAAGAGCGGAAAGAGCGCGTTCGCCTTCAACGTCGCCTTCGGCGCGGCATGTCCCGTTGACGGGAGTGTCGGGCTGAAGGTTGGAATGTTCTCTATGGAGATGTCCCGCCAAATGCTCTTCCTCAGGGCGCTTGCCAATAGGCTTATGATCCCCTACAACACACTCCAGACGGGGAAGTACACCAAAAATGAATACGAGCGGATCAAGCAAATGGGGGAGGCGATCGAGGAGGTCGGCTTCTTCGTCGATGACTCTGGCGGGATGACCATCGATGATCTCCTCAGCCGCGCCCAGTATGCGGCCGGGATGCACGACCTCGACATGCTTGTGATCGACTACCTCCAGTTGATTCGCAAAACCTCACCCAAGGAGTCGAGGGAAGAGCATCTCTCCCGGTGTTCGTCCGAGATCAAGTCCTTGGCCTCCGAGCTGAAGCTCCCCATCATCACCATCGCCTCTCTCAACAACGCAGGGATGCAGGCCATCAAGGAAGACGGCAAGCCCATGCCGCACCACATGCGCGGGTCGGGGCAGATCCAGTACGATGGCGACGTCATTTCCTTTCTTATTCGCAGGGGAAGCGAAGCGGAGTGGGACGACCCTGACTGCCACACGGTTCGCGTGGATCACAGAATTGAATACCAGCGGAACGGCGGGTCGGGAACCGTCGAATTGAATTTCAACAAGATCGGCCTCAGCTTTGAAGAGGCCGGGGGCCCCACGCGGGCCGCATGGGGGGAATAACGAATGCAAAAAGAAACAACCACCGTGTATAAATTCGCATGTGATATCTGTCAAGAGGAAGTGGCTGGCTCTTTGGACCCCCGAGGCGCTGCTGGCTGGGTAGTAGCCCGAGTTGAGCCGATCAAGGGGCGTGATGATCGCAGATACGCTGGACAAGGACCGAACATCGAGGTGATCGACGTTTGCAACACCTGCAAAGATGATTTTGATACGTTGCGCGACCTCGGTAGGCTCGTTTTGAGCAAGTGCAACTCAGCAGAGGAGCTGGAGAAAGGAGACACCTCAGCATGAGAATCATGGAAGAAAAAGCCGCGACCGGACGCACGGTGACGATCAAACCTGGCGCGCGGAAAAGGCTGTACCGGCTTGGGGAGAATAATGCGGAAGGCCAACCCAGCCGATAATATCCGGGCTGAACTGGCGAGGGCAAAGAGGGAGGGAACTTGAGCGACTACCCAGAGCACGAAAAGCTCAGCGCGGTAAGGGATAAGAGTCAGGTATGCGGGGAGTTCTATGATTGGCTCGCCAGTAAGAAAGGGGTCCAGTTTGATGTCGATACTGAATGGTGTCGGATATGTGGCATGCTCTACAAGGACGGCGAGGAGCCGTGTGAGTGTGAACTCCCGGAACCAGAAGTACTTTGTGGTATCACGTATAAGCCCTCACCTAAAAAACGCGAAGGTGTAAGGCCGCTCAGAGAGAGCGTAGATGATCTGCTGGCAGAGTTCTTCGAGCTCGACCCCAAGGCTCTTGAGGCAGAGAAGAGGCAGATGCTGAAAAAGGCCAGAGAGGAGGGATGACGATGGGCGCGAAATCACACCCGATAATATTCAGCGGGCCGATGATCCGGGCGCTACTCGAAGGCCGCAAGACTGTGACGCGGAGGCCGATGGGATTACAGCCGTCCTTGCGCGATCATGTGCAAGTGGTCCCGGGGTTCACACCCCAACACTATGAGCGTGTGTATTTTGGGCGGTCAGGGGCGCTTAATTTTGTTGATGAGCTGTGCTGGCGCAAGATGGAAAAAACAGGTGAACAGCAGTTCGAGATATTACAGCTATGCCCCTACGGCGTACCCGGCGACGAGCTTTGGGTGAGGGAGGGGTTCTGTTACGCGGCACCGGGTGGACATGATGCCAGAGAAGATGGCGGCCAGATATGGTACCGCGCGACCGATGAGGGTCAAGTCGATAGCGAATGGGATGGTAGCCCCTGGAAACCCTCAATCCACATGCCGCGCTGGGCGTCGCGGATCAAGCTCCCGATCAAACCTGACATCGGTATCCGGGCCGAGCGGTTGCAGGATATCACGGAAGATGACGCAATAAAGGAGGGGGTGACAGGCCCATCTACAGGCTCTTACTCTGATAACTGCCAGGCGTGGTCGGGGAAAGAGAACATCTCTCGCACCTACGCAAGAGATGTATTTAAGGTTCTATGGGACGGCATCTATTTCCACAAGCCGGAGCGTCAGTGGGACAAGAACCCGTGGGTGTGGCGCGTCGAGTTTGAGGTGAAAACATGACTAAACGCATCTCAGCCAAGGAGTGGCGCAACTCGCAGAGCAGGGGCAATAAGTTTGGGGCCAAGAAGGTCAAGCACTGCCCCACCTGCGGCTTCACACACGACAGCAAGGTCGAGGCGAGGCGGTGCGTCTATCTGCACGACCTCGTGAAGGCGGGTGTTTTTGCTCACGTCGACGTTCATCCGGTCGTGACTCTGGCCCACGGTATAAAGTGGAGGCTTGACTTTGCTGTCTACGCCCCCGAGAGTTCAGGCGGCGGCATGTGTTACGAGGATGTCAAGGGTGGCCCTGAGACCGAGGGCTTCAAACTTAAGAGGAAGATGTTCAACGCCGTGCATCCCATGGCCCGGCTCCACGCCGTGAGGTGGGATCGCAGTATGAAGAAATGGATAACCTCAACATGATCGTGGAGGGAGGGCTCATGAGAATATTCAAGATAGGAGAGAAGGCCTGGCTCTTGCGGGTTGGGCGTCAGGAAAAGCATGTCGAATGTCCCGACTGCCTGGGAACAAAGCGATTGCGCTTCATCCCTGCGGACGGTGAGGAGGTTCTACTCGAGTGTCGAGGCTGTCAAAGCGGATTCTACGGCGCGCAGGGCACAGTCCGCACCTGGGACTGTTCGGCGATCGTCGAGGAAATTCTGATCCAGGGAGTCGAGACTGAGATGGACGAGCTTGGCGGGGCGGTCGCCTGCGGCTATAAGTATAACATGCAGGGCTCCTGCGCCAACATAGCCAGGCCGGAGTATCTTTTTGAAACCAAGGATGAGGCCGACCTCGCTGGCATCCTCGCAACCAAGAGGGAAAACGAGGCAGAGCTCAAGCGGGCGATGTGCAAGACAAAGGATCATAAGTCTTGGGCATGGCATGTCAGCTATCACCGGGGAGAGATCCGGGATGCAAAGAAGAGAATCGAATATGCGGAGGAGCAGCTCGGATATGCCTTGGTGGCGGCGGAGAAGGCGAAGAAGAAATGGATAACCTCAACATGATCGAGTGGGAATTCATAGACCACGAGGAAGATGCCGACGGCTGGCACACTGTGAGTTACCGCCTGAGCCAGTGGCAGTCTGTCTATATGGGAGAATGCCCGGCATGGTCGAGGTGGGATCAAGTGCGTCGCTGGCTGTGGGCGCACGAGGATCTTTGGTGCCTTCACATATCAGCGCAACTTGAGACGCCCCACGATAACGGCAGAAAAGTCCTCGCCCACTTCACTGCATTCCTCAATCCATCAAATCTCTAGCGGCACCATCGCGACCGGAAAGGGCAAGATATCGACCGACACCTTGGACGTGACCGCACAGTTGGCTCTTGGTCCGACTTCGACCTCACCTACTGCCGGGACGAAAAATCAAGGCGTATTGAACCCGGAACATTCCCGCTGGCTCCAAGGTTACCCGGCTACGTGGCTAAACTGCGTGGATTGGGAAACTCTATCGTACCCGCCATAGCGGCAGAATTCGTCAAAGCGTTTATGGAAATAAAAAGGACAACTGTCAGATCAACTCCTTCGCGGTATTGTGAAACGACTTATGCCACGCGATCGCCGTCCCGCTCTTCTCGCAGACGACCTCGGTGAACGGGCTGGTCAAGAAGTCGACCGGAGCAACCCGCTGGTAGTTCCCCCTTGGATCCTCGAGGATCAACGTCTCTCGCGATGGCATCGAGTCCAACATTGCCCTGAGAACCCCACCCTGAGGCGCCCACGCCTTGGCGATGAACGACGAGCAGATGTATCTGTCCGGCGAATCTAGTGGCGGTCGGTGCCTATCGATCCACGCCCGAAGCCTCCTCGGCAGGAGCCGAGACTTGAATCCATAAATTTCAAACCAGTCGTAACGCGCGCCCTTGGAAAGAATTCGCTTCGCCCTTTTTAGGACGACCTGCGCCGCCGCATACTCATCGACGAACAGCCCGGGCTTAAGCCTCACGATGTAGGCCGTCCCCTTACTCTTCCATGGGTTGTACTTCTCTCGGACGATCGAAGGCTTGCGGAAGAAGTATCCGTACTTCATATGGATGATCCACAACTGGCCCTTGCCGTCCCTCTCCAGTAGAGCGACGTGGGTGGCCCGGGCGACCTTCCCCAGCTTCTCGGAAAACACCTTCGTCACGGCGACGATGATCCTCCCGAAGGGCGTCTTCGAGTTGAACACGACGATGTATCCAGTCCTTAAGACCGACCCCCAGCGGCTATCCATTCCTCACCTCGCAGATCTCGTAGCCCCCGTACTCCGGCAGGGCGATATGGATGATTCCCTTCTCGACATACAGGATGAGCTGGCTCCACGCCCACGGCATCTCGTCCCGCCAGAACTCGTAGAGGGGGCATAGAAGCCCCGGGCTTGACGGCCTAACATCTCCCGCCTTTGCCTTCTTGTGGAGGGAGGAGGCGTGTCCACCAACGGCCACATTCAAACTGAACCCCCGAAGGCCGGACTCCATAAGCAACAGGATATCCTCGCCCAGCTCGTCACTCTTAAACTTCTGCAGGAACTCCCTTCCCGGCTCCAGCACCGTCGCCGCCAAGAGGTGAAGATTACTCGCCTCATGGAGTGTCGGCACCGTCTCGAGTTCAGGATACCTGCGAGACCTCGTCATTTCGTAGAGCGTGAAGTGGTCTGTCAGTCTCATGCGCCCCCCCTCGACGTCGCGGCGTCAATGATGGCCTTGATTACGATGACTATGATGCCGCCGATGAAGCCCCATGCCGCACCCCAGTTGCGGGCCTTCTCCTTCAGGGCCGCAACCTCTTGCAGGATCTGCTTGACATCGGCGCGGAGCTCGCGGAAGTCTTTCTTCCCATTGGTGAGCTGGTCAAGAATAATCTTGATGACCTCTTTCTGTTTGCACTCGTGGTCCGCTCCCATTCCTATTGTCCCTTTCCCTGAAGCGTTGTTCGCCAGTATCGCTCGGCCTTGATGAGCTTTCTCTTCTCGTCGGCCGTAAGGCTTCGGAGGAACTTCATCTTGTCGGCCTTACTCATTCCCGCAAGAGGGTTCAGCCCCTTGAACGTGTCGCCACTGACGATGTCCATGATTGCTCTTCGCCGCTTCTCCGGCGGCGTGTTCATGATATACATCCCGAGGAACTTCTTCGCCAGATCCTTGTCCCCATACTTCACGGCCAGACGATAATTATAGAGCGCCTGATACCGGGGGGAGTCGTAGAATGCCTGAAAGTTTTTCCCCTGCTTTTTGAGCCACTCGTACTTCAGCGTCTGGGTGTCGCGGTAAGCGCCCTCCCCGGGGACGATCGTGTACCAGAAGAGATTCTCGAGGGTCTTAATATAGCCCTTGTCGGGATAGCCGAACACCGCATTATATTCATGGCCAAGCGCGACCGATCGGAACAGGTACTGCGACCGACTGCGGATCACGCGAGGCGAGAAGATGTCGGGATACGTCGAGCGCTTAAGCATCGTCTCCAGTGGAAGCTTATACTGCGGAGCCGCGCCCTGCGCGATGATGTTGACGGGCGCACGAGCCATCTCCAAGAGGATCTCCTTCGCCGTCCTCTTGCCCCGGGTGAAGTCGTCGAAGAATCGGGGCGCCGAGTCCAGCGCGAACCACTCAAGGATGTCGGCCATCGCTCCGATGCGGCTGAAGTATTTGACCTGCCCGTCGTCGTTACGGCCAAGGATGATGTGCGGCCTCTCCTTGACATGCTCTGGCAAGTCCTCCTCCTCCTCCGGCCAGACGAGATGGTTATACGCCTGCGTCATCCCCCAGAGGGCCGCAAGCTTCACCCCCATCTTGGCGATGTTTCCGGCGAGTTTAATCTGGCCGATCCCCATTATCTTGGCGAACTTCTTTCCCTCGGCCGAGTCCATGTCGAGCGCCATGTTCTGGAGGAGCCGCTTGTAGATCGTGAAGTTGACTTCCTTCCACGACCAGAAGGGGATCAGGTGTTCCCTTGTGAATTTTCCGGCCGTAGAGACCCTGTCATAGGCTCCCAGCAGGTCATTGGAGAGCCAGAAGGCCTTGTCCCTGTTCTTGGCGATCCCGTCGACCTCGTCCTTCAGGGACGCCCCATAATTGCGCGGCGTCCCATCACCCTTGTCGAGCTGGTCGAGGTAGTCGAGATATGCGGCGTACCGGAGGATCGCCTCGCGGAAGTCAGTCGCTATGCGGAGCTGTTCCCAGCCCTTCATCAGGATGGCCTTGGATACCTTGCCGGGCTTCATCTCCTCCTGCGCGGCCCAGTCCTTAAGCTTCTGGAACTGCTCGAGGTGCCTGAGATCTCCCATCTCCTGAACGCGGAACAGGGTCTCGAAGCCACCCCTCTCGAACCACTCTTTGACTTCGCCCGTGAGATTCTCCCACGAGTAGAACGCCGGGAGTAATTCTCTGATAGCCTGCGGAAGTCTCTTGAACGTTGAGGGGTTGCCGACGAAGACATGCTCGGCATCGCCCGTAAGATTTCTGACGTTGTACTTGAAGAAGCGCCGAGGCGATATCAACTGCCACTGCTTCCACTTCTTCATGATCTTCTTCGAGATCCCCGACAAGAACTCCGCGACCTCGCCGTTGTGGGGCGGGCGCAGGTTGTCGAGGGTGACGGCCACCTCTGTTGGGAGCGCCATCTCGCGGTGCTTGGCGCCGACGGCCATGGCTTTGCCGATCATGTCTGCCGTAATCATAATCTCTTCGACGCTTCCATTCACAAGCTCATTGACGATGCGCTCTGGGATCGTCTGTGTAAGGAAGAGGGCGTTCCCCTTCTCTGGTTGCCAGAGGACATAGCCGTCACGCTCCTTGACGATGTCCTGCCACTTCTTGACCTCGTCGTCGGTGCCTTTCCGCTTCTTCTTCTCGGCCTTCAACTCGCCGGAGATGTCGTACTTATCGACGATCTCTTTGATCGAGTTCGCGACCTCGATGTCATGGATCATCTGGGCGATGACCTCGAACTCGGCCTCGAGATAATTCATGTTGATCGTCTTGTCGGTGCCGCCCCTCTTCTTCAGGAAGCCTCGGTACGCCGGGGTCTGGAGAGCCTTACCACCAGCGACAGCCTGATTGTAGGCGTTCATATATTCCAGCACCTGATGATGGAAGTAGTTCTCTTTATTGAAGCGATCCTTAGCCTTGAATCCGATCTTATCCATCGCCGTGACGTACTCATCTTTCAGCGTCGCCCAGACCTCTTTCCTTAGGTCAAGGGCCTCGCGCACGTCGGAGTGTTCTTCCTTCTTCAGCTCGTCCTCGACGGTGTCGATGTCGGCTTGCAGGGCCTCGTAGTCACGGCCATAGATCGGGACGTCAAGGTCGTTCTCGGTGTCCTCGAGGAGATCCCTGAGTAGGACGGTGCGGCTGAACAGGTCGAACTTCCTGCCGCCGTCAGGGCCGTCGAACAGCGCGGTAATGCCATGAAGAGTTTCGAGGGTCTTGTGCGCCGAGATCTTCTTCTGCTTCTGGAGCAGGAGCAGGATCCTCCTCAGCTCGGCCATCTCCTTGGTCTTTGGAAGATGCTCGAACTCCCGGGTCCACGCCTTCCCCATCCGCTTCAGGGCGTCAACCACACGCTGGCCGACCGTAGGCTTCTGGATCCCCCGTCGCCCCCGCTGGTATTCGGCCTCATGCTCCTCGTCCCCCAGTTTGACGTAGGCGTCGCCGGACTTTGACTTCGACCCCTTCCTCTTCTGCTTGGCATCCTTCACGTTCTTGGCCAGTCTGGCGGCAAGGGCTTCCTTTGGGGTTGTTGGGGCCTCGGGGGCCTTTTCTGCAACTTTTTGAGGCCGAGACTTGGCCGTAGTGGGGACTTCTCCCTCCTTGGCAGGGGTAGGCACCCCCTCTTCAGCCTCCTTAGAGGCCTCGGCCGCCTTGCTGGGAGCGGTCTCCTTGGCCGTGGCGGAGACTTCAGCCTCCTTGGCAGGGGTAGGCACCCCCTTGTCAACCGCCTCGCTCTCAGCGGCCCTCTCAGCCTTATTTGACTGAGTGTCGTCCTGAGTGTCGCCTTCCCGTGCTAAGTCCTTGGCGTCAGGCGACTTCTTTATTTGCTGAGTGTCGTCCTGAGCGTCACCCTCTCTGTCGGTCGCTTCTGCATCTTTTTCAGTATCTTTTTCGGGGGCCGCTAGGTCAGGGTAATTCTTGAGCACCTCGGGCGGCACGGCCTTTCCCTCGGAGAGGGCCTTCTTGACCGCGTTTTCGTGGTCCTGTAGGAGCATAAGTTTGTTGTATCCGCGACTGTCAGCATATGGCGTGAAGCTTCCATCACTCCATTTAACACCCTTCGGGGTTCTCTTGACGATTGAGACGGAGCCTCCCTCGCGCCCGCCCCACTTGGCAACCCCTTGGCTGATCTCGTAATCGATCAACTCTTCTTTCGTCATTTCCCAAGGCTGTCTGGCTTTTGCGGGGGTCGGAACCTCGCGTGGCGGCAAGGCCGTCTCGGGCGCGCTCTCTGAGGCGGGCGCGAGGGGCTTCAAAATGCTCTTCGGCACGGGTGGGTGCGGCAGGTCTCCAAGCACATAGTCGTGAGCGCTATCCCTGTCGGCTTGAGACATCTTTTTGGGGTCGATGCCCTTGAACTGGAGTGCGGCAAATTCATCGCCCCGAGACTCAGCCTCCTTAATCGCCTCACTTGCAAGCCAGACATCCACTCGTCTCGTAGTATTTGCGGCCTTCCGATTGGTTTCTGTGCTTACCTTCGGGAACGGGGCCATTGCCCGGCCGCTTTTACTGGTCAGTACGTCGCCCTCAGCGCGAAGCTTCGGCTTTACCCCCGGCGCGTCGGTGCGGTCCTGTGCCTGAGAGGCCTCTTCCGTGACTGTTTCCTCAGCCTGCGCGTCAAGGGGAGGAGCAATCTCTTGTTCAGGCTCCGCTGTTTCGATGATAGGGACAGGCTCCTTGGTCCGCGCCAGCCCCCCCTCTCCCGCCGGAGCGCCCTCTTCAGGCTGGCGCGGCTGGAGAGAGGCCAGTATCGCCTCAACCTCTTCGGCCGAGGCGACAGCATCAGGCCTGTCGAGCAGGGCTTGAATGTCGGCCAGATGGGCCTTCTGCGCGGACTTCTCCTTTACAATATCGACGACGTCCACCGCCGACTGCACAGCCGCACCCGGGAGGGGCATTAAGGCGAAGCCCATAGCTGATCTTACCGTAGTTTCCCATAGACGTGGCCAGATCTCATTCTTGAACTCCGGCCCTCCGAATTGGGTTTTGTCGAGAATATTCGATAGCTCTTTGCCGATCTCTTCTCCAGTGATATTGACGCTCTCCTGAAGAACCTCCTGCCCCGTCTCCCCGGCCACGGTGCCAGCATATTGCAGGCCTGTCCTTACAGCTCGATTCGCCAGAAACTTTTTCATCCGAGGAGAGTTCAGGGCCTTCTTCGATGCTGTCTGTAGGGCCTTACGGACGATCCCCTTGCTCCCCGGGAAGCTGTCGATCAGCATCTTAATCTTGCCCATCTCGAGAGCCCCGTTGATCCCGCCGATCGTGAGCGCTATAGCCTTGGCGATCTTCGGGTCGACCGCGTTCCCGCCCTTATCTCGCAGGGACAGTAGCTCTTGATAGGCGAGGCCTGCCTCCTTCTTACCCATGGCCGCGCCACCACCAACGGTCATGCCGATGCCGAAGCCTGCGGGCATGGTAGCGATCTCCTCGGGGAAAGCAACCAGCCCGGGGTTCGCCCCAACCGCCGCCGCTAACCCGGCACCAGCGGTCCCGGCGGGAAGCGCCTCAACGGCGACATCCCTCATCATAGGCAACATCTCAGCCGTCTCCCCGACAAACTTCTCTAAGAGGTGCGGGTGTGTGACGGTCAGTTCTTTCCTTTGCTTGTCCAGCTCCGCGATCTGCGCGGCGGTCTCGGGAGACTCGTCGCCAGTAAGCTGTCCCCAGCTCAGGTCGGCCATTCGGGACTGGAGCTTGCCGATGCCCCATCGTTGCTTGATGCGGCCACCCGCCTCAGAGAAATAACTGCCAAGCCCGGGAACGCGCTCCGCAACCTCAGGGGGCGTCTCTATAGGGGGTGGCGTTACCGGGAGAGGGGCTTCGCGCACGACGGGCGACTTCGGCGGCTGTTTGAGGCCACGCTGAACCAGCTCGTCTTCTGTAAGGATCCTCATACCCATATTATCTGCTGATTACTCCTCCGCTTCGGAAGGCGCCACCTACGTTTTTTAGCATGTCTGCCAGCCGATTCACCCCACTTGGATGTTTGTCCCTATCCCGGGGAACCAGAGCGTGTTGACCGTCGGGCATCAGCCAGACATCCCCGTCCGGCTGTTTCGACGCGAAAGTGGCCCCCGGCGCGGGAGGTTGCGTGGATGGCTCATTGGAACCGTAGACCGCCCGGTCGGCAAGCCCCAGCATAGAGCTGGCGGCACTGGACATAAAGCCCGGCCCGTGGTCTGGCGCCACGGCGGCGGCGGCGGGATCGGGGAGCGGAGCCGCCTGCGGCGGGTCGAGCGCCC
>SDBT01001189.1_pt1 | contig 45009 bp, 31 predicted proteins | sample 2277101 | NCBI WGS metagenome assembly SDBT01 (sample SAMN10404973, study PRJNA504765) | marine sediment metagenome | isolation source: marine sediment core GS10_PC15, 103 cmbsf | place: Arctic Ocean: Southern Knipovich Ridge | collected 2010
GTATTACCATTACCATATAAGTCAGGGAACTGAGGGTGGAACTGAAGCTCAGACGGATCTGGTTTCTGCCAGGGATGCACTACTGGATGTAATAAACTCGGGTGAGTATGAACTGGTAATGCCGAAAGCGCCCAAAACCAGGAAAGATTACATGATGGCCCTGCTATCCAATACAGCTTACCTGGACCTGCCGTCAGAAAACAATATGTATCCATCCGAGAACAACATTGAATCCGTTTGGGAAGTTCAGTATTCCGATGAGCTGATACAAGGCGGATGGCTTCCCGGCTGGCAGTGGAGTGGCTCTCTGAACACCCAGTATTTCTCACCCCATAGCAACAGTTACAAAAACCATGAAGTTCATCCCGATTGGTTCTTTGCATGTGATTCTGTTGGAGCACCGGCCGGTTTTGACCGTGATCCGCGTGCATATGCTGGCTGTTACCTGGATGGTGATACCATGCATTTCGATCCCGAGAACGCTTACTTTAAGAAGTACAATTCCTTTATTCATACAAAGCGGATTGCGGCATCAAGGGGACTGGATCACCCGGGTCAACCCAGTATTTCATTCGGTATGAAAAAGTATTATTTCCCGATCTATGACGAGCCCGGCACAGCATCTCCCAACAACGATCCCACCAACAGGAGAGTGATCAGGTATGCCGATGTACTGCTGATGTATGCGGAGGTGATGTTCCTGATAGGTGATGATGGAACCGGGCTTGCGGCCCTAAATGAGGTCCGGGCCAGGGTGGATATGGCTCCTGTTCCGGTACTCTCCAGGGATGCCATCATTCACGAACGGGACATTGAGCTGGCTTTTGAAAGCCACCGGTGGAGTGACCTTGTCAGGTGGAGTTTTGATCCGGCCTGGGGCATCAACTGGGATGATATCCTGGGACCCGGGATATTTCAGGAAGGAAAACATGAATATCTTCCAATTCCCCTTACAGAGATCGATTTAAACAATGGGGCATTGAAGCAAAATCCCGGATGGTAACCATTAAATCAGATATTATGAAAAACAGCATATTCATTTTGGCAATACTTGCCCTGCTTCTTATCCCATGCAGTTGCAACAAGGAAGAGCCGGCTCCCGTATCCGCAGCATTTACCACCAGCCTGCAGAACAACACGACGACTGCAGGGGAAAGAGTCACCTTTTATACATCGGAAGCAACAGGGGAATTCCTTACCTATTTCAAAGGAGATCAGGAAGAGAGCACCTATGGAACCGGATTCGGAACACTCCTGGAAATGGGGACCGATTCTCTGATCCTGCTCTATTCTTCGGAAGGTGTCTATACATTCTCGCTTGTGGCCACCAGCTACGGGAACTGGGGTGAAACCTTAAATCAGGATGTACAGTCCGTTGATATTACTGTAGTTCCGGCAAAATAGTAGTTTAGTTAGTAGTAGAGTGTTTAGTAGTAGATTTCACTCATAGTAGGGAATGGCCGGTCCTTCATGGTCCGGTCATTTTTTTTATCCTGTTCGAGGAAGTATTCGGTCAGGTAGTTTGCCACCCGTTCATGACCGAATTCGTTCCAGTGGTTATCGTTGGAGATATAGTATTTCTTGATAACGGTGTCAGGGTTCTCCTCATTGATAAAAAGGGGATAGATATTTAGAAAAGAGATCCTGTTCGCCAGGGCGAATTCCTCCCATTGCTGAACATAGTCGTCGGTGGTTTCGCCTTTCATGATCTGGGGGTGCCAGGGGTGCACGGACAGGGTGAGCTTTATGCCGTGCGTATCACATAATTTCTTCAGACTGAGCATGTACTGTTGTCCCATTCCAATCCCTCTCAGCGCCAGTTCCCTGAATGCCTGATCTTCCATCCAGTTACCCATGCCATGAAACTGGGGATTGGAGAGGAGGACTTCGTTGCTAAAATGGCTGAAAAAACCTGCGTACAATTCCCACATATTTGTATTGAAATTTATCCGGGCATCTTCATTAAACGATGCAATGCTTGCAAAGAAACGGTCCTGCTGTTTCTTGGTGCGAACGGCGTCCAGCAGGTAATAAATGGTTGAGGTCTTATTAAGCCTGTTCCGGGCGCGGAACAGAAGATCACCCGTTCCTGACTTATCTTTTGCTTCAAACTCCTCGTAAACCAGCTCATTTTGTATGTCAGAAATATCAATGAGCACCAAGATCTCATCTACCTCCACCTCTTTTGTTTCGATCAGGTATTTTGCCTTCAGGTATTCGATCTTCTGGCTGTAGCTGACGACCGAGGCATTGATCACTTCCATGCCATGAGGTTTGAGCCCCTTTGCCAGCCGGCCGGCGAATGTTTTGAGGTAGGGAACGCCCACTCCCTCTGAATGGGAATCACCCAGGATCAGGATCCGGTGGTCCCCGGATTGTTTCTTAACCTTGGAAACTGTTGAATCAACCATGCCCATGGAGTTGGTATGCATGGGGTAGATCAGGGCCCCCCATGCGGCCATGGTTTCCTGGTTGGGCAACAACCCATGGTGGTAATAGTAGTGTTTGGACCTGAAGGAGTTAAAACTGTCGGGGATCAAAAATTGTCCGCAACCCAGGTCCAGTCCTATGAAGATCAGGAGGGATAGTAGAATACGTATGATACTCTTCTTCATCAATCAGCTATTGGTTAATCATACCCGGTGTATTACCACATGTTCTCAAAATCCTCAGGTTTATAGCGGTGGTCCCTTTGGTAGTAACCACTTTTACCTGGAGATCTCAGGTTCATGATATCCTTACGGAACAACCTGGACAACAGTCCCATGGGGAGAAGCACGATGTAGAAAACAGCTCCCAGTACAACTTTGCCAACCACGAAACCCATTTTCTCCCCCAGAAAAAACCAGCCAATATGGATCCATCGGTTCAAATGCAGGGATAGCATCCCGGCAATGCCTGTAGCCAGGGCAGTATAGAGCATCCAGCTCCTGTCAAGGATCAGGTAGAGCACTGAAAAACCCAGTACGATCACCAGGAGGGTCTCCCTGTATTTGGCTTTATCTCCTTTTGGCATCCTAAAAGAGGGTATAAATGAAGGGTGCAAGCGCACTTCCTCCTCCCAGGACCAGCAGGATTCCGATGACCAGGATGAAGAAGATAACAGGGACCAGCCACCATGCCTTCCGTTGTCTGATAAACTTCCAGAGATCTTTTAGCATAAGTTCTAATTTATTGCGTCGTTTGTTCTCATTTCAGTTGTTATCGATCAGTGTCTATCCCCACCTGTTTTCGCCATCCCTCCTCTTTCCATGCGGCCTGTTCCTCCTTCTTCAGAAGAAAATCCCCCAGAACCAGGCAATCCATCTCAGTCCGCATAAAACAGCGATAAGCATCCTCAGGAGTACAAACAACAGGTTCACCTCTCACATTGAAACTGGTGTTGATGATCACTCCGCATCCGGTCAGTTCCCTGAAATCACTGATCAGCTGCCAGTACCGTCGATTGGTATTTTGATTCACGGTCTGCATCCTTGCCGAGAAATCGATGTGTGTTATGGCTGGCAGATCGCTTCTCCGGAAATACAACCGCTCCATGAAAGGAAGGTCAAAATAGTCCTGTGGAACCGACAACTGACGTTCTTTCTTCACCGGTGCCACCATCAGCATATAGGGAGAGGGGCCGCTGAATTCGAAATAATCTCCCACATTTTCTGCCTGGACTGATGGGGCGAAAGGTCGAAAGCCTTCCCTGTATTTTACCTTCAGGTTTAGTTTCTTCTGCATATCCGGATTCCTGGCATCGGCCAGAATACTGCGGTTGCCCAGTGCGCGGGGACCAAACTCCATACGGCCCTGGAACCACCCCACCACATATCCATTGGCAATAAGCTGTGCTGTGGTTTTACTCAGCCGGTTATAATCTGTGATCTCCTCTGCGTTAGCATGATGTCTCCTGATGGTTTTTAGGATCTCCCTGTTATTGAAAGCCGGTCCCAGGTAGGCACCCTGCATGGAGTCCGGCTCCTGCACGATCCTGTCATGATGGTTGAAGATATGGTGAACTGCAAGCGCAGCTCCGAGGGCTCCTCCTGCATCACCGGCAGCAGGCTGTACGAAGATCTCCCTGAATATTCCAGCTGCCTTAAGTTTCCCGTTAACAACACAGTTCAGTGCAACGCCGCCTGCCAGACAGAGGTTCGCCGCCTGGGATTCGGTTTCGGCTAAGGATTTTGCATGGAGTACCATTTTCATCACTATCTCCTCGGTGATCCGCTGGATGGCCAGTGCAAGGTTACAATGAACCTGCTCAATGGGGTGTTCCTCTTTGCGCCTGGGAATCCCGAACAGTTTCTCCCACCTGCCGTTACAGGTCATCCTGAGTCCGGTAGCATATCTGAAATAACGCTGGTTCAGCCACAGCGATCCATCCTCGTTAATCCTGGCAAGTGCCGATTTGATGATTTGCTCAAACCGGTTCACCTGTTCCGAGTCAGGGTTCCCGTAAGGGGCCAGACCCATCAGCTTGTACTCCCCCGAGTTGACCCGGAAGCCCAGGTAGTAAGTAAATGCGGAATAGAGGAGCCCGATGGAGTGTGGAAAGTGAAGTTCTTTAACGATCCTGATCTCATTGTCTTTCCCCAGACAGATGGAGGCCGTTGCCCATTCACCCACGCCATCCAGGGTAACGATGACCGATTCTTCGAAGGGAGAGGGGAAGAAAGCACTGGCCGCATGGGAGAGGTGGTGTTCCGGGAAAAGCAGCTTCTGCCTGTTTTCATCAAAGGTACCGATAGACTGCAGCCCTTTCCGGATGTTGCGTTTCAGGAACAGTTTTTCATTGACCCAAACCGGAATGGCCGTAACAAAAGAGGCAATCCCCCGGGGAGCGAAACTGTAGTAAGTCTCCAGCAACCTTTCGAATTTCAGAAAGGGTTTGTCATAGAACACCACCTGGTCCACCATTGACAATTCCAGCCCTGCTTCTTCCAGGCAATACCGGACTGCATTTTCCGGAAAACCGGCATCGTGCTTTTTACGTGTAAACCTCTCCTCCTGGGCAGCGGCCAAAAGCTTTCCATCCACCAGGATGGCTGCTGCAGAATCATGGTAATATGCTGATATACCCAGGATATTCATTTCCGGTGGATGTACTGCTGGTTCTGTATGATCTTTTCTTTCAATGATGGATCGATGGCAATACCTCTTTGCTCCTGCTCCCACAGGTATTGTACGGCGGTTTCCCGTTGCCCGGCCTGAACCCAGACCAATGCTTTTGCCAGGATAAGGTTTAAATTGTCCGGAATATTCACCAGGCCCTTATCCAGGGTTTCTTGAGCTATATCAAACATGCCCATGGAGGCCAGTCCCTGGGATTTCTGCATATAACCGCTGAAAGAAACGGGATTGGCAACTATCAATTTCTCTCCCTCCACTACTTTATCGATCTTTGATATATACCGGCCGTATTCTTCCAGGTTTTCACTGCTCCTGGCGAATGTCATGAAATAGAGTGCTGAATCGTATTGCTTCCTCATCAGCCTGATCATTCCTTTAAAGTAGAGCGCCCTGTGGTTGGCATTGTCTTGTTGAAGGATAACATCAAGTGCCGATTCCGACTCATCATATTGCTTTTGAGCGATCATTGCTCCGGCCCTGTCAAGCAATTCTTCCAAATGAATGCCAGGGCTCTTATTTCCTTTTGCCTGATCCAGCAATGATTTGATCTTCGCACTGCCCGGATTCCAGGCAAGGGCCTTCTCCAGATCGATCAAGGCCAGTCCGGGCTGTAATTCATTCATATAACACAAACCGTGCAGGGCAAGCAGGTCGCAGGAATGGATACCGTTCCCCTTTAAATTATCAATGCAATAGCGGGCTTCGGTAGGGTAACCCAGTGATATCATCTCACTGATCATGGGAATGGCCTCGTCAGGGTTGATGGATTTGGTGGTTGACAAATAGGTGGCATATCTGTAAACTATGGTATGCCGGTCAGTTTCCGCTGACCTAACCTGGTTGAGTTCCTTAATCATATCTTCGTGACTGCTTTGACAGGATAACAAAATGAACAGTGTAGGGAGCAGCCGTGTGAGGGACGGAATTCGCATGGACCTTTTAATGGTTCTATGCAAAAGAAACGATTTTTTCCGTGTTTGTAGCATCAGCAGCATAGATTTTGGGATTTTTAATGGTAGTGCTGCGGAAGGGGTTAAAAAATGGTTATTTTAGAAGCTATAATGAGGTGCATCCCGTTCATATTCCTGTTGTTTATTGTACTTTCTACTGGTGCCATATCCCGGCTGCTTTCCGTTACTTCGATTGAGTGCACATCATTGACTTTTAAATGGCAATCTCATAGGCTGTTTTTTGAGCAGAGGTTACGCCCGCCAGGGTCTTCTCCTGTCCTTTACATTGTCCAGCGCGGCCAGAGTAATGTTCACATCGTCAATGATCTGGAAATCATACATCCCGCAACAGATGAAATCGGCACCCTTACTGTATGCATACTGGAAAGCTTCCTCCGGTTTGATAGCACCTGCAGCAAGGGTTTTGAATGCGATCCAGGGTTTTTCCAGTGTTTCCATGTAATTGATAGTCTCATCGGGATCGAAACAATACATGTTATCGTGCCAGGTTGGATGCTGGGCTGACCAGTAATTGTGCGTGTGCAGGGTCTTCATCCAGAAATCGTGTTCCAGACCCAGCTCCACACATCTTTTAATTGTCTGGATCTTATGTGCACCAATACCAACAGACAGCCCGTTCTGACGGATCAGGTCCATTACTTTTACAAGTTTTTCAGGCTGGTTGTTTTCAATGTAGTAGTCGGCGGTCTCTCCCTGGATGTAACAGGAGCTGGCTCCTTTATCGATAGCCATCTTCACAATATCCATGTATTTCTCAAAATCCATGGCTTTGATGCCGTCGGAATAGTCCAGTCCGGCACAATCGGTCAGGAACTGGATATTTCCATATCCCTCGTTCCAGTACTCTTCCATCAGGGGCATGACCACCGGGTTGGAAAGCAGGGTATTGATCCCGGACTGTTCAGCCAGCATCAGGGTTCTGAAGATACGGTCTTTCTGGTGGTAGTTCAGTACCAGCGAAGAGACATAGATCAGGTCCCTGGAATGTACGTATCCGCTCAGGAGGTTTCCACCTAGGATCAGCTTTGAAGCGTTCATGTTTCCAAGCATACCCTGGGGAAGTGTTCCTGCCAGCAGGTCTGTTTCGTTAGTAAACTTCTTTCCTTTCAGATCTTTCAGAGCTTCACTGCCGGACCCTGCCATGATCTGTTGTACATATCTCTGGGTTGGACCCGATGATGAATCCACCAGGTTCTGTTCTTCCAGGCTGCTCATCCTGGTTTTTCGAATGGCCCCGAAAACTACAGCGCCCAGGAAGGGAACCGTAGCCAGGTGTTTTAGGACTTCACGACGCTGGATCTGCTGTACATTGGCTTTTGTTTTATCCGGGTCTGGCTGACCATGATCCATCTTATGCATGGGCTTCTTTGCCATCCTTGAAAGAAGTCCATCCAGACCAAGATACTTGCCCGTGGGGAAAAACATCAGGACCACCAGTGCCAGCATTTCGAGGAAATCTTTACTGATAATAAAGTATGAACCTTCCCTGAAGAACCCGGGTTCTGAAAATACCGGAGGGTGGGAGATGTAATACGTGGCAAGTAATGCAATCCCAGCCACTTGCGAAATCCTGGTGAAGAGCCCCAGGAACAGTCCCAGACCAATGAGGACAAGACCCCAGGTATTCAGGACATTGACCACCATCAATACACCATTGCTTGCTGCGAGGGATTGGAATAACCCGGCCAGGGGTCCCGTGGCACTCTGCAGGTAACCCGCAGCTGTCCACCCGGGATTGAACAGTTTGGTGAGCCCTTCATAGAGTAAATGCCATCCGATGGCTACCCTGAGGATGGTCAACACAATGGAGATCGACCGCTTTTGCATGGAGTCAATGGATAAGGAATTCATTTTCAATAAGCTTTAATAAAAAATAAAACCATCTAAAGATGCAATATATACCACCGGGATAAAAATACAAACCAGTATGAAAGATTCATGAATATAGATGACCCATTTATGAATTCTGCGGTTATTTTTAACATTTGATACGATTTACCAACTAAATCCTATAACATGAAATGTTGGTTCTGTTTAGTCGGGCTGATATTAATTGCCGGGGGAATAGTATTGTATAATATAAAGGAACTCAGGGCCCATAAGATCTCTTCAGAGTTGCATGTCTGTCCTTGCGATGGACAGGGAACCTGGCCTCCTGAGTGTCATATTTCCACTTAAAAATCACCGAATCCTTCTCTCGCAATACTTTCGAAGGTGAAAATACAGAACTCATTTTAATAGCCATTGAACCATGATCATTGTTGAAATCGTCAATTTTGAAGTTGAGTTTCCGGCAGGGGGAGCAGTATGTTTGCTGAAGATATTCCTCTTCATGCAGGATTGATTAGTTTTACATGGAATATAATAAACCGCAATAAATCCAGAGAATTCATGAAAAGAGGAGTAAACATACCCGGAAGATTTCAAAAACTGTATAACAGGCTCAGGAGCTTTAAGGTTCCTTATAAGATCATTTTCATCATCATCGGGATCGCATCAACGTTGTGGTTCCTGGTGAGGGTAATCCCCAAACCCTCCCGTGCAGGATATCCCTGCATGAGGGCAGCAGCGCCTTTTATGTCAAGTTTTGTGATATATCTTTTATCCATTTCAGGATCAGTATTGCTTTTTAAGCGCTCACGTCAATTCTTCCACAGGACCCGGTATATAACGGCTGCAGTGGCTTTTGTGGGTGCACTGGTTTTGTTTGCCGTTTCTTCCAATATCCTTCCGGAGAAACTGGTAGCAGCTGAGCTCAAATCTGACCCGGAAGATTTCCCTCCCAACCTGCCTATGGGTGAAGAGCTGGGCGTATTTCCCGGTCGTGTGGTCTGGGCATGGGATCCCGATGCTACAGACGAGAACTGTAGCAATGAATTTGATCATGCGACCCGTGGAGAGGATGGGTATTTCCTGGCTAAAAACAGCGATCAGGATGTGATCAATTCGATGATGGATGATGTAGTTCTAAAACTGTCAGGTACCTATGATGTGGCGCTTGCCTGGGACAGTCTCTTCGTTGACCTTAACAGGAGAAAGGGTTTGGGTAGTGTTTCATACCAGGCGGGTCAGACTATATTTATCAAAATGAACCAGGGAACTGGTGGCTGGCTGACCAATAATACTGATCTTTCAAGGCAAACTGGCCTGTCGTGGCAGCTAAACAACTATGGGATAGCAGAAACTTCTGCACAAATGGTGATCAGTGTGCTTGACCAACTGGTAAATGAATTTGGTGTACCGCAGGAGAATATATATGTGGGTGACCCGATTGCCCATATCTTCAAGGATATATATGACCAGATGGTTTCCGTATTCCCGGATGTAAAATATGTGGACCGGACCCATACCGATCTGGGAAGGACTTTTATTATTGAAGCTTCCGATCCGGCCATCCGGTGGTCCGATAAGGGAGATGTGATGCCGGGTGCTGGCTTTGATTACCTGTATAGTGCCATGGAGGATGCTGACTATATGATCAATCTGGCAACGTTAAAGGCACATGCCCGCGCCGGAGTTACCCTGACTGCCAAGAACCATTTTGGCTCTCATTCCCGTGGTGATGCTGGGGCAGGCCACCTTCACACGGGTCTGGTTAGCAGTGATAATGACAAGCCCTACAGAACAGATTATGGCATGTATCGCGTATTGACCGATATTATGGGACATGAAAAGCTGGGTGGTAATACGGTTCTGTTTGTGGTAGAAGGATTGTGGGGAGGACCGGAAGCTACAGATCAACCGGTGAAATGGAATTCTGCTCCATTCAACGGCGATTGGCCCAATTCTATTTTCGCATCGCAGGACGCTGTCGCATTGGAATCGGTCTGTTTTGATTTCCTGAAAACAGAATTTAATGATCCCTCCGGACCTGGTAAAGATCGTCCCTGGTATGGTGCGGTCGATGATCACCTGCACCAGGCGGCTGACTCTGAGAACTGGCCGGATGGATTTACATACGATCCGGAAGGCGACGGTACCCCCATGGTAAGCATGGGAGTACATGAACACTGGAACAATGAATATGATAAACTCTATTCCCGGAACCTGGGGTACGATTACGGGATTGAACTGGTCACTACGGATGCCTCTCTCGTTCGCACAACTGTTATTGCTGAGGAAGCTGAAACTATTCCTTTAATTGATGGCGAAGCCTCAGATGATTGCTGGGCGGATGCCCAGTGGTACTTTATCGATGAGACCTGGATCAATTGGGGAGAAATCATTGATGCATCTGATTTTACCGGCCGTTTTAAGGTGAGCTGGTCTGAAGCAGAGAATGTGGTGTATTACTATGTTGAGATTAATGACGATGCCTTTGTGGATGGGTACAATTATCCTGATCAAGGGTATCCTGATTTTGATATCTTAGAGGTGTTCCTGGATGAGGATATGTCGGGTGGATTGCATGTTTTCGATGACAATGCCACCTTGGGTCAGAACAGTGAAAATGCATTTTCCTACCACATTGCAGTGGATGCACCTGCAGATGGTGAAACAGAGACAGCTTTCCATGCCTGCGATATTGATGGCACCAACTGGCCTGCAGAAATCATGGACTATGCCGGCCATTTCCCCGACTTGATCATGAGAAAGAATGGAAACTTGTACCAGTATGAGTTCGCACTCAAAATATATGGTGATACGTATGATCATGCAGACCCTGAAGCTTCAAGGGTTACGCTTGCAAATGGTAAGGAGATGGGCATGAGTCTCGCCTATTGTGACAACGATACGCCCGGTACAGAGAGAGATAATTTCTTTGGATCGGTATGGGTACCGGAAGAGGCTTATAACGATCACTGGAAGGATGCGGATGGTTTTGGCAGGGTCCGGCTGGTAAAAGCAGGTGAAAGTATCAACCATGCGGTTGAGGTGACCGGTTCCATTGCCGATTTTGTGGTAACCGAACTGGGTGCTGACCTGGTGGTCAACGATAACCTGTTGAATGTGTTCCATGATCCCGATGGGGATATCCTTTCCTATACGGTGAATTGTCAGCAGGCAAACCTGACCTTTTCGGTAACCGACAATGTGCTGAAAGTGAATGCTTCAGCTTCTTTTGAAGGCGAATCCGATGTAACGGTGGTGGCTTCCGATGGTGAGTTTGAAGCCAGCTCCGGATTTAAAGTAACCAGTAATATAACGGGTATCCATGCCAACAGCAATGGGGGAGAAGCAATAAGCTTTTATCCGAATCCATTTACCGACCTGGTTAACCTGGATCTGAACCTGGAATCGGGGTACAGCGGGCAGGTCAGTATAGAGGTATACAACATGGCGGGTATGCTGGTCTCATCCCGTAATTCCGACAAGTTGACCGGTGGGCGTGGTTCAGTATCAATCGATATGAGCGGTGACCCCAGTGGCTACTATATCCTGAAGGTCAATGCCGGAGGGGAAACTCTTTCAGTGGTTTTAAATAAGCAGTAATGAAACCCTTGCGATTCGAACTTTTGTTCTGGCTGTTGATGGGGCTTTCCATCACAGCCCGGAACCAGGATTCGCGGAACATGGAATCGGAGTCAGAAAGCGTTTTCATGGTGAAGGCAGTCTATGTGGATAGCGACGGGGTAAAGTGGTTTGGGACCAACCGGGGATTGTGCCGGTATGATAACCTGACCTGGAAATATTACACCGAATCTGACCACCTGGTGGGCAACCAGGTGAATGCCCTGGCCTTTGAGCATTCCGGTTCAGGTTCAGAATTGTGGGTGGCTACTACCAAAGGTGTCTCGGTGGTCTCATTTGATCCGGCAGGCGTCACCGGTTCTGCCAGTTTTACTACAGAGGATGGATTGCTGGACAATGATGTAGCTGATATTGCAATTGACTCATATCATGGAAAATTCTTCGGATCGGAATCGGGAGTCACCTGGTTCCATGGGGGTGCCATGGATTCAATAACGTATTCCGATTATCCTTTGAGCATGGTAGATGCCCCTGTTCGCAAGATGGACATGTACAACGATACGCTTTATATTGCAGCAGACGGTGGTATCGGCCGGTTTGTATCAGGGGTGGATGGGATCAGCGGAGCAACCAGGTGGACCAGTGAATATGGGGTTACACCCTACTCAGGAAATATCCATAGTGTAAAGGTGGATGCCGGGTCCAATCAATGGTTTGGAACTGATGTGGGTGTGGAGAAGCACACAGGTTACGATGAGCAACAGAACTGGTCCATCTATGGCACAATAGATGGTCTGGTCAATGATCATGTAATAACTATTGCAGAAGACCTGGAAGGCGGGATGTGGTTCGGGACCCTCGGTGGGGTTTCCTCTTTCATTGATGGCTTGTGGACTTCCTATACCACGGCCGACGGACTTTTGAACGATACGGTCTATGACATCGATTTCGATGTGGACAGATCTGTCTGGCTAGCCACCGGAGCGGGAGCCTGTCGGCTCCAAAATGGCGAATTCACGAACTTTTACACCGATGTACCCGGGAAATTGGCCTCCTCCATGGAAATGCAACTTTATTTTAGCCGGGCTTCAGAGACCATTTATCTCTCCTACCGGCTTACAGATCATGTGCCGGTCGTTGCCCGGCTTTACAACATGAGTGGCATGCTGGTGGGCCAGTGGAATGATCTGCCGGCCCTGGCAGGTGAACACAGGGTGGAGATTCCACTGTCCGGAAATATTGCAGGGCCGCACAACGGAGGTTTTTATGTGCTCCAGTTGAGACAGGGGAACAGGGCCGATTCCAGGAAACTGGTGATCGAAAAGTAATCTGACTAACATGTAATCATGTACTAAATATCACTCCAACTATGAAGAATAAATACTTACTTTTTTTAGCCCTGCTGACAGCCGGGATGAATCTTTTGGGACAGAATCTGTTGACCATCGGTACACCTGATAATGACACACTCTATTTGGGTTCAGGGCAGAATTTCCTTTTGATCCCCGAGGTGGATGACCGAGATCCAGGTGTGGATCAGGAGATCAGTTTCACGGTGACCTCCTCCGATCCGCTGATCCTGGAGATTGGTGAAGTGCTTTACTCAGCAGGTAATACCGTAGCCATTGTAAAAACGATGGAGAAAGGGGTGGTAGGAACTGTTACTGTTCAGGTAAAAGCTTCCGATCCGGATGGGACAGCAAACACTTCATTTGATGTTTTTGTGGGGCCCTATAACAACCTGGGAATCAATTTTGAGATTCACGATATTATTTTCTGGCAGCAATTTGTGCCCATCGATGCCAACCCGGCATTCAGTATGATCGCGGAAAGCGGGTTTGCACCCTACAGTGAAATTGATCTGCCTTCGCTGCAGTTATCAGTATATTCCGATTGCCAGGAATCCCCTCCCTGTACCGGAACCGATTTTTTCACCGGGTTTTTCAAGGGATATGTAATCCCTCCCGCATCTGGCGATTATTATTTTACCATGATTGCCGGGGATCAATGCAGCATAGGACTCAGTTCGGATGAAGACTTCGACAATACCGATGTAATCCTTTATTCCCCTTCCGACGGACGGATAGGAATATCCAGTGGCAACAAGGAATGGAAGTCCATCCAGGTATTGCTTGAGGCCGGTAAAACCTATGCCATCTACGGGACACACTGGAACATCCATACCCTGATGGGAGGTCTTATGTGGGAAGGTCCCGGGATTGATAAAGAGTACATTCCGGGGGAGAACCTCTCCTTTGTGTATGATGTGGTGAAACCGTCCACCCCCGGCGGATTTACTCTGGTCAATACCGGGATCAATGATCTGATGGTTAGCTGGACAGAAGCGTCAGATGATCGAAGCCTGGATGGATATAATGTGTATTTAAATGGCAGGCTGATCAACGATGAGTTGATCAAAGAGACCGTTTACCAGGTTGCAGACCTGGCTCCAGGAACTAAATATTGTTTAGTGGTTACATCTGTTGACAAAGCCGGTAATGAATCGGCCGAAAGTGAGATTATCACCACCACTTCTTATGTGAGTGATGTCCTAGCTCCAACACCTCCCACCTCGGTGGTAGCCTCCATCGTATCCGATCTTTCTCTAAAAATTTCCTGGAGTGGTGCATCGGACGGGGAAACAGAGGTCAGGGGCTACAACCTTTATGTGGATGGTGCAATTTACAATGAAATGGAATTGATCTATGTGGAAGAGGCCTATATCCTGGGACTCAGTCCGGAAACCGATTACCTGGTTGAGGTTGTTGCGGTGGATGCTGCATTCAATGTATCGCCCAAAAGTGATGCGGAGACCTTTACAACAACGGCTTTCGATCCTGATGATACCAGCATTTCTGATAAAAAGGGCAGGTTGAAAGTGATCATGGACCCTGTGGGAAGAAGCGAAGGACTAGGAGTGAATCCTAATTACGTGAACGGAGATTTTCTGAATGATCCGGAGCAGGTGAAATTGATCAAAGAGCTTGAGGTAGCCGGCCTTCGGTGGGGAGCACTAACTGCTAATCCGCTTAATTTCAAAGATTTTATCGGTGCCGGTAAAGCCATGACCTTCGGAAGAATGATGGATTTCTGCAACGAGATCGGTGCCTACACCATTATTACCTGCGGGGTGGAAGATGCCACAGACTGGAGAACCGATCCAGCGACCTTTACTAACTTTCTGGAATATCTTGCAGGGCCTTCCGACTCGGAGTACGGAGCAAAGCGGGCAGAAGAAGGCTATACAGAGTCGCTTCTGGATGGCAGTCCTGGACTTGTATTTGAATTCGGGAATGAAGTATGGGGTGGTACCAGCCACAACGCGCAGATCGGATCGGATTATACAGCCTATGGCGAATGGTGCAGGGAAATGGCCACTTTAATGCGGGCCTCAGAATATTACGATACTGGGAAGATCGTTCTTGCCTACAGTGGCAGACGTCCGGCAGCAAGTGATAGTTACGGGTTGTACGAAAGACTCCTGACGGGTGATACCGGGGAAGTGGATTGGCTGGCGGTCAGTGGATACCTGGGCGGAAACCTGAATTATGCACCTGAAATTGATCCCGGCGAGAGCGAACTGGACTATTATAAGAATGGAATTGCTGAGATGGTCCGTAACCTGAATGGATTGAAAGGAACCATGGATGTCATACTACAGTCGAGTGGCGATTTTAAACCGACCTATATGTATGAAGCCAACATGACCGATGAAAGTTACTTCGGTCGACTTGGCCAGGCCATTGTGCAGACCGATTATTATGCATCTGTTGTAGAAACAGGTGGTGTCATTCCCACTGTTTTCCACCTGACGGGCGGACAATGGAAGATGATCATACCAGCCCAGAATTATAAGAAAACCCCACTTTTTTATACCACCAAGTATTTCAACAAATACTGTAAGGGAAATGCGTTGAGGACAGAACTGGAAACCAGTGGGTTCTTAACCACTCCATCAGGAGTCGCTAACGGAACAGACCCGGTAGGGTGCCATGCCTATACAGAAGGGGATGCTTTCACTGTCCTTTTGTTCAGCCGCGATTTTGAGAATGATTATGTGGTCCAGCTGGATCTTCCGGATGAGCTGCAGCTAATAGCCCCGGAGACGGCGAAAATATATGTCGTCACAGGCGATGGTTACAGTGCGAAAGATGCGGTGGTCGACTCATCAGCGATCACAATGTCGGACAGTCTCCTGGTCACGGTTCCCAAACACAGCATGGTTGTGATCAGTTTTGGTGGAGAAGGAGTCGCGGTTGAGGATGTACCACTGGGTTATTACGATTATGTCTCCGCCACCTCAGTTTCCGTATTCGCATACAATACTGACATATTTGATATTACCGGCAGGGAAAAGAAGATCCTGCTTGCCGAGGTGGAGCCGGAGAATGTGCTTTCAGATGCCGTGATCTGGACCGTTGAGACCAATGGTGTGGATGTATTATATGGATGGAAATCTTATGGATTTGAGGTACAGGGTTCAGGAACCTGTGATGGGAATGGGACCATTACAGTGAGGGCTTCAGCCTGGGACAATCCTCAGGTGTTCGACCAGGTAACCATCAATATTTCCAACCAGGGAACCGATTGCGAAACCGGCCTGTATGATGATACAGAGGGTCAATTGAAGATCTATCCTAATCCTGCCCTTGAAAGTCTGTACCTGACAAACCTCCCGACCAGTGCAGGGAAGGTGGTTATCACAGATATTACCGGGAGGATGTGCCTTTCCCAAATGTGCACAGGTCCGGAGTTTGAACTGGATCTGTCTGTAATTGAGGCAGGTATATATTATGTGAGTTTTGCCGGTCAGGATGTACATGTAACTAAAATGTTTATTAGGGAGTAAAGCAGAGATTGGAATTCTTATCATGAAAAGGTAGCTTTTTGAAAAAATACCTAAATTTAGCGTGGGTAAGCTATCAGTAATCCTGGTATGAAGAAAGCGGTTTTATTTTTTCTGGTAACGAATTGCATCTTTTTGCAGGCACTCCGGGGGCAGCAATCGGAGATTCGATTTCATAACATCGGCGTGGATGAAGGTCTGTCTCATAGCCTTGTATCCACTGTAGCAGAGGATAGCCTGGGATTTATATGGTTCGGGACACAGGATGGCCTGAACCGTTATGATGGATACAGCTTCAAGACCTATTTCAAAGGTAATGACAACAGGAGCCCATCTGACAGCTGGATAAGCAGTTTGTATGTTGATCAATATAACCAGATATGGATATGGTACTTCGGAATAGGGTTTGAACGCTTTAATCCTTTCTCGGAAACATTCCACCAGTATAAACCAGATTCATTAATCCCAGGGTCCATATCAAGTAACATCAATGTTAATGTCGAAAACTTATTGTACAAGGAGTTCTTTGAAGACTCGGATGGAACACTCTGGATAGGTACCGACAGAGGATTGAACAGGTATAACCGGAGTGATGATACATTTGAGGTGTTCCTGCACGATCCTACCGATCCCGGCAGTCTGAGTAATGATCATATTGTATCTATTACTGAGGATATTGAAGGATATCTCTGGGTTGGTACCAGCAATGGACTAAACCGCCTTGATCGCGTATCGGGAGATGTGAAAAGGTATCTCTCCGAACCAGGAAGCGGTCGACATTTGAACGACAATTCCATCAGTATTGTATTCTGTAATGAGGATAGCACAATGTGGGTTGGAACTATGCAGGGAGGTTTGAACATTGTTGAAAATGCCTGCTCAGATGACCCCACCGTTCACCACCTGATTGAAACACCTCTGAACCCGAACCATGAGCCTACCATATATAACATTTTAAGAACTTCCTCCGGGGATATGCTGGTGGCTTCAAACCATGGATTATACCGCGTTAAAAAAAGGGACGGCAGTTATTATGAAGAGTTGATCCCCGAGACGAGGGGAATCAGGATCTTTCATATGAAAGAAGATTCCAAAGGATTCTTATGGGTCGCTTCAGACGACAATGTGGACCGTTCCCTTTTTAGAATTTCTCCTGAATTTCAGAAAGTTGAGATATTCCAGTACTCCGAATGGAACCCATATATGTTCTACGGAGGAAAAGTTCAGTTCCTGCATGAGAGCAAAACAGGATTACTATGGATTGGCTCTGAAAAGGATGGCATTTACATGGTGGACCTGTATGCCAGGCAATTCCGTTCCATCGACAATTATGCCGAAAGGGGATTGTATATTACCGATAGCGAAGTTTACTCCATCTATGAAGATGCAAACCGTAACTTATATATCGGTACCAAGACAGAACTGAACAGGATCAATCTCAGGGATGGCACCCTTCGGGAATACAACAATGTGTACAATCTGAAACGGGGCATCACATATGAGTATTCACGTGAATTGCCTGCAAGTTTGATTGGAGTCCTGGAAGAGCATACCGACGGAAGGATCTGGATGGGATCCTTTGAATACAAGGTGAGTCTGTATGATCCGGAAAGTGACAGGTTTCTAAATTTTCATCTGAACCAGAATGACAGCAGTTCATTTCAGATCTGGTCTATGAGGTCCATATGTGTAACAAGCGACCAGCAGGTCTACTTTGGAGGAACAGGAATCGGTTTGAGTCGGTTGAGGAAGGATGGACTGTCGTTTGATCTTTTTCCTGTGGTGGGCAATGGGAACAAGTCGGGCACAAACGACGCACATATCCAGTATATATATGAGGATTCCGAGGGATTGCTCTGGCTTGGTACGCTTAACGGGGGATTGAACCTCTTCGATCCGAAAAGTGGCGAATTCGAACATTTTATCTATGATCCGCATGATAACACTTCTATTTCCAATAACAGGGTAAAATGTATACTGGAGCCTGAGATCCATGGTGAGGATATCCTTTGGGTGGGTACCAATAACGGAGGATTGAATAAATTTAATAAGGTTGAGCGGACCTTTACCTCTTATACTATCCAGGATGGAATGCCAAGCAACACCATACATGGTATCCTTGAGGATAAGGTTGGAAATCTTTGGCTCAGCACCAACAGGGGATTGGTTCAGTTTGATCCGATGACAGAAAGGATCATCGTATATACCTCCGAGGATGGTCTGGTTGGAAATGAGTTTAATGAGGGAGCATTTTATAAAAACCAGGATGGGATCATGTATTTCGGTGGCACGAATGGAATCAATTACTTCGATCCTGCAGAGATCAAAGAGAAACCCTCATATGATGTTCCGGTAGTGATCACCGGTTTTACCCTGGCGGGGAAAGAAGTTCTACCATTTGACACCTTAAACGATCGTATTGTACTAGATAAAGCCATTGCTTTTACAAAGGAGATCACCCTGACCAATAAGGACAGGTTCATCTCATTCGAATTTGCATCCCTTGACTTCGCATCGCCGAAAAAGATAAAATACAGGTACATGCTTGATGGCCTTGAAGAGTCATGGAATGTAGTGGATGCCAGCCAGAGATTTATCAGCTACACCAATATTCCCAGTGGTACATATACACTCACAATGGAATCCAATAATGGAGGGAATTGGTCCGGCCAACAGACCAGGCTCATTCTAAATGTTCTGCCACCCTTCTGGCGAACATTGTGGTTCAAGCTGGTGATAGCCAGCTCGATCCTTGTGATTTTCCTGGTCATCCTGGAGGTCAGGACCCAGCGATTAAAAAGGGTTTCGGAAATCCTTGAAAGAGAAGTGGAAGAAAGGACCAGGGATCTGAAGGAAGCCAACCGCCTGCTGGAATTCAAACAGGAGGAGATAGTCAGTCAGAGTGAGAAAATTGCCCTGCAGCGTGATAACCTGAGCGAAAAGAATAAACAGCTTGAAGATCAGAATGATGAGATCCAGCTCATGGCTGAAAAGCTTCATGAGTCAGACCAGATGAAGCTTAAATTCTTCACCAATATCTCCCATGAGTTCAGGACACCTTTAACGCTTATCATGGGCCCAACAGAGAAGTTGCTTGGAAGGGATCATTTTAAAGATATACCTGCAGTAAAGCAGGAGCTTGAACTGATGTACAGGAACGAGCGCAGGTTGTTTAAACTAATCAACCAGTTGCTGGAAGTAAGACGGGTGGAAACCGGGAACCTGAAACTTGCGGTTGCTGAAGATGATATTGCTCAGTACCTGAAGAGTATCTACCAGCTATTCATTCCCTATGCTGAGAAAAAGCAGATTGATTTCAAATTTAATGCCGATCCCAACTCGATCCATATCTTTTTCGATGCGGACAAGATGGAGAAGATCTTCTATAACCTCCTTTCCAATGCCTTTAAACATACACCGAGGAAGGGGAGGATCATTTTTTCCATGAATCTTGTTCGGGACAAAGAGAAGGAGTGGCTCAAGGTCTCGGTATCTGACAGTGGATCGGGAATTCCGAAAGAGCACCTGCACCATATTTTTGACCGGTTTTACCAGATTACCAACAAACACCAATCAGGAAGGGTCAGCTCAGGTATTGGCCTCTCCCTATCGCGCGACCTTGTTGTAAAACATTATGGAAAGATAGAGGTGATCAGCGTTGAGGGTACCGGAACAAATTTTGAAGTTCTGATTCCGGTCAGTAAAGACACCTACAAACAGGAAGAGATCCTGATTGAACCTGAAACCGATCTTACCATGGAGTACATCAATTCCATGCTTGAGACCTATGATTATAACCTGGATGATCCATATGACAAGCCCCTTGTTGGTGAGGATCGATTCAGGATCCTGGTGGTGGAGGACAACCTGGATATGCAAAAATTCCTTTACAATGAACTGAGCGAATCCTTTAACGTCATACTGGCTCAGAATGGAGAGGAAGGGCTTATGATCTCAAAGGAGAACCTGCCGGACCTAATCGTCAGTGATATCATGATGCCAGAAATGGATGGACTGGAATTATGTAAGCTGATCAAAGGAAATGAGATCACCAGCCATATTCCGGTCATATTACTTACGGCGAAATCCGGTACGGAAAGCGAGATCTCAGGATTAGAAATGGGTGCTGATGATTATATCACAAAACCGTTTAACCTGGCAGTCTTAAAGCTGAAAGTCAAGAATATCCTGGAGAACAGGAAGAAAATGGCAGATAAGTTTATGAGTGAAGCAAACTATATTCCCGAGAATATTAAGATCAACCAGATTGACCAGGGTTTTCTTGAGAAATTTGTGAAGTTCGTGGAAGATAATATTGATGATCCGGAAATGTCCGGTGATTTACTGGCATGCGAGCTGGCGATGAGCAAGGGCAATCTGTATAAAAAACTCAAAACCCTGACCGGATTAACTGTGAATATTTTCGTTCGGACCATCCGGTTGAAAGTGGCGGCCAGGTTACTGAAACAGGGTACTTACAACATTTCGGAGGTCGCATATTCGGTAGGATTCACCAATCCCAAATATTTTTCCACCTGCTTCAGTGAAATGTTCTCAGTATCACCCAAGGAGTACATGAAATAGGATCCTTATTGTTTTCTGTGTGTTTGAAGAGTCATTCAACCAGAAAGGTGAGATGCTTTTCTCCTGGTGAACCGTTTTCTCCAAGTGCTTTGATGATGATGTCATAATTGCCTTTGCTATCCGGAGCAATAAACCTGATCCTGGTATTCTTCCCCGGAGAGGTGGTCACGTCATGGTCGTAAAAAAGTGTGGTTTGGAAATTGGGAACGCGGGAATCCTGCAGATCTTCCGTATCTGGTTGAAAGATGTACTCCTCTTGCGGGTAGCCCTGAAAATACTGACGAATGGCAGATCTGGGAAATTCAATATGATCTCCATCACCATCGATTGTCCGGAGGTCAATAATTCCATCCATGCTGATATCGTTCACAAAGTACCGTTCACTTTTTAGCCGTATAGAGCTTATTTCAGAAGGATTCAGATTGAGAAGCTTTTCAGAGTCGAAGAATGGTACACCGTCCAGGAAGAAAATTGGCTGATCACCAATAATCCGGTTTGTTTTCATATCCAGGATGGCCACTTCATACGCATTCTCATTCCTTGTAAGAAAGACCCTTTTGCCCAATTCCCGGAACACCTCTTCCATGATGGGCAACTTGATAAACTCTTCCATCACGATCTGATGGTCATAATACCCATAGAATGGTATTTCAAGTTCTTCATGGTTGAAATAGATGGAGTTCTTAATTGAGTAAGCATCTGCCAGTTGCTGATTTAGTAATAGTTGTTCATAAAAACCAGGAAGGTCATCCATTTCCAGGGATGCATATTTTATCTCGGGCAGAGGCTCCTTTGAGAAGTCATCGTCAAGTGTAATCAAGAAACCATTGTCTATATCATATGGCTGGATGATCATGTCTTTCCTATCTGTTATATGATCAAGTGAAAAGTAGAACCGTCCTTCATTATTGCTGGTAGTGCTATAAAAATCTGTGATCGGATCGATGAATGACAGTATGATTTTCTGTTGGCTAATGGGTTGTTTGGTTGTATTGTGCAGAATAGTGCCACTGACCACCAAGCCCTCCATTTCTGGGAGATATTCTGTTTGAATTGGATCTTTATTCAGCCATGTACACCTGTTTTCTGAATTAGCAATCAGATACATATCCAGTACTTCATCTGGAATGGGCCCATCGGAAAGGGCGTACAGCTGTGGGATCTGGTTGCCAAACAACATACTGTAGCGGAATGAATTTGAATGAGAACCGTGTAGAAAACTACCAGATTTGGAGGCTGATACAGATAGCCTGGCAGGGGTGGAGTTGCCATTGGATGTTAATGTTTCGAGGCTGAATTCAATGGTATCCCTGGAATGATAGGTGTCCTTTAAAGCCGAGATTTTTAGGGTGATGGAATTATCGCTTTTTACAAAAAACATCCTCTCGGCCAGAACCCGGTTCTCCTCATCAAAAATGGTCAGATAGTTTACTCCTGCCGAAACACTTTCTTCCCTTAAGTTGAAATTAATCAGGGAATCCGCTCTAAAGTTTTCTTTTACACTGATTCCCGTTGGGGTCCAGATCAGAGCGGTGAGAAGCTGATTCCGGTCAATCACAGTTTTATCGGGCCGGATGATTAACTGTCGCTTTCTTGCACCTGTTGAGATAAGCTCCAGGGCGCATGCATCATTTTTAGGTTCAGGCAGTCTGATTACTATTGGGGTTTGACCGGGAACTAAACACCTTGCATGGTACCGTTTTCCATTTTCGACAACAAGTCTGAAGGCTCCAATCCCCGGGATTAGCGTGGAAAGACCTGCGTACACTACACTGTCATCGCTGATAATCTCTCCTGTACATTCTACCGGGTTATTGTGACTGTCAGTGACAGTAAATACTATTTGATTGGGTACGCCGTAAATAATGTGCCCGCCTTCAGGGTAAAAATTCATATGAATTTCCCCGGGCGAACAATTTGTTCCCTTCTGGTTAATTGGCTTTGACGGATGAATAATTAGAATATTATTGTGATAAAAATCCCGGGAACCAAAATTCTTTTGCCATGCCGTATAGCACCGAATAACATGTTCTTCACTGTTACAGGATAATGGGATTTCAAAACTGCCATGTCCTCTACCTTTTTTGAGTTCAATTTTTTCCTGTCGGATCGTCTGGCTCTGCAAGTCCAGTAATTCAATATAGGCTACAGAACTGGCTTGGGAAGGCTTGAAACTATCTTGATCAAGACAGTAGATGGTAAACCAGATACGTTCTCCTGCCAGGTAATAGTTCCTGTCAATGTGAACATATACCCTTTCCTGGTAATTGGCTTTATTGTTATCAATGAACTGGTCAAGCAGCGACTGATCATTCACCTGGGTAAATCCTGAGAGATGGGTAAGCAGGAGTGTCACCAACAGCACTATTCTGATATGAAAGTTACCTTGATCCATTATTCTACCGGCCAGTATTCTGGCCTTTCATTTGTTCCCGACATGGTACACCTGAAACATACAGGTGAGTTGGTATAAATGTGAAATAGCGTTTCACCATCAATATATTCATCCACAAACGGATAGTCGTGATTGTCATAGTATGCAATCTCCGTAGAATCCGCTGTGGTGTAAAAATTGCATGCTGCGAATCCCGAAGGTATATTCAGGAAGGCAGGTATATCGGAACGGTCGATAAATATTCTTTGACTGGTTACTGCGGATGCCTGAAATATACCCAGTACCGGGATATCAGAATTGTTCTGATTATGTAAGTTGCCGTTCACCATAGCAGGTGTGGGATCAAAAAGGGATCCCATATTCTGGGTAATATCCTGCAAACTCTTCCAATACGAATAGGCTTCTCTGCTCAGGGAGTATTGAGAGACCAGGGTACTGTATTTGATCCTCAGTTTACTGTTACCAGCCGAAATAAAATATACAGGAAAATCATCCAGGACGTCTTTTGATAAATGTTCAGAAGTACCGATGGCAATGATGGATGATCTGGAGGATCCCCAGCACCTGTGCTCCCCGGGATATAATGATGATGATATAGGTGTCAGGAATTCCCATGATTCGGTCCATTCCCACCTGTAATAGCGCGTCTGGTCAAGAGGATCATGCGTGTTTATCTTGATTTGAACGCCGTAAAAAGGATCATTAATATCAGTTGTCGGGCGTTCTTCAAATTCAAAAGTGACACTATCAATTTCAGGTACACTTCGGAGCTCGACCCAATCTGACTCATATGTTTCACCATCTGCTGTAGACACATGGAGCATGTACGAGCGTCCGATTTCTCCTTTCAGGTTTAGACTGCTTTGGTAAACGCCCGCCTGTTCTTCGGAAAAATAGTATTCATTCTGGTCTTCATCAAAGATTATCACGAGGGCTCCCACCTCAGGATCCGGAAAACTCTCATCGAAAGAAAAACTGCGGGACAACCTGACCATATGAGGACCTTCATGGTCGGTTATTAATCCATCTACGACCAGTATGTCCTCATATTTTTCGATCTTCGGGAAGTATTGTTCACGACATCCCAGGAGGATTTGCATTAGTAGTAATAATATGATATATAGTTGTTTATTCATTCTTATTTTGCCTAAAACTTAAAATTATAGGTAATTGTGAAAATAGGTTGGGTAAAAACGGAAAGCTTAAAACCAGTTACTTTCTTTTCGGTGCTGACAAAATAGATTGAATAGACATTATTTCTTCCCGTGACATTATAAACTGAAAAAGACCAGGAACTGTGTGCCAGCTTTTTCGACCTCAGGTTTCCTTCAACATTGGCGGAAATGTCCCACCTGAAGTAGTCAGGGATTCGGTATTCGTTTCGGTAGGTGTAATGCAGCAGGGTCATATTTCGGATGTTATACTTCGCAACTGGATAGGTAATGGGCCTCCCGGTACTGTACGTCAGGTTCGATGAAATGCTAAATCTCCTTGAGAATTTATAATTTCCTGCCAGGGTAACGTCATGTGGTTTGTCGTGATTCGCCGGGAACCACTCCCCATTATTAATCCTCTCCACCGGGTGATCGCTGTCTACCTTAACGAGAATGCGGGAATATGTGTAACTTACCCATCCATTTAATTTGCCGGCGGTCCTTTTAACCATAAATTCCGCACCATAAGCCCGACCATGGCCATTGATCAGGTCCTGTTCTATGACTTCATTCAGGATCAGCCGGGCCCCACCCTTATACTCAATGATATCCCTGATGTTTTTAAAATATATCTCAACAGAGGTCTCGATGCTTTGGCGGCGAAAATCTTTGTACAATCCAAAAGCATATTGATCCCCGATTTGTGGTCTGATATGACTATCGCTCAGTTTCCAGGTATCAGTGGGTGAAACAGCCGTGGTATTTGAGAGCATATTCAAATATTGTCGCATCCGGTTATAGCTCAGTTTCAATGAGCTGCTTCCCGACAATTTGTAACGCATACTCAACCTCAATTCAGGTCCCGCGTAGGTCTGTATAATGTCTCCCTTTTTAAAATAGGAGGTGTCATTTAGATTGATTGGATCGAGCGGAACATCTTCATAATAATTATAAACTGTTTTTGGTCCCAGGAATGTATAGAGTGAAAACCTGATTCCTCCGTATACTGATAGATTCGGGGTAATATTATATTCATCACTCACATAGATGGACGATTCAATGGCGTTTTCATTTTCCAGGGTCTTGGGTGCGATCAGAGATTCTTCATGCAATGGTGCGTAGGAGCCAGGCTCTAATTGATACCGGATCACACTGGCTCCAAAGTTTATTTTATGATCATGTGACAGAAAGTATGTAAATCCAGTCTTGAACTCATTATAGCTGATCCTGTACTTCATAGAGAAAGCCAGGGGGGCTTTCGATTCGCTTGTTATGTTGTAGTCATAGTTGCTGATGATGCCACTGAAATTAGCAATGAGTTTCTGGTTAAAGATGTGTTTCCAGTCAACAACAATGTTCTCATTGGAGTAACTATATGCCGTATCGGAATTCAAGCTGAAATGATCGTTGCTGAAATAGGCACTGATCTCCAGGTTATTATCCTTATTAATATCATAACTCAGTGTTCCATTCAGATCATAGAAGGATGCCGAGCTGTTCCTGATTGCCGGATCATTTATTCGATTCAGGATCCAATCAGAATACGTACTTCTTGCTCCAACGATAAATGAAACCTTTTCTTTCACGATGGGGCCCTCTAACACTAACCTGCCTGTTATCGGGCTGATCCCGCCCATTCCCGAAAAACTTTTACGGTTACCATTCCTGGTTGAGATGTCAAATACCGAAGAGATCCTACCTCCATAGTCCGCAGTAATTCCGCTTTTATAAAGTTTAAAATCTTTGATCACGTCCGGATTAAATGCGGAAAAAAATCCAAACAGGTGAGATGTATTAAACACTGGGGCACCATTGATAATGATCAAGTTCTGATCTGTACTTCCCCCCCGGACATTAAATCCGGATGCACCTTCCCCGACAGTCTGGACACCGGGTAACAGAAGAGCTGCCTTCAGCACATCTGCTTCTCCCATAGCTGCCGGAACCTGTTTGATGGTTTTAACATCAATTTTGTTGAGGCCAATCTGCATACCAGATACATTCTGGTATTTATCTGCGATGATAACAACACCTTTTAACTGGTTAATTTTTTCCTTCATTTCAAGGTTCAGGGTTCCATCACTATTCAAAATTACATTCCTGTACTCCTCATGATATCCCATACTCCGGAATGTAATCAGGTGCCTGCCTTTTTGCAGGTTGATCACATAATAACCGTTTACATCTGTAGTAACTCCAACATTTGATTCTTCATTAAATATAACCGCTCCTATGATGGGCTCACCTGTTTCGGCCCCCCTTATATAACCATTAACGGTAGCAGTGGAGCCGTTTGCCCGGCCTCCCTCAGTACCGATATGAATGAGCCGGTTCCTGTCGCTGGATTCCGTAAGAACCTCCACCTTTACCTCCTCTTCGAAGTTTATCTCAGTCTTGGGTTCCACAACGGTGTCCGAAACTGAAAAGAAATTTAATAGAGAAGGATTAATAACCTTATTCAGAGAAAGTATGATCTGATTCCCTTTTATATAAAATCCGACATGGCAGGGAGATAGCGAATGCTCAAGAATGGTTGAGAGTGATTCATTCCCTCTTTCCTGGATCACTCTGACCGAATCAATCCACTCGCTCCTAAAATAGAATCTCAATGAGTGAATTTGCTCAACCTCATCAACAAAGTCACTAAAGTATAGATTGTTATAAGAATTAAGTATGACATAGTCATCCTGGCAATAAATCACGGAATTTAATGCACCTGCCAGTATCATGCCAATGATCAGAGTCCTCATCAGTGCAAACTATTGTAATAGTCGACCACACGCTTTATTGCCATTTCATCTCCGGTACCAATCAGAATATTATTCTCTCTAATAAATACTTTGATCTCCTTTTCCCTGTCCTTCAATGCCCTTACCAACCCTGGCTTACGGCTTACTTTATGAAAAACGCCTTTGTTAAGAATATACAAATCACTAAAAAGCATAAACTCTCCCTGTGAATTCTGGGAAGGTTCATTATACCTCTTTCTCCATTTTTGATAAAGACTGGTTTTTCCTTTGGATATGACCTCATAAAATCCTGGATCGATCATCGGTCCGGTTCCTGATTTTGAAGGAAGCTGGCAGAATGTATGACCCTCGATAGAAAAACTATCTATTCTGGTATTATTGAGTATCAGCGCATAGCTGCCCGTTTCATGAATGTGATTATAGATAATCAGATCTGAGTAAGTATCATATTTCAGCGAAACCTGATGATATGCGTTCCCATTCATGAACAGATCGCCATGATACCAGTTTTTTGTGAGAAAGAACTGGTGTCCGTTGGCACGGCTATAAAAATCCTGGTAGACCGATCCATTGATAAACCTATGGTCCACGAGGATCGATTCCTTATAGATCTGTTTAAGATATTCAGTTTGTGCATTGGAGATATCGACAACCTTTTTATCCTGTGCGGCAGTGGGCAGAGATAAAAAGTATAATGAAATTGCGAATATGGGGCCAAATCTGTACATGGTAAAAACAAGTTGAAAAATAGTAAATATTCTGCTTGAGGAGGTCCAATAGATTCTATTTGTATTCTTTTAAAGTATCACGTCTGTTACAGCTACAAAATACCTGACCAATTTGGAAATATAATGAACACATGCGCCTGGTTGAATCCTTAGATTCGCTGTTATGAAAATGAATCGGATGAAGCGGATACCAGGTACTGCTATGCTCCTGGTTTTTATGATGGCTACGGCTACAGGTCAAATAAGCAACGAAGAGCAATATGTGGAAATTTATTCCAACGCGAACAGGGTGCGAAGCGGTATAGCGATCGGGGGACTGGGTACGGGCTCCATGGAATTTCGGAAAGATGGTCAGTTTTACAACTGGACCATTATGAATAACTGGCCCCTTGGCACAGGTGATCCCCTGGTGGTGAAGTCTTATCCGAGGAATCATTCCGACCAGTCTTTTCTTTTCTTCCTGGTGCGATATCAGGTGGAAGGAGAACGGCCGCAGATGAAGCTGCTCCAATTGAACAATAGCCTCTCGGAAGGTGCCATGCAGAGTATTGACTATTACTATCCATGGATGTCTGCCATCGACCGGATCGAATACAGGGCATGCTTCCCGTTCACAAGGATGATTTTCACCGATCCTGAGATGCCCTTTGATATTCATTTGGATGCCTTCTCCCCGTTTATTCCACACGACGCAAAGAATTCATCACTCCCCGGGGCATACTTTAATTTCAATGTGGAGGCTACAGGTGACAGGGAGGTGAAGGTTTTTCTGATTGCTACGCTCAGGAACCTGGTAGGATATGACCTGATCGATAAATACTTTGTGAGCCAGCCACATTCCGGGAATGGTTATAAAGGTTTTACAATGACCTGCGGAGGGATGGACCCTGGACACACTTCAACAGGTGAAATGGGGATCTTTTCCCTTTCAGACAGATCAAGTTATTACCTGGGTTGGGAACATAAGCATCCCTATTATGAGAAACTGATCGTATCTGAGAAGTTCGAGGATATTAATGATACCGATGGAAGAAATATGGAGATAGACGGAAAGACCAGGGCACGTAATTCCGGGAACAATGACCAGCGGTGTTTCAGCTCTATTGGCGTGGACCAAATTCTCTCTCCCGGTCAGTCGTTTTCACATTCATTTGTACTTTCCTGGTACTTTCCAAACAGGTATGGGGGAATCACTGGCAATCCGGACGTAGGAGAAAAAGATTATGTGCTGGATGTGGAGCAGACCAGGATCCTGGGTCATTACTACAATAATTTTTTCAACTCCAATGAAGAAATAGGCAACTACTTAAAGGACAACCAGGAAGAGCTTACCCTGAAGACAAATAAATTCCAGAATGATTTTTACAATAGCAGCCTCCCGCAATTTGTGCTTAACCAGGTAAATTCACAGTTTAACACTTTTATTTCCAGCTCTATATTTTCAAAGAAGGGCACTTTTGCCATTCGTGAAGGAATGACTCCGGAAAAACCATGGGGACCTTTCGGAACCATCGATGTATCCCTTTATGGCTCTTCCTCCATCATCGCCCTGTTCCCTGAGCTGCAGAAGAACATGATGCATGCCCACAGAAGGATACAGAGTGACGAAGGAGAAATCCACCACGGTTTACAGGCAGATATCGACCTGGAACATAACGGTACCTGGGGAGTGTTTCACAGAATCGATCTGGTGCCAAATTACATTCAGCTTGTATTGAGGGATTTTTTCTGGACAGGCGATCGTGAATATCTCGAGTCCATGTGGCCATCGGTTAAAAATGGGATTGACTATATCCTTACCAGCCGTGACGAAGATCATGATATGATGCCCGACATGGAGGGGATCATGTGCAGTTACGATAATTTTCCCATGTACGGACTGGCCTCCTACATCCAATCGCAGTGGCTGGCTTCCATGGCTTCAACGAAAAAAGCGGCACTGGTGATGGGTGACCAGGCAACCTTTAAGCTTGCCGATGAGATTCTGAAAAAGGGAACTGCATTGATGGAAGAAAAACTCTGGAATGGGGATTACTACATGCTATCCAATGATTATAACGGCGACCGGGGTACCGATGAGGGCGTACTTACCGACCAGCTTGTGGGACAATGGATGGCCCATCAAAGCGGACTTGGTTATCTTGTGGACCGGGGCAGGGTGAAATTGGCCCTTGCCTCTGTGATGGATTACTCCTTTGAAGAGGGATTTGGATTGAGGAATTGCACCTGGCCTTTTTACCCGGAGCTGTACCCGATCCACGAGACAAATCTCTGGGTGGACCAGGCCAATACGTGCTGGACAGGGGTGGAGCTGGCCTTTGCATCCCTGCTGATCTACGAGGGTATGGTGGAAGAGGGAGAGAAGGTGATCAAAGCAGTGGACGACCGATATAGGAAAGCCGGACTCTACTGGGACCATCAGGAGTTCGGCGGACATTACTACCGTCCCATGTCGGCATGGTCCATTCTGCATTCATACCTTGGACTCGGAATCTCGAATGGGGATTATCTGTTTAAACCAAAGCTCAATGAGAAGGAGTACACCCTCTTTTTCTCCCATGGTAACGGAACCGCACACTACAAGAAGGTAACAGACCAGATCTCTATCCTGGTGCGCAGCGGAACGATGAGCATATCATCATTGAAACTGGAGGATCCTGAATCAGCCGGCAAGAAACCTGCTATCACGGTAAACGGACAACAGCTTAAAGCCAACGTAAAGTCAAAAGATGGGATCCTTTCCATAGATCTGATGGAAAAGTTAGATTTATCACCGGAAGATATCCTGGAAATCCAATTCTGAAGACCATTTAAATACCATGTAACATGCAATACGGACACTTCGATGACCGGAATAAGGAGTATGTAATTACCCGGCCCGATACTCCTGAGTCCTGGAGCAATTACATGGAAATACCACCTGCGGAGTCATCATTACCAACAATGCCGGCGGATATAGTTTTTATAAGTCAAGGGGCATGGGGCAGGGAGGAATTGACAAAGCTGGTACCTTTGTCATATAGTGAGATGGGCGCAATTCTTCTTTGTCCTTAAATCGTTGCACTTACTAATTGATTTTTCGGACCTCTCCAAGAAGTTTCTCGGCCCTGTCCACCAGCTTGTGGCTGCGGGCAAACATTCCATAAATACTATCCCCGGGATGATTCCATAGGGATAACCTGACCCTTCCGCCTTCCCCATCGGCCCTGGCAAAGGCGTGTTTATCAAGTTCACGGTCGGCATGTGCCGTCGATCTTAACAATTCGATTTCCTCTGTATCGAAGAGTTGTTTTACCACCAGGAATCCATGTGTGTGGAATTCGTTTATCTGGTTAGCCTGTAATTGTCTCATAATTTACATAACAACCCACAGGCATTTCAGTTCTTTTCTCTGCTTTTATTAAAGGCGATATTTGTCAACAAAACAAATTTACTGACCCGATGAAAATTATGGCGCTTTGGATGCCGTCAGGTGTGTCAGGGACATTGGCATGTCGGGTTTAATAATTGAAGAGCAGGGCGGGCAAAGAACACTATATATTTATCCAAATCCGGCAAGGGATAAAATAAGGGTAGACCTGAGTGACCGTCATGAAGGCTCAGGCGACGGTCCCCCTCCGCCGGGTTGTTTTTATAACATCTGGGATTATATGGGGACCGATTCCACAGATTGCTACCCACATTATTATGATTCAAAGTCGGGAGCTCACTTTACCTGTCTGATAGATTTCCTGGACGGCCCTGTGAGCATGCCTCATAATTTTTATTTGTATTATGATGGAACCCATCGTTTCAATTACATTAAGTGGGATTTGAACGAATGTTTTGGGGTTTTTCGACGTCTTGGGAACATTCAACTGGACATCACCCGGATGCAACAACTTGATCCATTTACAAACAACAACCTGAACCCCGGCATATATTTTATCAATGTGGATGGATTGGGTTCCGGGAAATTCATTAAAAAATAGTGTTCAGTGAACCACTACCTTTGGAAAAGCTTTATCAGTTGTCGGTAAACAATTTTATTATACCTGATGCTGTTTTTCATTCGAAATCCGTTTCTTCGGTCCTCTTTTTCCTTTGGTATAGTCATTGATTTCATCTCCAGACTGTATTTCTCCAGCATCGGGAGAAATATATCCCCCATGGCAAAGTCATACAACTCCTGATCCAGCTGGTTGTGCTTCTTTAACAACCTGAGGGATGCTTCATCCTCCAATAAACTCTTCTTGATCTCGTTGCTGCTGGCTTTGATCAATGATCTGTATTGCAGATCCAAAGGCTCCTTCAATACTATATTGAGAAGTTTAAGGGAATCGCGGAACCTTTCTGAAATTCCAACAAAAATATAGTGGTCCTTAAGCAATTCTTTTGCATACTGAAGGTCATTTGAACCGGTAAGTGTTTTGACCATCCTGTTATGGTTTTTTTCCTGTTTTATCCACTCCTCAAAACGGAGTTTCAATTTAACCCATTGTACATGATACTGGTAATGCGAAGCACATCGGTTAACCGGATCTCGCAACATGGTGATCAGCTGAGCTCCCTTTACCTGCAAGTTTGAGGGTGGATTCACAAGGTTGTGACCGGTTATTGCTTCCACCCTGAAGAAGACGCGTTTCGCAAACCTGAGATCAGCCTCAGTGTATACGGGTTTCTTGGTTTTGATGGCATCAACATGATATATTCCAAAATTGTTGCGAAGGATAGATTTAAGGGTGGTGCCTGCAGTCTTAGGTATGTGTGTGAAAATAATCATGATACTTCACAATAAAGGTTCAAAGGTAAGATAATTCCAAAGTGAAGAAACTCTCAAAATAGTTATTACATTGCATTTTTACTTTGGAGCGGAATCAAAATGAGTGCAGATAATTCAGTATAATAGTCTTTAATTTTAAATTTAACCATTATGTCATCCCCCGGCAAGTTAGAAATCGCCAAAATGATCGACCATTCCCTGTTGCATCCCACCATGGATGACCAGACCCTAAGGGATGGAATTGAGCTGGCCAGGAAATACAATGTAGCCTCAGTATGCATCAAACCCTATGCTGTTCAAATGGCGGCAGAACTTTTAAAGGGATCTGATGTAATGGTCTGTACGGTGATTGGCTTCCCACATGGGAACAGCAGGGTGGATGTGAAAGTCTTCGAAACTGAAAAGGCCATTGAAGATGGAGCTGTCGAGATAGATATGGTGGTTAATACCGGCAAGGTGCTTTCGGAAGAGTGGGAATACGTATCCGATGAGATTGCGGCTGTGGTGGCTATGACCAAAAAGCATGGGGCAGCGCTAAAGGTGATCTTTGAAAATGACTTTCTGCCTGAGGATAAGTTCAAGATCAGGTTATGTGAGATCTGCAGTGAAAACAGGGTGGAATTTGTGAAGACCTCTACCGGTTATGGCTATGTAAAACAGCCGGATGGTTCTTATAATTACAAAGGAGCCACCCACCACGACCTGGTCCTGATGCGTAAACATGCGGCTCCGGAAGTGCAGGTGAAAGCTGCCGGTGGTGTGCGAACCCTGGAGGATACACTGAAGGTGAGGGAGCTTGGAGTAACCAGGATCGGTGCAACAGCCACCGAAGCAATTATCCTGGCTGTTGAGGGGAGAGAAGCCGGGATTGCCCCTGAAGGATACTAGCGAAATCATATACCAGTTAAAACAATATTTAACCATTCTGCCATGAGATCTTATGCCTTATTGACACTTTTTGCATTTACACTTGTTATTGCTGGATGCAGAGCAGACAAAGCAAACCAGAAAACCCCGCCCAACATCATCTTTATCATGTCGGACGATCATGCTTACCAGGCCATCAGTGCTTACAGTGATCATTTGATACAGACACCCAACATCGACCGCATTGCCAGGGAGGGCATGCTCTTCTCCAATGCCTGTGTTACCAACTCCATCTGTGCACCTTCAAGGGCCACCATCCTCACAGGAAAACACTGCCACATCCACGGGAAGATCGACAACTATTTCCCGTTCGACACCACACAGGTTACTTTCCCCCAGTTGTTCCAGGATGCGGGATACCAGACGGCCATGTTCGGGAAGCTGCATTTCGGAAATAATCCCAAAGGGATCGATGAGTTCAAGATCCTGCCGGGTCAGGGGCAATACTACAATCCCGACTTTATCACCAATAACGGCAATGTACGGATCGAAGGATATACCACCGATGTGATCACCGATCTGACCATTGACTGGATGAAAAACCGGAGGGATTCGGAGAAGCCATTCCTGCTGTTCTACCTGCACAAGGCACCCCACCGTGAGTGGTTACCTGCCGAGCGGCACTTCAGGGAATACATCCACAAGACTTTTCCGGAACCAGCCACCCTGTTTGATGATTACCGGGGACGTGGTTCGGCTGCGAAAGAGGCTGAGATGAACATACTGGTGCACATGAACTGGGCCGGTGATTCAAAGCTCTACCCTGAAGTGATGGATGAGCTGGGGATAGAGCCTACAACCAACTGGGACAAACGGGCCATGGAGAATGCATTGAAACGGTTTACTCCTGAACAGAGGGTAGCATGGGATGAGGTGTATGGCCCCATGAACGAGGAGTTTAAAAAGATCTATCCCGCCATGACAGAGGAGGAAAAGATGAGCTGGCGGTACCAGCGGTACATGCAGGATTACCTGGGGAGTATCGCTGCGGTAGATGAAGGCGTGGGAACCCTGCTTGATTACCTGGATGAAGAGGGACTCACCGAAAACACCATTGTGGTCTATACCTCCGACCAGGGATTCTACCTGGGTGAACATGGTTGGTTTGACAAGAGGTTTATTTATGATGAATCTTTCAAAACCCCATTGCTTGTGCGCTGGCCAGGGGTTACAGAGGCTGGAAGCAAATGTGACCAGATGGTCCAGAACCTGGACTTTGCCCAGACCTTCCTGGATGCTGCGGGAATAAAGGCCCCGGAGGATATGCAGGGGGAAAGCCTGGTGCCTCTTCTTAAAGGAGATGACGACAGCTGGGACAGGGATGCAGTCTATTACCACTACTACGAATACCCCAGTGTACACATGGTCAAGCGGCACTACGGGATTGTGACCAGGGAATACAAGCTGGTACATTTCTATTACGATATTGATGAATGGGAACTGTATGACCGGATGAAAGATCCCATGGAACTACAAAATGAGTATGATAATCCCGCGTATGCTGAAGTTGTTGCGGAGCTCCATGAGAAGCTGGCCGGATTAAGGGTGAAATACCTGGACTCTGAAGGGCTTGATCAGAAATTCATTGATATGTACAATCAAAAATAGAGTCAACGCCGAAAATTGAAAAAATAAAAACCATTTTATGAGTACGATCGATTCAATCAATAAAACTGTTTGTCTGGTTATATTGGCCCTGATGCTGGGTTCTGCCGGTTGTACAAACAGGGAGAAGATCACAGGTACGGGTGTTGATTCCAGTCTCCCCAACATTGTGTTGATCGTTGCGGATGATCACGGGACCAATGACCTGGGATGCTATGGCAACATGGCTGTCAAAACACCCAACCTGGATTACCTGGCCACTGAGGGGATCAGGTTTACCCAGGCCTATTGTACATCGGCTTCATGCAGCGCCAGCCGTTCGGTGATCCTCACCGGTCTGTACAATCACGCCAATGGTCAGTTTGGCCATCAGCACCATTACCACCATTTTTCTGCCTATGACCATGTCTATTCACTTCCTGTTTACCTGGAACAGCTGGCTGGCTACCATACCGGAAGGATCGGTAAATACCATGTGGCACCGGAAGAGGTTTTTTATTTCCAGGAGGTGATGCAAGCCAATGCACGCAACGCGGTGGCCATGGCCGACAGCTGCATTGGATTCATAGAAAGCAACCGGGAACATCCGTTTTTCCTTTATTTCTGTACCACAGATCCACACAGGTCGGATCCTGTTAGTGAACAGCCGCTTGCTCCTGACAGTTTCGGGAATATTGAAGGGGGGCATGAAGGCGTGGAGGAGACAACCTTCACCGCAGAAGATGTAAATGTTCCTCCCTATCTTCCTGAATCCAGTGCATGCCGGGAGGAACTGGCCCAGTATTACCAGTCAGTGGCCCGGGTTGACCAGGGTGTGGGAAGGTTGTTCGATCACCTGAAGCAGGCTGGAGTGTGGGATAATACGGTGATCATCTATATCTCGGACAATGGAATAGCCTTTGCCGGAGCCAAGACCACCATCTACCAGCCGGGTATCAACCTGCCCTGTCTGATCAAAAATGCAAAGGGTGAGAACAGAGGATTGGTTACTGACGCCATGATCAACTGGGCCGATCTGACACCAACCATCCTTGACCTGGCCGGAGTTCTGCCAGGGGCTGAAGAGATGATGCAGGAGAGGCTGGAGGATCCCGTCATGAACTGGAACAACACAGCCAACGAGTCCCTTCAGGGCCGGTCATTTAAAGCCGTTCTGGAAAATGTGGAGGCAGAAGGATGGGATGAGACCTATGCTTCACATACCTTTCACGAGATTACCATGTATTATCCCATGAAGGCAGTTATTACCCGGAAGTATAAACTGATCTGGAACATTGCATGGCAATTACCCTATCCTCATGCTTCGGATCTGTGGGCTTCTTCCACCTGGCAGGTGGCACTGAAAAGCGGTAGCGGGATGTATGCCGGGAAGAGCATCAAGGCATTCACAAACCGGCCGGAATTTGAGCTGTACAACCTGGAAAACGATCCGTATGAAACAAGGAACCTGGCAGGGAATCCTGCCTATAAAGAGGAGCTGGAAGGGTTGAAGAAAAAAATCTATGCCTTCCAGGAAAGGACCAATGATCCGTGGATCCTTAAATGGGAGCATCAGTAATCTAATCAGTGTGATATTTAAAAACCTATAAGCATGGTAGTTATTCAATCTTATTTCGTTGCAGTTCTGTTGTGTGTCATCACGATGCTCTGCTGGGGTTCATGGGCCAATACCCAGAAACTTGCCTCCAAAAAGTGGGCCTTCCAGTTGTTTTACTGGGACTATGCACTGGGTGTTCTGATCCTTTCACTTATCCTGGCTTTTACGATGGGCAGCACAGGTGAGGAGGGCAGAAGCTTTCTTTCTGACCTGGCACAGGCAGACGGAAAGGCCCTGGGATCGGCACTGCTGGGAGGTGTTGTTTTTAACATTGCCAACATCCTGATCGTGGTGGCCATCAATATAGCAGGGATGGCTGTGGCATTCCCTATTGGCATCGGACTTGCATTGGTTATCGGCGTGGTACTCAACTATGTGGCAACACCTATTGGTCATCCTGTTTTCCTGTTTGCCGGGGTGGTCCTGGTGGCACTTGCCATCATACTGGATGCTGTTGCATATCGAAAATCAAGTGCGGGTAAGATATCCACTACCACCAAAGGGATCATTATTTCTATCCTCGGAGGTATTCTGATGGGATTCTTTTACAGGTTTGTGGCGGCCTCCATGGCGACGGATTTTGTGGATCCACAGCCAGGAAAGCTGACTCCCTATACTGCTTCAGTGGTATTTGCGGTGGGATTGCTGCTGTCGAATTTTGTATGGAATACCTTCTTCATGTACAAACCGATTTCGGGGGAGCGGGCAACCTATTCAGATTATTTCAAAAAGGGCAATGTAAGGCTTCACATGATCGGGATACTTGGCGGGATCATCTGGAGCCTGGGGATGACCTTCAACATCATAGCTTCCGGTCAGGCCGGTTTTGCCATATCATATGGACTGGGGCAGGGAGCAACCCTCATTGCAGCACTGTGGGGAGTCTTTATCTGGAAAGAATTTGGCAAGGCTGAAGGATTGAAAGGTATACTTACTACCATGTTCCTGTTTTACCTGGCCGGACTGGTCCTGATCATTCTTTCCCGCTTCATATAATCCATTACGTTCATTAAAACGAATCTATGATGAAGAAGATACTTATCGTTGGAAGTTCGAATACAGATCTGATCATCAAAGTCCCTGAGATTCCCAGGCCCGGAGAGACCCTTCTGGGTGGTGTATTTCAAACCTTTCCCGGGGGAAAGGGTGCCAACCAGGCAGTGGCTGCTGCACGTGCGGGAGGGGATGTGGTTTTTATTGCTTCCGTGGGGGATGATGCTTATGGAGAGGAAGCAGTGAAGGGCTATAAACTGGACAATATTAACACGGAAAACATTAAAATATGTAAGAATGTTCCTTCGGGGATCGCTATGATCAATGTATCTGATAAAGGTGAGAATGCCATAACCGTGGCTCCGGGAGCAAATGCCAGGTTAACTCCGGCTGACCTGGATGATGCTGAAGAGGCTTTTCTGGAGGCGGATTTTATGCTTGTACAATTGGAAACCCCTGTGGAAACTGTTGCTAAAGCTATGGAGATGTGCAGGGAGTTCAATACCATGGTGATTCTCAATCCAGCTCCTGCAATGGATCTGCCCGGTGAAATTCTGTCCATGACGGATATCATTACTCCCAATGAAACGGAAGCGGAACGCCTCACTGGTATCTCCATCAGGGACGAGAATGATGCACGCAGGGCAGCTGAAAAGCTGCATGAAAAGGGAGTGGGTAAAGTGATCATTACCATGGGTGCCGGCGGGGCATTCCTGTCGGATCCTGTATCAGGAACGCGATTGTTGATACCGGGATTTTCTGTTGAGGCAGCTGACACCACCGCTGCTGGTGATGTTTTTAACGGCCAGCTGGCCGTTGCCCTGTCTGAAGAGAAGTCACTGGAAGATTCAATCCGTATTGCCCATGCTGCTGCTGCCCTGTCTGTTCAGAAGATAGGTGCTCAAAGCTCCATACCCAGGAGGGAAGAGACAGATTATTTTCTTGAAGAAAAACGTAGTAATTAAAAATTTGGAACAGATGAAATTACAAAAACCCGAACATGTTAGTTTCCTGGTGATCATAGTGATGCTTGGAGGACTGTTTATCTGCTCATGTCAGAGCAACAAGGATACTGCAGGCGAAGGCGCAGAGGACTACCCTGCTGAATTTACCCTGTTGAAAAGTGAGCTGCAGGACAAGATAAAAGGAGGATGGGCCGGACAGGTAATTGGATGTACCTATGGAGGACCCACCGAGTTTCAGTTCAAAGGCACCATGATCCAGGACTATACGCCCATCGAATGGGATGGGAACAGGATGGAATGGTATTACAACAATGCACCAGGACTTTATGATGATATATATATGGACCTGACCTTTGTTGAAGTGATTGAAAAAGAGGGGGTGGATGCCCCGGCTGCCTCACATGCAAATGCATTTGCCCATGCTGAATATCAACTCTGGCATGCAAACCAGGCTGCAAGGTATAACATTCTCAGGGGAATGGAGCCTCCTGCATCGGGTCACTGGGAAAACAATCCTCATGCAGATGACATCGATTTTCAGATAGAAGCTGATTTTGCCGGACTGATGAGTCCGGGAATGGTGAATACCAGCTCTGAGATTTGCGACCGTGTAGGCCATATCATGAATTATGGTGACGGATGGTACGGTGGTGTTTATGTGGCAGCCATGTATGCCCTGGCATTCTATTCCGATGATGTTGAGTTTGTTGTTACCGAAGCATTGAATATCATTCCGGCTGAAAGTGAGTTCCACATGTGCATAAGTGACGTTATCCAATGGCACGGGCAATTCCCGGAGGACTGGAAACGAACCTGGTTTGAAACTGAAAGAAAATGGTCCTCCGACATTGGCTGTCCGGATGGCGTTTTTGATGCATTCAATATCGATGCGAAGATCAACGCGGCATACATTGTCATCGGATTGCTTTATGGCGGTGGTGATTTTGGAAAGACCGTTGATATCAGTACCAGGTGTGGCCAGGATTCTGACTGTAATCCGGCCAGTTCCGGAGGTATTCTGGGAACGCTTATGGGCTATGAGAATATCCCGGATTACTGGAAACAGGGGCTGGACAGGGTGGAAGACATGGATTTCAAATACACAACCATATCCCTGAACGATGTGTATGACATGAGCTACAGGCATGCCCTCGAAATAATCAGCGGAAACGGAGGGAAAGAGGGTGAACAGGAAGTAATCATCCCCCTCGAAAAACCAGTTCCTGTGAGGTTTGAAAAAGCTTTCGAAGGACACTTCCCGGTCACGACTATTGCCTCAGAATGGGGACGTAACCGGCTCCTGGCCGGTGGTAATACGGAGTATAGTTTCACATTCAGCGGCAAGGGATTTGTTATCAAAGGAGGAGCCGGGAAACTTGAAAATTCAATGGAGGATATGGACCTGGCTATAGAGGTGTATGTCGATGGTGATTTGTATGAAAAAGCTACACTTCCCACAAAATTTCAGACACGAAGGCATGAGATCACCTGGAAATATGGTCTGGATGATGATGATCATGACGTAAGGATCGTCTGGAAAAACCCCGTTGAGGGCTACAGGATTGACATTCATAAAATGATTGTTTACGGTCCGGAACCATGAACACTATTCAAAACAGATAATAGATCATCATGCCCCGACACTTAATTATTGCGGTTATCACAGTGCTGGCCCTGCACTTAACTTTGCCTGCCCAATCCCTGAAGGTATCTGATAACAAACGTTTCCTGGTGGAAGCAGACGGCACACCATTTTTCTGGCTGGGAGATACGGGCTGGGAGATGCTTCACCGGCTCGACCGGACCGGGATGGAACACTACATGAGAAACCGGGCGGAAAAGGGATTCACGGTAATACAGACCGTGATCGTGAGTGAGATCAACGGGCTAACCTTTCCCAATATGGAAGGGAACCTGCCCTTCATTGACTTCGATCCCGAACATCCCGATGAAGCCTATTTCGAATTGGTGGATTATGCGGTGCAAAAAGCAGGGGAATTGGGACTGGTACTGGCACTGCTTCCCACCTGGGGCAGTTATGTATTGCCGGGCTCTCATCCACTTCTCAATCAGGCAGTTTTTACTCCGGAAAATGCATTTCATTATGGCAGGTACCTGGGAGACCGCTACAAGGATGCGCCCAATATTGTCTGGGTGCTGGGAGGTGACAGGCCGACTGGTCCCCAGGTAGAGACCTGGGATGCCATGGCCCTTGGACTGGAGGAGGGAGACCATGATAAACACCTGAAAACATACCATCCACGGGGACAACAGACAAGTTCCACATGGTTTCATGACAGGGAGTGGCTCGATTTTAATATGATCCAGACCGGGCATACAGCGCCTTCCTTCAATGTGTATGACTGGATTACCAATGACTACCAGCTCGATCCCGTTAAGCCTGTTGTCAATGGCGAGCCCGCATACGAAGACATCGGCATCTGGTTCAATCCTGCCAATCCGCGGCATGATGACTATGAGATCCGCAAGCAGGCCTACTGGTCGGTTTTTGCAGGCGCATTTGGTCATACCTACGGCAACAACAACATCTGGCAGATGCACAGGGATGAAGTGGAGCAGGAGAGCAGGATATGGCCCAACATGTCATGGGACAAAGCACTTGACCGTCCCGGAAGTGGTCAACTGGGTTACCTGCGCCAGCTCATGGAGTCCAGGCCTTTCCTTTCTCGTATCCCTTCACAGGAGCTGCTTATGGGAGGAAACCCTTCATTTGCTTCAGATCACATCAGGTTGACCCGTGACGGAACACCAGGAGAGAATGATGCCACTTACATCATGGCATACCTGCCTTATTACAGGGGGTTCTTTGAAATCAATACGGAAGTGGTTCCTGCTGAAAAGCTGAATGTCTGGTTTTATGACCCTGTCACGGGCAAAGCCTTCCTGAAGGACACCATCGAGAATACGGGCCTTTTCAGTATATCCAACTGGGAGGTTGTGAAAAGGGAACCAGGAAGCGGACCGGACTGGGTGGTAGTGATCGATGATGCGTCAAAAGATTATGAAGCACCGGGACCCTAAATACTCAAAAGTGATGTTTCTGGTTTCAGTGTGGTCAAAAATTCTTCACACGGGAGACAGAGGACATCGCCTTTCTGCAGCCTGTCAGAGCCCCGATATAACAGGATGAGATGGCTTGTAGGATAGTCGTTCCTGAACTCCCGCAGGGAACGAAGGTCATTTGAGCGGATTTTATTGGAATTTTTCACCTCAAACGCAAAAATTCCCTGCTCGCCATAAAGAATGAAATCAACCTCCACACCTCCCCTTGAACGCCAGAAGTACAATGCAAACGGATTGCCAGAGTATTCATTCCAGGCTGTTAAATGCTGAAAGACCAGACCTTCAAGCGCGGCTCCGTCAATTTCGTGTGGACTGTCCAGCGGTCCTTTAGGCCTTAAAGTTTTGAAAACACCGGTGTCAAATAGATAAAACTTGGGATGAGAGATCAATGCTCTTTGTGCGCGTTTAGAAAACACATTCAAGCGCTTAGCCAGTAGTATATCTTCAAGAATGGTTATGTAATTCTCGACAACTTTTCTCTCTACCTGGCATTCCCTTGCCACATTACTGATATTCAGCAGTGAGGCATGAGAAAAGCTAATTACTTCCAGAAACCTGGAGAAATTGCCAATACTGCGAATAAAGCCTTCATACTGTACTTCTTCTCTGATATACAAAGAGATATAGGCATTAAGAGTATCTGAAGGATCGGAAGCTAATGAAATAAGGGGCAACAACCCGAATTCCAGGGCATTATTAAAGTCTGCCTGACTCCCCATTTCAGAAAGCATAAATGGATGCATATTCCTGAGTAATACACGACCTGCCAGAAGATTCGCGCTGGATCTCTTCAGCTTTCGGGCGCTTGAACCGGTAAGTATGAACTGCAGTTCTCTATTCTCTTCTATAAGGCTGTGGATTGCACTGAGCAATTCAGGGACCTTCTGAATTTCATCGATAATATATGTGGTTGCAGACTTATTGGCGTGAACCAATTCAATGATCGTTTCTGGTTTGGCCTGATACTTTCTTTGAACATCTGGTATTAATAAATCAATATATACAGCATCCGGATAGACTGCTTTCAGAAATGTAGATTTACCAGAGCCTCTGGGTCCAAACAGAAAATAGCCCTGATCAGGTGCATTAAAGTATCTTGGAATCATTAATTCCATATTGATCCTCAAATTGGAATTTGCAACTCCAAAATTAGAGTATGTTTAGAAGAATTCCAAAATTTGTTCCTCCTTTGTTGTTTCCAGGGTGAAATGCAAACGCTCTGGAATGCGGACTGGAAATAAAATAATTGCCATATCTTTAAACTATGCCACTTGCTACGCTTTCTTACCTATGAAATTACTCAACATCATTATGTTCAGCATCCCCAATATGAATAAAATTATTTTTTTGAGAACCGGATTACTGATGTTACTTACAGGATTGATGACCTGGGGTTGCAGCAATCGTGCTGATGTGATCATTTATGGAGGGACCCCCGCCGCGGTTACAGCTGCTGTTCAGCTTACTCAAATGGGCAGATCCGTGATTATTGTGACTCCTGATAAACATCTCGGCGGACTTACATCATCGGGTTTGGGATTTACCGATACCGGAAATAAGCAAGTGATCGGGGGATTATCCAGGGAGTTCTATCAGCGTATATATAACTATTACCAGGAGCCAGAAACCTGGAGGTGGCAGCAAAAGGATGAATACGGAAATATAGGACAGGGAACCCCTGCCATGGATGGCGATAGGAGGACCATGTGGATATTCGAGCCCCATATTGCAGAAAAGGTTTTTGAGGATTTCATCAACGATTTTAAGATCAGGGTATACCGTGACCAGTGGCTGGACAGGGCCGGAGGTGTGGAAAAAGCAAATGGGGAGATTGTATCCATAACCATGCTCAGCGGACAAACCTATGAAGGGGAAGTATTTATTGATGCTACCTACGAGGGTGACCTGATGGCCGCTACCGGAGTGAGCTATCATGTGGGAAGAGAAGACAATAGTGTATATAACGAGCAGTGGAATGGTATCCAGGTGGGAGTCCTTCATCATGGGCACCATTTTGGAGAATTGAATATCAGCCCTTATGTAGTGTGGGATGACCCTTCCGGTGGGGTGCTCCCACGCATTTCAACAGAAGCTCCGGGAATCAAAGGAGACGGCGATCACAGGCTGCAGGCTTATTGCTTTCGAACGTGCCTGACCAGGGAAAAAGAAAATCTCGTACCATTTCCAAAACCGGTGGATTATGATGCCACCCAATATGAACTTCTGCTCAGGATCTTCGACACCGGTTGGACGAGTGTATTCGCTAAATTCGATCCAATCCCCAATCTGAAAACCGATGTAAATAACCATGGACCGTTCAGTTTCGATAATATCGGCATGAATTATGATTACCCTGAAGCATCATACCAGCGCAGGAAAGAAATTATCGAAGAGCACGAAACCTATCAAATGGGTCTGCTGTATTTTATAGCCCATGATCCACGCGTACCTGAGGAAATTCAGAAAGAGATGAAAAAGTGGGGTTTGGCCAAGGATGAATTTCCCGACAATGGGCATTGGCCGCACCAGATCTATGTACGTGAAGCAAGAAGGATGATAGGGGAGTTCGTTATGACCGAAAATGAAATACAGGGTTCTGTCCCGGTAGTCCAATCCATAGGAATGGGATCTTATACCATGGATTCACACAACACACAAAGGTATATTACCCCGGAGGGTTATGTTCAGAATGAGGGTGATATCGGGATTCATCCCCATCAACCCTACAAAATTGCCCTGGGTTCCATTTTACCGGTGAAGCAGGAGTGCACAAACCTGCTGGTTCCGGTTGCTGTGTCCAGTTCCCACATTGCTTTCGGATCCATTCGCATGGAACCGGTATTCATGATACTTGGACAGAGCGCGGGGACTGTAGCAGCATTGGCTGTGGAACGAAACAAGAGTGTTCAGGACATACCCTATGATGAAATCAGAAGCATCTTACTGGAAGATGGACAAGTCCTGGAGCCTGGCGGGAACCAGGAAATTAATAGTCACCAATAAAAAGGCTACTCAAAAAAAGTTAACTTTAAGACTATATCTAAAAACCTCATCAACGAATGAAAACTTACCACACCATTGCATGCTGTCTTTTATTTGCAGTTACATCAACCCTCAG
>SDBT01001190.1_pt1 | contig 45002 bp, 81 predicted proteins | sample 2277101 | NCBI WGS metagenome assembly SDBT01 (sample SAMN10404973, study PRJNA504765) | marine sediment metagenome | isolation source: marine sediment core GS10_PC15, 103 cmbsf | place: Arctic Ocean: Southern Knipovich Ridge | collected 2010
ATCAACTTCTGACTCTGTGTAATATCTATTATCGAGTTGCCCGCCGTCAAGCTCTGTTTCTGTGTAATATCTATTGTCATGATCCGAGCTTGAAGCGTGAGTAGAGATGTCTGAATCAATCTCTGTGCTTAAAGAGCCTGAAATTGTATCAACTTCACCGGTCGTGTAAAAATCTGATGGGATTTGTGATACAATATCACCAGATGCTGTAGTTAGTTCAGTAGATGTGGCGTAATCTCCGGCCGGTTGAAATCCTGTATGACCTGCTGAAGCGTAATCAAGTTCATTTAATGCGGAGTGATTTTCAACACCACCAGAGCCGCTCGCTGTAGCCCACTCTGTACCATCTACTGTTGATTGTAAATACAATCCATTCGCATATGACGATGGTGTATCAGTTAATTCCAATAAAGTGTCGGGCTTAATATTTATATCTGTTTGTAAAGATCCTGAGATAGTATCTACTTCTGACTGTATATAATAACGATCATCATGATCAGAGCTTGAAGCATGAGTAGAGATGTCTGAATCAATCTCAGAGCTCAAAGAGCCTGAGATTGTATCAACTTCAGACTCTGTGTAATATCTATCATCATGGATGTGACTTGTTTCAGCTTTATCATCAATTTGTGATTGTAGTGCTCCGGAATAAGTTGTAAACTCTGTTTCAGTTAAATAATCTCCGGTGGGTTGAAATCCTGTATGACCAGATGAAATATAATCAAGGTTATCTAAATCGCTATGGTAAGTGGTCCCAGAAGAGGAAGCTATTAAATCATCAACCTCTATCTGCGTATATTTATCTAAATCTGAAATATCTGATTCGATGTGGTTATGTGTTGTTGGGCTAAAACCGGTGTGGCTGGCTGAAGTATAATCAAGTTCATATAATTCTGAATGAAAAGAGGTTCCACCAGAGCCGCTCACTGAAGCCCATTCTGTACCACTAGTTGTAGACTGAAGAAACTTACCTTCTGTGTAAATACTAGGCGTATCCGTTAGCTCTAATAAAGTATCCGGAGTATTATCTATTTTTCTTAGTATTATCACAGTGTGTTTTTAACAAAAAAAGGCCAATAACAACAATGGGTTTATATTTGTCTTTTAGTTTAATATAAACCCGGTCTTTGTGTAGTTATCGGCCATATTTAATCTCCTTATATGATTTTTCGTCTTATAATTACGCTCTTTTTGATACCTACTCCCCGTCCTACGTAATCACTCTTGACAGTTATTATTTAATTTATCTTAATACTCCTTTCTTTATCCTTAACCTTTTTCTCCGTTAACTAAGCCCTACTACTAATACTCAATTCCTGAAGTCTTTTCCTTAAAATAATACATAAACTATCTTTACCAGTCAATTGTTTTGCTTCTTTTTCCGCATATGTCAATAATTGGATGTCTAATATTTTTGGTATTATTTCCCTTGCTTTTCTAACAGAGAGACCTACGATATCACTAATCTCAATATCTTTTATAACTATAGGTGCTACATTATCTCCACGTGTTTTACTTGGTTCAGTTTTGACTTCGTTAGTTTCCTTTTCATTCTCTGGTACTTCGTCAACGCTTTTAGCTTCTTCTGCAAAAATTCTCCATTTATCTCTATCACGTAGTTTTACTTCTGTAAGCCATTTAATAAATTCCTTCTTGGAATTTAAATTGTGTTTCTTTCCATATTGATCATAAATATCTTGTAAAAGAATATTTGCGCCAGGGCCAACAGCCCTCTTCATTACATGTGCCCACAAATGGGTCATATTCTTAACGTAACCTTCAATCTTCATTGTTCTTCTCCTTTTCTATAAGATTCTCTAAATTTAAATTCCTTGTCCTATCTTGATCTAAACGGTCTATAATAAAATGTAATATGTTTGACAACCTATGTAAAACAATTCCCATAAATATTACATCAATAATTCCTGAATTAAAACAAAACCAACAAATATAAACAAACAAACCAACCCACACAGACATACAATATGAACAATCAAATAACGAGTGAAGCCAATCAAATACCTTATTTTTTCGTCTGTTGAAAAAAAATTCCCTTACGGGGCTGAAAACTATCGACTTAGTTATAATATTAGTTATTGCTTCAACTAAAACTATCGCAAATAAAAATTTAATCATCATTAATACTTTATCTCTCTATATAAATAAACAGTTAGTTAATTCCATACACATAAGTTCTGTGGCCACAATCCCAAATCCTATCATAACCCTGTTCTTTTCTTAATTGATATTCTGTCTTATTTAATAAACGTTCTTCTGGTGTTTTTCGTAATGAATAATTCCTATATCTTACACCGTTTTTAAAATAATGTGGTGTATATTTTGTAGAAGTCAATAAAGTAAAACCAAGCACATCATATACAGTTTTAAATATATTAGCATATCTCATATCACAATAAGATCTTATTTCATCATAATTCATATCTTTTGCGTATGTTACTACTTTGTTAAATAATTTATTTGCTCCGCCAATAATAGTAGTGTGTTTTAAGGAACAAAAACGTTTAAGTTCTAACACATTATTTTTCGACACGTGTTTTCGTAATAAGTGACCTACACTACAAGCAGAAACCAACTCTCCATTATTAAACAAACCCCACGCTTTTACAGCATTAACTCTTCCCTGTAAATGATTTTTTTTAAAAAAAATATTAGCTTCCTTAACTAATATTTCTTTAATAACACACTTCCTAGCAAATATCCTAGTTTCTGTATTACCCAATGCTTGACATATACGTGATATTACATTATCAAAATTATTACGGAATTCGTCGCCAAAAATTGTTATTAATCTTATATCTTTTTTAAAACAACCCATCATTTTATCATAATGATATCGTCTATCTCTTCCACTACTCTCAGAATGCCAATGCAAACCACAATATTCTATGGCTACATTTTTTGTTGGAAAATACAAATCCAACTCTTTAGGTCCTATGACTGACCTGTTATTATATATACATTCTAATTCAGGATAATTATCTTTAAAATAGTCTCTAATAGTTTGTTCCGGTTTAGATACATAATTATTTTTTAAATAACATGTCATACATCTACTGTTATTATCCTTGAAGTTATGAAAAGTAGTATACCATTCATGACCTGATGGGCATTCTACTTTAATCTCACCATTATGAGAATTAATATATTCTGAATCATCTAATATTTTGTAATTAAAATCAGAAAAATAAGCTTTAACTTTTATTAAATCACTTATTCGTTTTTCTTTTCTTCTAATTTGTGTTTGTATACGTTTTTTCTTATTACGTTTTATCTCAGCTTTTATACTGTTTATTTCAACACGTTTTTTTTCACATTCATCTGAGCCACAATATATTTTTTTATTATAATGTGTTGAAAACTTTTGGCCACAAAACTTACATTCTTTATTGTATTCTATATAATTATTTAATTTGCGATTACGTTTCTTCCACCTAATTCTGTCTTTTTCTTGTTTTGCTTTTTCACTACAAATACTACAATATTTCTGATTACCGGTTGTAGGTGTAAATATATTACTACACTCATCATACTGACATTTTTTATCTTTATACATATATTTAATTCCTTGTGTCAAAACAACCTGTGTAAAATCAAATTGTTTTGACTATTTAAACTTACAGCGAACGATCTATAATTCCCATCCCAACCATTCTTGGATCCAAACATGCGAATCCTAACTCTGCCCAACCAAAAAAACCTTGTTTCTGGACTCTAAGCAATGTAGGATCATCAATGGCTTCATATTCTTTACGAATAGGCATAACCAAAGAATCATTTACGCTCAAATCAAAACCAAGAACCTGAGTTTCACCAAGTACACTTATAGTACCATCAGCGGAGGTAACGTTAGGGTTATCCAACGCATAACTATTATAGTCATTACCTCCATCCGCCGTGAACTTACCATAAGCAGAACCAGTACCATTAATGTTATACAGACCAGTAGCTCCAAGGTGCTGTACTTCATGTAATGTTACATTCCAAATACTACCCATACCGGATGCTTGAAAAATCTCACGTCTGGTTGTTGGGTCTATATCAGTGTCTGTCCATTCTCTAATATCAGCGGCGTCTTCGGGCGAAACATAGAGATCTGTAAGGACGCGACCAATTCTTTTAAAACCTACCATCATCTTATTAATAAGTTCCTTAGACAGGTAACCAGCACCTGTAGAAGCAGGATTTATTTCATAAATAGGTGCGGGTCTAGAACCTAAAAGACCTTTACCTGAAAAAGACGATGTAGCAGCAGGCATAATTATTCTCCATCCACCACTCTGTTACTTTTAATAACCTCAGCTTTACCTGTTAGGCGATTAGTAATTTCTTACTAATTCTATATGTCTCCATATAGTTCAGAACATACCATCTACTCACTGTGAGTAGCCGCTTGGTGTTCGTTGAGAACTGGAGTAATTTTATGATGCATACATGCAGGTAATATTTCTTTTAACTTACGAAAAAAATTTAAATCTTTAGTTATCTCAGTAAATACTATTCTAAATTTATCTTTTTTTTCTTCTCTAACTGTTATTCTACTACTATAAAAATTAGAGCATAATTTAGCCAAAAAATAAACCTCATCTTTAGTAAAATTGTCAGTACATATTCTGATACTATTTTCACAGAAATTACCATCATCACCAATTAATACACCTAACACTAATAGGTTAAACTTCTTATTTATATATTCCATTGGCAAAACCTTTATTCTATTCTTATAAAATAAACTATGCAACTTAGTAATATATGGGTGGACTCCTGTGGACATAGCACATACTTTTTGTATATTATAATACTTCTTTCCGCCTTTTCCATCTGGCATTAACGCATATTCTCCTCTATCTCTAACCCACATATTAGCAGTCGTAAAAGGTTTTAAATTTCTGTATTTCCATTTTAACCAATCTACCTGATCCAACGAATGCTCTTCTCTAAATAAAGCGTTTCGTAAATTAGATCTTTTTTCAATATGACCATCACCAAGAACGCTGCCTATTAATAAACTTTTTTGAAAATCAGAAAAATCTGTTCTCTTCAGATCTCCATATATATGTTTAGGCTTTTCAAATTCTATTTTATGTTTTTTTAATGATGCCATTATAGTTTGTACTGACTCCCTTAATAAAGCTGCTGTTTCAAATATATTACCATTATATATATTTTTTATTATTTCTTTCTCTATTATCATAAAATCTCCATTTCTGCTGATTGTCTCTATCTACAAGATTTTTACTGTCTAACGACTAGTACCTGCAGCTTAATGAGAGGTTCCAGCATATTCACAATTTGCTTAGTATATCACTATACTAAGGAGCATGTATATCTACTCTTCTTCATAATTAGCCAAATCTTTAGCCACACGGGCTGCTGACCTTTGTGGTATATCTATTCTTGAATCTCTTGCATAAGTCACTTTCCAATCTGCAGATGCATTTATAGCGAATGTTGGTACGAAAACTTCCTCACCAATCCCCTCTATAAAATTCTGGGCCATGTAACCAAGCCCAGGTAAAACCCAAACTGGAATCTCGAAATCTTCTGCACATTAGCTTCGATGCTGGTCGTTAACCAGCATCCGTTCTCTTATGAACTGCTGCATGTTTCCATGCAGATGGGACTATATCATCAACCTAATAAAGGTTGCTATGCGCTTCCGTTGTACTTACAACGTACTCCATTTCTGGATAGTCTCTGCACCTTCCTCATATGAGGCTTGGCTCAGGATTGCCCTCAGCATTACCTGTTAGGGGTTTCCCTGAATTCACATAGTTTTTCAATATACATTACTGTATAAAGCTGCTGGCATTTTTTGTAATAATTCCAACAGGATAGACTGCTTGCGCACCAGGCGCTAATTTCTCCACAGCAAAAAGCTGTCGCATAATCGATTCCAATTCGATTTTCTGCAGGATTGGAGTTGTTATAGCTGCAGCAAAAGCTCTGAATGCGGCTTGCCCTTCAGGTGTTTGCTCGGCAGTTGCTTTAAATAATTCTTGCATTTCTTGACGTTCCATATTAACAACTCCTCCTATTTATAATTTAGGAAGCACAAAAAATAACATGTGCTTTAATCCATTTAATTTTTTTCAATACTAAATCAAAAGCTTAATTCTAATGGGATACAACGTAGTGTTATTGATATTAGCAGCAGCCTTAGCTATACTAGCACCCTTAACAACCTTAGCAACCTCAACAGTACTAGCACGATCACCGGTACCTATATCACCAGTATCCTCTGTAGTGGTTCCGTCAGCCTCAGCAGTATTATTAGTAACCTTTCCCTCATTAGCAGCAGCGAACAAAGCTTCGCCAGGTACAATAGCAGCAGTAGGTGTACTAATCAAACTAGAGGATGTCTTAAGACATGTATAATGTACTGTATCCCAAATACCTAGATGAGCGACACCAAGTGGAATTTCTTTAGTACCAGTAATACTACCATTTGCGTCATAATCGGGTTGCGCTATAACATCACTGGACCCTAAATCACCAGGCATCATAAAACCAGTAGGATGTACTTGGTGGTATCCAGTTTTAACTTTCTGCATAGCAAACCCAAAAGGAACAAATGGTGAACCATCATATACCATCTTATAAACAATTGGTTCCTCATTAGTGGCAGTCGCATCCAAATAAACAACTGTACCAGCATAACAAACAACGCCTCCAACACCAGCCGAACTCGATGCACTTTGGGCGCCGTAACTACAAAATTGATTCTCTACAACGGGATGTCTTGGAATAAACATGATCCTATATCCTCCTTAACTGTTCTTCATAGTATCCGCCATAGCTTTACCTAACTTCTGATATTTACTAATCACAGTATCAGAAGGTTGGATTTCTAAATTCATAGCGGCCGCTACAGCAACGTTTGGATCAACGTTGGCTGGCGGAGTTCCATCATTATCATTCTCATCAGTATCAACTTCATCAGCATCTGTTTTAGCCTTGGCTTCTGCTTCTGCTTTAGTTTTAGCTTCTGCCTCGGCTTTAGCTTTGGCTTTGGCTTCAGGAGTATTAACATCTTCAATAACCGTTTTTAATTCAGTTTCTACTGATTTCCTCAAAGATATGAGCTCATCTTTATAAGATGCAAACATTTCGTCATCCATTTCCCTGACTTTAACTGTTTGGGATTCTTTATCAGATAGAGCTACACCGGCTGATAAAAGTTCATCCATACGAACTTCAGCAGCCTTATCTTTCTTCATTCCTTCAACTTTATTCTCAGCCTCGGCCAATTTTTCATTAGACTGTTTAACCTCTTCCTGGGCTGCCTCAAGCTCAGTTGTAAGGTTTGTGACACTTTCTTTCAAATCAGTTAGTTCAGAACTCATTTCCTCTTCTTTGGTGTTTTTTTCCTCCAAAGAAGTAGTTAATTTAGAAACAACTTCCGCTGATTTATTAAGTGCTTTTTCAGTCTTGTCTATTTTTTCGGCCTCTTCGTTCTGAGAAAATATTTCGGCTACAACAGCCTCTATATCTTCCTTCAGTTTATCATCCATAAATTTAATACCTCCTATAAAATGTACTAAACAATTTTGAGATATTTTTTATCCAACCTGGTATAACTTAAAACCTTTTCCTAATTCCCAAAATACAATTAATAAGTTACGGCAAAGAAGGTGCCGCTCCTGTGTTACCTCTACAAGCAAAAGTAGAGTAATCGAAATCCTCACCAAGCATAACCTTCACATCAAAAATAACATCTGACATAGAACTGCTTGATTTAATGTAAACAGCACCATCAGCATTTTTATCAATCCAATACCTATCGGCACCGGGATCAGACAAAGGTGTAGCAGTAACATTAGCGTAACTAACCAAATCATAACCATGAAACTTAGTTCCACTAGCTAATACAACCGTCTCTGTTCCGGAATGAGTGACTGAACTAGCCCATAACATAGGATAAGCATGATTATTACCCATATTCCTATAAATTGCCTTCATACTGTCATCACCATTAATTCTAGTCATCTTAGGGGTACTTTTAAGTTTCCCCTGTTGTCCAACATTAATATCTGGCATTTTTAAATTCCCCCTCTACGATAAATTTTTTACTACCTCGCAAAAAGCAGCTTTTAATCCATAGATACATTTTTCATTGTCTTTTCTAAATTTGATACCAACTCGTTTCGTCTATCACTCACTTTTGTTTTATTTAATAGTTGTTTAGCGTAGGTACGAGCAGTATCAAGTGCTTTATTCTTCAAACAATCAGGGTCTGAAGTATCTCTAGAAAAAGAAGTACAATCATTATTATATAATGTACACCAGTTTTCGTGCGTCACTGCAGTATCCGGGCCTTGAGGTTCTTTCTCTAAAACGCGGCGCTTATAACTAACACAAATACCAACTGTATCTTTATAATCCAATGAAGCATCATCATTATTAGTATCTGGAATTACAGTACTAACATCCTCTATATTATCAGAGGTTACATTATTATCAATATTACTTTGTTCTATCTTACTGTAATCTAACACAATTATCTCTTTTGTATTAATTACATCTTTTTCTTTCTCATTTGCTGTTTCTAAAATAACGGATGGTGGATTTGCTGGATTTTTAACAATACCACAACCTGAGAAACATATACCTCTCAACACACGTTCTATTTTATCCTTAGCTATTTCTTTGCCATTTTTTATTACTTTAGCAAGTTTACCAAAAACTTTATCATCATGTGCTAACCCAATTATTTCTGCTTCACGATGGGACATTATAACATCACCAATTTTTACATCATAACCATCGTAATAACATTCCATTGAAACGCGCCAACTGTTGTCAACAACTTCTTCTGCCAGGCTTGGAAATCTATTTTTATAGATTACACCGGCTATAATTATATGCATGTCAGAATAATCCTTATCAAGACTGCCTGACTCCTTTGATGCTAATTCATCTACATTCAGTTTATTATTACTGGCATCAACGTAAGCTCTATCATAGATGTGACCTATAATGTCTTCTTCCTTGTGTTCAACATCCAAGGCCTTACTTACGATTGTATTTTCTGCCTTCACTAACTCTGAAGGTAAAAAATGAGCATTATTAAGATTAGTACCAGTAGAAACAAATATAGCAGAAAAATATAATAGATCTGGTTGTTTATCTTCTAGTGATGGTAAATCTATTACAGCAGCAACAGCCTTTTTAAGATCATCCGTCTCTTTTTCCAACTGAATGTCTGCTTCTAAATAAAATTTCTCCACTGTAAGCCTCCTAAATTATTTTTTATTGTTTTATACTTCTATACATTTTTAATTTTCCTCATCATCTATACGTAATTTATTTAATTCATATTGAAAATCAGCAAACTCGCTGTCTGTCATATTCTTAACTGTATCAGAAACGGATGCTGTTTTTTGAGGATTTGTCTTTTTCTTCAGCTGTGTTGTATTCTTTTTATTCGGAGCTTGTTTTGTTTTTTTAGTAGGTGTTTTTCCTTTAGGTCTCCCACTTGATGGGGTTCCTACTGGTGAATTCTGCACAGGTTGTATTTTTGACTGTTGCCATGGTGATCCTAAAATACCGAAAACACCATCCTCAACTAATGGTAATTCGTCTTCCATATTACTAAGTTCGTTAGGGTAATCAAACCCTAAAGCTTCTAAAGCAGTTCTATAACTAAGCATTCTTCTATCAACAAGCTGGGAAATAATATTCATGTACATTATAGTGTCTTTAAGAACGCCTTCATCCCATCTAATTTTGGGAAAACGGTCAAATCCCATTACCTCTGCAATTTGTTGGTATTCTCTATAAATCCATTTTGTCACCTGTCGTCTTGCGTAATCTATTTCTTCTTGTATACCCTTAACTATAAGCCCAGCCTCAGCGTCACTTAAATCACCATTGCCATCTATAAAAGCTCTTGACATAGAAAGTCCGCCAGTCATATCATCATTAACCTGTTCGTATTTGCTTTTACCTAGAATCTCACCTATCTCCGGTGAAACAATTTTTTCTACACTCAAGGTGTGATTCCAAACAACATCAAAAGATTTATTTGATGTATTAAACAGTTGAGATACTGCCTCTAGTTCTTCTTGAGTAACAACTGGATAATCATCATTACCTATTGTAATTTTTAATATAGCATTTGTAATACCATCAAGTGTACTCAAATCAGCTTGTTTTAAAGAACGTTTATATTCTATAGTATCAAACAACCTAAAAGATCTAGGTTTAGCATATCGTTCATATGGCATTTTACGATAAGTAATAGAACCAACTAAACGTGAATCTAATTGTATTTCTCCACCTTTTTCAACAGTTGCTTTTAATTCACTTGGTAACGCTTTAATAAGTTCTTTTTCTTCTTCAGTGAGTAAACTTTTATCTTTCTTAAATAATTCTTTTAACTCTGTTGGTGGTGTTAGTTTAACACTTACTTTATCAAATAACAAATTACCTTCTATATTTACTAGTGTTGGGTTTAATACTGTGTATGCTACTGGTAAATGTGATTTTGACCATATATTCTTTTTTGCGCCGGTGGCTGTTTTTGTTTTCATTTTTTGACCTGGAATAGGTGATAGGTAGGATATTCTAGGTTCATATTTAGCCAAAACTTTATAAGTAGTAACATGGCCCGTCTTAAAAAAATCTAAATACACCCAATCTAAAAATTCATGAAAACCAACATCAAATGCCCAAACATCAAAAAAGTTCTTAATGTTTTCATCATCTATATCATGCTCAAACCCTTTATTTGATAAATTCACTAAAATATTTGTTGTGGACCCAACCAATGGGTCTGTATTATAATAATCTATAGCTTTTTTAAATATTTCTGACGGAGTCATCTGCATCGGGTCTTTAGTAGCCAGATCTAAAAAAGTTCTATCCAAAGTATCTCTAGAAATAACTGATGCTTTTTCTTTAAAAACCCTTGGTATCATCCCACCATTTTCTAAATATGCCAACGTCTTTGGTTCTGGTGACAAATAGAAAGTAGACTTGCCGGTGTTCTCATCCACCTCAATAGATTTAATACCAGCATCGGGATATTTATTTTTGATATCCGCTGTTAATTTATTAAGTTGTTTGTTATCCATTTATTCCACTCCTAATTAATACTTTTCTCCATTCATTTAGTTAGTCATATTATTATAATAACCATTAATATTTATATCTAACATAATTTTATCCTCATTATAATTACTTTATATTCCTAATTTATAATCAATCCATTAAAACTCTACCTTAGCCCCTGCATGAAAGACAGGTTAAAGCTATCATGAGAAGTATTGTTTTTATCATTTATGTATGTGTTCCGGTGCTGTCTGTTATAGTCCACCCGCTTGCAACAAGTGCGTCCCTTGCAGCTTCAGCCGCCCCACCTAAGGTCATAACCGAACTCCCAGCATGGAAAACGACATTTAGCTGTTCAACCTGAGCTTCCCAACCTATAAGAAGAGCATCGTAGTTGGCTGTGGAAAGGGTTACGCCGTTAAGAAAATTAGTTAAATTCGTAAGAGCGCTAATATCCCAAGAACTCAAATCTTGGTCGAAAGATGTTGCAGATAGGAACATACTGGTTGCGTTTGAAACCCCTGACATGTCTAACATGCTAACATCTTGGTTAAAAGCAGCACAACCATAAAACATATATTGTGTTATTGTAGGATCAATAAGACTTAAAAAGGTACTAATATCCTGATTAAAGAGTGTACAACCACGAAACATAATTTGTGGGTCTGTGACAAGAGAAGCATCCCAACTGTTTATTGAGGGAACAGTAGTCAAAGCCGAACAACTTCGAAAACAACCCTCTAATTTTGTAGTCCCTACTAAATCAAGAACATCAGTAGCAGTCACAGTCAGATTAGAACAGCCATAGAAATAATTACCTTCGTTCCCAAGCTTCAATGGCCCCCAAGATTTAATCTCATAAATCTTGGTTTTGTCGCCAAAATTTCTAAAAGTCCACTCCACAATAGTACCTGTAATCGAAATCACATAAGTTCCGGGTGTTGCGTAAGTGTGGGTTACATCTACGTGATCCCAGACGGTTATATCGCTTGAATTTGAATCACCCCAATCCACATGAAAGTCGTATGTTCCTGTTGGTCTAAGTGGTAGGGCGAAGGTTTCTATAGCGCCTGATGTTACAGCAGTGAAACGAAAGGTTTTTTCTTCTGCAGCTATCGTTTGTATTACTCTCATTATTGGCATATATAAAACTCCTTTATTTTATATCTATCAATGACTGTGCTCCATAAATAATTGTTCCGCCATCATCACTGAAGAATATAGCAAAATCAGTACCTGCTGCTGTCCAACCAGGTTCAGCACCACCTGGCCAATCAACTGATACCGGCCAAGTAATAGTATGCACACCAGCATTAGTTAACTTAATTGTAATAGAAGACAATTTACCAGATACTGGCCAGTTATCAAAAGAAACCGTAAAATCACCACCAACTGTAGCTGTATGATATGATCCATCATCTAAATCAAAAATTTCTGTACCAGACGATACCGTTCCGTGAATATCAACATTCTCAATAATATTATTTACCCTTAGTGTTGTTAATTCTCCTATACCACTAATAAGATGTTTCATAATTTAACCCTCCACATAAATAGTGACCTCTATTGTACCACCACCGGTACCCGGTTGTCCAGATAATTCTATTTTAATTTGTTCACCATCGTGTCCTAATAAAATACACTTATTATCAATTATAGTAATATCATATTCATCATTTTGTGCTAATGATTCATATTCCCAAATCTCTTTTGAGTCTTCATTTAAAACTATAACATCTGTAGTTACTGTGTTTGTCCAATCAGGAATGGTAACTATTACTTTTGTAACAAGACCTTTTATTCCAAGGGTGTAATCTAAATCAATTGTTTTAATAGTATCTGTAGCTAAAAAGATAAAATCGTATGAATATTTCTCAATATCCTTTGTAGATACAACCTCAGAAACAGTTGCTTTATCAGTTCTACCAATTATGTCATTTGTTGAAGTATATTCTAAACCACCACTTCTGTGTCTGGTGTAATCATCTGCCCACGTCTCAACTGCTGCATCATTTGTTCCAGCGCCGGAAACTGTAGCCCACCAATTTTCAGCTTGGAAATCTTTATCCATTGTCATGATTTATCTCCTTATTTTTCAGTATCTAAATCACCGTTTGTTCCGTTGGTTAATTTTGTTCTAGCAATTATACGGCTAGTAGCCAACATAAGAAAGCCAGCACCAAGAAAACCGAAGCCGACGTCTGGAGATACCCACGGTGTTGGTTCTTTTGCCCCAGGGATAAGATTAAACATACCCCATATGGTTGGTATATAAAGTAACAACAACCATTGAAACTTCATTGAAGCTATATTTCTAAAAATCTTCATTAACCACAAATCAATAAAAGTTTTGCTGAATGCGCTGAGTTCTTTTTTACGTCCACCACATACTGGGCAAATTTTGTCACAAATACATTCTTTTATACAATCACATGTTGATTCTTCCGACATAATATTATCTCCTAACAAAAATACATTACTCTACTAAATAAACAGGTTAGTTTATTACTTAATACGTCGTTTGTTTTTTAAAGATGCAGCAAAAATACCACGATCATTACCTATCACTGGCCCACCTGGGCGTACGCTACCCTTATTATTTAGTACACCCCACTTAGCGTTTGGACCATGTTCACGTACAAAACCAGATTTATTATATAATATAGGATCAGCATCCTCTTCTAATTCTTTAGTAAACATTCTTACACCGTGTGCTGCTAAAATCATTGCTGAATACAAATCTTTATTCTGACCCTTCTTTGGTGTATCAAAATGTAATGCGCCAGCACCTGTTTGTGTTACTATTATATTAAGCATTTGTTTCTTCAAATCTCTTATACTTTCATAAGCTTCAGCTAAAACATCGGCTGTAGACAGGGGTGCCTCTGGAAAAAGTAGACTTCTATCCTCTAACATTGCTAACGTTGTAAAATTAGCGTCTGATATCCAAGACGGATTAAAATTTACCATTTCTAAAATATGACGGCCTTTCACATTACGTTTCTCTTTATCGGTTCTATCTATTATGGGTTCATAATCACCATACCCTTCTTCTAACAAATCCATAATAGCTTTTCCACCGCCGCCTTTATCCATAAAAATTCTTATTACATTATAAAGCTCACATAAAGTTTGTGTAATGTGTGTTAGATCTTGTGTAGTATTTCGTTTTAATTCTAATACGCTTACTACTTTGCTAGGTTTACCTATCTTTATTACTACAACACCACAACTAGCGCTACCGCCTTGACTGGGATCTATTCCTAATATATACTCTGCGCCAGGTTCTCCTTTTAATTCTATAGTGAAACCACTATCCATAGTACAGTTTTCTAATACTGACGCTTTGAAAAATCCTTCAGAATCTGAAATCATTGCTGCTTCATATTCCATTCTGAATTCTGCATCTGACATGATCCGCTTTGCTTCTAGTATATTGTTTTTGTCTAGAAATCCTAAAGGTAACTCCCAATAAGGAACTTGCCATACACGGTATTGTGATTTATCACCGTGTTCTTCCATCTGTCGCCAATAATCTTTCATACGCCGCCACATATGATTAAACTTGTAAAACCCAGAAGATGTCATAACCATTTTATTTACAGTATCTTCTTCAAAATCATCTTCTGTCGCAAGACCTAACTCTATAAGTCTATTTTGTTTTTCTAAACGTCGTACATTTTCCATTGGTTCTAGTATTGTTGCACCCATTGGTCTAACAACCATATCAAGTGTTTTATCTGGTATTTGTGCTAACTCGTCCACTAATAATAAATAAAAACGAGAACCACGAATTTTTGAACCATCAACACCCAACGGCAGAGCTTCTATAAATGAACCACTAGCGCCGCCCACGGACTTAAATTTTAAATAACAAGTATCTGAACCACGTGTTGGTTTCTTCTCACAAGCCTCTCTTAGAATTGGAGACTTAGAATATAACTTTTCTACTTCGCTGAAGATCATCTTAGAATTATGTGATATAAAGGAATTAGACCAATAACAATTCTCATTTTCTACTTCTACATCTATTGTTGGCGCAAAAAAATATTTATCCTCTTTTAGCTTTACAAATGATAGATCTAAATCTATGATTCTTTTTAGTTTATAATAATCTTTGGTTAAAACATTACAAGACTTCATTATATTCAATAAATAACATATATTATCAACTGAAGTAGACTCAGACATTCTTGAGGTATGTATAATTGGCCCTAATATATGTACTTCTTCATCACCATATTTAAATTTCTTTCTACACCTCTGTGCGAGATTATAAACCACTTTCGATGAACCAGGTACAGTGTCACCATTACCTATTTTAGAGTTGAGTTTATTTAAATACTTTTGTATTCGCTCCTTTTTTTTAATAGAACGAAACCCAATTAACTCATTAAACTTAATTATATTAGATTTAGAAGTTATATTAATATAATATATATTACCAGTTGGGTATGATTGTTCATTTAATAGGTTATCTATACCGAAGTTTATTAATACAGCACGAACTTCAGCGGCCAAACATCTAGATGCAGTAGTAAAAGTTAATCTACCTACCCCTGTTTTTGCTACACGAAAACAACCATCACTGTCGTATAAACCAGATATGAATGAAGAAACACATTCCCCAGAAGCACATTTAATGACGGTAGGTAGTTTTTTTTCACGAGCAGTGGTCTTTGTAAATCCACACATTAATAAAAATGTAATTAACTTTTTACAATTATAATTTACCTCATCAACTCTATTTTTATGTTGACCATTATATATGTAAAGATCATATTCATTAATACAAAAAAATTTGTGGAGTAAACTAATATAACTATCTAACAAATCACGATCTCCGTTGGTAAAATTTAATCTATATACCCCATCAGTCTCTAAAAAAGATAAACAACCATCCCCAACAATCAGACCAAATAAATAAGATAAATCTGGGGTCAATGTTGTTGGTATTCTACAATCTTTACGCGTCCATTTATCATTAAATTCAAACTTAGGAATAGAATTATTATTACCAAAATATTGAAATCCCTTTTTAATTACAATATTATCTTCTTTGGTTATATCCTGTAAATCTTTAAATACCAAATCTAACTCACCGTTGAGAACTAAAATACCATGATCTACAGTTCCCGCTAACTCAAATCCTTTAGTTGTTTTTATATACCTACAAGCACGCTCATCATTTTCCCATTTACTTAATATTGTATTTTGAGAATGTAATGATTGTATTTGGGTTAATCCAGGTTGAATAGAATCATAAAATTCCTCAACAGTTGTCTTTAATCCCCTATTAGTCCAAAATGTGTCGTAAGTGTTTGATTTAATTACAAAACTTTGCCTAAAAACTGGCCCGATTAGGCCTGTCCTATATCCAGGATAAAGTAAACAACTTAACGCAGCTAAAACACCAAGCAGATACGTTTTTCCTGCGCCTCTTCCGGCGACCGCAATTGTGTAATTCTTAAACCACATATCCTCAAAAATCAAACGTTGTATAGGTGCAAAATCAACCCTAAGAAGGTCATACGCAGCTATACATGGATTTTCCCTGTAGAACTGAATAAGGTCCATTCCTTGTTCCATTACTACTTCAAAGTTACGTGACTCTCTACGCATTAGTCATCATCCTTCTTACCATCACTACCAACATCAATATCATACCTATTACCAGTATAATCTTTCCGCGCCTCTTTTGCTTCTCTTTCAGCTTTTTTATTTCTTAATGCTTTCTCAGTTAATTCAACTTTTTTGTTATTATCGAACGCTACTGCTAGATCAACTATAGAAAATCCTTTAAATTCATTTGGATTTATTCTATCTTTTCTACGGGTTGATAAATTTTCTTTTAATGTTTTATTTTCTTTTTTGATTCTTTCTATGGCTTGAGAAATATCTATTTGATGATCTGTACTACCTTTTGCGGTTTTTAAAAGTCTAAACTCTAACACTCTATTCTTTGCTAAGTCCATTATATCATCCACATCACCTGATGTAAGATCATCTTTATCAAAATCTGCCATATATACATCTACTAAATCATGATATAAACCCGCTTCATCGTCTGAAAAAATTTCATTTACAGGAATGATTTCTTTTATTAACTTTGTAGGTTTTGGTGGGTTTTTCTTTCTACCACTTCCGTCTCCGCCCATTTATATATCTCCTTTAGGTCCCATTTATAACCCCCCTAACTCATCGAAGAACTCCATCGGATCTTTACCAAGTTCTTCACAAACCTCTTTAAACAATACCAACATTTCTGGGTTAACATCATGTGAAAAATATTCTATATTATTTCCTACAGTAACTTCTATACGAAGTGCATTTCTTAAGGACCTAATAGTCATAATATCATCCGCTGAATCTAACTCATAACTGACATCATTAATCCACCCACATAGTTCATCATCATCTGCTCTGCAATACATATTAATCAATTCTTCTGATAATGGATCTTTACTTCTAAAATAAATTAATAACGATCTAGATATTTTATCCTTTGTTTCATTCCTATGCCTCTGACCTCTTTTAGACTCACTTATAGCTCGTTTACTGTATTCACTTAATTTAAACCCTAATGGTCTGCCTCTCCGGCCTTGTCCTTTAATCATTACATGTGACCTCCTTTACAGTTGAGAACTTTTTACACTCCGGACATATTATACCCACAGTAATAGTAGTAGCCAGGGTTATACTTTCACAATTATTGCACTGAATATAGGAATTTCTTCCCCTTGCTTTAGGTGGTTTTCTAAAAGAAAATGATAAATTTTTATTATCATCAGCAAATTTACTTTCCTTATGAATACGCTCATTGTGTTTTTTAAAACCACCTGGGATATTATAACGCCTTCCTGTAGACCCAGGCGTTAGTTCACCAATCTGTGTATTATTAAGAACTTTCTTTACATCTTTAGTAAAATTACTGTTCATTTAATTATCCTTAATTAAAAATAGATAGTAGATAGAATATTTATTTAATAATTTGCTACTATTTTTTCGATTGTTTTACCATTGTCATTCAATACATAACATACTGTATCAAAAACAATACTATATTCATTTCCATCATCCAATCTGCATATAAGAACCCTATAATATATGCAATGAGGACATGAATCGTTATCGTGACATATACAATCTGTTTCTGGCATATCCATAAATATTGAATCATAATCATGGCCATCAAGGCTTTTTTGCTGTTTTCTAATTGGAGTTGAAAGACTGTATTTTCTTACATTATCAAACATCCAATATTGTTGATCATCGTTTTCATTCTTCTTTTGTCTATTATATCTTAATATCTTTAATATCATATCTTTCTCCTTTTTTCTATCTATCTATTTTCTATCTACTATCTATCTTTTGTAATTCACTACTACCTGTCGTTTACTAGCTACATAATCTGATAAATATACACATAATTCTTCTGGTGTATATTTTTTCAAAGACTTCTTCCATTTACCAGAGCTCCATGGGCCGTAATGGTACCCCACACAGTTTTCAATTATATTATATGACTTATCAGATATAATTTGTGTTGCTTTTTGAACTTCTGTAACTAAATCAGCGGCTAATGCTGGGTGGTTTCTCATAGTATGCCCACTTTTCTTTAGCCCTTGTTTTCTCAAATCATGTATAATACACGCTGCTAATATTTCATCTCTGTTGCTTTCACATTCAAGACCACGACATAAATCATAAGCGACCGTGAAAACTTTTTTTGTATGTAATATTGTCCCATCTGCGCCAAGTTCATCAAGTGGGTGATATTTACCACTGGTCGAAGCGGGGCAATCTAAAAAGAAATAATCAGGAGCACTACAAACACTAACCCTTGTAAATTCTCTTATACTCTCATTAAAAATTAAAACTAACTCTTCAGCAAATGTTTCATTTTTTATTTGCTCACTTACCATAATTCAAATTCCTTTCCTAATACGGTTTTAATGTTCTTTCCGTAGTATCTGTTTTTATATTGATCCGTTCCGTCCTGACAGAATTATGATTAGGATTGTATCCTGGTGCTTTCCAACCTAACCCAGTATCAGGATCACCATTATATCTAGCAGCTATATGTTGTGGATTTATAGTTAAATTTTTGTAATTATAATTTTTATCTGTTTCATAAGGATATCGTGTTTTTATTCTTATAAATTTTGGAAGTGCATATTCTTCGATTGAAATCGGCATATGTTACCACCTCATTATTTTTTATTATTTTTCTTCTTTATTTTCTCTGTCTGAATATTCTATATAAACTTCTTCTTTTTCTGGCCAAATACCAGAGGTTTCTACATTATTAGCCTGCATAAAACCCATCAAACTCATAACAAAATCAGGAATATGGTTTCCCTCCCATTCGTAACTCACGGTCATATATTCCTTATCACCCTTCTTAACTACAATACGTGCACTATTATAACCATCTTTGTATTTAGAAATATTGGTATACATAACATCTTCGCCATCAATATTTATTGTAATTTTTTTACTCTTTGCCATTTTTATTCTCCTTCATATTTAATTTTTTAGATATTTTCTCACTATTTATTATAAACTTAGCAACATCTTTTGCTGTTTGTTTTAATTCATCCAACCCCTTATTATTAACAACAGTAAAATCTACTCTGTACCCTTCATCTAAGGCTGTCTCTGAAATATGTTGTTTATTGTGAACTTCGTCTTTGCCACTACGTTCTATACGAATGTGATAACCCCCGGCACGATTACAAACAGCATCTATCTCGTTTTTATGACGGCCGTCTGTTATTATTACATTAACATACTCCTTATCCTCAATTAATCTCATTAAATGTTTAACCCAGAAATCATTATCAATTTGTCTGAAGAACTGACCATATTCCTGCATTATTTCACGAGCTGTCCAATGCTTTCTTTCTTCAAGAACTTCTAATCCTTTTCCATCATTTCTATTACCGCCGCAAAAGGGAAGAGATCCTCTGGTTTTTGGATACCTTTGGTCATATACTTCCTTATCCTCACCCCACAACTGTTCATAAGATAAATCAAAATCTTGTTGACATCTTAATTTAAGCTCATGAGCATATGCCATCATAACGAATGGTGGGTATTGTGTTTTATTTAACTCTTCTGCTAACATTAAAGCGAACGAATCTTTCCCCACACGTGCATGACCACTCACTATAATTAAACCCATTTTAATCCCCTTTCCTCCAACCATAACCGCCGGCCGTTTTACTATAACCATTTGCTGTATTAACTATAGATGCATATCCGATATTTGTATATTCAGCGGCGGACTTTATTGATTGAAATTTTTTAATAACCTTACCTGTGTCTTTATTTAATTGTATTACTGGTTTCCAGCTTCCTTTATTTGATCTACCAGTTAAAGCTTTTGAAATAAGTTCTATAGTCTTTTTAGACGGAATATATCCTTTATGTTTAGTAGTATACCCCTTTTTGTTTTTATTCCAAGGAACAGACCCTTTTTTAAATGTTCCTTTATTAGGGTGTAAACTTCTATATACCAAACTACATTTCATTGAACAACATTTATATCTTTTATCTCCGGTAGGTGAAACTTCAAAATAAGTAGGACAAATAATACATTTCTTTTTCTTTCTTGTACCTTTATTCCAAGCTTTTTGGCCTTTTTTGAAAGAAGTTTGATTACCAAAATTCAAACCCTCACCGCCTTGCCCTAAATTAGTTAGTTTGCAGCCTTTGTCTTTATAATATTCTATATAATATTTTTCCCAATCTTTCCATTCATCAATTGGGACTTCTCTTATTATTTTCAATACTGGTTTTAATCCTTGTTTTAATAAAGATTGAACCCAATTAATTTTATAACTACATGCTGTTTTATCAGTTCTCATATGTCCACAATAACGACGCTTTGGGTTATTAGATTTTCCAACATACCTAACTTCATTAGTTTTAGGGCATTTTAATACATAAATATAAGTTACCATTTTGATGGGATTCCTAAATCTTTACACACTTTTCTACAATAGTTATTCTTAAGTTCGGTATGACATTTTATCGTAGTCATGTGTTTATTACCTCGTATCCAAATTTCATGAGAACCTTTTGCTTGTCTTAAAAACTTAGCATTATTTCTTTCAACATATTTTATTAGCTCGCGGCGTTTAGGCATAATAATTCTTCCTCATATTCATATAATGAATCAAACGCATCTTTAGCATCTAGTCTTGCTTCTTTCTCAGAATACCCCAAGCCATTAACGGGCAGACCATTTAAACAAGCCATACATACATCGTCCTCCCAATCATAAGTTATTTCATAATCATTAAAATTAGGTGAATTAAATCTACGTTCCATATCTATTCTTTTAACTGTTTGCATTCGCGATCCTCCCATAGAGGAGAATTGGTCAGTTCTCATTACTTCAATTGCTTTACTAAACATAATACACACTCCTTTTCTAACCGTTAATTCCCTTTTCCTTTACACTAAACAAGTACCACAATTTCCGCAGAATTGCATACTTGATTTAGATCTCCTACCACAAGTTGGGCATCTTAATTTATTTTTAACTGTGATAGCTTTTTTTACTTTAATACTTCCTTTAGTAAGTCCTCTTAAATGAAGTATAATAACAGATGATTGCGATTCAAGAACATCAGTGTATCCATACACAAAATCCTGCTTAGTTTTAGAGCCCTTAACTGTTATACCTTCGTCTGATTTCGGTAATGTATTACATGTTAATGAACTTCCAACCAAGGTAGAATTATTAATACCATTACTACAAGTGTAAACACAATCCCCTGAGCTTGGTGAATCATAAATATGTGGTGCACTTGAACTACACTTTTTTGGTCGCCACACATCATCATCTGGTGGCCATACTACTGTTATAGGTGGTGTATAATACCATACTGGTTCTTCTACTTTCTTTTCAAAAGTATATTCAATCCTTACTAAACCATCACCTAATCTATCACCTCTGTAATTCTGTATTTCTTTTGTCTTTTGTATAAACTTAAATCTATTTCTAACTGTTAAACCATTTAAAGATCCTTTTAGTTCCACAGTTTTATTAGCAGGTACAATAACTCCGGCCACCACCGATTCATCATCTATTTCTACATTTACAACTGCTTTCCTTGAATCCTTGTTTTTCAAAAGTATAGTGTATTCACTTCCAAACGGAAGTCTCACTACACCTTTACTATCCTCTCTTAAAACTTTACCTCTACTTTTTATTACTGAAACGAAATTATTATAATACACCATTTTACCTCTCTCCTTTTTACGGCACACTGGCCAAGTGCCTGTTTTTATTTTGGACCAGTTGGTTTTAAATCTTAAATTTCTTAATACTTTTACTAACTTGACTTTCAAACTTTTTTATATTTCTCTGTAAATTATCGGTTTCTTTTTCTAAGTTTTTTATAGCATCTGTTACTTTTTCTGATCTTTCTATTTCTGTGAACCTAATAACATATTCCTTACATTCTTTATCATTCTTACACTTAGCATCACGCTCATCACATATACACTTTACTGTCATACCATCAAATTTAACCCAGGCTTTTTTAATCAACGTTTGTAACCCATTCTGTGTATTTTAACTTGTTTGTAATAGCAATGTATTCAACCAATAATTTATCTCGTTGATCCATTAATTTAAACACATCTAAAAAATCTTCTTTAGTGTCTACTAAGTTGTTTAATAAATCAATTTTTCTTTTCATTGTTTTAACAATTAAAAGGGTATTAGCTATCGAAAGTTCTGAGTCCCCTACAACCATTTTTACATCATTATTCATTGTGTTAATTAAAATAAGATGACTCCGGTATTTATCAAACAAATCAATTAATCGTTTAGTTGCTAGATCTATCTTATCTGCATTGTTCACAGTTATCTTATCTAAGTAACTTTCTAACTGTTTAATTTTTTGTTTTATATTTCGTGCCTCAATAATTATCTCAGCTAATACCATTTTAAACCTCTTTTACTCGCCTTCTACTAAAATAGACTGGGCTTGTAATCCTCTTTCTGTTTCAACAAGTTCGAACGATACTTTCTGGCCGGCTTTTAGTGTCTTGTAGCCATCCATAGTAACATAACTAAAATGCGCAAAGTATTCGCTCTGCGGATCTGCTTCATCTACCACAAATCCATATCCTCTTTCGTTGCTGACACTCGCATTCGTACAGAGTCGTTAGTTCTATACCGCCCGAAGGCTGCTTATAGTTTCCTATAAGATTGGACTATATCAAGATCCTATTAGGACCCTCCCCGTTTCGGACCCACTCGGGCCCTACGTCTTTCGACTAGTCTCTGAACGTTCCTTTTTTCAAGGCTTCGCTGCTGATTATCTCTTCCGTACCATTAAAAAATGGTCTCAATGCTTTAAGTACGTAGTTTTTTGTAACTGATCTATTATAAATTATTCTAATTAAATAAACATTATTATTTTTACACCATTCATTTTTTAACTTATCATTTAGTATAAGATCTTTTCTATCTCTATAATAACTGTGTTCAATATTATGTTGCAACCCATCCGCCTCAATTAATAAATTATTAAATGGAGAATAGAAATCAAAACGCAACAAATACCCTTTACTAGATTTTAAATCAACAAAAGATTGCTCAAAAATAAGATCAGGAAAAATTTCTTGTAAAATACTACCGGTTTTATATTCAAAAATACTTTTTGGTTTTCTCATTTTACACTTTTTATTCAAAGAAAAAGTAGAAATCCTATATTTACATAAAGTTTTTGAACTAATCTTTAATTTACTTAATATTTCATCTCTAGTCAAATATTTATTTGCTATTTTAATTTCCTTACAAATTACATTCTCCAACTGATTCTTATTACTAAATTTTCTATAAAACTTACCAGCACATGATTTGCTACAAAACCTCAATCTATATCCATCTTTCAAGGGATATAAGTTATAAAATTCTTTATTACATAACTCACAAACAAATAATATTTTATTATAATTCGCAATCATATTATAATGTTGTTTATAGCAATTTAAACACATACCATGAGCCTCATGCCTAACATTATTATTTCCACAATTCACACATTTATTATATTTTCTAGACCAATTATCACTCAATTAAAACATCTCCCTTGTTCATTAAAAACAATTGAAAATAAGATTTCCCAGCAATTAAAGGAGTTTCGACATAACATTACTGTTGTGAAGGGCTCTCTGCAAACCACTTGACTTCTCCAAAAATTCTACTGTCTTCCATAATTCTTAAATCCTCCTATAATTTTTTTATTATAATCAATCGCTGCAAATAGCGATTATTCATATAATTGTTTTTTTTATATTCCCCTTATATAATTAAAGGTTACATTATAACTGTGCTGCCAAAAGTGCGCCATTTGCTACTGCTGTCATAGGATTTTTAGCCATCCTTATTTCCTTAATACCTATAGGAAACTTCACAGTTTTAAGAACATCATTCATTTTCTGTACAAAACCAGTTGCTAATGTTAACCCACCAGAAACTATCATAACTACATCGTCTCTAAAAATAGGCAACGCTTTCTTACGTCTTTTTAGCTCAAAAACTGTATTTTCTAACACATATTTAATAACGCTTCCGTAGTAAACAGATACCGCTTCCATAATTTTGGTGGACGGATTTAAAAGATCAACACCTGATTCTTTTTCTAACTGTATTAAGCTAGGTGACATGTCCAAGGCTTGTCCTACTGCAGTATCTATATAGTCGCCGCCCTTAGTCATTGAAAACTCCACTAACGGATCACCATGGTGTATTACAGCAACATTTGTCATCCCTGCTCCTAGACTAAAACAAATTCCAGTTAAGCCTTCATCAAGTAATTCACTTAGAGCTATTGCAAATGCTTCATTAATAGGTTGAACGTTATAACCCATTTGACCAAGATATGACCCCATTATTTCTGTATGGTATACTATATCAAAATGTCCATCTATAGGTTTGGCTGGAACTGAATATACTAAATTAGTATCTCCATCTCCCCTACCTATAAGATTCTCAATTAGAAGTTTAAGCATTGGTAATGAATTCTTTTCTTTTGGACTAACCACACCTCTTCTCAATGGTCTCCTTGCAACATCATTTCTTTCAATAGCCATTTCAAGTGCTGCCTCACCAACGATCACAAACGCACCATCTGTGTCTTCTATAAAATTAAACTCCCTTTTACTCAATGCATTTCTAATACTATTTTTATTTACCTCGCTTTTTGGGGTAATTTTATAAAAAGCATCACGTTGCATTTTAAATATAATATTTCCATCCTCATTAGATTCGGCCGCGACAAGCATATTTGTGCCCACATCAATTCCTTTTCCCATCGACATATTTAAAACCTCCTTAATTCTTATTTGGTAATTTTCCCAACAAATTTTTTAATTTGTCTACTTTTTCAGACATATTATCTTTTTCAGATGTTGTAACATCTGCTATATCTATATGTGATTTTAATCCCTTACCTGAATCTTTCTCTAAAGGATCTATAAATTGTTGCTCCATTTTAGGTCTATCAGAGCCTTCTTCTGTTATGTTATTAATATGCGATCTGGACTTAAGAATAGTTATTAACTCTTCTCTCATAACTAAATTATTTTTTAAATGATCTATTTCTTTTTTTAATTTATCGGTCTTGGTTTGATGATCTGTATTCTTTAAAGATTCTATAGTTTCGGTAACAGCTTGTTCTACTGCTTTTCTAATCTCCTCATCTACTTGCTCGGGACTAAAGAAACCAGTGGGAGCCTGTTGTGTTTGTGTTTTTAATAAATCCTCTCTTAAAACACGCAATTCTTTTTTTAAACTATTTAAATCAAGTTCTCCAGTTTGTTGATTTGTTTGCCGCCTCTGCAAGTCTCTTGGGCCACCCGATACTAATTTTCTACCATCAGGTTTAACAAATTCTTTAGGATAATTAATCCCACCCATAATAACTATTCCCTATTATACTGTATTTAATTAAATATTGCCTTCTGATTTACATCTTAAATCATAATAATTACATCCAGGTAATTTATGTACTTTTTTATGACATTTTTTACACAACGTTACTACATTATCTATATCATTACCTAATATTGGGTTTTGTGTATAACCTTCAATGTGATGACAATGTAACTGAACTTCGTTTATAGTTTTACCACAAATTTGACATTCCCAATTATCCCTATAATACTTTTTGTGTCTTTTATTAATCTTGTCCCAGTTATTTCTATAATATTTTTTAACTCGTTCAGATATCTTTTCCTTATTAACTTTACGATGTTGTTTCACACGTAAAGAAATAGATTCACTGTTCTTACTATAATACTCTTTTTTACACAATTTGCATTGTGATTGTAACCCATCTTTATTACAACTACATCTATGAAACTCAGTACTATTTTTAATTTTATCGCATTTTGTACACTTTTTCTTTTCCATGTTTAAACTCGCTTATCCTGTATACTATCTATGATCCCGTATTTTATAGCTTCTCCTGGAGTCATATAAAAATCCCTTTCGAGGTCTTTTCTAATCCTTTTTAGAGGTTGACCTGTCATCTCTGAATAATGCTTTGACATAGTGTTGTAAAGATCTTCCATGTGTTTATAGTCTCCCCTTACATCTCCAACTTTTCCAGAAACACCACCACTCAACTCATGCAACATTATCTGGCAGTTTGGTAATGCAGATCTCTTACCATTAACCCCACAAGATAGTAAAAAAGAAGCGGCAGAAGCACACGTTCCTAATCCTAAAGTAGATACATCTGTTTTTATATATTGAATTGTGTCGAAGATACTGTACATTGCAGATACTTCGCCGCCGGGGGAATTTATATAAATCGAGATGTCCTTATTGTTTGCAGAATCAAGAAATAATAATTGTGCTACTACTGAGTCTGCTAAATTTTGATCAATAACTCCACGAATAAAAACAATGTTATCTTTTAAAAGTCTCGAATAAAGATCGTAAACCCTCTCCTGACCACCAGCTTCTTTTTCAATAACAAATGGTACTGACATTTTTAAATCTCCTTTTCCTTTAATTCTATTAATAATAATTGTGTTAAGCGTAATTACTTATGTTAATATAATAAGCATTAATTTTAGTTTGTCAAGTAACTTTTTCAAAAAATCTTTAAATATCTTTTGTGTAAGTTTTCTTTAGTATCAAAAAATTTATTCTGTATTAGTTGTTACACATTATCTATTAGGATATTATCTATTATATGTACCCAAATCGCAGGGAAATTACACTTTTACAGTACCCAGATTGCATTTTTACAGTACCCAGATTGGATTTATTACTTAAACTTATTATTATAGTATAATATCTCACTAGTCTCGTTTTTATTTTCTTTTTCATTAAAGGTGGTTTTCAATTCACCAAGAACATAAACAGTTTGAGGTTTAGGTTTTCCTACATCAATTTCTTCTTTGATAAATGCACCTTTTTCAAGTAACTCTGAAACCCACCTTTCGACTTGAGACAGATTATTATTTTTATATCCAAAATCTTTTGCTATTTTTCTAATAGATATGAAACATGCCAACTTACCGTCACAATAATATCTATGATAGATATCATACTTATCATTTGGTGATGGTTTTCTTACTATATAACTACACATATATAACCAGAAACCAAAACTATTTCTATTAGCTTTTCTCCATTCAGGATGGTCGAGCATACTAAAATAAATTTTCATATACATACCACCATTTCTTTTCTTTTTGTCACCATAAATCTTCTTTTCCCATTCCTCTGGGTTTTCCTGACCCCACTTTAATGCTTTAACAATATCTGTATCAGGCTCTCCAAACTTTGTCATATAAACCTCTCCTTGATTATAACGTTATATTTTCATCCTCACGCAAACTCAAAATTTCCGGCCCGTCCTTAGTTATAACTATTGTATGTTCCCAATGTACTGCCAACCCATCATCAATAGTTTTTATAGTCCAACCATTACTTTCTGTTACTACATGATAATCACCTGCCGAAAGCATAGGTTCAATTGCTATTACCATACCATGTTTTAATAATAAACCTTCTGTCGGTTTATCTGTATAATTGTAAATTTGTGGTTCTTCATGTAGATTACGTCCTATACCATGTCCTACAAATTGACGTATTACACCATAACCGTGTGATTCAGCGTGTTGTTGTATAGCATATGATATTTGATTCAGGCGGGAACCTTCGCGGGCTTGTTTGATTCCTTTATATAAACACTCCTGTCCAACTTTTATAAATGATCTTGTTTTTTTATTAACTTTACCTACTGGAACAGTTATTGCTGAATCACCATAATAACCATCTAATAATACACCGAAGTCTATACTTAATATATCTTTTTTCCGTAAATGTTTTTTTGATGGAAATCCATGTATAATTTCTGAATTTACAGAAGCACATATTGAGTATGGAAAACCTTTGTAACCTTTGAATGCAGGCGTGGCTTTATTATCATAGACATATTCTTCTGCTAATTTATTTAATTCCAGAGTAGTTACACCTGGTGTAATTTTCTTCTTTAACAACGAAAGAACGTCAGCAACCATCTGGTTACTTCTTTTTAACTTTTTAATTTCATCTAAAGATTTTAAAACTAACATAATCCTAAAAGTTATTTCTTAATAAGGTATTTTCAATTGCTGGTTCAAATTTATTACATTTTATAACCACATAATCCAAATCCAACCCCACTTCTGTGCACATATAATGTTCCAGTACTATTTCAGAGTCATCTGGTATATTTAAATCATCCCTGTTAATATCAAATTGGGCGTCATCTAAAGGGGTTATAAGTCTTTTAAGTAGATATTTACATTCCGAACAAATAGTGTCTGAATTACTTAATGGGTTCTGTACACTCTCCATTATAATTTCTCCAATTTATTTATTTGAGATCATCACTATTATCAGCTGGACTAAAATATTTTTCTCCGCGTTGGTTATATGCACGTTTTATTGTATTTTTAGTTTTGCCGTCTTTTATTTTACCAATGTTTTTTAATCTCTTAATTTTATTATTAATACTTTCACGAGAACGTTCTGGAAATAATGATTCTAATTCTTTAATTGTTAATTTATTATAGTTTTCAATAAGAACTCTTTTTTCTGTGTGACTCCAACGCCTATGTTTCAATCGACCCATTTCAACCCCTCCTTACTCTTGATCTTTAAAATATTCATTAATACTAACTTTTACTTTTACAACTTCTAACAATTCCTTCATAACCTCTAAAACATCATTGTTTTCGCTGCCTGATTCGATGGTTTTATTAATGTTACTTAGTAATTCAGATTTTTTGGTACACCATACTTTTTCATTATCCATAATAGTCCCTCCCAAAAAGTTATTTTTATTAAACAAAAAATTTAATTCTTATTAACTTTTTATGTAATTACAGGTAATTCCAATCCTTACCAAAAAACACATATTTTTAAAACACCTTTCTACATTATGTAGAGGTTAGTTTATTCGACCATCATCCTAAACTACTGTATCTAATTTAATTTTAATTTCTTTATTAAACAAATGTAATACTCTTTCAGTTATTAAGTTCGGAGCTAATACATCACTATTAATAATAAAATAATCTATGTTGTGTTTGTCTAAATCTTTTATAATTTCTCTATCTAACAGCTTGGCTTCTTTTTCATTTTGGTTTCTCCCAACTTCATTGTAAGATTTAGTTCTATTTAGAAAAAAATTCATATTATTATAAGAATTAAACTCTTCAATAACAACCTTTCTAAATGCATCAGAATATAATTCTTTTTTATATACAACACTCAAAAAAATAGGAGAATCTGTAACCATAACATCTACTTTACCACTAACTCTCCATAAACGATGTTGTTGTTTACCAAATAAATAATACTGATTCTTAAATGTATGAAAACGTTCTTCCCACACCAAATCTTTAGCAAACTCCGTTATTAATTCTGTTTCTACACCGTGTAATTTTAATAATGAAAATACCGCTGCCGCCGTTGTTGAATTATGTGTTACTGTAAAATCAGATAATAAAAACTTATGATCTTTATCTACCTCAAAACCATAAAAATTATCATCACCAATAGATTTTATTGACAGCCCAGTTCTTAATACATTTCTTCTTTTTTTATGTTTTTTAATTTTTTTTCTACTCAACAACACTGGAATGTTATCTAAATACCCATTTATACTTACTCTATAATAAATATTCCCTATGACTTCTTTTTCACTTATATAAGAAGAAAAACCTAAGGACCTACATACAAATAATATATCATCAGCTAAAGTTTTGTATTTTGTGATTATTTCGTAACTATTATTTGACATATGACCATCACTGTCTATTAATCCAGCAAGTAATTTCAATCTATTTTTTTTATTGTTTATTTTATATACCATTGGTATATGTTTATTATGTATTAAATTAAGTTTTCTTAGTATATTTAATACTTTATTAGGTTTGCCCCCTATTCTGCCATTAGAGATATCACATCTTACTGCATCAGTACCTGTTTTAGTAACTATGGTTAATTTCATAGAATAACCATGTGCTAATTTTTTTAGATAATTTATTATATTATCATCCATACTAGTGATTCCTTGATTAGCATTATTACCGTCACCTAACCAACAACCTATAAAATATGGATCTATAGGTATTTTTTTATATTTAAAACTTAAACAATTCGATCTATATAATTTAAGTCTACGTTTTCTCCATTCAGATAAGTTTATAAATTCATTTACAGTATAAAGTTCATCTTTTTCTACTCCATGGTGATTTAATTTTAAAGGCAAAACATGATTTCCTGTTACATAATGGCTTTCACCACTAACTGGTTTAATTTCGAATAATTCCGATTTACCTGAACTTAAATACAAAACTATTCTGGGTTTTCCATTCGGCCCAATAAGTTTATCACCTACTTTAATATCTTCAACATTCATGATTTTTCCTGAAAAAGTTAATACTTTAGTTCCTCTACGGAAACATTTCCCACAGCATGGTCCACCAAATAAATTAATTACTATAGGGGTATTCATCATCTCTACATCTATTTTCGGGTTTAATACCTCCATCATAATAATGTTTTTCTCCTTTCCTTAAATCTGTTTTTATTTTATTTATCCTTTCCAAATCCTTAACTAATTTACAACTATCTATATGTATTATATCTTGTCTATTTATACTTTTCATTTTCCTCTTGAATCTTTTCCCATTCACTTTTCTTTTGTGTTTTATCCCAACAAATATCGCAAAGATTTTTGTGGTTCCTTGTTATGAATATTATATAAGTTTTTTTGCCACATTTTTCACACTTCATTGTTATAGTTGCATTTATATCCTTTATGATGTATTAAAATAATTTTTTTCATAAAGGGTACCCCTTTCAGTGTGTTTTTATTAAATATAAATTAATAGTATATTTAACTTTTAACCACCCCCCCTAAAAAATACATATTTAAAATTTAAAACTAAAAAAGTTTCCTCTATTAAAAAAATAGGTTAAATTATTATATATATCGTTCTTTAAAATCAAGTATGGTAATTCCAACAATTTCATTAGTGTCCGGATCTATTCTAACCAGATCACCCTCATTGACTTCACTGGTTAAACCTGGTCGGGGCTTTCCAAACGAAATATAAAGAACGTCAGCGGCTTTATCATAACGAACTTCTGTTTCTATTTCCATATACCTCTCCTATTTAATTTATTCTGCTCATACAATCTTTTATTTTCTTCCATTCTAGCAGTTAAATACTTATCCCAGTTTGGATTCCAACAAAAAAATTCTAATACTGTGTATGATAAAATAATATCATTAGTTTTCATATCAACCCTCTATTAAAATATAGGTTACTTTATTTAAAGTTTTACTATACCTTCCAAAAGTCTGGCTTCCTCAAATGTTGGGAACTCATTAAAGACATCTTGATAAAAATGTTGTGCTATTTTACATGCTATAAATTCATCTTTAACCCAGATGTCAACCGTTCCTCTGACGAAGGGATGATTACATATTATATCTTCTCTAGGATCACCATTAAAAATACCTATAACTGTTTTTTCTGGTTTATCATAATACCATGCTAATTCAAAACATGTACCTATGATTGGTTTTTTCTTATCATAAGTATTCATGTTAGCAAAAGCCATTGTACTTCTTGCAACATAAGATCTATCTTTTGGTACTAACAGTTCAGTTCCTTTTGTTTTATAAGTTTTTAATCTTTTTGGATCACCGCCGGCATTTGCAATAATAGCCTGATTGAAACCATTATTACATGGGTCTATGATCTCAAAGCTATTGTTTGCTGCAAACACTCTTCTAACATTTTTACGCCATTTATAACTCTCTACCTTATCCACTGAAATTTGTCCTATTAAATAAATAGTTTCTTTCATTCCTAATTCTCCTTTTCCTTTAAGCTGCTTTATTAATATGTTTCATATCATCAAGAGTACCACCCTCACCAACACATACACATCCTTGTATCCACCCAAGCCATCTGTGGGCTTTCTCATCAGTGATCTCTTCTGAAACAAGCATTGCTAACATACCCCTCAGGTGGTTCTTACCATAACTCTCGTGATCTTCTGGAAGGTTAGAATTTTGTACCAAAGACCACATATTATTTGCCGCTATTTTTATATTCATATTCCTTTTCCTTCAAATAAATTTCACCTTAAATTTCCATAGATCTTATAAATATTCTTGGTGCTACATGCATAAATTCTTTTACTTTAAGTTTATTTTTCAAACAATAATTCACTATATCATTTAAAGCCACGTCAACACTTTTTTTTGTTGATATTGATGGCCTTCCATTTTCAAGCATAATATATATAGAAAAATCAGCCTGATTATTAAATTGGTTACCTACCCTTGCTTTATCTATAAATTGTATCCATAAAGTATAATCAGGTTTGTCTTGTCTGCATTCAGCCATAACTCGATATTTAAACCCAATTCTCCCCACCTTAACTCCACCAAGTTTTTTAGCATCTAATGTTTCTGCGTGTTTAGGGTAGATTTCGGCAAAGCTTTTATAATCATTTACTTCTCCAATAGCAAATTTTAGTCCAACAACACTTAATACAAATATTAATAACCAAAAACCTGCTGAATTTAAAATACGATTAAACATAATAATTCTCCCTTTTTTAAGTATTTTTTAAACCCCACTATTTTCCTTTTCCTTAACATCTTCATAGTCAGCTAAAAGTTTTCTTCTAATTTCAGCTACACATTCATTCAACTCACCACAATAATTTTTTATTGTATTATAACTTTCAGGTATATGATATTTACAATATTTAAATAATACATAATTTAAATCACCATTAGCCTGAATGTTTTCCTTTACCATTAATTCTACTATTTTATCTTTACTAGGTCTTTGTTCCTTTTTTATATACGGCATAATATTCTCCTTTTATTCTATTCCAAGTTCTTTTTCTAATAAGTATAATTTGAATTCTATTAACATGATATGTGCAAACATATCACCCAAAGTATCTTGTACTTTATTAAAATAACTGTTTAAATTTTGCTTATCTTCTTCGGTATTTAGATATACAGTTACATTCATATCTATATAATAAGAATCAAAAACAACCTTACCACGCTCAAATAACCAATCTTTATCTTCATCAGATAATAAATTATCTGAATCCTTTTCAAGAAAATTAATAAAACTTATTACGCTTTCTTCTACCGACATCATATGTTGGTATTTAGTTATACTATCAATAATCATCACCCCCAGTTAGAAATTTTATTGTTTCAATATCAATTAATTTTTCCGTTTTAATCACCTAAATTGTTATACTCTAATCTCTCGTTGCAGTTAGAACAGATAAACACTTGTTCATAATTTTCTGTACTCGCATCAAAAAATATTGTCTGTGGTTGTTTACCTCTTTCATATGTAATTATATATACAAGTATAGGTTGTCCACATCTACATGTTTTATATTCTGTTTTCATAAGTCTTTATTTATCCTTTTTACATTTATAACTTTACCATCAATAAACTTTATTTCATATTCCCACCACTCACTGTCATGTATTATTGTATATATATTAACGAGGCCTGAGTGATTTACTTTTACATCTTCTACAAACTTGCTTTTTATGGATCCCACCCAACGATATAATGACTTTTCCTCCCACTCAGGTGTCCCATAGTGAGGTCTTTCTTCTTCAGGCACACTCTCATATTCGTGTACATGATGAATAAATTCTCCGCCTTCTGTGATGGTATAAGTATCTGACATGCGTTCGAAGTTTTTTGTTTGAAACAGAGCATTTTGTATTTCCATTACCGCGCCAGGAAGTTTATATTCACATCTTATATTATCGAACATACCCATTCTCCATATCTCTTTCATATTTTTTTAATTCATCATCAATTACTATTCGTTTCTTCTTATCAAACCATAACCTGTTTGCTTCACAATAAGGGCAAGAACCATGATTTCTACAACTACGATCAAATCCTTTTGATTTTTTATATTTTTCTCTCCAATCTTTTCTGTTTGGATAATAATTATCAAAAGACATAATTTTTACACCCCTTTGTATGTATTGTTTTTAACGTTTTTTCGGTGACCGTTAAAATATGACCATTATAAATCTATTCCTAAATTATTAAGCTCATTTAACATTTTATTACATTCTTCCTCTGTTTTTATATGCCAATATTTAACTACAAACGGACTATCAAAATATTCAACCTCATTAGTTTCATCTACTACCAACATAGATTTAAATATTATAGTTCCATTAGTATGTAGATAATAATATCCTTCTTTAATATTAAATTTTTTATTTAACATGATTTACATGTCCTCCATTATACTGACACAAGAAATGCTTATAATAATGATTCTACAAAACTTGGTTTTGTTAGTATTATTGAACCAATACCTATTTCTTTACAACCTAAATCTTCGAGAATTTTTATATCCTCATCACAAGTAATGGAACAACCGGCCATATTTAATCCCTCCTGGTTGAATCTTTTTATATACGGCCAATTATATTTTTGGGCTGCCTTGCCTGACACACCACCAAAGTATTTTGGTACACTATTAAGACGTATTCCGGTTATATTATTTAAATCATAATCATACGGATCTTGCAAAAAATTTAATTTTAGATAAAGAGGTATATTGGTTTTTGGCATAACTGTATTATGAAAACTCTTAATATTTGGACAAGAAACATTTATTTCTATACCACCTATGTTATAATCATATACTGTTTCAAAGATACCAACCATACTTTCTATTTGACAATCTGCTCCGGCTATTGATACTATTATATTTTTTCTATAGTTGTTGCTCCACTTTAAATAATATTCTTTAAACCAATTAAAAAATCCTATATTATGTAATCCTACTTTATTCCACACTGAATTACCACTTTTTATAATGGCAAAGGGAATACCTACTTTAGAATTCCACGTTAGTGTTTTTGTAACTATAGGTAGCGTTGGAAAATTATAATACCTATGCCAATGTCTACCTTCTCCATAACCCATTACAGCCGCCGAATAAAAATATTTCATTTAAATACTCCTAATCCCTATTATTTCTTAATGTTGTTGATAGAGCTAATGTATCAAACTGATCCTTTGGTTCTTCTTTAAGAGCTAGTTCTCTGTCAATATCTTCACACCATGTTATATCTCTTGTGAATGGATCAATCTGAGCAGCCTTACTACCTATATGGAAATTTAACCATGGTGTACCTATTGATATTGATGGCCAAACAAAAGTTGGTATTCGTAAAACAAATTTATAAAGAGCATACCAAGGATTCCATATAGTTCTTTTTACCCAATGGTAAGAAGGTAGTGTCATCATCCTATCATACAATTTTTTACCAAAGAACTCAATTGCGTACTCTTCACCTTCATCCAGTATGTCTTGTACAAGCAGTTTATCTTTCTTCCAAAAATCCAGTTTCCAGAAATAAGGAATTGGTCTAATTACTTTACCTATACCAAGATCAAGTTTTATTCCAAAACCTGTTCTTTCTTCAGGTGGTACTTCATAGAAATCATTATCATCAAAAAAATATCTCTTAACATACTTACCACAATAAAAAACATTTTTACCCCATATAAACGAATAACCTTTTAACATATTATTCCTCCTCATTTATTATATTAGACACATCAGTCATTATTTCTGATACTAATTCTTGAAACTCCGGTGTAGGTAGTAAAGTTACTATACCTACTTCTTCATTTCCGTCTTCATAGTCAGGCACTAATATTTCTACAGTATTATTTTCTTTTAGTATTATTGCACAATCTTTATCTTCTAATTTAAATTCTTGCATTTAACTCTCCTTTTTTAGTGTAGAAACAATTACCATAGAAGGCCTGAGTAGTCTATCATGAAGCATATACCCCTTTTGTAATTCACTTATTATAGTATTATCTGGGTGGTCATCAGTTTTTTCTAATTTAACAGCTTGATGAAAATTAGGGTCAAATCGTTTCCATAGACAGTCAATCAGTTCTACATCAAATTTCTTTAATATTCTTGTGAATTTTTTTAATACTAAATTTACACCTTCTATTACTATGTTATCCTTTGAGTATTCTATTACACTTCCTAAACTATCTATTACTACCAATATTTCTTGTAATAACCCTTGGTTAGCAAACTTCTTAAAACTTAATTGTTTGCGCGTGGCGCGTTTTTTGGAATTATCTAACTCTGCTGCGCCAAGTAAAAATTTTTCATACATATTCATTTTTTCTTGTTCTAATTTTTCTATCTTTTTATTAAGTTTTTTTATAGTTAAACTATTTTTTCTTGCTCTACTTTTAAACATGTTTCTAATCCTCATAATTTCTTTCCACAAATTTGAAACAACTTTCTTAATTTACCTTTTGTTGTTAATTTTGAATGGATAATTCTTCTGCCACTATGTCCATAACTTTTGTTAAAAGATTCTTTAATAGCTTGACTTCTATCTTGTTCCGAATCAAATTTTCCTAATCTAATATAAAGTGTCATATTTCTCCATTTTTAATAATTTCGTTAATTATACCATTATCTATTAATCTTATCATCCAATCCAAACAACCTTTACATACAGTTAATTTATGACCATCCATATCTATATGATAATCTATATCTACTATCTGTAATAACATCGTTGTTTTGGACTTACAAATAGTACATCTTACTGGCCCAAAACCCCCATCATCGGTCCTGGGGTTATTTATTAGATTAAATTTAAATCCTGATTTTGTAATCATTACTTTTTACCTCTATCTAATTCTTTTCCACACCATGGGCAATAATTAAAAGTGAGTTTATTACCATTCCATTTCACAAGAGTTATACTATCATCATGGTCATTGTGTGTTACCTCTTGCCATTTTTTACAATTACACCCTTTTAGAGCAAGTATAGTCATTTTATCTCCTTAATAAAATATTACTTTCAGTATTTTTTCAGCTATCTCATTTCGTCTATTACAATCAAGTTTTAAACCATCCTTACATATTTCATCATAAAGATGCATTGCTATAAGCCATATGTAACCCCATCTAAGTTGTTCGTCAGAATCAAAAGCTTCCTTCATTATCTTTTTGGCTTCATTAATTTTATTATAGTCAGTAATATCGTTTGGAGATAAATCCATTGGGCTGTATTTTTTGATATCCTTTTCTGTTAACATTACACCCCTCTCACTGAAAATATTTCTATTGTTCCTAAGATAGGAAAAACACTAAGCCATAATCTAGCAGACCAGCTAAGTTCAAAACAATTAGTAAATGAAAGAGCGATAGCCACCCACATAATCACAATTACTATTTTTAAATCTGTTTTATTTTCCATTACCATTCTTTCTCCTCTTCAAGCCATAAATTAATATAATAGTTTCTGTCTTCCAAAGAGTTAAATGATGCAAAATTAGGTTCTCCGTCCTCTTCTCTAACTACAACCCAGTCCACACCACTTCCTTCTATTCGTTTTTCTCCATAAGAATCGCCACCAAAGAAACCGTTACAATAACCGTTTAAAAGTGTTCCTATTTCTATTGACATTTTTTATTACTTTTCCTCCATTATAAATAAAAAAAACCCACATTAATACTAACATAAGCATTAAAATGGGTTTGTCAAGTTTTATATTCGTTTTTCTTAAAATTAATTCTTAAGCATATCTAACTCTGTTATTTTTAAAAAATCCATTTACAAACTCCTTTTAAATGGGTTATAATAATCCATTTCCCCTAAACGACACTTCTGACAAAAACCATTGCCTCCATGCTTTTCTTTGTTCCCACAACTATTACATTTATAATAATCATTAATCCACTCATATAATTTTTTATCGTAATATTCACCATTAATAAAATGAGCATGTTTTTCAATACCTATTACACGTCCAGAAAACCGTTTTATAAATCTATCATAATGTTTTTCTATTGAATTACCAATTACTACTGACCACATAATTTTAGAAGCATTTAAATCATAAACAAGATATTTTAAAAATCTACGTATATCGGCCGCAAATAGATTTTTATTTTTACTATCAAAATTGATACATGCTATATAGTCTAAATAGTTTTCTGGTCTTTGCCAATGTGCTTCAAAATATCCTTGTACAACACCGTTGTTTGTTGACACTAATTGTATTTTATCCCAAAAATTATCAGCTACTGTTATAATTGATTCAGGGTATGATAAATGATACCATTTATAACTTTGATCCAAAACTGTTTTTGCCATACAAATATTTAACTGATCTTCATAAAGTTTTGCTGCTTCTAACATTTATCCTCCCCCTCAAAATATGACCAATGTTTTACATCTCTAATTCCATCTACATCTGGTAGTTGCCTTGCTTTTTCTTTTGCTTCCTCACTTGACAATGCAATTATTTCAACCCATTCATAAACCGGTTTACGAACTTGTACATAATATCTTGTGTCAGCTCCCATTTTTACACCTCCTATATATATTTTCTATTGTTTTATCTTTATCTTTATTGTTTGTTTTCGTTCTTTCTATAAAATACCACGCTTTCATTAATTGATTTCTTTTTTTCTCAACATTACATTTACAATGACCACAGCCAGGGCGTATGCACACTTCATCATATATTTCGTAACCAATCCAGACATTATCTACACCAAATTTTTCACATATAGTTTCTTCGCTGCAACACTTGAAAGGTTCATCCTTTGTTTTAAGAATATCTTTCATTATATTTAATATATTGGTTTTTGTAGATTTAACTTTTTGCGATTTGTGTAATCCTATTTTACATAAAATATTATTCATCGATTCTCCTTTAAATCATCTACCAAAAATTAGAATAAAAGTAGTAACTAGAATACCAACTACGAACCATGAAGTAGCTTTAATAAAATACTTTTCCTTTATATAAGAAATTTTTAATTCTCTTTTCTCTATAAGATAGTCACCGATTTCTTCATATGGTATCCATTTTTTACTCAAAACTTGTTTTAACATTTTATACCTTCCTTAAATGATTTGTCATTACATCTACTTTTATATTACTTTTACTATTGATTCTACACTTGCAACATATGCTTCAATAATTTTATCATAATCAGTCATTACAGTTTCATATGCATCATCATTATCAATAAAAAAAGGCTCAACTATAACACCAGGCATATTTGTGTATCTTAAAAGGGTTCCTCCATTATCCTCCATGGTACGTGGTAAAATTCCCCTGTTTTTAAAACCATATGCCTTTAACATATTTTCTTGTACAATATCAGCTATTATTTTGCTTTTTTTAGATGTATGATAATATAATGTTTCTGTACCATTACATTTACCATCAAATGCGTTACAATGCATTGAGATGAAAAATTCTGGATTTATCTTATTAATATCATCTGGTAATTCTTTGTAAGTCCTTCTATGTATAATCCGAATATCTATATTTGATTCTTTTTCCTTCAACTTATCATATATGTCACATGCTAATTTGTCATTAAATTGATATTCACATACATTATGTTTCTTATTACATGCACCTTGTTTATTTGCTTTATGCCCAACTATTAATATGCACCTCATATCTTCTACTCCTCTTTTAAACAGGCTATTATATGCTTCTTTTATATTTCTTCCAAAGAACGGTTCTTCTATGTTACACATTGCTTTTTTCCTTTAAGGCTTCATATTCAACTAAATCTATAACAAAACTATCGTCTAATATTTTATCACCATATCTCCAACCTAAAAATTCTACGAATTCATCTATTTTTTCTTTATCTGGATTGGTGAATGTAAAATAGAAGTTTATTCCTGATTCTATTAAATTAAATAGGTTGGACCAGAACAAGTCTCTATCAAATTTTTTACCTGTGTTTTTATAATAGTCCTCCGCTGTAACTCCTTTTATATTTACAGCATATAATGCATTATCTCTATTTAAATTTCTAAATATTTGTGTATTATACTCTTTCTCAGTTAATAATAAGTCACTGTGAAATATCACATATTTATTTAATTCATCTAATATCTCATACCAATGTTCATAATATAATCCCGGTGTTCCTCCCATTAAATGAAATACACCTATATTGTGATTAGCAGATATACTATTAAATCTTATTACTAATTCTTTTGAAGTATACTCTTTATAATTACCAAAAATACCATCTCTTGTCACATAACAGTAAGGACAATTTAAATGACAACCGTATAATTGTACTACGAACTGAAGTCCTATATTACTATTGGTATTTAAACCACGTTTTTTTGCTATCTTAGGAAATTGGTCATAACCCCCACCACCACGATAAGTATTACACAGACGAAAATCACCTATTATGTCTCTTTGGTTAACATCTTTTAGTTGTCGTCCTTGTATAGGACATACTTTCCATTTATACATTTTCCTATTCCTTATATCATAAAACAAAAAAAGGGAGAATAACCATTATTAGTTGTTCTCCCTCTTATTATAATCATTAATTCTCATTTGTCAAGTAACTTTCTTTAAATATAATTATGGGCAAGCATGTAAGTATTTGTCATGAGATTTTGACCTACTAATCTTGTTATTATACACAGTAAGCATTTCCTCTTGTTGACCAGCGGCCTGCTCTATCGTACTTATACACAAATCACAATTTTTACAATAATAACAGGTACTATTTTTTAATTTTATTAATATCCCCTTATACTCAACACTCTGAATCCCAATCTTTATTTTCATATCCTTATCACAATTTGGACATAGTTCCATAATTAATACCCCCTTACATTTAGATGTAACGATGCTAAATATATTTTATTATTCTTTATATTAAATTTATAATACACTGGCCTTCTAAATTCATCATTACAGATAAATGCATATAAATATAAATTTAATATCTCCAGCTCAAATGATTTATATCTCGCCCAAAAATCATCTTTTGGTGACGTTTCATCTAATAAATCCACTAATACAATACTCAAATCATTTATACTATAATCTAAATCCGAAACATCACTTATTATTTTTGATTTTCTACGAGACAGCATTCTTATATTATTCGGAAATATAGCTAATCGTCGAGCTTTGTTTACGATATCAAATAATTCACCTACAGGTACGTTTTTTTCCATTATGTATCTCCTACTATATAATAGGCAGGATAGTTAATTAACTATCCACTTCTATCCTATTCCCTTTACCGTCCAACTCCAATAATTATAAACATTAAAAAATAATATAACTACCATCTGCATAAATAAAAATGGTTGTTTGGTTCTATAGAAAATTTTCATCTGAACCAACATACTAACGCCAAACACTGTAAAAGTATGTATGTTTGGTAAAGACAAAAGATATAATGCTATAATAGTTAATATAAAAGATACTACTTCCAACTTTCTTAAAGAATTCATTACACTGCACCCTTCATTCTCCACTCACAACCAAATGATAATGTTACTGATTTTGTAATTACAACTTCCCTAAATTCAATTATTTTAGATGCTATAACAAGTATACCATTTTCCATTATAACTTCATGTCTAGGACTGTAATGTGTAATGGCATATTCTCCTGGTTCAAGCATAACTGTTAATTTACCAGATCGTTTAATTTCTGCCTCTGGTAGATCTTTAAAATCTGTTTTATTATCTAACCATTGTACCATCCCTACATAAGTATATGGTTCACAATTTTCTAACGTTACGGCCACCTTAGACCCAGCAGTCACCGGTATCACCATAAGAAATACAACTAAGATACTTAACAACACTTTATTCATAATTTTATTCATAACTTTACACCTCTTCTACTATTTTAATGTATTCACACAACCATACATTACTTGGGCTATGTTCTTTCGACCATGTTTTACCTTTAATCTTCACTCTAACAATTGTTCGTTCTATATTGGCCGTAAACTTAGACAGGTATTCCCGACACTCATCGTAGTCAAGAATTATATGCCAACCTGATTTATATTTTGTACCGGTAGAACCATCGCTGACTATTTTCTGTTCTGATTTCACCCATTCACCAACTGGTATAATACGACTACCATCTATACCATGGAACAGAGTTTTAAAATTACCGTCTTTGTCTTTATCAACTATTTTATACCAATGCATTTTTTTCCTTTTATTTCTTTAATGGTTTTATCTACACTTGGTACTGACATCCATTCATAATATGTTAAATGATCATGGAGCTTCTCTAAATCATTTGTTTGATAATTACAGTAAGGACATGTTATCGTATTTGAATCTTGTTTTAATGACAACAATTTTATAATAGCTTTTTTCCAATTATACATTTTTTATCCCTCAGCCAATTCTTCAACTACACTTCGTTTCTTTTTATTATTCTTTTTGATTTTACGTAGATCCATACAACTACACTGTTTTAATCCTTTACCACAAATATGACAACTATTAGTCCAATAATGTCCTTCACTATCCTCTCCTGCTGGTCCACAAATTCCTCCACACATATTAATTTACCTCCTTTTTTTGTAATTTTTCTTCGTCTTCTAAGACTTTAATAAAATCATCAACCGTCTTTATTTTATCTATTGTATCTATACCAATAATATTATCTTCACATTCTCCTCTATAATCAGCATGAAATAATTTATCAAGCTTTCCATCATTATCTTCATCATAAAATGTAATTATAGTGCCATCATGTTCATTATGCCAAGCTTTTACAATTGTACGACCCATACCGTCAGGTTTTCCTTCAAAATTTGTTTTCCACTCTGCATTAGAAACACCAATAGAAAATAAACAAATTACAAACGCTAAAACTAATTTCTTAAACATACTAATTTCCTCCCTTTTTTATTAATTCCATCTTCCATATTAATACTATAAGCATTAATTTCGATTTGTCAAGGAGTAGGTGTAAAATAATTGAAAAAAGTTGTCGTGGGCGGTAAAATAGTATAGTAATACATATAGTATAGATTTAGTTTTATTGTTTCGTTAGAATAAAGACAAGAGAGAGGGAGGGGGGGGTTGGTTGTAATACTATACTATGGTTTATACTATACTATTATTTTAATAAAGCTTTACACATATTATAAACATCTTTATCAGTGTAATGGCGTCTTGCACGATTAAATCCCCATATTACAACTCTACAGTTTTCTGGTGTGTAACCTTTTGTTATATCTATTCTATCAATACTGGGATGATTCGGATTAATAGTCACATCATCATTTATAATAAAATCAACCCCTGTTGCTTCACACACAGTTGTACCAAATTTTTCATCCAACCATTTTATATCTAAATCAAAACTTAAACCACGTTTCTTAGCTCTTTTCTTCATCCTTGTTAATTTTTCTCTATTTTTCTTAAACACCATAAAATAATTCCTTTCAATATACAATATAAGCATTAAATCTCATTTATCAAGGGCACGTAACTATGTGAAATTACTAATAATGGTCAATTCCTCAAAAACCACCAAAAATATCGTCTTTTGGACCCTTATATTGAGAGAGGGATATTTATACCTTATTTTTGATTATAGGGCCCCCTTCAATTAACAAGTGAGATTTATTCACTTTACCAACGCTCTGATGAGCAAAGGAGGATGTTATGAGTAGAGATGGTATATTTCCATTTCCAAGTAAGGAGGACGCAGTTGAAGTGGATATTTTACCCGGACCTGAAGAGGACAACTTCTTCTGTATTAACTATGCATCACATGAAGATGGGTTTGATGCATTGTTGTTCTTAGCTAAGTATAATCTGAAATTCTCTATGACACCTGTTACTAATGGTACTGGTGTGATTGTTGTACACCCTGGTGGATGTAGAGATTGTGGTAATGTTGATTGTAATGGTGGTAATGATGAATTCAGATTGGCTGAAATGGCCTTTCAGATGAACTACCGTCAGATTGGTAGTATGGCATGTTCTGTCTGTGAAAAAGCAGGCATGCAGATATGCGGTCATCTTATCTTTGGTAGTAAAATTAAACCATTGTTTTAACTGGTACTTGGCCGAGGGGCAACTCCGGCCTACCATACAAGGGTATGAGCATTAGTGTTCATACTCTTATATGGTATTTAGTATCTCATGTGTGCCTGGCTGGTTGCCGTAAGGCTTTCCTATTATTCCCCTCCGGGATAGGAACAGGCGGGTGGAACTGCCTGAGGGTTCGAATCCCTGGCAGGCACACATGGGGTACTAAGTATCAATATTATTAACCTTTCCAACGCCCTATTGGGCAAAGGAGGATCGTATGTATGACAGAAAATTTGCGTTGAAGTTGTTGTTTAATGATATTTAATTTAACTAAAGGAGGTGATTAACGTGGATATTAATAAATTGAATTGTGCTACCTGTAAGCACAAGGTTGAATGTGAGAATCATAATGGTAAAGAAAGAGATGATGGTGA
>SDBT01001191.1_pt1 | contig 44961 bp, 59 predicted proteins | sample 2277101 | NCBI WGS metagenome assembly SDBT01 (sample SAMN10404973, study PRJNA504765) | marine sediment metagenome | isolation source: marine sediment core GS10_PC15, 103 cmbsf | place: Arctic Ocean: Southern Knipovich Ridge | collected 2010
CATACACGCCACATGCCTATTTGGGTCGGGTATGACCGTAGCACAACACAGCCTCATTGCCGAAGTAGTTAAGGGGTTTGACAATACCTATCTATTACTTGACCGTGAAGCCATTGAGTCTGATTTCATCATTCATGAAGAACTAACAAGGTATGGTGTGCAGAGGGTACAGCTACCTACTACATACGAGGATCCTGGTAGTATGACTAGGTCGGATACATATGAGTTTTTAAGCCAGTTTTAACCCCCTGAAAAGAAGTGTTGTACCCTCTCAATAAATGTGCGTACTATAGAGGTCAACAGTAAGTATCAAGTTCGATACGTAATAAGTTATGGGGAGTTTAATGGGTCATCGTCGCAGGGTAAGGCTTCATAGTCGTAAAAGGGTAATGCTTGAAGATGGGCACCGCCGCCGTGCAAGGCTAGGCTGGTTTCCAGCTTGGGGTCCTGAATACCACGGATACACATACAAACGCATCATAGAGGTGCTAGGCAAGGTTGACCGCACCCTTTATGACTTTGAGGATCTGCTATCTGAGGCGCAGTTTGTATTCTTTCACTGTGCTGAGACATACCCAAGGGTAACAGACGCCCCACACTTCATGTCCCTCTACAAAACAGCATTACGAAACTACTTCACTGACATGGTTAGAGAACAGAACCTTAAACGTGAAGCAATTGTGGCTTTAGATAGTGACGTTAGTGAATGTGAAAACCTCTTACCTCCTCAATGGAACAATGCTGGGCCACTTCTAAGTGAGCTACACAGCATGTACAGTGCGTCTAGTGAACTAAGGGCAGCACTGGAGGTGATGGGTACCGATGAGTTCTTTGATGATTGGCAGTGTGATATTAACTCACCCGATCATCCAAATGGGCGTCGAGAAACGCTCAATCAGAGGCTACGTCGTATAGTTGGTTTCGACAAAGGAGTTAATGTTATCAAAGAGTTGAGATCATTACTCCAAGGCGTACCCTTTTCAACTACTACCTTTCAGAAAGGAAGGCAGGAACAATGAGTGAGATCCAAGCTGAACTGGTCGAGGCTACTGGTTACAAACCCCGGCGCAAACCCAAAAACCGTGAAACCGAGTTGGCCGGTATCGTCAGGGCCGTCGACGACATGTCGAACGATGACTTTGATGAACTGAGTGACGAGGCGGCTGCGTGGGCCAACGATGCGGCTGAAGCAGTTAAGGAAGGTGATGACATCCCCGAGATGCCCGACGTTGAGGACGAGGATGACGGTGAGGACGAGGATGACGGTGAGGACGAGGATGACGGTGAGGACGATGATGATGGTGAGGACGAGGAGGAAGAGGATCCCAAGCCCAAGCGTCGCGGTCGCAAGTCGTCCAAGTCTGACAAGGCCCCGGCTAAGAAAGCCGCTGCCAAGGGCAAGAAGGGTAAGGCCAAGCCCAAGAAGGAGTCGGTTGGCGTCAACAGCTATGGTGTCCGCAATGACACCAAGGCTTCCAAGTCCTGTGATATGCTTGAGGCCGGTTGTCCCATGGCGGAGGTACGTGACAAGACCGGTTCCAACCAGTACAACCTTCTCAAACGCCTTGAGGATGAGGGGCATCAGGTCGAATATCTCGACGGCGTGATCAAGCTAACCCACAAGGACGACGTTGACGGCAAAGTGTCCAAGCGTAAGAAGGGCAACCGTGGCAAGTCTGCTGACAAGGGCAACGGTGAAGACAAGGCCCCTGCCCGCCGTGCGCGGGGTAGCAAGGGTGACAAGAAGGGCAGTGACAAGGGTGCCAGCAAGGGCAAGGCTGCGAAGGGCGGTAAGACCAAGGACAAGGGTCGGCGCGTCCGCCGAGGTCGGTAAGCCTACTACATCTGCGTAGCGCGCACCTTGGGGGGTAACGCTGCGTAGTTGAGAAGGCCAGCGAGGAGTGACCCATACCTTCGCTGGCCTTCGTTGTCTTTAACGGACACCCCCGTATAGTTTATAAAGGAGGATATGATTAATGAAGGATAACTGTGTTATTTTTGACCTTGATGGGACGATCGCTAACAACGCGCATCGTACCCATTACCTATTCCCACCGGACCCTAAACCTGATAAGTGGAAGCCTCATTGGCACTCCTTTCATGGCTTGTACTTTCTCGACAAACCTAATGACCCTATTGTTACGATGTATCATGGGTTCATGGCATTGGATACCACTGTGGTTATATGTTCTGGTAGGTATGAACAATTTAGAGAGGGCACACTGGATTGGTTCCATAAGTATTTCATTGGTGTACCTAAGTTGATGTTGATGCGTCCGGATGACAATCAACAAAAGGATTATGAATTGAAACGGTCAATGCTTTATGAACTACGTAAGAAGCATGACCTACATCCTTTCTTGGTTGTTGATGACCGTTCAAGTGTTGTGGCCATGTGGCGTAAAGAAGGTTTAGTATGCGCTCAAGTTGCTGATGGAGATTTCTAGTGTTACGTAAACGTATCTTCAGGGGTGTAAAGGATTTAGTCACTACTGAGACTACGTTGATCAACCCATTGGATGGGTATGCCCGCCCGCGGATTGACTTCCAAACCACCACTACCATTTGGCGTGCTGACGAACTGATCAAGCGACGTGTGCGTGATTGGATGCGTCTCATTGGTGAGGACGGCTACAGTGGTGTACGTGAAAGCGTAGCCCGAAAGGACCTGACCATATACACCGGCACCTATTCAGTGTTCCCAATACCGGTAGCTGAGTGGATATACGTTAGGTATGCTGGACCACCGGGCAGTGTAATCATTGATGGTTTCTCAGGTGGCCCGCCGCGTGGTATTGCGGCTGGTGTCATGGGTTACGAGTATCATGGCATTGACTTGAGCCAAAAGCAGATAGATGAGAATGACAAAGTGATTGAACGGCTGGAGGTTGAAAACGTATTCTATTATTGTGAGGACGCTTTGTTCTTAGCTGACTTGTGTTCTGATGAAGGCATTACCAAAGGTGACTTAGGTTTCTGTTCACCGCCCTACCACACTGTAGAAGTGTACAGTGACGACCCCCAAGACCTAAGCATGGCTCCAACCTATGAAGACTTCGATATGGCCATGGGCACCGCAGCTATGCAATACTTCCAGGTATTACGCCCTGGCGCATTTATGATCTGCATTGCTGCAAACTTCAGAGACAAGAAGGGTGGTCTGATCGACTTCAGGGGCCACACCGTTATGAACTTTCAAGAGGCTGGCTTCATATTCTGGCAAGACATCATATTGTCAAAGAACTTTGGCTCGGCGGCTAAGCGGTCAACCAATGCCTGGAAGGGTATGAAGCTGGTGCCGCGTCATGAACACGTACTTGTCTTTAGGATGCCTGATGATGGCTAAACTAGAGGACCTGATACATGAAGCAAATGACACCGGTTTCTATATCAACAATCTGTTCCAGCTTGACAATGGTACGTGGCAAGCTAACCTCAGAACAATCAAACGTGACAATGGACCCGGCTTTCATTTCGCATATGGCAAGGGTCCTAGAACAGCACTACGAAAAGCTCTTCAATCAGCTTCTCTTGAACGGCACGACCAACAGAAACGTAAACCCAAAAGACAGGGAAGGGTGAGGCTATGATAGAACAAGAACTGGTACGTACAGGTGAGATCCTACGTGGTGTTGTAGGGTCAACTGCCCACGGTACCGCTATTGAGGGCCAAGACGATGTTGACTACATGGGTGTCTGTATTGAACCGCCTAGCTGTGTCATTGGTCTTAACCGGCCAATTGACACAAAGAAGACAAAGCAATTTGAACAATACATCTACCGTACACAGCCAGAAGGTGTACGTAGTGGTCCTGGTGATGTTGACCTAACAGTTTACAGTTTAAGGAAATGGTGCCGCTTGGCAAGAGATGGTAACCCAACAGTGATCCTTTTGCTTTGGCTTCCTCATTACGTTGTTCAAACTGAGTTGGGTAGGAAATTAGTTGAGATGCGTCAATGCTTCGTAGGCCAGCATGCAGGCAAACGTTTCTCAGGCTACCTAAACAAAATGAAGCTCTCAATGAAAGGTGAGCGCACCAAAAAGGTAAAGCGACCTGAGTTGATGGAAGCACATGGTTATGATACAAAGTATGCAATGCACGCATTGAGGCTTGGTTACCAGGGCATTGAATATATGAGGCATGGAAGGATAACTTTGCCTTGTCCTGAGCCTTACTTGTCTGTACTTCGGGATGTACGTACCGGTTTGGTAGACTACAAACAGTCACTCATCTATATTGAAGATGCTGAAGAGGGACTAGCAGAAGCAACTGCAAACTGTGAACGCAGGATCAATACCAAAGCCATTGATCATTTCCTTGTTGATGCATATAAACAGCATTGGGGCTGGTAATGCAACCTCTAAGTGGACTAATCCATAACCTGACTATGGCTAAACTGTTCGGTACGTATAAAATAATCACCGGGCAACATATCGATGGTGAAGTAAGAGGTTGGGAATGGTGTGGCATCTTCTACTTTGATGATAGATCATGACCAGTGATAAAAGAATCAATGAACTATCACGTGGTATGCTTCCATTTGCGGGGCTGCGTATAGTTGAAACACATGACCTACCAAAAGTATTCTCACATACGGATACGGTGAAGGTACCTGGGCATCCTTTTATTATGTGGTTGGCCACATGGATTAACTTTGACCCTTATGTATATGCATACTACAAACGCTATAAGGATGGCGACCCTGTGATGGATAAGAAACGTAACATCATTTATATGTCACCAGGGCAGGCTAGACTTCTTGATCAAATACAAACGGTAAAGGATAGGACAAATGAAACGAATAGAGTTACTTGAAACGCTTAACCTGTTGAAGCCTGGGCTTGGCAACAACGATCTAGTTCCCATATTTGGTAGCTATTGTTTTGGTGATGATACAGCTACCGCTTACAATGACAACCTAGCCATTGTTGCGCCCTGCGAGACCGACCTCACAGCCGCCATCGCGGGTGAAGTGCTACTAGGGCTGCTCAGCAACTCGAAGGCCAAGGAGGCAGCCTTTGAGATAAGTGACAATGAGATCGCTATCAAGCGGGGCAAAAGCCGTATCAAGCTACCCTGCTTTGACCGTGAGGAATTCATATTTGAGGAACCTGGGGTGGTTGAAACTGGAGCACATGAATGGCACGCCACTATGGACCTTGAGCAAGCCTTCCTCACAGGATTGGAGTGTTGCTTGGTTACAGCATCACAAGATCAAGCCATGCCCGCGCTTATGGGGGTTACCCTAGCTGACGTTGAACATGACTACACTTTGTTCTCATGTGACGCTGATGCAGTGTCAGAGTTCCCACTGCCTGGGGGCTTTGAGGAACTTACACAAACTTACACCATGCCAATTGCCTTCTGTCAGGTCGTGTTACGCATAGCGGAGAAAACGCAGTGCATTGAGGGTATGATTGGCGTCAATGAGGAGTGGGCCGTAGTAAGCTTCTCAAATGATTACTCAGTGTACGGCAGAATAATCAAACAGGATAAACCGCTTGATTACCCAAAGCTAATTGACGACTCAATTGGTGATGATCCAATTTGGGTTCCAATACCTTCTCAATTGTTTGGTGGCTTGTCACGCGCTGTGATCATGGCTGACAAGGAAACACATAAAACACGCCTTACCATTGAAAGTGGTAAGATCAAACTGTACACTGAATCCTCAGCCGGTTTAATCAGGGACTCATTCAAGCTGAAGGGCCATCCTGACGTTGATGCATTGGTTGACGCTGAGTCCCTTCTACGGTCACTGAAGCTGTGTAATGAAATGGCTATCAATCAGGATTGTAGTGCATTCAGACATAGAGCTGACGGTGACGACAAGGACACGCTTACACAAGTCATAGGTAACCTCGATGCCTAAGACTTACAACGTGAAGCATTTAGAGCGGCGTAAGATCAAACCTGCGATAGAGGGGCCATGGTACCCTATTTTCATAGTGGGCCTCTTAATCTTTATCGTTGTAACCTTTATCATCATATCATTTCCAATCCTTTCTCATTGGAATGATATAATCAAATCCTATTGGGGGTGGTAGCATGACTATGGAAACAGTAGAGTTAAAACTCATGAAGAGGGCAGTGCTAGTCAGATCCCTCAAGGCCGACATGAAGAGGTCAATCGATACAATCCACACGCTCATGACTAAAGATGAACTCAGCGTTGCTATTTTAGAGATCACACAGGCGTTAGAAATGATACCGGCTGGTGACGAGGTGGTGGGATAATGGGTTTCTTTTCATCTGAAACTCAACGTAGTAAACGTAAGAAGGGTAAGCCTGCTTCTGGGGCTCCCCGGTTCAAAAGTAAATCACTTTCAACACTGGATACATTACACAGGCATGGGTGCAAGATCTGCCCTTTGGATAAAGTTAAAGCCCTAAGTCCAAAGATGGAGCCTTCAGGTAGTGACAGCCCACTCATTATGTTCTTGGCTGAAGCCCCTGGCCATACAGAAGATGAAGATGACGAGCCTTTAATTGGTGAGTCGGGCCAGCTATTGCGTCGGTTAATACCTGTTGAATTTGAGGATCAGGTTGCTTACAATAACTGTGTACAAACAAGACCACCTGATAATAGAACACCTACTTGGGTGGAGGTAGAATGTTGTCGTAATCGTGTAATCACTCAAACCGAACAGTTAAAACCAAAGATCATTGTGGGGCTTGGTGCCATAGCTTGTGATTGGGCTTTAGGGTCAAAGGATCTGATAGGCTTACGTGGTAGGCTGTTCGCCATCAAGGTAGGTGATCACCACTGTTGGTTCTATCCAATGTACCATCCAGCCTTTATACTCAGGCAAGGTGGGCATTCTAAAGATCCAACCATGAACCGTATGGGACACTGCTTCAAGATGGATCTGAAGCGTCTCTTTGCCATGGCTAAAGACTTGCCCCATGCCGCCGTTGATAATGAAGACGATGCACGTCAAGACACAGTGCTTTACCAAAGCAATAAGATTAAGACCTGTAAAACGATCATACATGAACTTGATATGGCCTGTGGTTCTACAGCCGCCGCCATTGATATAGAAGGATCCGGGCTGTACCCATACTTTGGTGATGAATCTAAGATCTTCAGTGTGTCAATTACACCTGAAGATATGGGCGCTCATACCTTTTGTTTCGATCTGGATCACCCTCAAAGCGCATGGACACCTAAACAGCGTAAGGATATATTAACGGCACTTAAATACTTCCTTATGAGTAAGTGTATCAAAGTAGCGCATAACGCACCCTTTGAGATACTATGGTTCATGCACTACTTTGGTGTTGAGATCACTATTGGTACACACTGGGAATGCACCATGGCGCAAGCCTACGTCATTGATGAAAGGACGGGTGCCAAACATAAGGATTCAGAAAGGCGCACTACCTATCAAAGTCTTGACTTCCTATGCTGGAAGACCTTTGGCTTGCATATTAAGTCATTGTCAAAAGTCAATGTAAAGAACATGGCTTCAGTACCGCTGAAGGATATGCTACCATACAATGCTATGGATAGCCGATATACTATTAGGCTTTGGTGGTTTCAGAATTGGGTCATTGACCAAGAAGAACTTGAAGGCGTGTATCATGAGGAGCAACTAAAGCGGATACCTCCTGTTGCCAGGATGAGCCGCACTGGTATTCCAGTTAGTCAAAAGACCACAAGTGCTTTCAGTGATGACCTTGCAATTACACTTGAAGGTGTTACCAAAGAGATTAACAGCCTGCGCGTTGTCAAAGACTTTAGACGGGACCACAATGGTAAATTCAATATACTATCTCCTGATCACTTAATTGAGATATTTGGTGAGTACCTGAAGCGGCCTGAGATAAAGGTACCTGAGAAGTATTCACATGGTGGTGAGGTAAAATACAGGTACAGCACAGATGACGGTATATTGAAACAAATAGATCATAAGCTGGCCAAGCTGGTACCGGTATATAGAAATGCCTACAAGATAAAGACTACTTATGTTGATCCATTACTAGAACCTGACGGCTATTGCATTTTCCAAGGTAGCATTATACATCCCACTTGGAACACGACGTTTGCTGAAACTGGTAGGCTCAGTGCAAACAACCCATCATTCATGAATTGGCCTAAACGCAACGATGCTTGGGTAAGAGGTGTTATTGAAGCATTGAAAGGTTTTGTATTCATCTCGGCTGACTATGGACAACAGGAAGGTTTGACCGGGGCCATGTGTTCTGGTGATGAATACTTGATTGACGCATTTTGGAACGACCTTGACATTCACATGGAGTGGGCTGAAAAGATAGCCTATGCCTACCCGCGGATTGTTGGTGGTAAGAAGTTCATTAAAGACAAAGACGTGATGAAAGGCTTTAGGTCAAAGGTAAAGAACAAGTTTGTATTCCCTGCCATTTATGGTGCCATGGATGAGTCCATTGCTGGTTACCTCAATATGCCCATTGATATAATAGCTGATATCTTTGATGAATTTTGGGACATTCACAGTGGGCTATATCAATGGCAAAAAGACGTAATGAAAGGATACTATGAGTTTGGGTACGTTGAAACATTAACCGGACGCCGCCGCCGTTACCCACTCACCAGGAACCAAGCAATCAATCATCCTATTCAGGGTTCTGCTAGTGATATTACCGTGAACTCAATGAATAGGCTTTCTGACCTGTCACTTGAAATTGATAACCCGAACATACACCCCATTTGGAATGTTCATGATGATCTGTCATTCATGGTGGAGGACAAAGATAAGGTTATTGATCGCGCACTTGACGACATCATACCTGAAATGCTGGATGTGCCGTATAAGTGGATTAACGTACCGCTTTCAATTGAGGTTTCAATTGGTCCAGTATGGGCCAACATGGAAGACATAGGCACATTCTCATCGAAGGACTTGTGATATGGCAGAAGCACTATATAACAAATACCGACCAATTAACTTTGGCGAAGTGATAGGTCAGGATGCAGTAGTTAAATCGCTCAGTAAGGCGGTTGAAGCTGACCGCTCACATGCATACCTGTTTACCGGCCCATCAGGTGTGGGCAAGACCACGCTAGCGCGCATCACAGCAGGCGAAGCCATTGGTAATGGCATGACAGCCGCCAACCTTCACGAAGTTGATGCTGCCACGCATACGGGCGTTGATGCTATGCGTGAAATCAACCGCTCACTCCAGTACCGCGCCCTTGGTGGCAACCCAACGAAGGTTGTCATCATCGATGAGTGTCAACTACTCAGTAAGAACGCCTGGACTGCTTTGTTAAAGTCAGTTGAGGAACCAAGTGAGCACGTATACTGGATATTTTGTACTACTGAGCCGGGTAAGGTTCCAAAAACCCTCAAGACCCGTAGCATTCGGTATGACCTTGACCCTGTAGATGAGGATGAAATCTTCAACCTTCTATGTACCATTGCTGACCTTGAAGATTCAGGCGCACCGGATGAGGTACTGGAAGCCATTGCTGAGAATTGTGAAGGCAGCCCACGTCAAGCCTTAGTGTACCTAGAACAGTGCATGTACTGTGATACAGCCAGTGAGGCCCGGAACCTTATCAAAGCAGCAGGACAATCAAAGGAGATTATTGACCTTTGCCGTTTCTTGGTTACAAGTGATTCCAGAAGCTGGTCAAAGGTAATCAACCTAATCACACCATTAAGGCATCTGGACCCGGAGTCAATTCGCGTTTCAGTTGTGAATTATGTATCTGTTGTCTTGCTCAACACTAAGGAGGGTAAGAAGGCTCCAAAGCTCCTCCATATCTTAGATCAATTCAGCGGCCCGTATAATTCAAGTGACAAAATGGCACCGGTACTACTAGCCGTAGGCGGGGTGATGTATGGGGGTGATGATGGGTGACTTTAATATAGATGAGTTCAGGGGGCATCTTGCAATTAGCAAGATAGACCTTGACGAAGACATTATGCAACAACCATCGCTGTATCATAAGGTTGGTGTAGAATGGGGCTTGGCATGTTCTGAACGTGACTACATCAAAGCTGAATTAACCTTAGTCAAAGCTGACCTATACCGCTGGCATAGGAAGAAGCTTGAAAATAAGGAAGGCAAAGTAACCGAAGCAATGGTGGACGCACTTATAATCAGGGAAGATGAGTATCAAGACATTAATGACGAATTCATTGATGCAAACCACCGTGTACAGATTTTGGAATCATTAAAGGATTCATTTTATCAACGTTCGTTTATGTTAAGAGATTTAGCTCAGCTTGCCGTTGCTCACTTCTTTGAGCGTGATGCAGTGAAGGGCATGGAAGACGCAGCAAGGTCTACTAAGTTTGAGCGTAGTAAAAAGGCCATTGCTAAAGATCGTAAGAAACGTAGGACTAGGGTGAGGTAGTACAGTGGTTGAGTTCTTAAATATGCTTACAACTTGGCAGGGGTTCCTGTTTGTTGTTCTTATAATGATACTGGTTGGAGTATTAGCCAATATCATATTCAGGGCATTCTTTTCTGCGTACTACAGGGCACGTTCTAATTATGTTGAAAGGCTGCACCGTATATATCTACAAGCAACTGGAAGGCGAAAGTTACCACCTTCCCCACCGGTCAAAGTGACCAACAACGTCAATGGAGAGGATAACTAACCATGGCACGTAGTAAGTCATCTAAGGTTACAGACAAGTCCAGCCGTAAAAGCAAGAAGAGCAAGGGCCGGACTAGCAAGTTCAAATACAAGTCAAGGTCCAGGGAAGACGCTATCAAACAGACTCACAAGCGTGGTGGCATGTTTGACAACTATATCCATGAGGACCACAGCCTGTTCAAACCCCGTGAGGGCAAGAACCTAATCCGCATCCTGCCACCTACCTGGGAAGATGCGGATCACTTTGCGCACTACATCTGGATGAATTATGGCATTGGTCCAGACAAGCAAACCTACTTATCCTTGTCACAAAACCTTGGCGACGACACACCGGACCCCTTGGCTGAGGCCAGGGATGAGGCCATTGCTGACGGTGACAAGAAGCTGGCTGATGCACTAAAACCCAAGTTGCGGGCCGGTATGTGGCTCATTGACCGGTATGCTGAGGAGGAAGGCCCTCAGTTCTGGGCCGCGCCTATCACCTTCAATGAAGCCCTTGCCAACCTGTGTGTTGACGAGGATAGTGCTGAGGTATTGCAGCCGGATCACCCTGAAGAGGGCTGTGACTTACGCTTCTTCAAGAAGGGTACCGGGCGCAATACTGAATATACCGCCTCAAAGATGAAGTTCCTGGCCGAGTCACCGCTTCATGAAGATCAGGATACACAGGACGAGTGGCTTGACTTTGTTCAAGACAACCCGGTGCCTGATGCACTGATCTACTATGACTACGACAAGATTGCAGCGGCGTTTGGTGGTCAGATGGGGTCGGATGACGACGACGATGAGGACGACGATGAGGATAGTGGCTCACGTCGTGGTAAGAGTGGCAAATCCAGTTCACGTCGCCGCACCCGTTCACGTTCTCGTGATGACGACGATGATGATGATGGGGACGATAACGATGACGACGATGAGGACGACGACGATAGTGGTTCACGTCGTGGTAAGGTTCGTGATCGTATGAAATCAAAGCGTCGTGGTCGTGATGACGACGACGATGAGGACGACGCTGACGATGAGGACGACGCTGACGACGACGACGATCAAGAGGAGACTAAGACCCGTTCACGTCGTAAGTCACGCAAACGTAAAGTCGCCGATGAAGATGATGATGACGGCGACGATGACGACGAAGACGAGGAAGATCCCGACGATGAGGATGAGGAGGATGAGGATGAGGAGGAGGACAAACCAAAGCGTTCAAGTCGTCGTGGGCGTGGCAAACGTGGTAAGCGTAGCCGTAGCCGCTGAAACAAGTCTCGCGTCAAGGCAATAAGGTACCGCGCCCATTGGGTAGATACTAGGCCCTTGGATGTCGTCATGCAAGGTGACGACATTCCTTGGGTGCGGTGGGAGAGTGAACGCAAGGAAAGGGAGCGGCATGGCAAAGTCAAAATCAAGAAAGCGCGTAAAGGTCGACGACGATACAGAGCGTGACCTTTACTTCCTGTCCGATGATAAGGACTTGGAATTTGTATCAACGGGCTGTGAGGTCCTAAATTGCGTTCTTGGTGGGGGTGTTGCGCTTGGCCGCGTTACCAATATCATCGGTGACAAGAGTACGGCCAAGACTGCCCTTGCCACTGAGATCCTTGCTAACCTCCTTTTACAATATCCTGATGCTCACGCTGCATACCGTGAGTCGGAGAGTGCCTTTGACCTTGAATATGTCGGGGCGCTGGGCATACCTGTTGACCGCATCGACTTTGGTCATGAAGACTGGCCCATCACTACTGTTGAAGAATGGCATGATGACATCTTGACGTACCTTGATGAACTAGAAGACGCGCCCGGTGCCTACGTGATAGACTCACTTGATGCCCTCTCAGAAGAGGGTGAAATGACCCGTAACATAAGAGATGCCAGTTATGGTGGTGACAGGCCAAAGAAGATTGGCATTACACTCAAACAGCTTACCGGTAAGTTAAAGAAGCAAAAGTCACGAGCATTGATACTCATAGTATCCCAGGTCAGAGATAACATTGGCGTGAAGTTTGGTGATAAGCTCAAGCGGACAGGTGGTAAGGCTCTTGATTTCTATGCCAGCCAGTTCCTTTGGTTAAGCCATAGGGGTATCATAACCAAAGAACGCAACGGTATAAAGATGCCTGTTGGCATTAAAATCACTGCCAAGTGTAAGAAGAATAAGATTGGTTTCCCATTTAGGCAGTGTGAATTTGAGTATAGATTTGGCTTTGGTATAGATGACGTGAAAGCCAACTTGGAATGGCTCAAGTCAGTTAAGAAGCTGAAGCATGTTGACCTGACTGAAAAGAAGATCACACCATTCTTAGAGGAGATGGAGGGTTTCAGTGTTTCTGACTATGAAGATGAACGTACCTTCATAGCTGAGCAAACACGCATTGCATGGCGTGAAGTTCAGGAAACCTTTATGCCTAAGAGGAGTAAGTATAGTGGCTAAACGAGAACGTGTACGGGCTGACTACCCAGATCACCGTAGCATCTCATGCATAGGCGGTATTGACCCTGGCGTGTCGGGTGCGCTGGCTGTCATCAACTCCCAAAGGCATACTATCTTTGTAGCGGACCTGCCCACCTTAGAATATAGGGTTGGTAAGAAGAAACGGCGGCGCATTGATCCATCTAGATTAGCCATACTCATTGAACCACTTGACATAGATCATATGGTTATTGAGTCTGTTCATTCCATGCCCAAGCAAGGCATTGCATCTGCCTTCTCATTTGGTCACACCTTGGGGTGCATTGAAGGCACTGTTGGTGCTCTACAAATACCACGCACACTTGTCACTCCTCAGGTATGGAAGAAAGCATTGAAGATTGGTAGGGATAAGACGCAGGCTCACCGGCTGGTAGCCAGCTTGATACCACAGGGCGGCGACACGTGGGCGCACACCAATCGACACACTGGTAGCCTGATCATACATGACGGTCGCTGCGAAGCCGCCCTGATAGCATGGTATGGCTGCATGGAGCTAGGCTTTCCACCGGGCAAGTTGGAGTTGATTGAATTTGGAGTTGATTAAATGGCTAGTCGTATAAAGAAAATGGGGCCGTTGGTGCTGGTGAGGTACGACGGAACCCTGACGGAATGGGGAATGGCAGCACTTGTCGTCGGGGACACTTGGCGCGGCACCAGCTATTTCGATGCAATGTGGGCAGTTATTTTGCACGTCCACGCCACCCCGCAACAATGACGCAAACGAGGTTGAACGATGGCACGCATCAACGCACAGGAAGCCGTGGAGACGGCTGCACGGCGGTTTATAGCCTGCCCGGATGACAAGCGTGAGAAAGCCATTGTGAAGGCGCTCAAGTTCTACCGGAAGCACTGGATGGCGGCGCATCGGTATGCAACGCCACCGGGACCACCTGATCCGCCGGGAGGAAAACCACCGCCCGCAAAGGTCGCGTGATGCCAGGAATGACTGACCGAGATTTCAGGGACCGCGCCGAGAGTATTTTGTGGAATTTGGCGCTTGAGAGAACGGGCTGGCGGCAGATTTTCCGCCGCTGGCATATAGCGGCCGAGCCACTTCGGAATGACGCCTCTCGTTTACTACAGGATGCGGGCGTCGAAAGAATGCGGCCGGTCAAGAGTCGGCTGGTCGGTACGAACGATTAGGAGGAACAGATGGACATTTCGTTAATTATCATAATCGTTAGCGCGTTCTGCTCGGGTTTTGGCTTCGGTGGCCTGTATCAGATGCGACGCGCTGATAAACAGGCCGAGTGGCGGTCTCACCAATGAGGGAATCTGACATGGAAACACACGACAACAAATGCCCCAAATGTAGGGGAATGTCGTCGGTCTGGACGAGTGAGGGGGTCCGCCGTTGTATCGTGTGCGGATGCCACTGGCTGGCGTCTCACTGACGAGCCATAGGAGCGAAACGATGACCATCGAAGTTCACGTCACCAACAAAGGCAGCCAGCCGATCATCGTCAAAGAGGTCGAGCCTGACACCGGGAAACGAAACATGGAGCGCGACACATTTGAACGCGAGCACGAAATCGCGCCGGGCGAGGTCGGCATTTTTCATATATACGAACTCCGCGATCTCAAGGTCGAGAAGGTGAGAGAAAAACCGCCCGGCGGCGTTGTCCGATAAAACCCATGCTGAAGTTATTGCAGCTATACCGCCCACTGAGCGTGTAAGAGTTAGATTATGATTATCCTCACAACAGACCCACATTTCACTGACCGGCCCAAGGATGCACATCGCTTTGGACTATTCAAATGGCTGTGCAAAATGGTTGACATCCACAAAGCACACACTGTGATGTTTTTAGGAGATATGACTGTATTCAAGGATAACCATTCATCAAAGCTAGTTAATGGATTGGTTGCAGGCTTGGGCATGGTATCTAAGAAAGCTGAGGTTATCATTATCAAGGGTAACCATGACTTTATGGATATTGACTTACCATTCTTTTACTTCCTAAACGCTATACCTAATATCAGGTTCATATCTAGTCCATGTATCCGTGAAGTGGGTGGGCGTGATATGCTTTTCCTACCACACACAAAGGATATGAGTGAGTGGGATGAGTACACCAAGGCACGGATTAAGCCTGTATATGCGTTTGCCCATCAAACAGTCCATCAAGCTTTAGCATCCAATGGGTTTAAGCTGGATGGCGTTTCTCTTGAGATATTTGAATCGTTGGCAGAGGTAGTATTTGCTGGTGATGTACACGTACCACAAGAACTAGGCAATGTCATTCATATAGGATCCCCGTATACAGTGCATTTCGATGATAAGTTTGATCCGCGGTGTATGTTACTTGATGAAGAAGATGATACCATTGAGGACATACACTTCCCATGCTTACGGCGTTGGACATTGAATGTCAGGGATGCGTCGGAGATACTTGATAATAAAGATCTTCACAAACGGGACCAGGTGATTGTTAAAGTTGAGTTGCCCCGTGAAGACTTACCTGATTGGATCAAGCACAGGAAAGCCATAACTGCTGCATGCAAGAAGAAAGGACTTGAAGTGTTTGGCATTGAATTACACGCTCAAAAGAAGCGGGCCAGGATCAGGGTTGATAAAGAGGATGCAGAACCTACACTGGTGACAAAGACACCAAATGAGATTGTCACAGGCTATTGCAGATCAAACAGCTTACCTAGTCGTGTAAGAAAGATGGGTGTTGCATTATTGGATGATGATTGATGTTTGACATATCAAAAATGGAGATAGTTAATTTCAAATCATTCATGGGTGAGCATGAATTCGATTTCCCTGATACACCTGGACTTTATCTAATTGTAGGTGAGAACTTAATTGAGACCAGACTAGGCGCTAACGGTGTAGGCAAAACATCATTGCTTGATGCTATGCACTGGTGTGTATATGGCACCACGCCAGGGGGTCTCAGGGCTGGCGATGTTGTCAATTGGTGGGGTGCTAAGGGGTGTATGGTAAGAAGCTACCTGGACCTACCTGACGCCCAGCCTATAATAACCCGAACACAGTCACCTAATAGCCTCACCATTTATGACCCTGAAGTTGACGATGAACCTCAGCCAGCCACGCAAGAGGAGGTCAATGAACTGGTTAGATTGACCGGTGATGCCTTCCTACATTCAATAATGATTCCTCATGGTGAGGACATGTTCTTTGACTTGAAGCCTACAGCCAAGTTAAAACTGTTCTCAGACATTATGGACCTTGAATACTGGAACACCAAAAGTGAGGTAGCCAAGAAGGAGACGTCCTTACTTGATGGTGTCATAGATGAAATAACTCAAAACCTCAGTAGGTTGAAAGGTATCAGGAATACACTGAAGGACCAGATACTCAAGTTGACACCGCAGGCTAAGGCATTTGAACGTGATAAGAAGAGTTCAATAAGGGGGCTTAAAGAGGACATAATTAAAGCCAAAAAGTCAGGTAGGAAAGATGATGATAAGCTTGCTGGATTAGAGGGAGAAATTAATGCAATTGAAAATGCTATACAGTCAATACGTTCAGATAAGGAGATGGTGGAAAAAGCAACAGCTTCAATGAAGGCTAAAAGGAGTGAGGCTTCAACTGAAGTAAGAGTGATTGAAAATGATTTGGAACATTTAAGAAATGAGCTTGAGCCATTAACACGTCTAAAGGGCACTTGCCCTCTATGCAAGCAGCCAATAGATAAATTACATTTAGAGAAGCAACGTAAAAGAGTATCAAATAAGATAGAGGCTAAAAAGAAAGATCAATTTGATGAAACAGTCCTAATTAATAATCTTGACACTAAAATAGGTACGGAGCGGCGTGAACTAGCGAAGCTTAGTGAGGAGGCTGAGAAGTATCATAAACAAAAGAAAGATAGAGTAACCATAATAACAAAGATAGAATCAGCGGTACAAGTGGCCCGTGAGAAGGTTAAACAACTTGAGATAAGACTTGAGGGTGAAAGGACACGTACTAACCCATATAGAGAAACCATTAAAAGCAATGAAGATGAAGTAGTCTCAGTCAATGAGGAAATAACTGAGGACACAACTGAACTTAGTGAATGTGAAACTGAACGTGAACTTACTTCATTTTGGATTCAGGGTTTCAAGAAGGTAAGGCTGTACCTGATTGAAGAAACAATCAAACAGCTTGAAATAGAAGTAAACAACAATCTAGTCCAATTGGGGCTGATTGACTGGCATATTGAATTTGACATTGAAAGAGAGAACAAAACCGGTGGTGTCACTACAGGATTCTCCGTGATGATATGGCCACCTAACAAGGATGAGCCGGTTAGGTGGGAGGCATGGTCAGGCGGTGAGAAACAAAGATTACGTGTAGCTGGGACACTAGGGTTTTCAAACCTGATACTGGACCGGCTTGGTCTTGTTTCAGGTATCGAGTTTATTGATGAATTTAGTAAACACCTTTCACCGGAGGGCATTGATGACATATTGGAGACATTACATCAACGCGCTTACAGTGAAGGGAAGAAGATATGGATCGTTGATCACCAATCAGTGACCTTTGGAGGTTTCGCAGGCATACTCAACGTAACGAAAGACAGTGAAGGCTCACATCTAAATTATGAAAGGGCAACTGACGGTGAGTAGCATCCGCAATTGGGAGGTACCTAGAGAGTGGGAAGGTGAGAGGTGCTTTGTCCTTGGCGGTGGTCCATCATTTGATGCATCTAAGATAGCCCCACTGTTGAAAGGTAGAATAATTGCCGTCAATGAGTCTGTCGTTGAAAGGCCGGATGCTGACGTGCTGTATTGGGCTGACCCTCAATGGGCCGAAGCTAACATTGAAAAGATAATGAAGCACACCGGTAAGTACAAAGTGACTAGGCGGCTTCCTAATCAACGTTTGCAACCCCACACAAAGATCCTTGATTGGATTGAGGGTACCACACCTAATAACCTTAGAAGACTATCAACTAATCCCAAGGAGATAGGTGGTTACTGTTCGGGTGCCAACGCTATCAACCTAGCGTTTCTGTTTGGTGCCAACCCAATCATACTTCTTGGCTTTGATATGTGTACAGTAGATGGTAAAACGAATTATCATGACCGGCACCGACCAAAGCCTAGTTTAGATGAACCGTATAAGGAGGTATTCATCAAGCATATTGAGCCAATGGCCGTGGAGTTGGACAAGCTAAGTATTAAGGTGTTTAATTGCTCACCTATCAGCCGCTTGACGTGTTTTAAGTATGTTCCAATTGAGGAGTTTATTAATCATCCACTTGAGGAGATTATGAAACATGACCATTAGTGATCACCAGGAAGGTAGAATTTGGTTCATACCACGTTTGAGACTTGCGTTCTGTCTGACGCCTAAAGCAGCTAGCTCATCCATTAAGTATGCACTACGTGGAAAGTTTGGATCTGAAAAGCCAGAGGCCGGAGATAATCGCATACTGTTTAGGTATAAACATCTAGCTCATCCATATTTAGGCCTCTATACAAGAGTTGCACCGGTACGCTGCCCATGGGACAGGTTAGCATCTTGTTACAAAGATAAGGTTCTTACTGACCAAACAGAAGTCAAACCATATACATTGCATCATATGGGTTGTTATCCAAATATGTCATTTGTTGAATTTATAAAGGTTGTTTGTGATACTCCTGATATCTATATGGACAAACACGTGCTGCCTCAATACTACCTAATTCAATCTCCTTTTTGGGGAGGCGAAACAGATGTACTTATACGTTTTGAAACTCTCGCTACTGATTGGAACAGTCTTAGATTGAAGTACCCAATGCTCCCGTCATTAGGTATGTACAACAAGTCAGATAAAAAGAAGCCTAATTGGACAACACGTACAGTTAATCAGGTTCAAAACCGGTATGCTAGTGACATTGCCTTGTTAGGTTATAAGGGACCAATGATATGAGTTTCAAAGATCACTTCTTTGGTAAGAAAGCTACCAATTATGAAGCCAAGAGGGCCAATAAGCCTAAGTGGCGTAAGGAAGCTGTTGCTGTGTCCCAACTGTTCCCACCCGGTATCAAAACGGTATTAGATATACCAGTGGGTACGGGCCGGTTTTTCAAACTGTATAAAGAACGAGGCCTTATCATAACAGGTGTGGATTCATCTAATGATATGCTGTTACAAGCTAAGATGAAAAAGGTTAAAGCTACACTGCTACTCGGTGACATAAGGAACCTTGATAATATCGTTGGTAAGTTTGACGTGTCAGTGTGTATCCGTTTATCAAATTGGTTAGAACCTCATGACGTAGCCAAAGCACTTAAAGAGCTAGCTAGAGTATCACATACAATCATTTTCGGTATCAGAACAAACTGTGGATCTGAGCCTGAAAGGAACTCAGGTCACTTATGGGTACACTCACACCCTATCTTCGTAAAGGCGTTACGTGAATCTTCTTTAAGCATCTATGATGAACGTGTAATTGACACTGGTGGATATAAGGTGTACCGACTATGCTCATAGAAATGTTTGGCGCACCTACTAGCGGCAAGACCACCTTAGTTAAGGAACTGAGGAAGTTTGGTATAGCGGTAAGTCATCCAAATGAGGATGATAAGATACCTGACAGTTCAATGGAGTTTGCTGTCAAGTTAGCCAAGCTCTATGGTGACGTAAATGCGTTCCATGACATCGATAAACTTGATCAGGTGGCATACAAGACGCAGGCTGCTATAGGGGCAGCACACAGGGGGAGAGCTGATAAGTATCCTATCGTATTTGATGAATTGGTTGCTCAATACGGTATGTCATTTGCAATCCGTGTGTCATCAGATTGGTCATGGTACTTTGAAGAAATGCCACTTCCTGATTTACTTGTTGTCCTCAGAGCACACAAATCGGTACTAATCAAACGTACAATAGAACGGGGTAAGCTAACTAGGGTGGATAAGACAGGCATCTGTGTTGATTTGATTAAGCCAATGCTTGCTATCTTACGTAAACGGAACTGCCCTATGATTGAACTCAATACCAACCTTGCCAATAAGATAGAATGCACCAGACGTATTATCTATAAAATACACGAGGTGTATGGCTTGATGGAAAAGAGGAAGTAACATGGAACTAATGTTGAATGATACAACGCTTAATCGTGCTTTAGCACGGGGTATTGATCTGACTAAGTGTGAGGGGCCTCCACTATTCCTCAGACTCACTTTGGGTGGTCTGAATTTAGTTGACGCAATCATGCCTTACATAAAGGAAAGAGGATCAAGTAAAGGGGTGATCCAGGCAGGGGGCTGTTTAGGCATATTCCCAATTTACCTCTCAAAGTTGTTTGATGCGGTTTACACGTTTGAACCCGAACAGACTAACTTTATACATCTTGTAAACAATGTACGTAACTGTGCTGATCCAAAGGTATTCACACACAATATAGCATTGGGTGATCGTACACATGAAGTTCTATTATCAACAAACCGTAAGCGAGACTTTATAGATATAAGTAAATGGAGAATAGGTATCAGAAAGAAGGCCGTAGTTACCAATTATCGCGTTCTTATGCAGCCCTTAGACCAGATAATGGCTACTGGTAAATTATACACACCTATAGATTTGATATTATTAGATACAGAGGGTTATGAATTACCAATCCTGAGAGGCGCGTTTGAGCTAATCAAACGTGATCGTCCTATAATTGCCATAGAGACGAATGGTTGCTGTGAAGCGTACTACACTTGGACACGCGCTGACACACATAACTTTCTAATACAACTTGGATATATAAAGGTTGTAGATATGGGTGGTCAAAACGCCATATATAAGCACCACGGAGAAACACCATGAAGCTTGATATGACCGGCTGGACTGACAAGGACAGCAAACATAAAGAGTTCCGTGAACTGTATGAAAAGGCTGATACCTTCGTTGAAGCTTACGCCGCTCATACTGATTTACGTATAAAGAACGTTGGTCCTGCCGCTGCCATAGGCGGTGAGTGGGAGACCCATGGCCCGCTACAGCTTGACTTCCTAAGGCGCATGGGCATGACGCCTGACTCGTCTCTTCTTGACCTGGGGTGCGGCACCGGGCGGCTAGCGCGCCACGCTGTCCCATACCTGTGTTTTGGCAGCTATGTAGGTTTGGATATTTCACGTAGTGCCATTGAACACTGCAATCAATTAAGTAGAGATGAAGGATGGATACAATGGACGCCCTTGTTCATGGCCAGCGATGGAACTCTTGAACAAGTTAAACACAGACCCTACGAATACATATGGGCGCACTCCGTATTCACACACCTTCCACCTGAAATCATTAAGGAGATATTCAAAGAGATAGAGGGTATGTCCTTCGGAGTGTTCTATTTCACTTACAAGAGACGTATGAAAGAGGACACCATCCGTACAGGACTTAAACAGTTTGGCTACTCAACCCGGTGGCTTATTAAAGAAGCCAACCGTATGAACATGCTCGCTGAGCCAATGGACTATGTGTGGCCAGCCAGTCAGCGTACCATGAAGGTTTGGAAACCAAAAAGGTTTAACCCCTATGACTGAAATCACACTGTGCATCCCATATTACCGTAATCCATTGATGCTAATTGAGCAGTCAACTCATTGGATACACTACCCACCTGAAATGAGAGTCATTGTAGTAGATGATGGCAGTCCAGAAGACAATGCACTGGATGTCATAAATACATGTTGCGATGTCCGCGGTGTCAACCTTGCTATCTATCGTATTAAGGTTGACATACCTTGGAACCGTAATGGTGCAAGGAACTTGGCAGCCTGGTCGGCCATTACTAAATGGATCCTACACGTTGACATTGATCATATCCTTATACCTGAAGGGGCATGGGCTCTAACTCAGGGGGTACTCAGTGATAAAGTTTGGTACAGGTTTGAGCGGTACCGCATGGGTAAGGCAGATGATACCCGTCAAAAGGATACAATACATACTAATGCTCGATTTGGTCCAATCAAACCACACATTGATTCGTATCTTTGTACAAAGGAAATGTATTGGTCAATTGGTGGTTACGATGAAGACTTCAGTGGCTCACTAGGTGGCTCAAGTGTGTTCCTGCCTAAATTACAAGGCAAGGGTCAATGTGTATTCAGGGACGACGTCACACTGCGGGTGTACACCAAGGATGTGATACGTGATGCATCTGACATTTACCTTGACCGCAGTAGAGAACGTTACTCAAAGATCAAAGCTAAAAAGAAGCTTGATGGCTTACCTAATCCAACTACCGCTATGCGGTTTCCATGGGAGCGTGTACTATGATGCAATACAAAGATGAAGACCTGTTAGGACGTCCCGCCCGTGAACCTGATTGGAAGGACATTGAAGATCTAATCAGGGATAAGGGTGTATTGATTACTGGTGCCGGTGGAACCATTGGTTCAGAACTGTCTGGTCAAATATCCTGGGCGCATCCACGTTTCCTAGTATTAATGGGCCATAGTGAACTACCCCTTTACACTTTGGAAAAGGAGGTACGTAGACGATGGCCATATACAAAGCTCCATTTAGTATTGGGTGATGTTAGAGACGTAAAAAGAATGGTTCACATTTTAGAGGACTTTGAACCTGACATAGTTATCCATACTGCTGCCATTAAGCATGTAACCATGGCGGAGTACCATGTGTGTGAAACGGTCCTAACAAACGTTGTGGGGACACTCAACATGGTAAGGGCGTGTCAAGCTACTGGTATTGAGCGTATGGTTCTTGTATCCACAGATAAAGCTGTTAATCCAAGTAGTATGATGGGCGCAACTAAACAGATAGCTGAAATGATTTGTCATTCAGAACTAAGGTTTGAAGGTACAACCCAATTCACCGTCGTCCGTTTAGTCAATGTCATTGGCTCAACCGGTTCTGTATCCACATTGTTTGCAGATCAAATAGACTCAGGAGGACCGGTTACGGTAACTGATTCTGAGGTTGATAGGTACTTCATGACTAGAAAAGAAGCAGCAACTACAATAATCAAAGCTATAGGCATAGATGGTGGTGTTAAGAATAACTTGATCATAGCGGTAAATCCAGGTGAACCAATAAACATAGAAGTTCTGGCAAAGAGGATGATCAGACTTTCTCGTAGGGCTGATATTGAGATCAAGCATATTGGACTAAAGAAAGGAGAGCGCCTACATGAAAGTATGTTTCATGATTGGGAAGGTGCCCAACATCCAGATGCGGGCAACATACTGATTGGTGTCTGTCCTCAAATAGATGGACCATTAATGTGTCATATGGTTGATCAGATAAGTCGATTTGCAAAGAAACAACAAACTGACAGTGTTGTAAATCTCATAGAGGTTTTACTCCCTAATTACACACATGAAGGAAGCCGGTAATGACCGCTGAAAAACAACTAGAGAAGATCGCCAAGATGTTAGGATTTGATCATGTTTGGGAAGACCGACGACCGGGTACCGAGGGAGTGTGGTTCGCCGAACGAACGAGAGACGATCATATTGAGGCCGTACCAATCGAGGCAATTATCCGAAACGCAACACAATAGGAAATAAATAATGACTTGGCCAACCTGTCTAACTGAAGAACAAACTGTAGATAAACTCATTGAAGGCATGTCACTATCACGTTTTGGTGATGGTGAGTTTGGCTGTGCATTTGGGGGTGGTAACTCAACCCACGCTGCAAGCCCAAAACACGCTGAAGAACTGAAACGCATCCTTATGAACCCAACTGATGGATGCTTAGTTGGTATACCAACTATGAACATGGCTGACCCAAGGGTGGGCTTCTGGACCCAACGTATACACAAGTATTCTACTCTTTTGAATATGAAACTTACATACGGTTCTGCATTCATTGGCCGTACCAAAAGTGCGGTATGGATTGGAACAGATGAATATGCAGAAAGGTTGAGAAGCGTTTGGGCCGGTAAGCACGTGGCCGCAGTTGCTTCCGATCCAAAATCAATAATAAAGATGCTTATACGTACTGCTATTCAGGTCACGTATGTTCAATGCCCCTTAAAGGAGACCTATGCACAAAAGGATAGAATCATCAATGAATGCCTTGATATACGGCCTGACATAGTTGTCCTAGCTTGTGGTCCCGCTGCTACGGTAATAGCTGACCTACTGACAACACAAGGTATCCAGGCTATTGACTTGGGTAGGGGTGTTGGCTTCCTTATGAAACAAGGACCTAAGGTATGACCGTAACTATCGTAACTTTCATTTGGCCGGGTAATCGAAACTACCTACCAGAACATGTCGCTCTTATGGCGGCTGGTTTGAAACGTCATATGACCTCTGACTACAGGTTCGTATGCATCACGGATGATACTAATGGTGATTTCGGTGGCGCTGAAGTTATGGAGACACCTATGATGGCTAGAAGGCTAGGTATAGCACGTACACCTGAAGCTGAACGTTTCCCATCATGCTACCGTCGCCTATGGCTATTCTCAGAAGAAGCACGGGTGAGGTTTGGCCCTGGCCGTGTCATGCTAACTGATGTTGATGCCCTGGTAACTGGTGACTGGACGCCCCTATTTGACTACCCCAATGACTTCGTAGGGTGGTACAGGCCCAAAGGGTCATGGGGTGACGTAGAACGCCGTGTTGCAGGCGGTACGTGGCTGCTACGCACCGGCACGCGCACTGAGGTATACGATGATTTCATACGTGACACCGCCACGGCTATCAGGGGAGCACGTGGAGCCGGTTACAGAGGTAGTGATCAAGCCTGGATAAGCTACAAGCTGGCAGAGCATGCATTTACGTGGCCTGAGCCTTCAGGTATATACAGTATCCGTGACTTCACACGTAAAAATAGAGGTATGATCGTAACTGATATACCTGATGACGCGAAGGTTGTTCACTTTAATGGGCTGTATGGGCCTTGGGATAGGGAAATGCAAATCAAACACCCGTGGGTGGGAGATTACTTATGATAATCGTTGTAGGCTGTGCTAGGTCGGGTACCTCATTAACTGCATCCGTATTGCAGGCTTGCGGTGCAAACTTTGGTACCAATATCGATGAGCTATTTGAACACAAGTACATCCGAGGTCAGATGATCAAACCATACCTTATTCACATTGGTGCTGATCCACGTGGTATCAGTCCACTACCTAATATAGATAACATTATTCCATTTAATGATTTTGGGGCTAGGGTAGTATCAGCCATTGAAGGTCCCAATCCCTTAGCTTACAAATGTCCAAAGTCATGTCACATCTGGCCCATTTGGAAGGAGCATTTCCCGCATGCTAAATGGGTGCTTGTTCGACGTAAGAAGAAGCAAATAGTTGACTCCTGCATACGTACCAAATTCATGCAAGGACTTACCGAACGAGATCAATGGGAAGCATGGGTTGACGTACACAACAAACGCCTCCGTGATATAGCGGTAGTGGCTGGTGTTGAGAATATAACAGTTTGGCCACAACGAGGGTTACACAATCCTGAGTTCTGGAAACCACTAATTGAACATTGTGGCTTAACTTGGAACTACGATGAAGTGGCTAGACGGATAGACCCTTCATTGTGGCACGTATAGTTTCAAAATAAGTGTACGTTATGATGTTTCACGGAGGTATGAAGAAATGCTAAACTTAGATTGGTTAAAACGACTTTTCAAATGCCCACACTTTGATGCTGGTGGGTATATGTGCAATGACAAATGTCCTTACCGACACTGAACTATAGGGAGGCTGAGTGACATGAAGAAACCTAACCCGAAATATTCCGGTCCAGCCAGTGCAGCACTGTGGAAGCGGATCGCCGGAATCAAAAACCAGAGAGTTCACGACCTGATTTATCTGGCTGGTTGTGCCCTTCAAGATCACGAAGGCCGATTTTTACAAATGCTTGAACACGCCGAGAAATCGGCGTCTCGATGACGAGCCCGCACCGGGCGAAAGGAAAGCAGCATGAGGAATGACAAGGCGATTGCAGATTACGCGGCCAAGCGTCTGTCAAGCGGACGTGATGACCGGGAAAGCTCGCACGTCTTCGGGCCGAAGCACCTAGCGGACGCCAGCTTGCGCGGCAAGGTTGGGCGGAAGGAAGCTGACCGGATCATCGGCGCAATCGACAATCTCAAGAGCGTGCGATAGCGAGGGATTCTGATGCACCCAAAGTGGTTAATTGATTTGGTGGGCAACACCCACGCAGAAGCCATCGTGCAAGAGCGCGAGGCGTGTGCGCGGCTCGCCGATGAAATGGATGAACACAACCTGCCGCCGACCGAGCGGGCCGTTGCTGACGCCATTGCAATAGCCATTCGAGCGCGGCCCGCGCCGCACCATTCATAAACGAGGATTTGTGACATGGGAAAAAACGTAACGACAATCCAGACGAGTTGGCTACACATTGGGATGTTCGGCGTCATAGTGTGCCTTTACACATTGATTGTGTATCGCCTCGCCGTTCAAGCGTGTCACTGACGAGCGAGGAACAGACGATGAAAGCGAAAGATGGTATTAGGGCAGGCTGGCTGGTTGTGGGGATCGTCGCACTCTACGCCGTTCTCATTCCTCCGGGTTCCCACAAATCCGCAAGCCTGCTGGAAGCGGTTATCTACCAACTCACGGACGGCAACCCTAAAGCCGTGGGTTCGGCGTTCGATTAGGAGGGAAAGTGACATGGATTTCATAGCTATTGCGCTACCAATATTCGCAGCGGGATTCATTCTCGGCATGATGGTCGGGCAATATAGCGAGGCTGCGAAATGGCGCTTGAAGGGCAATCACGAATACATGAACCGGATGGAGTCGGGCGGTCGGCTCTATCAGGTGAAACGCGAAACCGAGTCTCACTGACGAGCATGGAGAGCGATGATGAAGAAATGGAAAACCGGCTTTAGTGCGGCGTCTATTGGATTGGACCGAACTGGGTATTGCAATCAGGTGATTGCACCGAACGGAACCGTTTTCACCGTCAACTTTCAGGACGTAATCCACGGCGACATTAAAACAGAACCCTTACCAGTGAGCCACTATGGTCCCGGCTATGTGCAGCAGACCATTATCAACCGCACGGGCAACAAACCGGAGCCGGACTCACTTTGTGAATTTATTGTCGCCGCGTGTAATGCAGCGTCTCACTGACGAGCCGAAAATGACACCCGAACGCGCCAACGAAATGGCCTTCAGATGGCTCAGTCAACACGCTCAGCACGCCTATTTTTGTAAGAAGGTGAGAGACCGAATTACACCACAAGAATCTCGCAGCGGGTTGTGCAAGGACTACGGCGGCAGATACGCGACGGAGGAAGAATTGGCGAAGATTGATTGCAGCTGCGGCCTCGACGATGTGCATGACGCACTCTGTCAGGCGTCCAGCGCCCCGTTGCCCCGATGCACCGCATGTCAGGGTGATGGAGTTGTGCGGCGCAGCTTCGGATGGGTGCCGTGCGACGCTTGTGATGGGAAGGGACATTGAAGGAGACACATGACCTATGAAATCATCAGATCGGGGACGCCCGTGGCGCGCAAGAAGTACAGGTGCGATCAGTGCGGCACTCCGATCGACCCCGGCTGTCGCTATGTCCATCGCGTCGGCAAGTGGGAAGGCGAGTTCGACACATACCGCGCACATGAGGATTGCGAGTCCGCCGCCCAAGAAATCTGGAGCCTCGCCAATCTCGATTGGGACGAGGGGGTCATCATCACGGAAGAATATGCGAACGAGCCAGAGGGAACGGCGGCAATCTTGGTGAAGGACTATCCAGCGGTAGCGGCGCGGCTGGGCATTGAAACGACGGCCCTATAACGAGCCCTATCTGATGTTTGTTTATACACTCAGCCACTATGGAGAATACGGAGCAGAGCACATGACGGCCACGCTGGATAGATCGCGTCTGCTGGCAATGGTTGGGAAAAACTGGGCCTGGGCTGATGACCCCGGTTATATTGCCGAAATAAAGAGTGGGCTGGCGAAACTACTAGAAAAGCCAGACGAGGATTTGGTCGGGGAGAGTGGGAATAACTGCACCGGAGGCTGGGGAGGGGTGCAGCTACACGTCGTCGAATTGGTGTGAACACAAACGAGGGAGAACTGAAACATGGAACCATTTAGTATCGTTATACATTGTAGTGTTTCCTTGAGCAAAGAGCGTAAGGAAATTGGTGAATTTGAAGGAATCAAATTCATTACCGACCCTGGTCTTCCAGATGATGAAATACGCATCGTCCGTAATGGCAAGGTGGTAAAGAGATTCAACATGTGGCTAGGAACATAGGAGACAGGCATGGTAGGCGGACAAGGCGGCACTGTTGACGGCGCGTTGCCGGTGACAGTGAGCAAGACACGGCGCTACCTCATTACAACCGTTATTGAGGCGCACGGTAATTGGGGTCCCGACTTTGAGCAAGTCGTGAAAGAGGAGCTGACACACCAAATCGGACGGATAACCGGTGGCCGCATAGGTCAGGTCAAACTCGAAGTCATCCATATGCTGATCGTACCTGGGGGTACTGATCCAGAAGAGGGTGATGAATATGAGTGATCCAACCAACACTGATAAAAGAGAGGCTGGGGGTAACCATGACACAAAAGAACAGGACTGGCCGAGTACAGGCGTGCGCCCAGAAGTCAGTGAGGCCACTCCCGTTGTAATGATCCAACGGTTTGGCTTTGGCCTATTCTGCGCGCATCTGAGTACTCCCGACATGCCCTTGATGATACACAGGGACAAGGAATACTTGGAGTTGTACGCTAAGACGTACTTACATTGGGCAAAGGTACCGTGGGAGATACGTGAAATCAGACAAGCCACTGACGACATACTGTCGTGGTTTAGATAGGGGGCTAATGTGTCAAACGAAGATGAGGATAAAGCGGCTGAAGAGGCTGAGAAAAGGCCCAAGCTAGTAGAGACCGAGGTTGGTAAGGAATGGGCACCTGTACGTGACAAGGCCCGTCAGAGGATTAAGGACAACCTTTGGAATGAAAGCAAACAATTGGAGATGATCCAATTGTACCAAAGGATGTATGAGATCACCGTTGTCAAGTGTAAGCGGTGCTCTAAGGGTGCCGGTACTTGTTGCAATGTCTATGCCTGTAAACTGGTTGAGAAGTTTGCAAAGGCAGAGTATGGTGTAACCCTTATGAGAACTGGTCATCCCACTTTGCTGTTCATGGGCAGTGAAGGATGCATCGTTGCACCACATATGCGTCCAGTCTGCACGGTACACACTTGTAAGACAGTCCAGTATGGTTGTGACTTTGAAGACAAGCCATGGACGGCTGACTTCTATGACTTGAAGAAGCAGATTGCCTTGCTTGAATGTGACCGCATTGAATTCCGCCGTAGAGGAAACACACCGCTATGATCACAACAGCAACATTAGAAAGAGTAAATAAGCTAATCGAGGAAAGGCAAAATCTGATTGAGCATGTACACGAAATAAAAAGGCAAACTGAAGAAGAGATCAAACTAACTGTCTCCTTCGGTTTTGGGAGTAACACATACGCAATAGATGATGATGAACTGGCTAAAAAGTTCATGGATGACTTTTTCGTATACATTGCAGGAAAGATAACTGATATTGAACGTGCGATAAAAGCTCTTGGTGTAGATTATGGTGCCGACTATAATTTGAGGATGAGTAAATGACTACTTTACCCTGGCCTGACTTGGAAGTACCGCCATACAGTCACAAGAATGTTGTCTACGGTAATTGGGTATTAGAACTGAGGGACAACAATCATCCCAAAAGCTATTGGTGCCGTGAGGTACTTCCTACTACTCAGGTATACACCCTTTCAAAATGGAGTAGGGAACGTGATACTCTTCGTATAGATGGACCCAAATATAAAAAGGTTAGAACCAATTGGATGTCAATGACCCAATTTGAATTGGAGAGCCATATGATGCACGTGGCCGCTGCCCATGGTCACGTCGTGGTCGCTGGCTTGGGTATGGGTCTTTTCCTATATCATATATTACAGAATCCCGACGTTACACGTGTATCTCTATTTGAAAAGGAAAAGGATGTAGTTGCCTTAATGCGTCACGCGGGCATGTGTGAGTGGAAAGGTTTTTGGAAGGTTGATAAGTATGTTACTGACGTACTTGATCTGTGGAGGTACGCAGGCTTTGACGAGAATGGACAACTTGTACAACCAGTTGATTTCCTGTTTGTTGATATATGGCCCAAGATAGGTGATGAAAACACCATTAGTGATGTAGATACAATACAGCACTTCATTAGAGCAAAGAGTGTAGGTTGGTGGGGCCAGGAATGTGACTTCATAAGGTGGTACCAGTCTAAAGGAATTGCTATGCCTCCATATAACTACGATGCAGTGAACATGGATGCATTTTATGACTGGAGGCGTGAAATCCAATTGCCCGTTGTAGGTGGGGACTGGCCTGAGTACGCAACACTATGCGCCACGTCCTCAGCCGTGGTACCATTCAGTGTGAGGCCCATCAAAGGTGAGAAGCCATGCACGTAGACGTAAACCTACATATGGTCAACGAAGCGGGTGTGAGTCTCATCGCTAAAGCAGTCAGTGCTAAAGGAGCGTACTTCGTAAACAGTGAGGACACACTAATGGCGGTCAAACTACCGTCTGGATCAGTTCTTATAGCATCACCAATCAGTACCATTAATCCATTAGCACCACCAGTGTTGTTTATACGAGGTAAATCAAACCATAGAATGGATAACCGTCGGGCCGATTGGCAAATTATAAGGGCGCTCCGTCCCGCTTGTAAATCCAAGTACCTACCTGAAGCCGTCAAGATGATGAAGTCGGCAATTGATGCAATATCCAAATAATCAAAGGTAAGAAACAAAGGAGGATTAGATATGGCCTTTGCCTATTCGAGACCTACACCACTTGTCAAAGGTCCAACCTTTGACATTGTAAAACCAGAAGTTAAGGCAAAGGAATATGGAAGATTATCCTATTTCATTGCTAAGCTAAAGCATAAACGCGGTAAAGGTCCAAATCCTGATTACTTCGATCCTAACGGCCATCTTATTTGTCCTAAGTGTGGGCAGTCAGAAGATGGTTGGCTTGAAGGACCAAGTGGTGGCATGACGGTAAACATCAAATGTGGTGGATGTGGTCAAAAGTATAACTACAATCCTCCAGGTGGGCTTTTAGGGGGTGGATCACAAGATCAGCCAAACTATATGGAAGAAATAGGATGAGGAACAATCTGATTAAGTGTTTACCTGTATGGACTGAATGGGCAGGCAAGAGGTTCACCAAGCCCTTCCTTTGGTGGCTCCCTAAATACCTAACACCATGGACCTTGGAACAGTGCAAAGGGGTTGCCGAGCATATACGCCAAACAACCCCCGGCTTGGCACGTACTGTGCGCAAATGGAAGAGTGTCTAATGCCAGTCCCCACACTGAAGATACCAACTGACGTCGCCATTGACGCAGTTCAAATCATTATGAGTATAATGGAACAGGCAGACACTCCTGGTCTGTCTATTGCCCATCAAATTAACCTTGGGTCTGAAGCCGTAGCGAAACTACGTGATATAGCCCAAAGGATTAAGGCTGCTAATCCCCATGAGAATGATCCGGGTTCATCTTCTTTCTTAGTTCATGTGCCCGTTCAATCAAAAGAATAGGCGGGTTATCCTTCAGTATATCAAGGCAATCCTGGAATGCAACCATAGCTTCCGGCCACAGTACGTCGTCAGCTAGATCATCTGCACGGCCCATGCATTCATCGAACACATCATCAATCGCCAACCGACGTTGTTCACGGTACTTCCTTGCCGCATCAAGATCCTCTTTAACAAGCTCTTCAAGGACGTCACCATAGGCCCCCGCCTTTTTAACTGCCTCCGTAACAGTGCAGGAACCTAACCCAAAGCTAACGACTGCCGCGATCAGGAATCTCCGATACATCTTCTATCTCCCTATCATTGAGGTAAAAACAACGTGATCTTTCACTGTACTCTCTTCCTAGTATGGCATTAGGCTCTGACCCTTCCATGACTTGCCACATGTCGTATAGAACTACCTTGTTTGTCTTGTAGTAGTCGTGCCGCAATGCTGAACGCTTACCAACGCCCTTTATATTTATCTGTTCTATACGTGAATGAAGGTACTGAGGATGTGAAGCTCCTTCCTGACCTAATCTATCAGGATTAAGCTTGGTAACATCCGAAAAGATCAAAGCTATGTCAGTTGGATCAAACCACACGCCTACACGGCCAGCAAAATACGTCAGAGGCCCCAGCTTCTCCGGTAGCCCCAAAGCATCAGAGTCAACATCGGCTGCCATTAAAAGCGCCGTGTCGAACAACCGCGGTATCTGATACTGATATTTCTTCATCATAGTCTGAATGGCGTTCTCAAGAACCCAATTACCCATGGAATGAGCAACAATGTGTATTCTTTGTTTACAGGCAATCCCCTCCTTGATGGTACTGTGAAGCATATCACGTAGTTTGGATATAGCACGGAATAGGGCCTGGGCCGACATCTCAGCGTCATCACGATCGCTCATGTATGACATACCGGGAATGGCCTTACCATCACTAGGCCATGAGAACACAACTACGTTAACGCCACCCATCATCTTACCAAGCTGGGACTTGAGCGCGGCACCGCTAGCGAGTGCTTCTTCAAACGTGGTGTTGTAACCATGGATAAATATGATGGTGTCTCGTGTGTGCTTGTCCATCTTACGGCGCAGTACGTTGAAGACCGCTTGTGAGCCAGCACCATAAGTATCAGTGTGCTCGGGGGCTACACTAAGCGTTGACACACCACTACCCACTTCGGCAAGCCCAAACCGTAGCCATGCAGGACCCTCAACTGCGAACTCACCGTTGAAGCTGTGAGGGGTAGTGGGATTGTCGGCACGCCTATTGGTTACGAAGAACACATTTGTCATGATTGCCTCCCTATTTGGTTAGGTCGTCGGTAACTTCCTTAACTTCATCAACGACCGTTTCAGCAACATCGGCTAGTGGCTTTGTGACAACACGTACCACATCCGCCGCTACCTCTACCGGCGCGGCGACTATCTTAACCACATCACCCACCAGTCCGAACAGTGACTTGAACATTCCTATCTCCCTTATGGGGTTAGCGTCGCTTCAAGAACTCTACTGTGCCTTACCTTGAAACGGAACTCCTTCACCACGTCAACGTTACCGATTCCTGTGATACTGTATTCGTGATGACCTTCTTTCGCAGTTAAATAGTCATAGTGAAACACCCCAAGCGCGGAACGTATCACTTCAGCCAGTGAAAGCTTCTTTTGGAAACGGGTACCATCAGGTTCAAGAATATCAATGATTACATCAGTAGGATCAACTCTGATACCCGTTAATGCATCCTCAAAGATACCTTCAATCCGTATCCCACTTCCAACGTTGTACGTTTTCACTTTGACAGTTGCCATTGTAAACCTCAATTATCAGAGATGTCTAAATCAGTGGTTAAAGTATCACTGATATTAACATCATCAATTTCCACAATCAATCATCACTTACAATCAAGCTAATAAGCAAAGCATCGGTACCAGTTAGATTAGTGATCAAAACGTCAGTTGTTGTAAGTGTAATTTTGAAGAACTTTCTAGACGTCACATTAAAGGCAGTATCGGTTTCAGTAGCCAGACCAAGTATGGCGATTACCTGACCTAACGAAACAGGGAATGCAGTATCCGTTTCAGATGCAAGACCAAGTTGGGTACCTATCTGAATTGGAAGAGCAGTATCAGTCTCAACAGGAATACCTAGTTGAACAGACTTAGAATGGCTTATTGAAAGTGCTGTATCCGTCTCACTAGCAAATATAACTGGATGTAGTTCACCAGGACTTACGTCAAAGGCTGTATTGGTCTCAGTGGCTATACCAATTTGGACTGTCTTCTTATGACCAACAGTAAGGGCAGTATCGGTTTCAGTAGCCAGACCAACAGCATGCTCTTCACCCGGTGTGACAGGGCTAAGAGCGGTATCAATCTCGAAGGCCAGCCCAATAGCGTAGGTACGTAATGGCTGTATACTAAATGCAGTGTCAGTCTCAGAGGTCTGTCCAATCTCTATAGCACCAGATGGGATTACATCAAATGCAGTATCAGTTTCACCAGTTATACCAACTATCTGAGCCAGTCTGAGTGCTGTATCGGTTTCAGAAGCTTGGTTAACGTCGTGCTCTTCTCCTGGTGATACAGGTGTGAGAGCTGTATCAACCTCAATTGCTATTGCGACGTTCTGAGCCAGCCGTAATGCAGTGTCCGTTTCACTAGCCTGCGCAACGGGATGTTCTTCACCCGGCGCTACTGGTGACAGCGCGCTATCAGTTTCAATCGCTATACCTACAGGCACCGCCAAACGCTGTGCTGTGTCTGTCTCAGTAGTCAGCCCAATTGCATGTGATCTTACGGGTGTGACTACAAACGCTATATCCGTTTCAACACCAACACCAACATTAGTATCAAGATGGAGAGCCGTATCCGTCTCACTGGCTATCCCAACCAGTGTTGCTGCTCCAAGTGCAAATGCCGTGTCAGTCTCAGATGCAATACCTACTTGAACGGTCTTGGTATGGACTATTGCAAATGCCGTATCTGTTTCTGAAGCTAGGTCAATCTGATACGTGCGGACCGGGGTGACAATAAATGCACTATCATTCTCAACCGCTGGACCAGGTACAGGATGTATCTCAGATGGTATAATATCAAATGCTGTATCAATCTCAATAGCTATTGCAAGAACACGTGCTAATAGGAAGGTTGTGTCAACCTCACCAGCTATCCCTACATTCAACGCCAGCCTCAGTGCCGTATCAATCTCAGAGGGCAATCCAAGGCTATACGTGCGTAGAGGCTGGACGTTGAACGCAGTGTCGGTCTCAGTAGCTTGACCGACAGCATACGTACGTTCGGGAATGATACTAAATGTAATGTCAGTCTCAGATGCAAGACCTAACGTTAATGTCCTAACTGGTGTTACATCAAAGGCAGTGTCAGTCTCAGAAGTCTGTTCTATGGCGTAAGTACGGAGGGGCTGTATGGCAAAGGCGCTATCATTCTCAATAGCCGGTCCAGATACCGGATGCAATTCAGACGGAGTGATATTTAGAGCTGTATCTGTTTCAACTGCTATTGCAACGGGCTGAGCCAGTCTCAGTGCTGTATCCGTCTCAACTGCTATGGCTACATTCTGAGCAAGACGTAATGCAGTATTCGTTTCAGTAGCAATACCAACTTGAACGGCCTTAAAGTGATCAACGATTAATGCTGTATCTATTTCACTAGCCTGACTTATTGCATAGGTACGCTCAGGCGTAATACTAAATGCACTATCATTCTCAACCGCTGGACCAGGTACAGGATGTATCTCAGATGGTATAATATCAAATGCTGTATCTGTTTCAGTAGTAATTGCCAACACACGGGCCAATAAGAAAGCGGTGTCAACCTCACCAGCTATCCCTACATTCTGTGCTAATCTTAATGCTGTATCTGTTTCTGATGCAAGACCAACAGCAATTATCTTAGCATCACCTGCCTCTGTCCTACACAACCATTGGATAGCTCCAAATTCAACGGTGTTTGGAACTACTAAAACTGATAGTGCAGTATCTGTTTCAGACGCAAGGCCAACAACGTGAGTCTCTCCAGGAGCCACAATAAAGGCCGTGTCAACTTCAGAAGCTAACCCGACCTGTACAGTCTTGAAATGACTGACTGTAAATGATGTATCTGTCTCCGCGGCCTGAACGACCGCATGAGCTCGATCAGGAATAACAACTAAAGCAGTCTCCGTCTCCGCCGACAACCCAACCTGAACAGTTTTTATGCGGGTGATAACGAGGGATGTATCAGTCTCAACTACAATCCGCACTGTAACTGCGAGCCTGATTGCCGTGTCGGTCTCCGACGCAATCCCAACCGGAATGTCGCGGTTTGGCCTAACAGTAAATGTCGTATTGGTTTCTGACGCTTGCCCTACAGGAATGTCCTTATTTGGCGGGGCAGCAAACGACGTGTCAGTCTCCGTTGCAAAGCCAACATTAACGATCTTTGCAGCATCCGGAACTTCAAACTCAACCCAATCTACCTCTACTGCACGGATCGGGCCTCCGCTAGTACCTCTAACCCAAATACGAAGGTACAAGTCAGTGTAATCCGAGATCGCATCGGCTTCACCAGTAGTCAACGTGTAACTATCGGTCGTTTCTACATCCGAAACCCCGGTAATATCCATTGACGCCCGCTGAGTACCGGTATCAGGAATACCGTCCCAAAGCTCTACGTGCCCGTCAAGCGTCCGGCTTGATGTCGTGTCATTGTGCCAGCGTATACGAAGAATATGACCTGTATTACCAACCGGGTCGGTGATATCCGACAGACGAAGGTCCAGGAACGACGAATTAGCGTTATTGCCAACGGCATCAGAGATTGCAAGGACGTTGTCCTCGTCTCCTGGTGCTTCATCAATCTTTGACCAAAGAGGTGCTGTGCCCCAACTACCAGCAGCCGTATCAGCATCAGGACGTGCAAACTGTGCCATGCTAGGCTCCCGGTGTGCTCACAATGCGTACCTCGACGTCACCGCCAGCCGGGTCTGCTAATAGATCAGCGTGCCAATCTACTTCAATCACCTGACCAGGATCAATCGACGTAATTGACTGGTCATTGAGCAACAGAGCTACAAAACCACCGCCTTCCCACAGTTCAATATCAATTGTTGGATTTAGAGGACTGGCTGTCTTACGCACCCTGATCTTAAATTTCTGATCCCCTATCAGCACACTAGATGGCGTTGGGAAACTAAACCGTACATCCGTTGCTAACAAAGCATCAATGGCTGTCCACCATTCACCATCATCTGAATCGGGGTCTTCATTAATGTCATCCAGCCGTGTTGGCGGATTATTTGATAATGTATCCTGCAAATTGGCCGACGCGAGCCTAGCATCAAGTGCCTTACCAGTTAATACCGTTTCAATAACAGCGACTACAAATACCGTATCTGTCTCGGTCGCGAGATCCACGACCTCGGCCCTCTCGGGCACGGCCACGAGCGCCGTATCTGTTTCACCAGCCAGACCTATAGAATTGGCTTCAATCGTTACCTCAAACCACTTGCGTACCGTACCGTCCGCCACCGAATAGTTCAAAGTGTGGCCGTCTGCATTCATCGACACGAATGTCGCGGCGTGTTGGGTCACGCCGTCGTCGGAAGCGAAGTTAATAGCTTGGTCGTCGGCTAGGGATTGAGTATCTGTCGTGGTTTGAGCATCTTCATCAGCCCAAGCATTTGCGAATTCCGCATCGGGTGTGAAAACTGAAATTCCAAAAGCACCCGCATCGTCGCCAGAGTTAACGACATCTACGGACTGAACATCCATGAGGCCCAAAAGCACGAACTGAGGTATGAACCCGACTCCGGTTCGGACGTCATCTCCGGTGGTCGTTGGACTATCAAAAGACCGCAAGTTAACGGAAGCCGCGCCTCCAAATTTAAGAGCGAGGTAATAAAAGGTTTTATTAGGCTTCAGCGAGTCCGCAGTAAACCCATTCGCATCGAAATCGCTTACCACTATATTCTGAAAATTGGACCCTCCTTGAGGCGACTGTGTTATCTGATTAGTGGATAATTCCGCATTTATGTTGGAGGTTCCTACGCCATCAAGCGAACTCCGCCCAAGAGACATCTGCGTTTCCGAGCCGTCGTTTATGCAAGCCCCAAAACTAAAATGTCCCTGTGTGTCCCCTGCTACTGCTAAGAGGAGGTCAGGCTCAAATCCCGGAGCCGTAATATCGGTCACCCCGATGGCTAAGACCAGCGCATCCATGTAGACTTGCAAATCGTCACCAGCGAAGAATACTACCGTGAAAAGCTGGGCATCTGAGTCGATCGCAGTAAAATTTAAGACGATTTCGTTTGCACCAAAGCTAACAAAATTGGCTGTTACCTGCACCGAGTCATTGACAATCGTGTCGATCACATTAGAGGCATCGTTGTTGAAGCCAGTATTAGTGGTCGTCACAGCGTCTTCGGCCGATGTACCAATAAATCCTTCACGAGTCGCGTCCGCAAAACCCACACCCGCAGACAAATCAATCTCAACAGTCCCGTTTTCATCGGCGTGGTTGGCAAAAATCATCACTGCCAATGGCGTTAATTCGCCAAGTTTGATGTCATCCCAAGTGACTTCGCCCGTGGATGTCGGCGTAGCAAACCGCTTAGTGGTGATGGTTATACCCATCTAGAAAGTTACCGACTTGCCTGCGAACCAATCCACCAGTGACTGCTCAACCGCAGCACCCGTGCCATAGTTCACGCTGCCAAGCTCATGCAAATTCATAATCGCGTAGATATGCTCACGAGCCTCGTTGCGCTCCGCATCACTCGCGAGCGCATTCATGGCCGTCTTGAGCCGGTTGGCCTGCGTCTGCTCACCAGCGTCTAACCCAAGCTCGGCTAAAGCCTCGGCCCCAGTAAGACCACCATTAGCGGCCCCGGTGATCCACAGCAACATCGTTGCGTTGAACCTTTCCAAGTAGATGTTGCCATCGGGATGCTCGTCTGAATTTCTTCCTAAACGGCCCCAAAGTGCCATGTCAATCTCCTACTTTCAAACTACGTACGGTCGAGAAAGCGGGAGACTATGGACATTGGAAATCCCCCGAGGTTAGGATTATGCAAAGAAATTGAACGACCATTACAACCATCCTAACGAAACCGGGTCGGTCCCATTACAGAAACCGACCCGTCTAACTGCAATCAACTGCAATTCACCCCCAAGCAATTCTCCGCCCGAGGCGGGTCGACTACGCCGCTCTGAAGAAGCCCAGGGCGTTGAATTGTGCCGTAAGGTCCGAACCGTCCGTGGTGACAACAAAGTCGTGGGCAGTACACGGAAGGATATTGGTGTCGGTGCCTGCTGCCGTATCGTTGTCGTAAGTGATCAACAGTTTCACCAAGTTGTTGTTCGTGCCGTTGCCAGCACCGGTCCAGGTCTGATCCGGCGCGTCAACCTCATAACGGTCGTTGGAGTCATCCGGCGAGGGCAGCGCGGCCAGTTCCGAATCGGTCAGCGCCTTACGGGCACCATAGTTGGTAAAGTCGGCCTCGGTCGAGGAACCCGAAATGATCAAGCCCAGGTCGTCGAGGTCAATGATAACGGCATCCGTATCAATCACCTTAAACAGCACGACGATAAACGCACTGTTCGTCGGGTCGTTTGTAACGATGCGATTATAGAACTCAATCACACGACCCTTTGAGATATTGTGTACTATGTCAGCCATCTCAATCGTCTCCTTTGTTCAGCTTGCACATTCCGCGTCATACGGAATTGCAACATCCTCTGTTCATCAGGGAATGTATTATAGTATTTTCTGCCGTCTTGTACCAGTCCTAAACTGTAGTTAGAATTTCAAGGTCAGTGCTGGCCAACCCAAGGGCCATCTCAGCCCCACGGTATACCATTGACAGCAAGTAAGGCTGTTTTCCGTTCTCATGATGAATGATTGCCAAAGCCATGTTGACTAGCGTATCCAAGTCCTCAAGATTGATCTCCTGACCGGCACGCACACCTATGGCCCTTCGAACCATCATGGCGTATGCCTCAGTATCATTCTCCGAAGCTGGTGCCCACCGTTGAATGAATTCCCTGACTGTGTCTATCTTACTACCATCAGCCGCCTTACGATGACGGTAATATGTCAATAGAAGTTTACACAGCGCACGTACACCATATTCAGGACGCAAGAATGTAGTAAACCGAGGAGTGTCATGCGTCTCTAATCCAACTTCACCAACCCATGGATCACGACCGAAAGCCCAACGGTTAAAGTCTATGTTTCCAGGGTTGTTATTTCGTATGCCACGTCGTTCATCTTCAGACATAATCATTACTCCATTTCAGGATCAGTACGCCAACGATCTGGATCAGTACGCCAAGTATCTCGACGCCCCGACGCCTCTCCTTCAATACGACTTATCCTTTCTCTAATACCTGTCTGTGAATTACTCAGCATACCATAACGTTCCCATAAACGATCAAAAGACTCACTGTCAGATTCTTCATGCGCCTTAGTATCCTCCTCCAGCTCTTGAACCTGTTGGACAACACGTACCATTTCCACCGTCACCTGTTGTACACTAGTTGCAACATCACCAACATCAGTAGATACTTTCTCAATGGCAGCTACAGCCCGTTTGCGATCCTCATCCATGTCCGAAAGGAAATACGCTATAATCGCTCCAATAACCGGCAATACCAATATGGTAACTGCCCGTGAAAGAAGCTTGGTGTAAGCATGGTCAGCAGTCTGGGCTGCGGCCCTTTTGGCTTTCGTACCGTTATCACTGCCTCGGTCCAATCGGGCGTGACCTTCTTCATCATATCTAGTCATCTTATGCTCCCTTACTTCTCTCTTCGTCTTGCCATCCAAGGTTCCACTGACCTGCGAGTGTCCCCTTATGTAACTCGTGTGTATCAATCATCGCCCATATAAGCTGTTTCCATTCATCGTTCTTCTTTCTTCTTGATTTTGAAAACCTACCAATATAAGGATTCTCCGAAAGATGCTTCCCTTTCTTGTATGCTGTCCTACCTACCTTGTAAGCATTTTTAAGCCTTAAAGATTTAAAGAACATAAAAATGGACAGTGTGAAAGTCGAATACTATCACACCAGTTTCCTTATGTTAACTCCATCACTGACAAACACACCAAAAACTCCCGTAAGGAGTGTGGGGGAGCTGAGAGATTGGCCCGTAATCTCAATCGTGGCCGTGAATGACGTATCATTCGTAACCACAAATAGTCCCCTCTTGATGGCGGGACAGGTGATTGTGATTGCGCCGTCTGGAACCGGACTATCATCCGTAAGCTTATATTCGAGATTTCGCCGCCAGATGATATCCGTAATGGTCGCCGCGTTGCTATCATCCACCAGAATATCACTGTCCGACGTAATTGCCGCATCAATCTGCCCACCCTTATCATTTATGCTCACGTCCAAGTTCGTAGACTGAGCCGGAGCCACTTGATGTAGATCTAAATTGTCTGTTTCACCTGCCACCGTCTATCTCCTGTTAAAAGATTATTCTAGCTTCCCTACCAAACCCACGTCCCGGTGCCGCTAGTGCTCCACTAAGTTGATATACCACAAAATCAACTTCAAGGGGAACGCTAGCAGCGCCCCCAGCTAGGTTACCAGCACCAAAGGACCCATTCGTCAAAGTCTCAGTGGTGGTGATGTTATCACCATCAGTACCGCCTAGTGCAGCTTGTAGGTTGATGACTGTACCAAATTCACGTGTAGCTATAACTGTGTCAAGAAGGGTGATGCTGGAGTAGTGGATGCCGTTAAGCTTGGTATCACTAAACTGTGAATGGTCCATTATAGCCAACAAGTTCTCCAGGCTATCTTCAGCATCATCACCAATCAACACATCATTCTCAGCAGCAAGAGCCGTTACAAACTTATAAACTTTCACATCCTGCGTGGACCACTGTATGGTGACAGTCTCATTATTTAATGGCTGACCCGTAAGCGTCAACACCCCCGTTGCTCTAAGTCCCAACTGAGCCGTCACATCTGCATTAAGCATCTCCGCCGCTGGTGTAACCAATCCTGTCAAGTCACCGTTAGTAACAACCACCCCACCTAAGTACCCAGGCTTGTTAAGAACATCTACTTCATATGCTTCAGTAGTCTCAGATAAAGGTTTGTCAGCAACGGTACTGCCTATCTCACCACCAAGACGTGTCCTGCGTATCCATGTAAAGTCAATGTTACTACTGCCATCAACCGTTGCGTCTGGGTGTACAGGCGCATAGGGTTTCAAGTCAGCACCAGTACCAGTGAAAAGAACAACCTCAGCTTCTTCCAGTATTTGTAAATCACCAACTCCCTTATAGAAGTTAGTCATATCAATTTCAGCTATTTCATTAAGGAAGGCACTTACCGTATCCCTAGTTAGGAAAATGAATGTTTCACCAATCTTATGACTGTTTACATGAATATCAGTTCCACGCCTACCGCGGATTATGTCTTTTAAGATGAAACGCTTTTCCTCAGTTTGTTGCGTAGCAGTTTGGAAGAATATCAACTCCCAATTATTTCTACCAAAGTTACCAACTAAGGCAGCATTGGTAAGTGTGTTATTTAAGAACTCTGACTCTGTAATAGTCGTCAATGGGCCACCCACTGACAGAACAACTTCAAGCTCCGTGTTTGAATCCCTCATAAATGGCGTATCAGTCTTCGGCAATCGATTAATTACCGTACCTATAACAGTTGCTTCAGGATGACGCTCAACAGGAATATAGGTTGTGCCCCCATCAGGACTTACAAACAGGATACCTCCAGGCCACCCATCTTCAAATGCACTCATTACAAAGTAACTTCTAGTTAAAGCACCACCCGTGGCATCAACGTCCCTAAGCAATGGAATGTCAAGTAAGATCAATCTGGTGAACTTAGTAAACTGAGGTATATCCTCTTCAAACCCACCACCACCATCAGATACACTTACCGCAGTGAACAACGCTTTCTCTGTTCCCACACCTTCAAATGAAAGAACGAAGTCTGCTCCAATAGCAGCCTTATTCAACCTAACATCAAATGTTGCTCCTGACGGCAACTGAAGAGTTACTATGTCAGTTGGATTATACTTCAAAAGGTCTATCGGACCTTTATAGTTATATGCTATCCTCTCGCCCCATGCAGCAAACAAAACACGTTCTATAGCATTCACTGCTTCTGTAGCTGTAAGCGCAATTGGAAACTCAAAGGTTCTTGAGACCCTAGTAAACACAAGAGGAGTTGGTTCTCTGACACGCTTGAATGAAACCGCACCCTCTTGATAGGCTCTTTCAAAGTCAGCATATATAATAGTCAACAGTTCCGGCAATTCAACTTCTTCAACCCTGCGCTCAGATACCGTAACACCAGTCTCTCCTCGTATTAGATTAGTTGATAAGATCGTTTCAACAGGGTCACCTCCTAGTTTCACAAATTGAATTACCTTACCGTTTTCAGTCGCATCAAAGAAGAATACAGTACCAAGAGGACCGAAAGCTGTCCTGGCACTCATCTGACGTGTTATAGCATAACCCCTAACTGTCTGACCTACTAATGCACCCACATCCAAATCAGCAATATCATAACCAGAACGCAGACAAAGGTCAGTAGCAACTATAGCTAAATCTTCTCCTAAGCCAACCTGTAAATCAAGATGAATCCTACCAATGTTATCAGCAATAGTACCAGTTATTATAGAACTAGATGGGCCATCCCAAAATGCGCCACCTATTTGATCAAATGCAGTACCAGAATATGTATCTGAATCGTCATCATTTATAATAATTGTGCCATCCGCGGTATTGATCATTGACACTTGGTTCGAAGCATCTGTCCAACCCAACGTTCCGCTTGAAACATCACTTTGGTTCATTGATGTTTCCCAACCACCAGATGGCTTACCATTATCAACCAGTGTACTCCATACAATACTATCTACTGCTGGATCAGGATCATATTTGAAAATAACAGTCTTGTCTCCAGTTATACCCATCCATATTATTAAAGTGTTATCTACAGTATCATAAACAGGACCAAGAGGTGCGCCGCTTCCAGTACCATGAACACCCCAACACTCTGCCGCCGTTAAAACACGGTGTACACCTATGGACAAACCAGTAACACCAATAAGTGTATCCAGACGTGCAGCAGTATCTATAGTAATCTTGTAAATGTCAAAATCATTATCACCATTACCATTGCTAACGACCCAAGCTTCAGCTTGACCAACCCTAGCAGGGGCTCCAACCATACCTCTAACCGAGCCAAATGGCTGACCATTCTCAAAAAACAACATAGTAAATTCTGTACTCTCCGGCGGATTACGGAAAGGTCCAGAATCATTAATAATAAGGATACCAAGATTATTATTACTATCAGTTGCAAGCCACCAATGGAACTTACCTCTACCCAATTCATCTATTGCAATTAGCTCAATACCTCTATTAATTGCAGCAGCATGACCAGTACCATTATTATTCCAATTAGCATCATCAGCCGATTCACCAAAGAGACCAACCTGTTCAAAAGTCTCAGCATCAATGAAACTAATTGGACGAGAGTTCTTAGGACCAGCACTTGATACAAGAAGATTAGCATCCTTCATAAGCATGCCATCGGTACTAGGGGTTGACCATAGCTTTCCTGCTCTATCCTCTTCTCTAATATGAGTAATGATATTTTGATTATAGGTGTAAACGTTGTATCCAGCCAGCCCTGTAGATGCTATGGTATAGATTCTCTTACGTATAGAATCAACCATTATATGATCTTCATCATAGTTGGAGCTTAACTGATCCACTAATTCAGAAGATACAGACTTTGTATTTGCGACCGACGAGGCAAAGGCAATCTCAGCGGTTATCTGAGGCAATCTGTTACCCCAATCTTTAAGATTAAGGTTCTTAATTACAATATGACAAAGGCCACGATGAGCCGTGGTATTAGCAGCACCCTGCTTCTTTTTAATTACACCAACGGCAGACTGAGTTTCAGAACCAGGGAGGAAAACATATGACAAACTAGGATGTGCTGACTTTTTACTTGTTCTCCTATCCAAGATCTTCTTACCGTCAGCCCACATCCTGATAACGTCCTGAGCTTCTCTATAAGCAAACGCTATAGCCCAAGTACCAAAATACTCATAGGTGGTATGAGTAGCGCCCCCTCCAAAGATACCAGCTAGCATTCCTTTACCAATTGATTTCTCAGTTGCAACTTCTTTAATCGGTTCAGCCCAAATGACATTACCGCTCATTCTAAATGTGCCATACGCAATAGGGATGGTCAAACCATAAACAGATGCGGTGACTTTCAAATCAGATAATCTTGGGCCAAACGTATCCTCTTGTTGTGGACCAAAAAGGAAACCACCAATCAAACTGCCAATGTTAAATCCAATCTGTGCAGCACTGAAACCAAGAAAGGAGCCGCCAATGGCGCTACCTATA